>Ga0233403_10000302_pt1 | contig 23155 bp, 10 predicted proteins | sample Na_oxic_1_MG_FD_179866 | JGI IMG/M metagenome (GOLD analysis project Ga0233403, IMG submission 179866) | Seawater microbial communities from Saanich Inlet, British Columbia, Canada - Na_oxic_1_MG | ecosystem: Environmental > Aquatic > Marine > Inlet | place: Canada: British Columbia | collected...
CTAAAATAAATTACTTCTACTTTGTCACATTTAATAAAATCAATGACTTGTAGGGTGGATAAAGTTAATCAGGTGGATACGCTATCGCTTTATCCCGCGCAAGAATTTTCAGGTATTTTTGATATGGAATTAATTGTTTTTTTAGGTTTTGAAAATACCGGCACAGATACTTAGGAACGTGCATGAAATAATTTCCCGGTAATTTGAATCAAACCTGACAGGTTTCCAAAACCTGTCAGGTTTAGTTGCCGAAGTTATTTCATGCGCGTTCCTTATTACTTTCTTGAGTTAAGCAGTTCTTTTTGTAATGATTGTTGTTCATCAATAATGCTGAACAGGGTTTCCATTAGCAAATTGTACTGATTCATGGAATTTTCGCTGTTAAACCAGACTTGTTGAGACGCACTATCATACGACCATTCACCCCATTGGCTAAAAAGCAATTTAAGAATGGATTGGCTGGTTTTGATTAAACGACGCTCAACCTCACGAATCTTTTTCGCAAGTTTTAGCTGTGTTGATCTTTTCCAAGTTTGAACCAGTTGCTCCACACTCTCTGGCTTTTCGCCTGAAAATAAGAGGTGTTCATGTATTTTTTGCTCCTGAGACTGCGAAGCCGTGTCAAGTTTGTCGTTGGCTTTTTCAAATCTCTCAAATAACTTGAGACGTTGTTGAATATCATCCGTTGAAGTGATTGTTTTTGGATCAAGCCCACCGGCATTGACAACCGCACTTGAGGAGACATGATATTCTTTCAATGGGCCTCTAACTGTCGTGTTCATGACTTCTGAAACGGCTAGTAACAGTCTCTTTTTCCGGACGGATGAATTTTTCGCAATCTCATCCGCTGTTTGGATACTTTTATCCACCAAGTCTACCGTCTGCTCACCAACATCCTTTCCTTCAATCAGTTGTTCTATTAACGAACTCTGGTTTTTTCTAAGCTCTTCTATCGCTTCATGTTTTTCTTGTCTATCACGGTAAGCAGGATAAATAACAGATATGGAGCTAAACAAAACAATAATGGAAATCCACACAAAAATCTTTAGTTGTGATTTAGTATTCCTAAATCTCTTGAATAACGAAAAAAATCCAACGATGATCAGCGGGAAAATGATTGTATTACCAAAAACAGTCCCTAACTTCAGTTCAGAACCGCTTAGCGTATGGACTATCACAATTACCAAGATATTAAATGACGCTACAATAACGGTTAATAGTTGTAACAAAACACTAGGTTTTTGTTGTTCTGTGTTCTTCTGATTGCTCATTTTATATAGATTTTAGATGGTTTAAAAAAAATCCGGTACCAAAAAATCATAGGTTAATGAAAAAAAGTGAGGCTAAATTAACCCGATTTTTCTCACATGGTTTACTTAGACGTAGCAAAAAAATGTGAGTCTCAACCCAATTTTTTCTCACATGGTTTACTTAGACGTAACTACGACAAAAATGTGAGTCTCAATTAACCCAATTTTTTCTCACATGGTTTACTTAGACGTAACTACGACAAAAATGTGAGTCTCAATTAACCCAATTTTTTCTCGCATGGTTTACTTAGACGTAACCGCAAAAAAAATGTGAGGTTCAATTAATCCAATTTTTTCTCGCATGGTTTACTTAGACGTAGCTACGACAAAAATGTGAGTCTCAACTAACCCAATTTTTTCTTGCATGGTTTAGTTAGACGTAACAGCAAAAAAAATGTGAGGTTCAATTAACCCATATTAAACCTTATATTTACGATAAGCATAAAAAAATCCCTGATTGTAACGGATTTTGGGGAGGCATTTTAGGGGGGCTCAAGAAATCCGATTTTTTGAAAAAATCGGATTTCTCCTGACAATTTGGATTCCACAAAATCTCGTCAAACTCCCAATTTTTAAGCCCTCCCCAAAATCCGTTACAATCAGAAAATCCCTTTGGCTCAACGAGCCAAAAGAGCTTTTTTTCGGAATACGCCCAATAAAAGCGCAGTAGGTTGTCAAGTAACAAAATTCATGATTTTGCCAAGATTTCCTTATGTTTGACATAAGACTATTTACGTTTCACACCTTTGGTGTTATGAATTTGCGTTGATATGCCAACCCCGAAGGGGTTAAATGTGAATAGCCACCGATGAAATCGGTGGAATCTAAATCGGTGGAATCTAAATCGGTGGAATATAATATAACTTAATCGCATTAACCTGACTTACTAATTACTTAATACAACCTTTACTGTCGCAATGTTTGAGCGTAGCCCCAAAAAACTGTTCATCGGATTTTTGCCTTCTTTGACATATACCGCATAAAAAGTATAGTTTCCGCTCAACAGGCTTGGTATGACTTCAAACTCAAGCACCCGATGGGTGGTTTTGCTTGTGTCTAATGACGATTTAAAGGGTTGCGGATCGACGCTAAATGGCTCAAACGGATTTTCGGTCATAAAGAGCAAACTGCTATCAGGCAATTCAATCGCTATCCATAAGTTAACTCGGTGAAAACGAGTCGCTACTTGTAGGTTTTCTGCTAGATCAATCGTAACAAAATCACCAATATTGTAAAGCGATTCAACTTTAGTGAAATGTAGGCTGGCTGTGGTAGTTTCATCAGTGGGGCTGTCACTACTGTCATCGACAATATCACTACCCGGCGTGTCATCCTTATCACTGGAAATCTCATCATCGTCTGGCGTGAAAGTGGAAATTGAGTTGATATGAAAATAAGCATCATCCAACAAAACATCACAATATTTTTTCGTAAAAATATCCCAATAACTACCACCTTCACATTCTGTTGGTACAATGACTCGAATTTCAAAGGTGATAGTCCTTGTCCCGGGGGGAACTGTTTTGACAGTTTGCTGTTCAGTCCATTTCGCCGTATCGCAACCTATGGTTTCTGAATCCTCTGTTAAATAAGTGGCATTCTCATCATAATACTGGGTTATGAAAGAACAGTCCGGCGCACCACCGCCTAGCATAAACCAACCGCCGATTTTAACTTCGGCGTTACCTTTGTCGATAAAAGGAGCATAGTCAGAAACATTGATGCTCTGAGTAAGTTTGACAGTGCCTGCCAACCGGAAAAGATAGTTTCCATGGTGAGGGAATATACTATTATAAGAACTTAACCGACTAATGCCACCTTTCCAAACTCCCCACTCATCATCCAGTTCAGCCTCGGCATTCGGTTTCAGCAACAAATTTGGTGACCATTCACCCTCATCAGCAAACGTTGCGGTGGCAAACATTGATGTCATCGCTGCTGCCATTAACACTGTAGGTAATCGTTTCATACTTCATTCTCCTATTGCACGTTCTAAATCAAAATGGTAAAAAGCGTTGGCGCGTCGCCAACATAGGGAATAGCTTTATTCTTCATAATATAAATTTTTTTCACATACCCTTATAGACGTAGCAACGAAAAAAATGTGAGGCCCAATTAAATCAAATTTTCTCGCATGGTTTAATTAGACGTAATAACGAAAAAAATGTGAGGTTTAATTCAATGAGATTTTTGAATTAGAAAGCCTATCTTGAAATTAATTGAATTTAAATTATCCCTTAGATAAAAATCTCTCCAGCAATAGAAATAGCTCTGTACGGTTGAGCCAGCCTTTTTTCTGAAAATAATCCGTAACGGCTCTCGACATGTCGGTTTCATCCAACTTACCATCACTGCCAGCATATAAATCGATGATGTCACGAACTATTTTTCTTGAGATGACAGTTCGTGTACTCTTGATTTTACCGGTGGCATCTTCCAACCAAATTAGATCGCTGTCAACGCTTTCGGTGGGAGCAGTATAGGTTACTTTTTCCCCCGCTGTTGCCGATAAATTGCCATGTTCTACCCACCAAGTGTATTTTGGTACCCCCAATATAGCATGTAAATCTGCGCTTTGATTGGGCTCTAAGACTAGTAATTCTGGGGTTAATTGCAATTCGCCTTGATAAACAATAACATGGCTTTTGACTTCTTTACCAGTATTATCCGTGACCAATACCGTGTATTTTCCAGCAACTGCGGGAGCCGTAAATGTCACGCGCTGGCCTTTGGTGTTTGACAAACTTCCTTCACCTAATACTTGCCAACTATATGGTGGTGTACCACCCAATCCCCGCAATTTGACTGACTCGTTTGCTAACACGTAGCTTTCCCCGGGTGAAGCATAAAAACCTTCTATACTTACTAAGACTTCAATTTGTACAACTGTTCCGGCTTGGTCGCTAACAGTGATAATATCATGGCCGGCAACTTTAGCAGCTTGATAAGTTAATTTACCATCGTTTTCATCAACATCACCAGTTTGTGCTGTAACCGTATAATTGCCATAACCGCCACTGATATTGAGTTTTGTCTCTTCTTTACGAGTCAAGAATAACCTTTGTGGAGTTACTTGTAAGGATGATTCTACAATAACGCTAATGATTGCACTGCGCCCTTCAGCATCTTTTACCGCAATACTATAATCACCAGCAATTGACGGGGCGACATAATAATAGGAGCCATCCTCTTCTTGATTGTAGCTACCAGCACTGGTAGAAACAATATAAGGTGTGGTTCCCCCGGTAATTTGAAAGCGTTTTTTGGCGATTGGATTGATAATGAATTGATTAGGTGTTGCAATCAAACCAGCTCCAACATTGATAATAGCGGTTTTGGTGCGGTTTTGATTATCAATCACAGTTATTTCATAAATACCTTGTACTTCGGGGGCAGTATAACTTATGCTGTCACCGGTAGATTCATCAAGTATTCCAGCTAGTACACGCCAGCTATAAGGAGCTATACCGCCAATAACCGTAAAATCTGTCATCGTGTTTGCGGCTAAATCCACTTGCAATGGGGATAATTCTAAACCCTTTACCACGGTTACATTCAGAAAAGCTTCTTTTCCATCTTGATCAGTAATCGTTATAGTGTCATCACCAATAGTACGTGCTGCATGGTAATTCCAATGTTCACCTTTACCGCTAATTCTGCCAGTAGTGGCAGTAACCACGTAGGGCGGCATTCCACCAATAATAGCATAAGGCTTGGTTTCCCCTCTTTCCAAAGTAATTGTTTCTGGATCAGTTTCTGGGTATGAAAATGAACCAACAAATACTGGTGTACTGGCAGTCAAGCCGTTACAATTAACATTAATCACAGCATAACCGGTTTTATTTGCGGTTAATTCTGCTTTGCTATTAATTGTAACCAAGTTTGTGGCTTGAGAGCTAAATTCACAATCACTTGGTTTTAGCAATTTTTCAGTATTACTACTTTGTAAAAGTTTGGTTATTATCAGAGTTTGGGTTCCATCAATAGGTAGGTATACCGGAGATGGCTCAATCACTAACCCTAGTGCTGTTTCTGGTTGCACTTCAACTTCAATTATTGGGGAATGGTCGCCAATACCACTAGCTGAAATGGTTGCGGTTCCGGTGGCAAGTGCCGTAATTGAGCCATTGTAAACTTCAACTATAGATTGATTATTGCTGGTCCAAGTGGCACGATCCGTATAATCTCGTTGACTTAAATCAGCCAACCAGACTTGTAAAGATAGAGCTTGCGTTGTTCCAACTGTTAATACTCGCTGTCCACGAATTTCCGCCATAAGAATGGCTTCTTCCACATTGTAGACTTGTACTTCTGCTACTGCCATTGCATTGTTGGTGGTGACAGCAACACTATAAATACCCGGGTTATAAGGTGCGGTGTAACGAACTTTTGTCCCTTCCAATACAGATAGTTGTCCGCTCCCCATAGCAACCCCAGATTTTGCCCGAAGCATCACTTTAAGATCACCTTGGACAGTAGTCCAATATAATTTCTCGTCAGTGTATCCAATTGCAGAGAAAACCACACTTTCACCCGGTTTAACAGAGATAGAAGCTGGCACAATCTGTAGAGTCTCGTCAGCAAGTAATGGTAAATGATAAATCGCGCTGATTCCAGTGAGAAACAGAGCAATCAGGTATGTCAAATTTAACGGCTTGTAATGGCTCATAATTTTAGTCAGTCCTTATTGGTTATTATAATATGGGGCAACCACAAGGGATTGCCCCTACAAATGTGGGTTTCGGGAAATCCACTTCGTTCCATTCCCGAAACAACTGTCAACTACTTTTGAAGGGTGCCTAAAATTGTAGGGAAAATCCTTTATGGTTGCCCCTAAAATTGTAGGGGCAATCCTTTATGGTTGCCTTCATTCCAGCAAAGCGAACGTTCCTTATTCAATCACCTCCTTTTCAGCTTCCACATTCAACTGAAATTGTTCAACAATTAAAAACATCACGGTTCGATCCTGTAACCAATACTGCCCAACAAAATAATCTTGCAGGGCCTGTTCCATTTCAACTTCATCAATCCGCCCGTCGGGGCCAGCGTAAGTGCTGACAATATCTGTAGGTTTGGCGATTTCAACATTAATAGTTGCCAAATTACCGGCGGTGTCGCGGATACGAATTGTATCGTGCCCATAATAGCCACTTGGGGCCGTATATTCAGTTTTGATACTAATTTCATTTTCGGCAACTTCTACATTGTTAATAACTTCGCCTAAACTCGCTTGCAGAATATAATCCCCAGTACCACCACTTATCGCAATATCCAAAGTTTCATTCGGTTGAATATACAAAGTTCGCGGTGAAGCCAGTAAATTTGTGGAGTACACATTGGCTTGAGCTTGGGCCTCTTTGCCGGTATTGTCATGTATGGTTACTTGGTAAATACCTTTTCGAGGCGGAGCAGTGTAATCAATAGAATTATCAGTAGCTACATAATCACCAGCTTCTACCGTCCAAGTATAAGGGGAGCTACCGCCCGTTACCGTAAAATCAACCTCTTCATTGGGATAAACATGTCGTACTGACGGGGTAATTGCTAAACCAGTTGTGGACACTTCCACAGTGGCAGTAGCAGTTACTCCAGCCATATCACTTACATAAATAAGCACCGTTCCAAAATTTTGCGGGGCTGTCCATACGACAGATTTTCCTTCAGCTTTATCAAAAACACCTTTACTAGCAACCCAGCGTTTGTGGCCAAAACCACCAGCGGCGTGTAAATTCAATTTTTCGCCAACATCCAAACGCCCGGCAAGCGGAGTAATGAGTAAATCTAAGGCCACTTGTACGGTTGCACTGATTGTTTGAGTGGTAGAATCTCGGACATCTATTGTATAACTACCAGCAACCGCCGGGGCAGTGTAGTCAATGATAGTTGCATTGTTGGCGGTAGTTAAATTAACTTCGCCACCGCTGACGGTTACTTGGTATTCTGGTTTGCCACCCAATATTCGTATTTGGCTTTTACCACCGGGAGTTAGAAACAATTGCCGTTGGCTTAATGATAACTCTGTACCAACTAGAATTAACACATCTTGGCTGTTCCCCATTCCGTCGATAACCGTGGCGGTGTGTAAACCGGTACGTGTCGGTGCCGTGTATTGAACGGTGTCACCGGTCAATTTGTCTAACTTGCCACGGTTGATAAACCAGTCATAATCACCAGTACCGCCATTGGCTCGCAGTGTGACTTTACCTTCGGGAGCAATTGTCGCTTGTTGTGGAGTTACAGTCAGAGGTGTAACGGTTTCAACCACTGCTTTAGCTTGGTTATTTAAATTGTCAGTTACGAACAATTCTGCCGTGCCAGTCACTATAGATTGATAGACAAAGGTATTTTCCCTTTCCAGTTGCACATCCGTCATTTGATAAGGTGGTTCTCCACCAGTTATAGAAAATGATACTGTTTCGCCTCTTTCGATTGTGGCACGGGATGGCGTAATGTTCAATTTAGGTGAATAGAGTGTCACCACCGGAATTGGCAAAGTGATTTTTTCAGCCGTGACATCTAGCCAAGTTGAACCAGTTCGTTTGCCTTGCACAATATTTCCATTGACTGTAGCAATATTGTTATCACGAATGCTAAACGTGGCATCTTCATAAATGGTTTTGGTACCAGTTTGACTCACAGCATAAACAACTATTGGTATTGTAGAGCCTTCACGCAAAACGAAAATATCGGGTTCTACTTTCAATAATTGGGTGGCACTGGACACCGTGATAGATGTTTTGGTTTCTAGCCCATGATAATTTGCTAGTAAGGTGGTAGTTCCGACGTTGTGGGCTGTCACTTGACCAGTTTGGGTTACTTGGGCGATGGTGGTATTTTCACAGTGTAAAACCGTTTCGGCGGTTAAATTAACTGTAGTACCGTCCGGGCGATAGCCTAGAACCGACACAGTTTTGACTTCGTTAGGAGCTAGGAATAAAGACTCTGGCTCAATCCGTAGTATTACTTGAATGTCGGTTGAAGTGGTATCTATTAAAGACCAAGTGAATCCAGTTCCGTCACTTGCCCAAACATAAAATATACCTTCTTCACTGGGAGTTTGATAGGTGGCGGTTACTCCGTTACCATCAATTGCGCCATCGGTAGCTGCCCAGAAGAAATTATCGTCTTCATTGTCACTGGCTCGGAACAAGATTTTTTGGCCGGGTTTCGCATAAATCTTGGTTGGCAATACCGCAGCGTTTGCGCCACAAAAGATTGCACTTATATTAAAATTTTCGTTTAGTATCAAAGATATAGGGTTTTGTTTACCAACTATATCACCCATCCAACCACAAAAAACATCTTCGGTTTGGTTAGGGGTAGCGGTTAAGGTCACTTTATCGCCACACTGGTATTGCGGTTTTGCTGGTGCAATTGCTATTACGCCATTGTTAGCCGAGGTATCTAGGGCCAATACTGGGGTTTGAAAATGCGCGGTGGTTTCTTGGTTACCGTCCATTTGCAAAGTACAGGTTGGCCCCTCACCTTCACAAGCTCCTTCCCAATGGTCAAATTTATAACATGACTTTGAGGTAGCTGTTAGCGTAACAGTTTCATCGGATAAGTAAACTCGTTTGGCCGCTTCGGGTTGGAGTAAATCGGGGCGCGTGGTTGCTGATACTGAAGTTTGTAGGGTGTAACCAACTTTGGTAGTATCTGGATTGGTGATGTTATTGGCGTTATTTGGGTCGGAACTGGTAGCAGTTACGGTGGCCAACGTATTTTCTTTGACAGTTTCTGACACGATGACATTAATTGTAATTGGTTCAGCAGTTATCCCGATAGCGAGGTTGTTTATTAGTTCGCAAGTTACGGTTTGCTGTGCTTCGCTACAGAGCCAATTGGTTCCGTAAGCATCAACAAAATCAACTTCTTTTGGTAGTGTTTTTACGACGGTGATTGCACTTGCGGGTAAAGGGCCAGTGTTATGCACTGTCAAAGTGTAAGTGAGTTTATCCCCCACTGCTACCAAGTCTGGAGAGCTGGTTTGGGTAATAGCTAAATCGGCTACAGCGGCGGTTACGGCTACCGCAAATGATTCAGTATCACTAAGATTGTTCTCATCTATTACTTCAACAGTAATCCCCATTTCACCAACCATTGATGCTGTCCATGTAAATTCACCGGTTGTTTTGATGGTAGAGCCGGGTGGCGCAAATTTCAAACTAAAAGTTAGATTTTTTAGATTGGGATCAGTTACTTCGGCGGTGAGTTTCAACTCTTCTCCTAAATTGATTGTTTGGTCTGCAATTTCTTTTATCGTTGGCCCCTCAACAACAGTTACCGCAAATGATTCAGTATCACTAAGATTGTTCTCATCTGTCACTTCAATAGTAATCCCCATTTTACCAACCATTGATGCTGTCCATGTAAATTCACCGGTTGTTGGATTGATAGTGGAGCCGGGTGGGGTAAATTTTAGACTGAATGTTAGATTTTTTAGGTTGGGATCAGTTACTTCGGCGGTGAATTTTAAGTCTTCTCCTAAATTGACAGTTTGGTCTTCAATATCTTTTATTGTTGGTGGATTTTCTAATTCTTCCACCATGATGTTGAAGATTTCAGTATCACTCATAATTGGTTGCCCATCATCTGTTACTCTAACCGTAACGTCAAAAGTTCCAGCATTACTAGGTTTCCAATTAAATTTACCACTTTGGGCGTTGATATTTGCGTTAGTTGGGGCTTGATCCAAACGGTAGGTTAGATTGTCCCCATCAGGATCATTGGCAGTGACAGTAAACTCTAACGTATCATCTATGTTAATAGATTTGTCATTGATGGTAAGCAATACCGGTGGATGATTTGTTGTTGGGGTTCCAAAATCATCCGGTGGATTATTATCACGGCGTAAAGTTAAATTAATACTTGAGTGATTTTGTCCACCTTTAAGAAATTGCCTATCTTCCCAGTTAGTCGTGCCACCGCTTGAAGTATAATATGTATATGTACAATCATCGTTGCAACTGTAGTCTATCCACCATTCAGCTAAAGAGTCATTAACTACAGCAATGCGATAAGGTATCGAAGATGCACCTTCAGGAATAGTGAAATTTGCATGATGCGAGCCAAAGTTTCCTTGGTTACTATTCATAGTTATCCATGTACTTAAGCCTACAATAGGTGCGGTTTCCCCCACCGGAAGCGATACATTGCCAAAAATAAAAATAATACCACGTTGTATGGTCAAATTAATGTTGGATTGACCACCTTGGACCAAAAATTCGCTGTTCTTAGGATCATCTAAATAAATTGATAGGTTTCCACCTTTAGTACCATTATTGCTGTACTGTCCTTGTCGTATGTAATCATCAGTATCGCAAGTATTACTATAACCATTCTCTAGATTGGTGTAACAACTATATTCTACTTCCCATTTTATGGTTGAGTCATCAAATACCCTAACAGAATACGGTACTGAAGAAGCTCCCGCAGGAAAAGTAACAGTATTAGAACTGCTATGAGAAGGTTTATTATATTGTCCGGCATTTTTTACTTCGTATGCAACAATACTAACACCAAATTCTTTTGATGCAGTCTCTCCAGCCGGCAAAGAAATAGTTCCTGAAATTTCAATGCCACGATATAGAGTCATATTAATGTCAGTATGCGATTTTCCGCCCTGCAAAGCTTCTTCATTATAGAAGTGGTATCCTGTATAGGTTTCTGATGTTGCAGCATTGTAAAAGTAACTATCTATATAATAACCATCACAATTTGTCAGACAATTCATAGCCAAATGAATGCTATCTGCACTATCAGGAACATCAATTGAATACGGAACAGAAGATTGGCCTTGTGGGATAATAACATTAACATTAACATTGGTATTATTGTTGCTGGTACCATCCCAAGCATTAAGGTTAAGTTCTACACCACCAGCCGGCGCAACATCCCCCGGTGGTAGTGATACCGTCCCAGAAACAGTAGCCGCTTGAGCCACCATCCCCATAAACAACCAACTTATAAAAAAACATCTAACTATATTCACTTAATTAATTCCTCAGTTTTTAAAAAAAGATAATCTTGATTCAAACATTAATCTAAATTAACAAATAATCCTAAACTCAATGTTCAAATTAGAAATGCCATGCATACTGATAGGTGGCACACAATACACCCATAAAATATTCTCGTCAAGCGTCAAATAACATTAAATATCCTCCCATAAGCTCACCAGTAAACAAACTACAAAGATTGCATATAATAAAAAGGATTAAATCTGAAGATAATTTTACTCTAATCCCTTCTTATATACAATCCCGTTAATTTCCTTCAACCACTCCATCCAACTGAAATTGTTCAACAATTAAAAACATTACGGTTCGATCCTGTAACCAATACTGCCCAACAAAATAATCTTGCAGGGCCTGTTCCATTTCAACTTCGTCAATCCGCCCGTCGGGGCCAGCGTAAGTGCTGACAATATCTGTAGGTTTGGCGATTTCAACATTAATAGTTGCCAAATTACCGGCGGTGTCGCGGATACGAATTGTATCGTGCCCATAATAGCCACTTGGGGCAGTATACTCGGTTTTGACACTAATTTCATTTTCGGCAACTTCTACATTGTTAATAACTTCGCCTAAACTCGCTTGCAGAATATAATCCCCAGTACCACCACTTATAGCAATATTCAAAGCTTCATTCGGTTGAATATACAAAGTTCGCGGTGAAGCCAGTAAATTTGTGGAGTACACATTGGCTTGAGCTTGGGCCTCTTTGCCGGTATTGTCATGTACGGTTACTTGGTAAATACCTTTGCGAGGCGGTGCAGTGTAATCAATAGAATCACCGGTACCAATATCACCAGCTTCTACCACCCAAGAGTATGGGGAACCACCGCCGGTTACGGTAAACTCAGCCTCTTCATTGGGATAAACATGTCGTACTGATGGGGTAATTGCTAAACCAGTTGTGGATACTTCCACAGTGGCAGTAGCAGTGGCTCCGGCCATATCACTTACATAAAGAAACACCGTTCCGAAATTTTGCGGGGCTGTCCATACCACCGATTCTCCTTCAATTTTATCAAAAGTACCTTTACTAGCAACCCAGCGTTTTTGGCCAAAGCCACCAGCGGCGTGTAACTTCAGTTGTTCACCAACATCCAAACGCCCAGCAAGCGGAGTAATGAGTAAATCTAAGGCCACTTGTACGGTTGCACTGATTGTTTGAGCCATAGAATCTTGGACATCTATGGTATAACTACCAGCAACCTTCGGGGCAGTGTAGTCAATGATCGTTGCATTGTTGGCGGTAGTTAATTTAACTTCGCCACCGCTGACGGTTACTTGGTATTCTGGTGTGCCACCCAATACTCGTATTTGGCTTTTACCACCGGGAGTGAGAAACAATTGCCGTTGGCTTAATGATAACTCTGTTCCAACTAGAATTAACACATCTTGGCTGTTCCCCATTCCGTCGATAACCGTGGCGGTGTGTAAACCGGTACGTGTCGGTGCCGTGTATTGAACGGTGTTACCGGTCAATTTGTCTAACTTGCCACGGTTGATAAACCAGTCATAATCACCAGTACCGCCATTGGCTCGCAGTGTGACTTCACCTTCGGGAGTAATTGTCGCTTGTTGTGGAGTTACAGTCAGGGGCGCAACGGTTTTAACCTCTGCTCTGGCTTGGTTATTCAAATTGTCAGTTACGATCAATTCTGCCGTGCCAGTAACTGTAGATTGATAGATAAAGGTATTTTCCCTTTCCAGTTGCACATCTCTACCCGTTATTTGATAAGGTGATTCCCCACCAGTTATAGAAAACGATATGGTTTCGCCTCTTTCAATAGTGGCACGGGATGGCGTAATGTTCAATTTAGGTGAATAGAGTGTTACCACCGGAATCGGCAAGGTGATTTCTCCAGCCGTGACATCTAGCCAAGTTGAACCAGTTCGTTTACCTTGCACAATATTTCCATTGACTGTTGCAATCTTTTTATCACGAATGTCAAATGTGGCATTTTTATAAATGATTTTGGTACCACTTTGATTCACAGCATAAACAACTATTGGGATGGTAGAGCCTTCATGCAAAACGAAAATATCGGGTTCTACTTTCAATAATTGGGTGGCACTGGACACCGTGATAGATGTTTTGGCTTCGAGTCCATGATAATTTGCTAGTAAGGTGGTAGTTCCAACGTTGTGGGCTGTCACTTGGCCAGTTTGGGTTACTTGGGCAATGGCGGTATTTTCACAGTGTAAAACCGTTTCCGCAGTTAAATTAACTGTAGTACCGTCCGGGCGATAGCCTAGAACCGACACAGTTTTGACTTCGTTAGGAGCTAGGAATAAAGGCTCTGGCTCAATCCGTAGTATTACTTGAATGTCGGTTGAAGTAGTATCTATTAAAGACCAAGTGAATCCAGTTCCGTTACTTGCCCAAACATAAAATACGCCTTCTTCATTGGGAGTTTGATAGGTGGCAGTTATTCCGTTAGCATCAATTTCGCCTTTGGTAGCTGCCCAGAAAAAATTATCGTCTTCATTGTCACTGGCTCGGAACAAGATTTTTTGGCCGGGTTTAGCATAAATCTTGGTTGGCAATGCCGCAGCCTCAGTGTTTGCGCTACAAAAGATTGCACTGATATTCAAATCTTCGTTTAGTATCAAAGATATAGGGTTTTGTTTACCAACTATATCACCCATCCAACCACAAAAAACATCTTCGGTTTGGTTAGGGGTAGCGGTTAAAGTTACTTTATCGCCACACTGGTATTGTGATTCTGCCGGTGCAATTGCTATTTTGCCATTGTCAGCCGAGGTATCTAGGGCCAATACTGGGGTTTGAAAATGCGCGGTGGTTTCTTGGTTACCGTCCATTTGCAAAGTACAGGTTGGCCCTTCACCCTCACAAGCTCCTTCCCAATGGTCAAATTTATAACATGACTTTGAGGTAGCTGTTAGCGTAACAGTTTCATCGGATAAGTAAACTCGTTTGGCCGCTTCGGGTTGGAGTAAATCGGGGCGCGTGGTTGCTGATACTGAAGTTTGTAGGGTGTAACCAACCTTGGTAGTATCTGGGTTGGTGGTGTTATTGGCGTTATTTGGGTCGGAACTGGCAGCAGTTACGGTGGCCAACGTATTTTTCTTGACAGTTTTTGACACGATGACATTAATTGTAATTGGTTCGGCAGTTATCCCAATAGCGAGGTTGTTTAGTTCGCAAGTTACGGTTTGTTGTGCTTTGGCACAGAGCCAATTGGTTCCATAAGCATCAACAAAATCAACTTCTTTTGGTAGTGTTTTTACAACGGTGATTGCGCTCGCCGGATTAGGGCCAGTGTTATGCACTGTCAAAGTGTAAGTGAGTTTGTCCCCTACTGCTACCAAGTCTGGAGAGCTGGTTTGGGTAATAGCTAAATCGGCTATAGCGGCGGTTACGGCTACCGTAATATTGAAGGTTTTTGTGTCACTTAGTCCACCGTCATCTGTGACTTTGATAGTAACCTTAGCCGTACCGATTTTGGTTGGAGTCCATGTAAATTCATGGTTTGCGGGATTAAGGTAAGCTCCAAGCGGTGCCTCTATTAACTGGAAAGTGAGGTTGTCACCATCCGGATCAGTGGCTCTGACAATTATTTTTACCTGATTGCCAATAGTTGCGGTTGTGATATTTCCTATTTCGTCTAGTATTGGAGCTTGATTATCATCGTCATCGTCAATAATAGTTAGGGTGCTGCTGTTTTGGGTTCCTATAGTTGCGTTACCAGTGGGCTTAGTCAAGTTTACAATAATGGTTTCATTGCCTTCAAAATCGCTATCATCAGTAATGCTTACGGTGAAAGTTTTGGCTTCGGTATCGCCGTCTTCCCAATTGAGAATGCCGGAAGTAGCAATATAATCACTACCAGCAGTGGCAGTACCATTGGCAGTTGCATAGTTTACTGATATAGCACCGGTACTACCTTCGATACGGGTTACGGTGATGGTTGCTGAGCCAGCATTTTCATTGACATTTTGACTGGCTTGGGAAAATTGTAATATACCGGCTGGGGCATCGTTATCTATAATAGTAAGCGTGGTTATTTCTTGTGAACCAATTATGGCTCCACCAGTGGGGTTACTTAAAGTTAATTTAAGGGTTTCACTTTCTTCAAAATCGGAATCATCAGTAATATTTACGGTGATGGTTTTGGTTTCGGTATCGCCGTCTTCCCAATTAAGAGTACCGGAGGAGATAGCAATATAATCATTACCAGCAGTGGCAGTACCATTGGCAGTTGCATAATTTACTGATATAGCACCGTCTTTACCATCTGTACGAGTTACGGTGATGGTTATTGAGCCGGCATTTTCATTGACATTTTGACTGGCTTGGGAAAATTGTAATATACCGGCTGGGGCATCGTTATCTATAATAGTAAGCGTGGTTATTTCTTGTGAACCAATTATGGCTCCACCAGTGGGGTTACTTAAAGTTAATTTAAGGGTTTCACTTTCTTCAAAATCGGAATCATCAGTGATGCTTACGGTGAAAGTTTTGGCTTCGGTATCACCGTCTTCCCAATTAAGAGTACCGGAGGAGATAGCAGTATAATCATTACCAGCAATGGCAGTACCATTGGCAGTTGCATAGTTTACTGATATAGCACCGGTACTACCTTCGGTACGGGTTACGGTGATGGTTGCTGAGCCAGCATTTTCATTGACATTTTGGGTGGCTTGAGAAAATTGTAGGACACCAGCTGGGGCATCGTTATCTATAATGGCAAGCGGGGCTGTTTCTTGTGAACCAAGTGTAGCTCCACCGGTGGCATTGCTTAAGACTAAGTTAAGGGTTTCGTTGTCTTCAACGTCGGTATCATCAGTGATGTTTACAGTGAAGGTTTTGTTTTCGATCTCGCCGTCTTCCCAATTGAGAGTGCCTGAGGTGGTAGTATAGTCATTACCGGCAATGGCAGTGTTGTCAACGGTGGTGTATTGTACGGAGATTGCACCGAAGGAGCCGTTGGTACGGGTGACTGTAAGTGTTGCTGTTCCGATGTTTTCGATTACATTGACGTTTGTGAATTCAAATTGTATAGCACCAGCTAATAATTGGGTTTCAGCCCAATCCGGGTCTTTGTCATTAAGAAAATTGATTAAACCAGCATCGGATGCGATTAATTTGTTGTATCCTAAATCTAAGGTAGTTAGATCATTTAATGTAGCCAATGAAACTGGAATTTCTCCACTCAGTTGGTTGTTGTTTAAATAGAGGGCCACCAAACTAGTTAAAGCCGATAAATCAGGAATGCTTCCGCTAAGTTGGTTATTATCTAAACGAAGATTTCGCAAATTGGTCAATGTAGAGAAAGTAGGAATATTTCCGCTAAGTTGGTTGTCCGTTAAATAGAGTTCTTGCAAATTAATTAAAGCGGAGAAATTGGGAATGCTTCCGCTAAGTTGGTTACCATTGAAATAGAGTCTTTGCAAATTGGTCAAAGCCGATAAATCCGGAATTGTTCCAGTTAAATTTTGAGTAGTTCTTTCAATTTCAATAACAGTAGTTTCTCCACAAGTTACACCCGTCCAACTACAAGGCGTATCCGTCACTTTCCAATTATTGGTTGCGTTGTCAGTCCAATTAATTCCATTGTTGTTGTCGTAAAGGGCAACTAAAACCTCACATTCAGCTTGGGGAATTTCAGTAACATCATTACAAGTAAAAGTTGCATCACAGTCAGGAAAACCACTAACTTCTGTTGTCCATTTACCATAATCAATATTAGTATCTTTACAGAATTGATTATTGCTAAGGGCAAGAGTCAGTAAATTAGTGAGAGCACTTAAATCCGGAATCGGTCCGGCCAGTTGATTATTTTGAAGCTCAAAGTATTGCAACAAAGTGAGAGCACTTAGATCCGGAATAGTTCCGGTTAGTTGATTACTGCGAAAGTAAAGTTGTTCCAACAAAGTGAGAGCACTTAGATCCGGAATAGTTCCGGTTAGTTGATTATTTTGAAGCCAAATTTGTTCCAACAAAGTGAGAGCACTTAAATTCGGAATAGTCCCGGTCAATTGATTATTGTGAAGCCAAAGGATTTGCAAATTGGTGAGAGCACTTAGGTCTGGAATAGTTCCGGAAAGTTGATTATCGTTAAGCCAAATTCTTTGCAACAAAGGGAGGGTACTAAAATTCGGAATAGTCCCGGTCAGTTGATTACCATTTAGGGTAAGGAATTGCAATTTGGTAAGGGTACTTAGGTCCGGAATAGTCCCAGTCAGTTGATTATTTTGAAGGTCAAACTCTACCAACTCAATGAGAGCACTTAAATTAGGAATAGTTCCAGTCAGTTGATTATTTTGAAGGTCAAAGTATTGCAACTTGGTGAGAGCACTTAAATCAGGAATAGTACCATTTAAATTTGCTAAACTTCTGCCAATCATAGTAACATTACCACCACTACATGTCACACCTGTCCAACTACAAGGCGTATTCGTCACTTTCCAATTATTGGTTGCTTTATCAGTCCAATTATCCCCATCAGTGTTGTCATAAAGGGCAACTAGGGCATTACACTCTTCTGGTGAAATTTCAGTTTGCACCACACACACATCTCCACTAAGGGTAGCAGCAGTAACTTCCGTACTGAAAGCACTGGTTAAATCGTTTTGCTGAACACCATGTTTAGGTGTAAAGGTTTCCACCACGAAATAATAAGTCGTACCCGCTGTTAATCCAGTGACATCATAGCTTGTCGCGGATTTATTTGTGGTTGTGCCAGAGACAGTGTAAGAACCACCAGAAGTTGTGGCATATTTCACTTGATAATATCCACCATCGCTTGTGTAGGTAATTGGAGTCCAAGCTATTTGTATCGTATCTGTTGACGATGCAGTGGCGGTGATATTGGTAGGTGATACAGTTTGAGTGTCTGTCCAATCGGAGTCTTTTGCTGTGGCACTGCCGGCGGTTTCATCTGTTAATTGGTTATAACCAAAGTCTGCCCCTACTGTTAAATTACTTAAATCTGGTATTATTCCACTCAGTTGATTAGAATCCAAAATAACACCTGCATTTATCAAGCTACTCAGGTCTGGAATACTCCCGCTGAGTTGATTAGAAGACAAATCAAATGTTAACAAATCCGTCAATGCACTTACGTCGGGAATGTTTCCGCTTAGTTGGTTGTCAGATAAAAAAAGGTATTGTAGTTTTGTCAGATTACTTAAACTTGGAATATTCCCATTTAGTTGGTTGCCTGTCAACCAAAGAGTTTTTAAAGCAGTCAATGTACTCAAATCAGGAATACTTCCAGTCAATTGATTACCTGCCAAATTAAGTTTTTGCAAAGACGTTAGCTTGTTTAAATCAGGAATATTTCCTGTCAGCTGGTTTAATCTTAAATCAATTGTTTGCAATGCTGTTAAGTCATTCAAATAACTTGGAATAGTCCCGTCCAATTTATTATTTCCTAAGCGAAGAACTTGCAAATTTGTCATGGCACTTAAATTTGGGATATTTCCAGTCAGTTGATTTTCTCCCAAAGAAAGAATTTGTAAATCTATCATAGCACTTACGTCAGGAATCGGACCGATTAGTTGGTTATTTTCTAACCAAAGTGTTTGCAAAGCCATCAAAGTGCTTAAATCAGAAACAGGGCCATTTAGTTGGTTATAAGGTAAACTAAGGTCTTCTAAAGCTGTTAAGCTGCTCAAATCAGGTAAGGCACCATTTAGTTTTTTACTACTTCTGACGATACTAGTAACACGTCCACCACTACACGTCACACCTGTCCAACTACAAGGCGTATTTGTCACTTTCCAATTATTGGTTGCGTTATCAGTCCAATTAGCTCCATCGGTGCTGTCGTAAAGGGCAACTAGGGCATTGCATTCTGTTTCTGGGATTTCGGTTTGTGTAGTACATGATGAAAAAACATTATTGGATTCATACGCCCCCATATCATAACCACTGCCACTAGGTCTTGAATTACCATCAATATCAGTAGAAGGCGCACCACTAGATGTTCCACTGTCAATAGCCGGAGAACCGGCTTTTAAACGAAAATCTCCCCCGGCAGCATTTACAAATAGTGGATCAGTGTCTATATTGCCAGTTCCAGTGTAGCCACCTTCGATGTTGGAATAAGCAACTGTGGCAGAACCATTGTGACCAAAACTGATTCCAGTACCCCATAATATAGAGTTATTTATATCCACATTGGCAGAACCTACAGAAATGGTAGATTCAACATAAATTGTACCGCTATTATAGAACGTGCTGTTCACTATACTCAAATCAGAGTCACTGCTATCAATAACGCCACCATTGTTAAAAAACGTACTATTGATCATAGATATAGAATTACCAACCAGAGGGCTTGGGGTAATAGAAATTCCACCACCATTATTAGAAAAGGTACTGTTATTTATGTTTATATCAATACCGGCTTCTTCAATATCTGGTTGGGCATAAATCGCATCGCCCCCATTATTAGATAATGTGCAGTTGTTTACAGATAAAGTGGAGGAATAGGGGTTGTGAATAATAATTCCCCTATCATTAGAATTAGTAATGGTAAAACCATCTATAGTGGCATTTAAATGATCAGTACCATAAATAACAAATACATTAACAGAATTGTTTCCATTTACTGTGGTAACATTCGTAATCAAATCACGTTGACCTTTTGCGATTTCTGTGCCATTAAAACCACCATAAAACCCAATGGCTTTGTCCACATATATTTGTGACGAAAGTAAATAAGTTCCTCGTTTTACCCATACTTCATCACTATTAGCAGCAGTATCCACTCCTTCTTGGATAGTTTTAAAAGCCTGCGCCCAGTTTGTACCGTCTCCAGAACTTGACACATCACCATCTATATACCACACGGTAGCCAGCGAAACACTAGGCAATAATACCAATACCAACAAAGTTGACCAAACTAACGTAAGATTTTTCATTTTAAATTTCCTATAAATAAATGGTTTTTAATTAAGAGTTACTGAATTTTTAAGAATAATTGTCTGAATCAGAATTAACAGAATTTAAGAATTCACAGAATTAAAACCAACCATTCCGAAAATTCTTATTCAAACCAACATATTTAATGTTCCTGCTTTTTTAGCTGCTTGAGGCAATCTTCAATCTCTTCAACCTCCTCAGCCTTCAATCCCGCTAACCGTTCAGCCGGTTTTAATCCCGCCACCCGTTCAGCCGGCTTCATTTTAGTCAACCAAACATCACCCAACAATTTACCAAATTCCGTTAGTTGCTCAGGGGTATAATTCATCTTTATTCCTCCTTTTACTAAATCAGACCAAATCATAAAAATATCTGATTCCTTAGTGTCGAGGCTTTGCCACCAAACGTTTTCTCGTTCATTTCATCAAAAAAGCTTCCAAATGCAAAAACAACTGCCGCCTATCCAACTTAACACCATTCAACTCCTCAGCCTTAAAAAACTTCTCAATACTAATAAGAACTTCCTCTTCACTGATAAACCCATCAACATCCAAATCAATCAGCAAACCATTCACAACAATCTTAGATTGTGCCACCGCTCCATCTTGATCCCGACAACTAACCATATACTCAAATAATTTCAAACATCTTTTAATCCCGTCAATCCTAACATCACTGCTCCTGAACTTCCAACGGTTTATAAATTCGCACCTGTGCCTCGACTTGCTCTTTCGTAACTTTATCATGCACACGTACACTATACGAACCCGCAAAATTACCAGTCGTGACTAATAATTTCATCCCTGACTTACTAATAGTCAAAACCTCATTATCTTCCACCTGCCATTTACCACTACCACCTTGAACCCTAAAATAACCCTTGTTATTAATCGGAATGTTACGCACATTAGGGGTAATTTGCAAGGGCCGTAAAACATCAATAGTAACCGATATTTCCTGACCTGCCCGGTCAAAAAACAGTTTTTTCTTTAATCATTTCAAAAGCCGTGAAAAATTGATAAACCGGTTCTATTTCTTTACCATTGATAAGGCTTTTTTTCTTGGGCTCTAAGTACGCCCTTCTATTATCTTTAATTGTACCTTGGTTGAGCCCTAATACCAAAATCATATTCTCAATTCTAATCTGTAGGTTTTCATCTTCAATATCAGGGTGGGCATGAAAAACATGCCTTTTTTCGTTATAGCCCAGCAGTTTATGAGGATCATATTCTGGAGAGTCTGGTTTTAAGATAGAATCCACAGTTTGCCGGCCTTTTTCAATATTGATTTTATCGGAAATCGCTAAAAAATTATCCCAGCACCAACCATACTTCTCTTTGAGATGGCTGTTAAAATGATCTAACTGGGCTGAAAAGCTGGATTCTGGTTTTCCCCTATCAATATATTTGCCTTCTTTATCAAAATTTTCTGGACTACATCTTTCTTCTTCGGCAATCAGAATTTCTGTATAAGCACACAAACCTTGTTGACAATAAAGTAAACTGAGCAATACATCTTTATAATATTTATGTGAGGAAGAATATTTAGGATGTGTTTGCCCTTTTAATTGCTTTATCCACGATTGATATGCGGTGGCAAGAATTTGAGTTTTGTCAATCTTCCTCATACCCATCTAATCTCCAAGCTAATTTGGTTGCCAGTTTTAAATAGTCAGCCCATATTGTTTGAGCCTTTTCGGTATTCATTTGATTTTCTGCCCGGAGTTTTGCAAGCACAGTTTCTAATCGAGCCGCCTTAGTCAGTGCTATATTCCTAAATTTTTCGTTACCTTCTATACCTAAATCAAAGACACGCATTAATATCACATCCCAACGTAAATAACGCGGATCAATGAAATAATTATCAACATGGCGTTCACCTTTGTAGTATTTTTCTTGGTAAACGGTGCTTTGTTCATTAAATTTTAATTCGACAATTTCCCACGGCTCAAATGCCGAAGCGATAATCGGCGAGTGAGTAGCAAAAAAGAATTGGGCGTTAGGCGCTGCACTTTTGTAGTTGTTGATAATTTCAGTTTGAATATCTGGGTATAATGACCTTTCTGGTTCATCTACTAAAATGACACTATCATCCGTGTTCAATTTGAACAGTGGAGTCATCGTTAAAATCACTTGCTTGGTACCAGTACTCCAGCCGTTATATGGAATTTCAGTGCCATCTTTGGATTGAATTGAAATAAATTTTAAATCTTCAATACTTTCAAAGTCAAATGACGTTTTAACCGCTAATGAAAATTTATTCAAAATAGGATCGAGTTGTTGCGCTAATTGTTCAATTGGATTAGGATTTGTTTGTTTCCACCGCTTATAATTTTCAAAAGCACGATCAGCATCTTGGGCGTTGATTCCAAATGCCTTAGTAATTTGCTGACTGTATTTTAGCTCCTCAATTTTATAAGCGTTTATGTCTTGTAAAATCTCATTCCATATCTCTAAGACATTATCGGTTTCAAAATCAAAAACTAATCGCGGTTTGGCGCGTTTTTGCGGTTTCATTTCCGTAACTGTCTTTAAAATTGAACTGGGATGCGGTGATTTTTCGGCTAGAATTTGATTAATATTATTGATAATTTCAGCCGGAAAACAGATAAGAATATTTTTACCGAGATAAAAATCTTCCATAAATTTTACGGGTGTCATATCAGTTCTCAAATCCCTTATGATATTTTTTCCCTCTCTAATTTCTGTCACGCTTTTTATCCCTTTAAAATAAGAGGTAATAACAATATGGTTCATATTGGAATTTTGATACTTTTCTGAAATGGCAGTTTTCCTTTGCAAAAAAGGAGTTGTCAACATAGCCCTAAGCGCATTCAACAAACTCGTCTTTCCGGTACCACTTTGTCCGATAAAACAAATTTTATCCAAAGGTTGAGCTTCTTTTTCGTGCCCTTTGGGATAAGTCAAATCAAGAGTCAG
>Ga0233403_10000303_pt1 | contig 23128 bp, 20 predicted proteins | sample Na_oxic_1_MG_FD_179866 | JGI IMG/M metagenome (GOLD analysis project Ga0233403, IMG submission 179866) | Seawater microbial communities from Saanich Inlet, British Columbia, Canada - Na_oxic_1_MG | ecosystem: Environmental > Aquatic > Marine > Inlet | place: Canada: British Columbia | collected...
AAATCGGCGGTTTGTGAGCCATGCCCGGAATAATGGATATAGACAAAATCACCGGGGTTGACTTTTTCAATCAGCGTCATAAAGGCATTTTCAATGCCGGTATGCGTAGCTTGGGCATCTAAGAGAATTATCAAGTTTTCCTCAGAGAAACCAAAACGTTCACGTAATACGCTTTTCGTCAATTGGATATCATTAACTGGCCCTTTGAGGGAATTGAAGGGTGTTCCCTTATAGTCTTGGATACCAATTAACAAAGCATGTTTGCCCATCGTAATACAGGCTGTTGGTATGAACTGAAAGGCGATAGCAGTGAGTAAAAGTTTGATTTTAAAATGATTAATTAACATATATTCATTATTCCTCCACAGATAATGGGCAACCACAGGGCAACCACAAGGGATTGCCCCTACAAAGATAATGGGAAACCACAAAGGATTGGCCCTACACAGATAAAGGGCAACCACAAGGGATTGCCCCTACAAATACAATGGGAAACCACAAAGGATTGCCCCAAGTTGTTTCATGCACGTTCCTAAATCAGTATAAACTTTCGTTGTAAATAAAACATCTTGAGTAACATTAATTAGAGTTGATTGATAGGGGTTGATTTTGTTCTCATAGTACCTATAATATAGTCACCGTGAGTACATATAGACCAAAACTTTTTTTCTGGGAACGAGAAATACGTAAAATACCGGGAGGCTAACCGGAAATTGATATGCGAGGACAAGACGGCTTCTGGAAATATTTTCAAAGCAATCGGCTTGGATGAATCGCAAATTGAATCGTGATTTCTATGTTCATAAATCAAGTAGCAGGAAATTAATTCATGAGTATTAAACCCGATTATCTAACCTTTGATAATCTTCTTCAAAAAAGATTGTTCCGAATACCCAACTATCAACGCGCCTATAGTTGGGAAACCAAACAGCGAAAAGACCTTTTTTTTGATATCAAAAAATTGAAAAACAGTATTGAGAGTGTTGATAATGAAAAACATCATTTCATGGCAACCATTGTCTGTTTAAAAATTGGCAAAGAAACCGTTGTCGTTGATGAATTTGGTGTTTTTCACATTGTTGATGGTCAACAACGCTTAACCACATTAATTATCATATTAAAGGCTTTACATAAAGTCTTGAGCCTTGGCAATGACACCGAAAAGAAAGTCGCGGCTTCACTCCAATCTCTGCTCATAACAGAGGATAACCGGCTAATTTTATTACAAACGAATCATGATAACTCTCAGTTTTTTAGAAATTATCTGAAAAACGGTACGATTCCTGAGAGTGAGAAAGTTCAAACCACTTCAACTAAACATCTGATCGAGGCATTTAAAGAATGTGAAAATTTTGTGAATGATTGGTATAAAGAATACCAAGATGTATTATCTCTTTTACAACTGCTCAAAAATCGACTGGGTTTTATTTTTTATTTGCTTGAAGATGAAGGTGCGGCTTATACGGTTTTTGAAGTCTTAAATAGTCGGGGCTTAGAAGTCGATTGGTTAGATAAATGCAAAACCATGTTGATGGGTATTGCTTTTGAAAAAACTTCTAACCAAAATGCCCGTGATGAACACATTAATGAACTTCACAAACTCTGGGGACAAATCTATCGTACCATTGGGGTGACTAAAATTCAAGGGCATGAGATTTTAAGATTTGCGGCAACATTTGAAGACCAATTTGAGCCAAATCGAATAATCAGTGCTGAAAAAGCAGTAGAATTTTTTCGTGATGTCTGCCAAAAAGACCATCGTAAAATTATTAAAGTAACCAACTGTTTTCTGGAAATTACCGAGGTTCTGAAACAATTGCATGATAATCGACGGATAGAAGCCATTATTAATATATCACATGTCCGTTTGTTGGCAGTATCCATTTTACTAAAATCTTCTCTCAACCAAGAAGAACGTCAAGCGATTTTAAAACAATGGGAAAACGTCACTTTTAGAATTTATGGCATGTTCGCTAAAGATTCTCGAACCAAAGTAGGAGAATACACTCGTTTGGCTTGGCAAATTCTCCGTAAAAAATTACCGGCTAAAACCATGATTGATGAGATATCTAGTCTTGGAGAGGATTATCCCATTGATGAGGCGGTTGAAGAATTACGTCAAACTGATTGCTATACTGGTTGGGAAAGTAATTTACGTTATTTTCTTTATCGTTATGAAGAATATTTGTCTCGCAAACAAGGTAGTGCCATCAGTGAAGAAATTTGGCAACAAATATGGAAAAGCACTGCCACAGATACGATAGAACATATACGCCCCCAAAGTGCGAGAAACCAACAAGAGCAGGTTCATCGTTTGGGTAATCTGACATTGTTACCGCCTAAAGCGAATGCCAAAGCCGGTAAAAAAAGTTTTCAACAAAAAAGGGAACTTTATCAAGACAATCAACAACTAAAACTCATAAGTGAAATTCTTGACAAAAGACGTTGGACACACAAGGAAATTGAAACACGCGAAAACCGATTATTGGATTGGGCTATAGATGAATGGGGTTGATTGTTCACCGAAGTGATAAAACGTTAAGCAGATATTGGTATTGTTTTCGCGGTTTTCGCGGTCATTCCACCGATTTAATCGGTGGCTATTCACTCTTAGGAACGTGCATGAAATAACTTAGGAAACGTAGGGGCAACCACAAGGGATTGCCCCTACAAATCATAACGTTACGTAGGGGCAATCCTTTATGGTTGCCCTAATTATTTCATGCACGTTCCTTAATGCTCTACCAATTCAGTAACCATCTGCTTCAATACTTTTAAAATGCGGAAAATGTCGAAAATATCGTTACGGGTAGCTGCATAAGGATCACTAATGCAATATTTTGCTTCTTGCAATGCCATGAAAAACCAATGCTGGCCGCGTACATAACATCCATAAATAGGGTGTTTGTGTTCATTAATTTCTTGGGCCACTAACATAGCTGCTAAAGCTTGCGCGGCTGGGTCACCTTCGGGATCCTTTTCTTTCTTGTACTCTTGAAAACAAAAAAAAGGCTGTTTGGGTTTACGAAAACCAGCCGCAATTATACCATCAGGCCTCCCAGCCATATCTATACCAGCAACCGTCCCACTAAATGGTCGTTCGGCAAATAGACTAAATTTTTTGGTTGAAAAATTGAGTAAGGAAAATATTGGCCCAATGAAAAATTGAATTAATTCTACTTCGTTCCAATCATAGACATGAGTTTTGAGATTTTTTTGCAACATTGTAATGACTTGCTGTTCCAAAGCCGAAATTTCTAACTTTTTTGACAACCAATTCTGTAATACTTGACAGTCATCAATCTGTTCTAAATTAAAAGTTTCATCTAGTTGGTATAAAGTACAATCCTTAAAGTTGAGTGCCATTTTTAACTCCGGTGGTAAATTATAGATTTTCAGAAAAATAATTGGAGCCAAACCTCATAGTTTTTAGAAACCTCTGTTTTCAACAAATTATTTATCTGAACGTCTATCTATAATTCAATTAGCTTTTTCCAAATAGTCAATACCAAACAACTTTCCATTTGAGGTAGAAAAAACTTAGTGTACAATATTAGCTGATTAAAATTATCCTTGCGGTAACTAATTCGGTGAACACATCCTAAAAAATAATATGCCTGTCAGGTTTATCCATCAAGAAAACTTATATTAAAAACCATAGAGTAACTATGAATTTTACGCAATATTTTCTATGCCTAACTTTCCTTATTTTGCCAGCTTGGGCTACTGGTTACCCCCCGCTTCAACCTCTCATAGATAAAGCTAATCCCAATGATACGTTAATTCCACCGCCGGGGACTTATGCCGGGCCGGTTGTAGTTGATATTCCTATTACTATTGACGGCAACAATCAAGTAATTATTGATGGCGGTGGTAAGGATACAGTGGTTTATTTAGATACGGATGGAGCACAATTGCGTAATTTGCATCTAACGAATTCGGGCGAATCGCATAACCAAATTGATGCTTGTGTTCATGTACGTGGTAATTTCAACATTATCAAAGACAATATTTTGGATAATTGCTTGTTTGGAGTGGATTTACAGCAGTCCAATAATAATATTGTGCGACGCAATCGTATCAGTTCTAAGCCTTTTTCACTCGGGTTGCGCGGCGATGCTATTCGCCTTTGGTATAGCATGGATAATAAGATTACTAACAACGAAACCACCAATTCCCGCGATACCGTTGTATGGTATTCTAACAATAATCTTATAGCCAAGAACACTTCAAAAGGTGGGCGTTACGCATTACATTTTATGTATAGCCAATTTAATAGGGTTGAAGATAATATTTACCATAAAAATTCGGTTGGTATTTTTTTGATGTATAGTGATGGTGTGGAAATACGAGGCAATCAGATTTCTCATACTTTGGGGGCAACTGGTATGGGTATTGGGTTTAAAGAAACTAGCAATGTAACTGTAGAAAATAATCAAATTATTTATTGTGCTACCGGAATTTATTTAGATTTGTCTCCCTATCAACCCGATACCACAAATCAAATCATCGCCAATAAAATAGCTTATAATAGTATAGGCGTATTATTTCATAATGACTGGCATGGTAATATATTGAAAAATAACCAATTTATTGGCAATCATAGTCAGGTTGCGGTGCAAGGGGCAAAGAGTGCAAAGCGCAATGTATGGGAAAATAATTATTGGGATGACTACAGCGGTTTTGATCGTAATGCCGATGGTGTTGGGGATACGCCTTATGAAATTTATGCTTACGCCGATCAAATTTGGATGGATATTCCGTCAACCCAATTTTTTAAGGGCTCACCGATGCTTGAAGTCCTCAATTTTTTAGAACGTCTGGCTCCATTTTCTGAACCAGCTATGATTTTGCGGGATTCAAAACCTCTGATTCATCCTTTATAGTACTTAACTTACGTTCTCAATCCGATTTTTTGAAAAAATCGGATTTATTTAACTTGATGATCAAGTTTTTTCTATCTAAAGCCAAACCCTAACTACAAGGATTGTATATAAAAAAGGATTTAAACCGAGTACAATCACGATCCAATCCCTTATTATATACAATCGAAGTAGTTATTGTCTTTGGTAAAAAACTTGAACATTGAGTTTAATACCATAATTTAACACCCCAGTTGCAAACCCAATGCCATTAAGTTAAGAAATATTTATTGGAATCCAAACCGTAAGACTTTGGATTATGTAGTTTAGAATCAAATATTTCCAAATCTAAAGGTTTGGACTCCAAAGCTTAACCCCAGTTGCAAACCCAATGCCATTAAGTTAAGAAATATTTATTGGAATCCAAACCGTAAGACTTTGGATTATGTAGTTTAGAATCAAATATTTCCAAATCTAAAGGTTTGGACTCCAAAGCTTAACTTAATGGCATTGAGTTGCAAACCCGGTCCAGCACCGGCGTAACTTACTAATTATGTTCATATTATCAAAATCATCACCCTATTACCAAGCAAAGCACCAATGTTTTTTATGCAAAATTCTTTATTTATTAAGTATTGTGGTTTTCAATGTTAGTTGTGGCAATGGCACGGAGACAATAGAAATAAAATGGGATCGAGACGCTTGTGAACATTGTCGAATGGTTATTAGTGATAAACATTTTGCTGCTCAAGTTCGTGGTGGTGCTAAAAATAAGGTTTATTTGTTTGATGACATAGGTTGTGCGGTGCATTGGCTCCCAAACCAATCTTGGGAAAAAGAAAAAAGCACCAAAATTTGGGTGGCAGACTATCATAACGGAAATTGGTTAAACGCTCGCACCGCTTACTATATACCCGGACAAACTACCCCAATGGATTTTGGTTTTGGTGCAGTGCGTGATTCGGAGGAAGGTAGCGTGAATTTTGAAATTGCCAAAGCACAAATGTTGGCAAAAAAACGCCATCATTTGCATTAATGATATTTCAAATTTCGGCACCATTCATCCCGAAAAGGGCAACCACAAGGGATTGCCCCTACAAATATAATTAGGTATGTAGGGGCAATCCTTTATGGTTGCCCAATAGTGAACGGAACATTTTTTGCGGGAATTACTAAATATCTTGTTATTTAATTTTTTTTAAAACTTCAAAGAAATCCTATTTTTTCAAAAATATAGTGATAAGGATCATGCTGAAGAAATTGCAAGAGTTGTAGATTGGAAAAAATTAAAAAAACGCTCACCTTCTTTTGCACGTTTTGTCACCAAATTGACGGACAATTAAGACAGAAATACAGAGACTATTCAAATTGTAATTGTAAAGTGGGCATCAATCTTTGTAAGTTCTTTAGTGACTTGCCCTGCCAAGGAATTTTTTTTGAGCCTTGTATTACTATTTTAATATTCTTTTTCTGACGTACCTTAATGATAAGTTTGGATAGTATGTTGATGCCGGAACTATTAAGGAGTTGGAGTTGTTGTAAGTTAAAGGTAATCAAAGATGGTTCTTGCTCAACTACTTGATTAAACAACTGCACAATGGGTGCATATTCATCCATTCCAGTTAGCCGCAGTTTTCCTTTGCAATTTATAGTCGTGGTTCCGATATCATAACTGATGTGATAGTCTGCCGTTTTAATTTCCATTATTATAAAATTCTGGTTCGGTTTTCAAAGTTATACGTTAACCAAAAAAATCAGACAGAGAATTGTACCATAGTAGTAACCACTGTCACTTCTTGCTTTAGTCTAATTGTCTCAAACTTCCAACCAAGTTTAACCATATAATCATTAATCATTGTCAAGATACCTAACCTTGAAGTCATCCCATTTTCGTCTTGAGCATTGTGTTCCAACTGCTTGATATACAATTCATGTGGATCAGAATGAGTTAATTCTTGAAGGTAAACTTGAAATATGCTCACATTTTGAGGAGACACACTATTTGTGAGATAAAGAACAATATGCTCTTTATGCAATAGGACTTTAATAGTAATATGGTACTGTGAGGTTTCGTCGTTAAACTTCATAGCATTTTCCAACAACTCGTTGGCAATGTAACTTACCGCACTTTTGATTTCAGCTTGTTTGTCAATGTTATTCGACTCGTCAGTTTCACCAATCGGAAGAAAATTTGTTAAGTAATCACCCAGAAAATCTGCCGATCGCCCATTGTTTCGCCATTGTTGCTTGAGTGGCATGGAACTTGGCGAAAATCCAAGTTCCAAGTACTCCTCACTATTGACTGGTTCCTCTTTAAAATCACCAAATAGTTGAATCATATTTTAAGCCCTCTTATTTTGTATACTGAGCGTACTTCAAATCTGTGAAAATTTTGAGAGATGAAAAATCCGATTTTTTCAGAAAATTTTTTCAACTCTTTTGATTTTCACAAAATTCAAAGACGAATAGTATATTTGTAATCTTGGCAAGTATCACCTCTACCGAGAATTGAAAATTTACCTTCATCGCTTCTTGCTTGCATAATTTTTTTACCTCAATAAAATGTTGGCTCGTGTAGCTCCCGTCTACGCCGGATCAACTTTCACCGCGCCACCCAGTGTCGTCAGGATAATCCAAATCCACCTTATAACTCAAGCCCCGCAACACAGTGATTTGCAAATTCGTATGTATAAGCTTGAACGATTTTTGCCTTTGACTTAGCTTGTTTGAGGGAGCAAAACGCTCCCTTATCTACTCTTTCGATTATCAATAACAGTGATATAATTGAAACATGGCTTCGATTATCGTGACGTATGATAATAAATCCCTTATAACAAATCCCTTCTTATATACAATCTTTGTAGTTGTATAATGTCACTAGGCACAAGTAAAAACCGGGTTGAACAATTGGCTTATGGATCGATAGTAATCCAACTCACTTGTTGTACTTAATTAATAATTGGTAACTTAAATTGCAATCAACACAATTCTTAAGAAATCGAATCGTCTATGCTTTGCTTATACTCATCATAACTGGGCTAGGGCTTGCTTCGCGCCGATACCCAGAAATATTTCCCCATTTTATAGCTACTTACGCTGGTGACACGCTGTGGGCATTGATGGCATTTCTCTTAATTGGTTTTATGTTTCCCTCACTTGCCACGCTGAAAGTAGCAATTATTGCTTTACTTTTTTCCTTCTCTATTGAATTGAGCCAACTTTATCATGCACCTTGGATTGATAACATCCGTCAATATCATATCGCTGCTTTAGTGCTTGGGCGTGGTTTTTTGTGGAGCGATTTAGTATGTTATGGTGTTGGTGTTACAATGGGCGTGGTAGGTGAAATGGTTTTGGCTTATATCAATAAAGTCTAATCCGTTGTGCTAAATAGCATTAACGTATTGGCAATTAACGAAGAAATACGAATGAACCAAATATTTTGCAAATACCGCCACCAAATTGCGTGGTTAGGGATAGTGATTGGGTGTTATTTGATGGTAGGTTGTGGGCCTATCTATAATACTGAGTACAGTTTTAAACCCCCTTTAACTCCCGAAGGAAAAACATGTGCTTTTCAATGTAAAAATTCTGAACTTCAGTGCGAACAACTGGAGGAAATGAAGAAACAAAGTTGTCAACTTCAGTCCCAACTGGAGTGTAAAGACAAAAAGGATTGTTCTTCGAGTTCATATTGCAGCACAAATTTTGACAGATGCAAAGAAATGTATAGAAACTGCTACCAAGCCTGTGGTGGAACGGTAGAAAGCCATAAAGTCTGCGTTATGGGTTGTTAATGGTAATGGTGGAGGTTTAGATAAATAATTTGTTGAAAAACCTCCGAGGTTTTGGAAACCTCGGAGGTTTGGCTCAAAGGCTTGTGAGCCATTCTCACAAAAGCATAATCAATCTGTTTGGTTGGCTCTTTGGACCGTTTTTTGGCTCTTTGGCTTTGCTGAGCCTAATTTGAGTAACTCACTCACTTTTTTCTTCTCGGAACTACGTGTAAACGTTTTCAAGAGTAAAAAGTGATTTTCTGGATCAATGATTCGGTAACGGAGAATCTCTAATGCCTTCAGTTTATATCTTGGAAATTTAATTTTTTCAAGAATTTGTACAACTTGAGCCGCAGTAAAAGTATTACGAAACGCCGCCAGTTCTATAAGATAGAGTTGCTCTTTGGGAAACTTATGCTCACTTATCGTCGCCAACAACTTTGCAAAAGCCAACGGTTCCATTGCTGCCGGCAAATTTGCCGGTTGGGATGATTTAGTGGTTTTAGCTTTAGGTGCCGCTTTCACATCTGTTGGTTGTCCAGATAACGTACTCGCTTTCCCAAAATCAAACACATCCATGTTCCCAAATAAATTTCCCAACTGAGAAAGTTGAGGACGAAGGATTTCCAACGCTTGAAGTTGTTCCTTAGAAAAAGCCATTTTTTCAAGAACTTGCATAACTTGATCGCCGGTAAAATCATTATTGGTAGCAGTGCTTTTAAGAATAGTATTTTGCTCTTTAGAAGAGCTTAGTTCTTCAAGGGTATTTAGTAACCCAGAAAAGTTTAATGGTTCCATAAGATTAATAATATTGTTTTTATGTCAATTAAATCACTCTCCACCCCCAATGTTGGACTCTTTGTTACTTGTTTAGTTGATTTATTTCGCCCTAACGTTGGCTTTGCCACTATCAAATTGCTAGAAAATGCCGGTTGTAAAGTCAGCGTGCCCACGGCTCAAACTTGTTGTGGGCAACCGGCATATAATAATGGCGATTTGGAAAATAGTCGCGCTATCGCTAAACAAGTAATTGAGAATTTTGACGAATTTGATTATATCGTTGCACCATCCGGCTCTTGTACCGCAATGCTTAAACACCATTACCCCCAATTATTTCAAAATGAGCCTCAATGGCAAGCGAAGGCACAAGCCTTTGCCAACCGTTGTTATGAATTGGTGAGTTTTTTAACTGACGTATGTGGTATTGACAAAGTTCAAGCCCGTTTCTCGTTCCCAGTTACTTATCACGACGCTTGCTCTGGCTTGCGAGAATTAGGAATTGCTAATCAACCTCGGCAATTATTAAAAAGTGTCCAAAGTATTTCGATAACGGAAATGAAAGAAGCTGATGTCTGTTGTGGTTTTGGTGGCACATTCTGTGTTAAATATCCCGATATATCCACTCGTATGGTATCCGATAAAGTTGCCAATGTCCAAGCAACCAATGCACAAGTATTACTTGCCGGGGATATGGGATGTTTACTAAACATAGCCGGGCGCTTAAAGCGTTTAAACAGTCCAATCAAGGTTTATCATGTTGCTGAAGTATTGGCAAACATGGCTTTGGTGCCGGCTATTGGAGAAATAAAGTATTGAACCATAAATTTTTATTACTTTTTGGAGTCCAAACCTTTAGATTTGGACGTGACTAAATTTTGGAGTCCAAACCTTTAGATTTGGACGTGACTGGAGTCCAAACCTTTAGATTTGGACGTGACTAAATAAAAAATGAAATTTAAACCTTTCAGAGTTAAAAGACGACGAATTCCCCCCACCGTCTTGAGTGATATTTGCCTGATTGTACATGGCACCGAGTTGTTACATGCCAAACATCAAAATCTAATTGCTCAACCCGAGGAATCCGTATATAGAGTAACACCGATAGAATTGGCGCAGGCTGCAAAACGCTTATTACCCCACATCACCAAGCGCCAAAAAATTGCACTCGCTTTGCCAAGTAGCGAATTTGTTGCTACCACCCTTAATTTACCGGCAGCGGCAATCCAAAATATCAATAATGTCGTTAATCTGCAATTACCCACCCTATTACCGGGCGTGACTGAACCACTATTGCTCGCCGTGCAACCCCCAGACGATGGGGAACAAACTTGTGCATTATGGATACCTATAAAGCGAGCCGATGAACTCTTTCAAGCCTTTGATAAAGAAGGTTTATTTTTGTCTTGCATCTTACCGCGTCCGGTAGTGGTATTACCAGCCACTAAAATCCCCTGTCAGGTGTATGACGAAGATGATAAAAGTATCACTCATTTGGAATGGTCTGGCGAAATTATCCAACGTTGGTTGTATATAGCTAAAGAAGAAAATGAGGTTGAGGAATTTAAAACCCAATTGGAGGAAACCCTTTCAATCTTCAAGAATGATATTAAGCAGAAGCACAAAACTAATGTTGATGATTGGAAAAATTTACCTATACCACCACCGGCTGCTTATGGTTATGCTTTTATCCCCTCAGGTGCCGCAGCGCGTATAGCACAAACTGCAAAGCTAAAAAAGCGTCGTAGTTTAAGCAGCATCGTTATACTGTTTATCATTGGCATTGGTGTGGGTATTTACATAGCCATAGATTATGAACAACGCCTCAAGCAACATCTTACAGAGTTACGAAAACGCACTAATAATGTTAGCCATTTAGGTGCAGAAGTGGCGGAAATAGAAGAAAATATTGGACCAATCAAAAATTTCCCCCGCCAACAGGTTGTCAATATCCTCAATACCTTAAACAAATTAATACCTAAAAATAGTTGGATTACCAGTTGTCATATTGAAGGGGGTATTATTAAACTTGAGGGCTATAGTCCAAATCCAACTCAACTGATAGAAATATTAACGGCTGAACCAAGGTTTATGAATCCTAAACAAAGCCGCGAAACTCGTAAGGAAAAAGGGCGAATCGAATTAAGTTTTGGTATTGACTTTAAATTAAGAGATTTTGATTTGGGTACTTATTGGTTGGAGTATTTTCCGAAGAAACGCTATTAGAATGGCTCATGATAAATGGTGAATCGTAAACAAATAAAATTATTTGATTTAAATGGTTTTTCGTAGGGTGGGTAGAGCGATAGCGAAACCCACCATACTTTTGACAATTTGATGAATGCTTCGCATAGATATAACTTGAACCGTGTCAAAATTTATTTCCCCCTTTCCTTTTTTTCATATATTGGATATTATGGGCAACCGTACTTAAATATATTTAAGTCCCTAAAGCCAAGTTCTTTCACAAAAACTAGGTTTTTTCCATGTTCTATTTTCAAGGAAATTTATGAAATTACGTTATATAACCATACTGACAACAGCCATACTTGCAGCTCAAGTTGTAGCCCAAGAGCCACAAGAACCCCAAGAGTCCCAAAAGCTCACCAGTCAAACAGACAAACTCAGTTACACGATAGGGCAAAACACTGGCAAGTTCCTGAATAAAAACCACATCGAAATTAACCAAGATTTATTGATCAAGGGTATATTAGATGGCTTGTCAGGCAATCAGTCGCTCTTAAGCGAGCAGGAACTCAAAGAAACCCTATTGGTTTTTCAGAAAGAGATGATGGCTAAACAAACCGAGGCTCGCAAAAAAATGGCCGAGGCTCGCGAAAAAATGGCGGCTGCTCAAGGAAAACTTGCCGAGGAAAACCTCAAAAAGGGTGAAGCTTTTCTGGCTGAAAACGCGAAAAAAGAGGGTGTTATTACTTTGCCTAGTGGCTTGCAGTATAAGGTGATTACCCCCGGCACTGGTAAAACCCCGAAAGTCACCGACGAAGTAACCACTCATTATCGAGGTACTTTGATTGATGGCACTGAGTTTGACAACTCCTATGAGCGTGGCGAGCCCACTAAATTCCAGGTTAGTGGGTTTGTTGCCGGTTGGCAGGAAGCTTTGCAATTAATGAAAGAAGGTGCCAAATGGCAATTGTTTATTCCGGCCAAGTTGGCGTACAAAGATAAGGCACGGGGCAGTAAAATTGGTCCCAATGCCACTTTGATTTTTGAGCTTGAACTTATTTCGGTGGGTGAGAAGAAGCAAGAGGCGGTATCTGAAAAGAGTCAACCTGACAAAAAATCGGTAGGCGAGGTAGAGCAGAAAGTAGAAAAAGTTGAGAAACCATCGGAACCGCGACACGCTGAGTGAGGATTGTGTTCTAACTGTCGAAGTTTTTAAACTGCGGATTTTTTCACCCTATTTTTTTGTCTGAATCAGAATTTTCAGAATTTTAGAATTAACAGAATAAAATTTTAAATCTAAATACTAAAGATTATTATCAAATCAAAAATCATTAAGTGATTTTATATTTACTTAATTAATTCTGAAAATTCTAAAATTCTGACAATTCTGATTCAGACAAGAAAGGGGTGAAAATCTCTAGGCTTATATAGCATGACTCGAAATTGAGATCACACTCTCATCATCTAGTGGTGATATGCAATATACGGTTTTGCTCATCCCAGATAATATCGTCATCATCATCAGCTTCAGTATGCAACCACAATTCTTTCCCATCCTTAATGACACGAATGTCATTGTCTGGTTTGTCATCTTTTTCCTCGTCTTGCACCGGTGCCGACTTTGCGGGATCGTAACTTTCCAGTATATGTTTCGTCTTTTCCATGACGATTTCAGCATAATCAGCCTCTGCGCCACCGCCATGAACTGCTGCCCCTCGATCTCTGGGGCGATTTGTTTTGTATTTGTGCCCGACACTAAAACCAATCCGACTACCATCCGGGAAAAATCCTATGATACTGTCAGCAAGGACTTTGGCTAACTTTTCTTGTCCGTCTGTACTGCGAACCCACGAAGCATGTTGGGGATTACTAACAAACAACGGCTCCAGTAAAATTGCCGGCATGTTGGTACGCTTCAAATTACCATTGCCGCGACCGTTATAACCCCCTATGAGTATCCCCCCTTTGCCAGCAACCGGCACTTTAAATTCCTTGCCAATTTGGTTAGCATACCAACGTCCCCATCTTTTGCTGGTTTCGGAACAATTATAACCAACAACAACTACTGAGTAACCAGATTTGGTGCTTGAAGTTGCATTAAAATGGTGTTCCACATAAGCCGCACATCTATCTCGATTAGCCTGTTTCTGTCGCCAGCTATAATTACCTTTGTAAAAACGGACATCATACATTTTTATATCTCCTTTGATGGAATAAATAACAGATACTGATATTACACATTTTGATGGAACTCAACAAATCTTGAACTATGAATGAATTGTATATAGACGAAAAGAAAAATAGTTTGGCCCTAACGGAGGTTTTGGAAACCTCGGAGGTTTTTGTGAAACTATTTATTCTTTTCGTCTATAGAACCTAAAATCATCAATAGTGAACGGAATTTCGCCCAATAATAGTTAAGCATTTTTTGTATGGTTAAATTCACCGGATATGTAGTGGGTTTAAGAAATCCGATTTTTTAAAAAAATCGGATTTCTACTCAACATGGTAACAAACTAAACTTTTTTCTGGGTAGGTCGGGTTAGCTTATTGAGCGCAGCGAGATAACGTAACCCGACATTTAATCTTGAAAAAAGTTTAAATTATGACCGTGTGCAGTATATCCTGCCGGTTAAATTAAAACCCAAAGTGTACATATACAATACTACATCAATAAATGCAAACTTCGTCATTCAAAATTAACAATTTATAAAACCTTATGTCAATCAATGAGTTTTATAACTCTTTGTTAATCCTTTCATTTTGCATTTTACCCAATAGCCCCCAGTACCAAACAAATTAATCGGATTATTACCGGCAGTAATTAATACACTTTGTAAACTCAAGCCTTCCAACAACTTAGTAATTGTGACATCGTCGATAACTTCTTCATAAACATCTGGGATATGGGTTTCAGCATCGTTGATTGTCACTAACCATTCATCACCGGCTTTACGTTTTTTACCAAATACATCTACGAAAGTACGAACAGCGCGAAGGTGCAAAGCCGTTTTATCGGTCAATACATGAGCCTCTATAACATCAATAACTGTCTCATCTACCCCGGGTAAATACGCACCCTCGGAGCGCACCAGCCACTCTTCACCGGCTCGCCGTTTTTCGCCTAAACGGTCCACACAATTTTGCCGTGCCATCAAACGCAAAGCTTCATTGGGCTTTATAATAATAGCCTCAATAATTTCTACGACTTTGACATCCACACGGGGAATATAAGTACCCGGCCCCTCAAACAACCACTCATCCCCGGCCAAACGTTTAATTGGCTTATCATCACAAGTTTCGGTAAAATCACGCAAAGCACGTAATCGTAATGCGGTGTTAGTTTCTACAACTTGCAACCGGCGAATCTTTTCCAACAATTTTTCACCCGGATAGAGGGGAAAGGGCTCTTGGGTAAAGCGGACTTCGGTTTCACCATGAGATAATTTAATCTGTCCATGAACATCCAAGACGGGTTGCCCTTGTTCATCACGTAGCACTGGATGAGCAATTGTACAATAATAACGTGGTGGTATAACAATCATCACTGCTCAAGCACTAAACGTTCATGATCCTGCAAAGTAATCGTTTGGGGGGCCAACTTCTAGGCGTGTAACCCCGGTATTATTATCAAGCACATGAATAAATTGCTGTGGTTTTAAGCGAATAACCTTTGCTGTTTGTGGAGAAGATGGCATAGGACTCCTTGGGCTAATGTAATGGTGAATGGTGAATGGTGAATGATGAATGGTTAATTAACCACGTTTTCAAGAATTATAGGATTAGCCTCAGTATCGGACGAAATGTTAGGAAGTAACAAATAAATATATTATATATACCAATAGACCTTTTAGTTTTTAAAAACCTGTCAGGTATGAAAAATCTTGGAAATGGGTATATATATTTTTTGGCAAGTTCCTAACTACCCATATCACTCATTAATTAGCTATTATACTTACACAGCAAGAACACGCTTGCAAAGAGTAACAAATTATCAAGTTTTAAAACCGTCACTGATATATGTCAAAAGCATAATATAAATGACGTGATATAGATTAAAATATTTATTGGATAATACCTTTGCCAATTCTTGCTATGATTTTCAAAACTTGTGTTTCGATATTATTGATTCATTCACAATTCTATTTGCGTAATTGTAGAATTTTTTAATATTATATATACTATTTAGTTTTTGGCAAACAATCTTATTTGTAATAAATCACTAAAATAACATGCTTTTTCTTACACTTACTAGATTTTCATTTATAAATTTTATTTTACTAAGTTTTTTGGTTGTATCCTGCTCGTCTAGTAACAAACCGGCTACCCCATTGCCGCCAACACTACAACCACCATCAACCCAGCCGGTTAAACTGATGAAAAAGTCGGTTAATCTTAACGAGGCTCCGGTTGAACATATCAGAATTATGTCACTTGAGTCTTTTCCGATACAGGTGAACGTGATTGCCAGAGGCAATCTGCCTGACAATTGTACTATGATTGACCAAATCACGGAAACGCAAAATGACAATACTTTGATAGTCAACATCACAACAACTCGTCAAACTAACAAAGTTTGCTCTAAAACTCCCAAACCATTTGAGGAAATAATTCCCCTCAATGTTATCGGACTTTCGGCTGGAATTTATACTGTCAAAGTTAACAAAATAACTGATAGCTTTGAATTAAGTATGGATAATATCATTAATTGATTGGCAAATAGGAGCAAAAGATAAACCTGATTAGGAACGTGCCAAAAATAACTTGAGGTATGGGTTTATGCTGTGGATTACCCCTACAAATCGTTTTATGATGTAGGGGCAATCCTTTATGGTTGCCCCGCCTTTATGGTTGCCCCGCCTTTATGGTTGCCCCGGTTGAAGATAGTCTAGAAATTTGAGCTTTACTGCACTAGCCATTTATAAAACATTGGTACCAAAAACGTACTTACTAATAGGGAAAAACTTAAACCAAAGCCAATCGTTATTGCTAAAGGTTGCAACATTTTGGCTCCTTCCCCTAAGTTCAAAGCTAATGGTAATAATCCCACTACTGTCGTCAAAGTTGTCATTAAGATCGGGCGCAAGCGTAATTTGCCAGCAGTAACAATGGCATCAGTTACTGACAGCCCAGCAGCTCGTTGCAATTCGATGGTTTCTACCAGCACAATAGCGTTGTTTACCACGATACCAGCTAACATGATCATGCCTAACCAAATTGGCATCGACAAAGGCATTTTTAACCATTCAATACCCATTGCTACTCCTATTGCTACAAATGGGATACTTAATAAAATCACGAAAGGATTGCGGAGCGATTCATATTGCACTGCCATCACTACTAAGACTAAAAATATGGCTAAGCCTAGTAATGCCTTCGTTCGTTGCTGGCTATCCTGTAAAATTTTGATCGCATCACCTTCATAGAAAGCATAGCCATCTGGCACCTGCCAATCACTCAAACGTTGTCGTACCAAAACCATTATTTCCGGTAAACTGCTTTCGGCACTGACATTGCCACTTATTTCTATAATTTGGCGTTGCCCATCGCGTCGAATTTCCGACGGGATTGGTATCCATTGCACTGTAGCTATTTCGTCTAAACGCACTGCCATGCGCTCGCTGTTATAGAGCAATAATGATTGTAAATCTGCTGGATTTTGCAACTGATTACGTGGCAAGCGCAAACGCACAGCAATCATTTGGTCATCTTCAATAAAATCGGTTACCACGCGCCCATTCATAAGAATATTTAAATCACGCCCTATATCTTTTACGGTAAAGCCTAAAGCTCTAGCCCGTTGCCGATCCACAACAATCGCTAATTCTTGACGGACTTCTTCGGCAGAATGTTTTAGATTACGCAAACCGGGTATATCAGTGAGCCGTTCTAACAACTCATTAGCATTCTTCGTTAATATTTCTAAATCAGTACCTTGCAAACGTAAACTAAATTCATCCTCACTGCGCCCTAACCGGATGCCACGAATGCCAGCACTACGCATACGAACTTTAACCCCTACTAGTTGCAATTGTTGCAACTTGTTAGCCATTTTTTTTATCCAGGCATCGGTGCTAAGAGTGCGTCGCGTGGACGGGATTAATTGCACATTTATACTACTACGATGGCTCACTTCATATTGGGAACGTCCAAAAATGAAACCACCCATTTGGGTGAATACGGAAGCTACTTGCGATTGTTGTTGCAATAGAGTTTCTAGCTGTTTAACCACATTATCCATCTCTTGCAAAGCAATCCCCGGCTCGGCAACCATATTTACCCGCACTTGTCCTTCATCTGGATCCGGTAAAAAAATCTGTTTTTGAGCTAGAAATGTTGGGACACAGTACCATAAACCGATGCAAAATAGAGCTATCAAGAACCATGGCACACGCAAGAATTGTTTGATTAACCAGCCATATATAATTGTGAAAATTGTGAAAATTGTGAATTGTGAATTGTGAATTGTGAATTGTGAACGTTTAACGGGTTTAAGTTGGCCGGCAAGGGCCGGTACTACGGTTAGGGCTACTACTAAAGATGCAATCATTGCTGCGCCAATGGTAAAAATAAGTTCCCGGAAGAGTAAGCCTACCAAGCCGACGATGAATAAAAATGGCCCTATAGCGGCTAAATTGGTGGTGGTGGCGGCGACAATCGCGCTGGTAATCTCTCCCACCGCTTCGGTGGCACCTTCTATGGGGGAATCTGCATTCTGTTGATGGCGCGTAATGTTTTCAAGCATCACAATAGTATTATCTACCACCATACCAACTCCCAATGCTAAACCACCTAAAGTCATAATATTTAAGGTTAAACCACCAAGAGCCATCAATATGAGGGTGACAGTGATAGCTAACGGAATAGCGGTACCAATAATTAAGGTGTGACGCAGATTACCTAAAAATAGATAGACAACTAACATTGCCAACACCGCACCACTTAAAGCAGAAAAAGCGGCATTCGTTAAAGCATGTCGCACATATACCGCTTGATTATCGACAATATCTAATTGGACATCAGGGGGTAAAACTTGCTTTGTTTGGAGCCATGCCAATCGTTGCTGTACGGTGTTTACTACTTCAATTGTGTTGGCTTGCGGTTGTTTTTGGACAGATAACTTGATGCCGGGAATACTATTAAACCGGACACGCAGCCGTTCATCTTGATGCGTATCAATAATTTGGGCGATATCACCTAACAAAATATCTTGTTTCCCAGATGATAAGCGTACCGCTGCAATATCTTCCACCCGTTGCCAGCGTCCCTTAACTCGTGTACTTATTTCCTGTTCTGGCATATACAAACGGCCAGCACCACTTTCGACATTAGCCTGTTGCAAAGCATTAATCACATCCTCCAAACTCAACCCTAATGCTACTAAACGCTGTTGATCTGGTAATACTTGAATTTCACGGACTAAACCACCCCCTACCTCAGCCGCTGCCACTCCCGGCAAATTGATAAACCATTTAGATAACTGCTTATCAACCCAAGTACGCAACTCCACCGGATCGCGTAACGGTGAACTTACTGCCAATGTCAGCACTGGAATTTGGGATGGATCCCTCTTATAAATAACGGGAGGTTGAATGGTAGAAGGCAAAAACCGTTTGGCACGATCTAAACGGATGCTGGCATCGCGCAAAGCAATAGTAATATCCTTATCGTAGGGAAATGACAAATCTATTGCGGTACGCCCTTCCGAAGTTTGCGACTGTATACCAATAGCGTCTTCGGTGATGGCTAATTGTTCTTCAAGTTGGCGCGTGACTTCATTTTCCATAACCGTCGTCGGCACCCCGGGATCAAGGACGCGCACTCGAATTTCTGGATAAATGATATGTGGTAACAGATTGACACCAAGTGTATACAAAGAAAATAAGCCCAACACAACGATTGCCAACGCCATCACAATTACTCCGATAGGGTGATGTAATGACCATGCAGCCAAGCCGCCACGGGTGAAATGCTGTGTGTACATTTTTCGGTGTTTCAATCCTATAGTGATCCTAAGATTTTTAGACGACAGCTAGAAATCCGATTTTTGGCAAAAATCGTATTTCTTTAATACCATAGCGATTTTGCGGTGTTTTTTGCCGCCGATTTTGAGGCGACAGCTAGAAATCCGATTTTTGCCAAAAATCGGATTTCTTTAATACCATCAAAAGCACCTGATTTCTATAACTTCACCAAATTAGGGTGAAAAATACTCTGCAAAACCACGTCAGAACACCCCCGTTTGCAATACCAAACGTAGATTTAGTGATCATACTGTTGAGCATAAGTCACATCATTGTAAAGCGATTCCCCATATTCAGATTTACCATAATCAGCGATAATCTGTTGTCCTTGTTCCGAACCAACAAACTCAACGAATTTCTTGGCCCAAAGTTGACCCGGTGTCGCATTATCCGGTGCCGTCAGCGCGTGATACACATTCACCAAAACCGGATCGCCCCGAAAGAGTAACTTTAAATTGGAAAGCCCTTTACGTCCAACCACCCAGAAAATAATTGGGGTCAGAGTAACATTAATTCCGACATTCCGCACAAGCGCTATCCGGAATCAGAATAAAATTGTTCATAATTTTGTCCCAATATTCTAAGCAATTCCAATTGATATTGATTCCGGTTTAAAACCAACTCATGTAATTGATTGATAACCAATATATGGATACCAGCAAACTGGCTGTTCTACCTCGTTAGAATGAAACCTTTTTAGGAATGAGAATTTGGGAACGAGAAATTCACGCTAAATACGATGCAGAGCATCGAAGCCGGCATTCCCAAATAGAATTTGGGAACTAGAAATGAAGGCTTTTCCAAATAGAATTTGGGAACGATAAATACACATCACACACCAATCAGTTCAATCCCCAGAGCCGTTGTACTGTAATACCGGATATTACCGGAGTAGTTATAAATAACCTTTCTTCTTTGTAAAAACTATAACCAATTTCCCATCAAAATAAAAGGTGCCCAATAATATGGGTGGGTATATTTGCCGCTGGAAATAAAGTCTTTCTGTATTTTTTGTAACGCCCCCGCTTTAGTTGATTTTGGGTTTTCAGTTAACACACGGTAAAATTTTGGCATAAACTGACTGGTCGATTCACTTTCTACCTTCCACAGCGTGGCAAGTATCCCTCTTGCGCCCTTATTCTGCGCTAATATACCAAAGCCATCGATTTCTCTACCATTCCCGGTTTGATGACCGATACCCGTTTCGCAAGCCGATAACGTGAGTAAATCAATGCCATCGAAATTATAGTTTTTTCTGATTTTAGCTAAAGTCAGCTCTGTACCATCTCCTAACAACAAAAAGGATGACAAGTCAGTACCAGGTTTGAATATAAAATGACTGGCAATATGCAGCAAAGAATAATTTTCGGTTAATACCTGTTGCATTGTTTGGGCAGTGAATTGGTCATTGAGGCAAATGATCCCTGGCAAAACACAGTCGGAGTCGTTTTCACTCTGGCACACAATTCTTTTGAGTTCTTCGTCTACCTCATCAAGTGCATCAAATTCCTTTCGCACTTTTTCGTTTACTCCGAATCCAGCCATTTTCCATTTTGTTGGTTTAGGCGGACGTTGTAAGATATTTTTGGCCGCTTGGGTATACCTGACAATCGCATAGCGTTCAGCCATATATTGTTTACCATCAAATAATGCCGCTATTGGTAGATAGCGTAGTGCCCCATCTAAAGACACCATCAAAGTCTTAGTTTTCGCTTGAACTAAATCTGTTTCAATCGGTTTTATCAGCAATTCATAGAGCGGCAAACCTTTTTCCCGAACTTGTTCCTCTTTATCTTGCAGTGTAGCAAGAAAGTCGGATAGTATTTCACTAAGATGTTTCTGGTTAATGGCGACATGGTAGACAATTTGCTCAGCGGGCGTAACGAGCATAATAATAAGTTTATCTTCAAGTATCAAATAATATACCAGTACTGCTCCATGTCCTAATTTAGACAAAGTATTTTGTAGATACTTTAAATGGTTTTTGGCTTCAATGGGCGTTTTGGTTATTTGTTCAGGTTCTGCTTGTTTGAAGGCGGTTTTTAATTCTTCTAAAAACGCTGAAAACGTTTGTTTAGTTTCACTAAGTTCCTTTTCGAGTTTGGCAAGATGGCCGGCTTCAATCAGATCGTCGCGTTTGGCTTGGCGTTCCAATTCACGCTTTTTAAGTCCTAATTTGGCTAACTGTTGACTCAACTGGGTATAGCGAGCCACCCAATAGTTTTCCAGATCGGTATAGCTAGCTTGAGTAGTACGCCGATCATTGGCTGGATTACGCAGCGTAAAGTCAAAGTATTCTTCTTCTTTGTACATTTCCAGAACTTGTAAGGCTTCGGGTAAACGGCTTTGTTCAATTAAAAACGCCGCCGCCTGCTCATACAAAGTAGCCTTATTTTGAATAAAAGAATGTTGAAATATCCTATCTAATGGACGGATTCGACCGCGTATGCTCTGTAGTACGTTAAGGCTTTGTTTAGCAAACAGGATCGCCGCAGAATTTTGTTGCTTGGATAGCAAAACTCCCCAACTGAATAGTGCCTTTCCTATTAACGAAGGCTGTCCGCTTTGAATGGCAATGAATAAGGCCCGTTGCAACAATAGCTCGGCGTTAGCGATGTCGATTTTATCGGATAAAAGCTCCAACAATGTTAAATGAAGCAACGGACCAACAACACGGGAATGTTCAACCCCATCGTTTTTTTCAAAGATAGTTAGAGCTCCTTGGTATAATTGCATCGCTTTTTCATAATGGCTTTGTGCTTCGTTAACCGATCCCAAAGCACTCTGTGTCATAGCAATATAAGAATGTTCGGTTCCATAGACTGTTTTGTAGATATCCAAAGCACGTTGAAAATACTCATTCGCCTTTTCATAGTCCTCATCAAAACTCTCGCACAAAGCAAGATTGTGCAATGTTTCAGCAATATCAGGGTGTTTGGAACCATAAGTTTGTTTCAAAATATTAAGCACTCTTTCATACAAAGGCTTTGCCTGAACACAATCTTTAAGATAATAATATAATCCGGCTAAATTTTTCAGTGCGCTAGCAACATTCGGATGTTGTTGTGAACCATAGACACCTTCATAGATGGCCAACGCACGTTGCAACAGTTGTTCAGCGCGTGCATAGTCCTCAAGGATAATGTAAAGTCCAGCCAAACTGATCTGTGTCGAAGCCACATAAGGGTGTTTAGTACCATAGGTGTTTTTATAAATCGCCAAAGCTTTATTATACAGCGATTTTGCGTGTGAATAGTCCTCTAAGGTGCGGTAAAGTTCAGCTAAACTGCTCAATATCGAAGCCACATGAGGATGTTCTGACTCATAGATGTTTTCATAAATCGCAAGGGCTTCATTATATAGCGATTCCGCGTGTGGGCACTGGGGTCGTTGAATGGGATTACTTCTAAGTGTATAATAATAGGAAACTTTAAATAAACCGAGGAGAAAATCAAATGGTACTCACAAGTCTTCATTGTCCCAATTGTCAGTCCCTAAATTG
>Ga0233403_10000306_pt1 | contig 23053 bp, 11 predicted proteins | sample Na_oxic_1_MG_FD_179866 | JGI IMG/M metagenome (GOLD analysis project Ga0233403, IMG submission 179866) | Seawater microbial communities from Saanich Inlet, British Columbia, Canada - Na_oxic_1_MG | ecosystem: Environmental > Aquatic > Marine > Inlet | place: Canada: British Columbia | collected...
ATACGGGGTTGGGTAATGGGGTACGTTATAGTTATTGGATGACCGCTAAAGATGCGGTGGGGGTTGAAGGGGTGACTTCGTTAATGGTTGATGCTATCCCAATGGAGACTATTAAACCGCCTCCTGCACCTACTGCTTTTTCTGCCGAAGCGGGTGATGCGCAAGTGATATTTTCTTGGCAAGCTGTGCCTGGGGCAGTTTCTTATATGCTTTATTGGCAAGTCGCCGGTGGCACAGTAGAGAGTCTTTCTATGTCAAATACGGATTTTATGCAGGGTGGATTGGTGAATGGGACACCTTATACTTATTGGGTGACTGCTGTGAATGCGGTAGGGCTGGAAAGTGGTCCTTCAACCAGTTTTACGGTGACTCCACAGGCTGCTGCTGTTCCGCCTCCCGTTGTTGTACCGCCACCGGTTGTTGTACCTCCTCCCATTGTCACACCACCGCCAACGACCGTCGTTTCACCGGGCGAAGTGTTTAGGGATACGTTAGGAGATGGCAGTTTAGGACCAGAAATGGTGATGATTCCCGCCGGTTCATTTCAAATGGGCGATATTCAAGGTGTCGGATGGGATAATGAACTGCCAGTCCATTGGGTTTCTGTGAGTGCTTTTGCGATGGGGCGTTATGAGGTGACTTTTGCGGAATATGATAAGTTTGCAGATGCGACTGGGAGAGAAAAACCATCTGATAGTGGTTGGGGGCGTGGTAATCGTCCTGTGATTGAGGTCTCTTGGCATGATGCCACTGCTTATGCTGCCTGGCTAAGTACAGAAACAGGAAAAGAATATCGTTTGCCGACAGAAGCGGAGTGGGAGTATGCGGCGCGAGCGGGAACGGAAACTAAGTATTGGTGGGGAAATGAGATTGGTTCTAATCAAGCTAATTGTTATACTTGTGGTGATAGTTTTGAATATACAGCACCGGTTGGCTCTTTTGCAGCGAATCCCTTTGGATTATATGATACCGTAGGGAATCTATGGGAATGGACCTGTTCAGAGTATGAAAGTTCATATAATGGTAAAGAGGAATATTGTGGTAGCGGTGATAGCTGGCAGCTTGTGATTCGCGGCGGCTCGTGGTTCAACGTAGCGAGGGGCGTGCGGACAGCGAACCGATTCAGGGTCTCGCACGACTACCGCTACTACAGTGTCGGCTTTCGCCTCGCCAGGATAACCCTTTGATATTTAACACTTTTACTCTTTTGTTTTTTTTGTTTTTTTCTTGGCGGGGTTGTAGGGGCGGCAGCCCCTGCTCGATTTTTTAGGGGTATTTCCGTGTTTTTTATGTGAGTATTATGGGAGAAGTTAATGTATATAAGAAAGGATTGGATCGAGATTATGCCCTGTTTTTCATCCCTTTTTATATGCAATCCATGTCGTTAAGACACGGTATTTGGTAGGGGCAGATATGCGTGTCTGCCCTTTGTTTGGAAACGAGGAAAAACATGAATTTTGATGAGACTATTGAATTGAAAATCGTTGAAGAAGATGAAGAAGCCATTGAGCTACTTGCTAAAGGTAAAAAGGGTGAGATTACCATTTATGCCAACCTTTTTAAAGAAGGTAATTGCTTAATACTCAAAAATGTTCACCTGGATGGAATTGGTCCAGGTTATAGTAGCTTAACAGAACTTCGCCAGATTGCGCGTGAATTTGGTAAAATGAATCAGGTAAAGGAAGTGATTATTTATGGGTTTCGTAGAACAACGGGTGCTCATGTCGGCAAACAACCGATTCCCATCAGGATTAAAATTGACTAAGGTGTGAAAAATGGAAAAAATTATTCTTTATGATTGGAAGCCAGGGTTTAATAAGGCAGGGTTGAACAAACTGCTTCGAGCATCGGCAAATTATTCTCTTTCTTCAGCAATAGAAGCCGTTGGCAAATTGTTAGAAAAAGAAATAGTTGAAATTGAACTCGAATCAAGCGAACATGCCGAAGCGTTTTTGAAAGAAGCATTAAATTTAGGTGTGATAGGCGAGATTAAAAGTATCAAAACGACAAGCATTACAATGCTTATGCAGGAAACTGTGTTAAGTGACTTAGAACGAGTCGCGCCCGTATTTGGATTTTCTAGTTGTCAACCATTAATTCAGCACTATGTTGATCAAGGCTTACGAGTTGATTTAGAACGTTTGAAGATGCCCACAATGCAATCGCTTATCAGCAATTTAAAATATCATGGTGTGGATGAGGCGATAATTGCTCAAGCAGTTGCAAAGACTTATCATCATTAGCCATGTAGGGTGGGCAAACGTGTTTTTGTGTGCATCGGCATTGAAATTAATCATCAATATCATATTGGTGGGCAACTAAAACACGTTAGGAGCCCTACCTGGCTAGAATTTTAAATTGGCGAAGGTGTTGATATACAATCCTTATCGTTAAAGGTTTTTATATATACAATCTATGTATACTCAGCGCGGGCATAAACTTAACTTTTTAAATGAGTTTTTTTTGTAGGGTGGGCAAGTGTTTTTGTGCAACGGCATCATCGCTTCGGTGGGCAACAAAAGAACGTTGCCCACCCTACATAAAAGTGAAAATTATGCCCGTGCGGAGTATAGTTAGTTGATGACACATAAGAGGTAAAAAATATGCAGCCTGCCATGCACCTTAAAACTGCAGTTCTACCAGGTGGTAGAATTGAAGTCACTGATCTAAAATTGCCGGTTGGCGAATGGGTAGACGTGTTTGTTCTGCTCCCACATTACCCAGCAACAGTACGTCGTTCAGCAATAGATGTTCTAACAGAAGCACCGGGACATTGTCTTTTTAAAACGGCTGACGAAGTGGATGCTTATATTAAAGAGGAGCGTGATTCATGGGAAGATTAACATTGCTCGAAAACCTATTTCGCGCTCTTTTTAATGTAAATGAAGTACGTCTGATTCCAACGACAATGTCCATTTGGGAACAAGCGACTCGTATCCGCGCAAATTCAGGCTTGAAAACACCTGATGCCATACATGCAGCGACAGCCATCGCGACTGGCAGCACACTTTTTATCACTAATGATGTTGGCTTTAGACGTGTTTCTAGTTTGCAGGTGACTCTTTTAAGTGATTTTGTTGAAAAGCAAGCGTAGAGTGGGTAGTTTCACTGCACCCACCTTTTTATTTAATATGGAATGGTGGGTTGCAGCGAAGCTCTTACCTACGCTCGCTATTTTCCAATAGTCGTTATAAACTTAAACGAGTTTAGAAATCCGATTTTTTCAAAAATCGGATTTCTTGATTCGCAAACCTGACAGGTTTTTTAAACCTGTCAAGTAGCCATGTAGGGTGGGCAAACGTGTTTTTGTGTGCATCGGCATTGAAATTAATCATCAATATCATATTGGTGGGCAACTAAAACACGTTAGGAGCCCTACCTGGCTATATCATCATACCCCAACGCCACCGCCGTTTCCCCACAAATATCACCAATCGCTTGTAAATCATTATCATCTAACACCTCACGTTTTTGTCTCACCGTTGACGCGCTGATTTTTTTCGTGTTATATAAAGGAGGTGCATCAGGAATGTGTTGTAGAATGCTTTTTAAGACTTTAACGGGCTGAGTGACTAACTTTTCATAATGAACTAAAATCAGTTGATGGGCATTTATTAAGATAATTTCAGCCAAATAACGCCATAGTAAAGCCCTTTTTAAGGCTTCAGCGGGTGTTGCGGCAATTTCTGCTAAACGTTGATGTTGCCAGGGTGCCAAAAAGGGATCAGTGACATGCCCTACCGGAAACTCTGTCACCGCTGCCTGTTTGAGATGGGGAAAGCTTGTTTTCCAGGAAGCAATGGTATCAATGGGATGACGAACACAGGCAATGATTGGGGCGTGAGGCAAAACTTGTTTTAACTGTGGTAGTCTTGCCATATAAGTTAATGTATTTTTAGTACAAAGTAAAAAATCAGGGCGACTGACAACAGGTTGGTAGGGTGCCCTGACATCAATAATGGCTGTATCTTCAATGACTTGACCATGTTGTACTTTATTTTCGACAGGCAACCCATCCAATATGTCGCGCCGTAAATCTTGATAAAAAGTAGCTATTTGCCAGGGTATTAAATCATTGGTTAAAGGTGTAAATATGGGTGCGGGCTCGTTAATAACCACACAATCTGGGATGGTATGTAATAGGCGACATAAGTAACTGGTGCCGCTGCGAGGGATGCCGGTGATAATGGCTTCTACTCTATTATTTATTAAATGTTTCTTTTCTAAATTCTTTAAAAACCTGACAGGTTTCCAAAACCTGTCAGGTTTGGGCAAATTTATTAGTGGAAAAAACCTGACAGGTTTGAGCGAAGTATAAGGTTTGAGTAACTGTGCCCAGGGTTCAGACGCTAAAATAAGTGTTTTGAGTAGGGGATAGGTTTCCGCTAATGCTTTGACGAGTTGATTTAGCCCTGGTTCGCGCCGTATAATATGGGACCAGTGGTAGTGACATAGAAAGGGTAAAAATTCTGGAGAATTTGACAAAGGCTTTAGGTGTGCGGGATAATTAAAACGCTCATCAAAGCATTTATACTTTAAACCTAATTGATTGACCGCAATAGGTAGCGCAATTTGATCTAACCAGGGTCGTTTATTGCTTATCGAAGCCGCAGCATCTATTTTTTGACAACAAGCTTCCCATACCTGGGCAAAACCTAAACCATTTTGTACTGCAATCACGCCGGCATTAAAATAGGGCAACATCAATTGACCGGAAGTGCTAGAAATGACTCGTTCTGTGGGTAAAGGTAATTGAAATAAATCATACACTGGTTGCCATTGGTTATTTTCAGGAGTAAAAGTGGATAAATCCGCCGGTTTAGCCTGAAAAGGTGCATCAAATAATGGGGAAAATGTTCGCAAACATAAAATATCACTATCTAAAAAAACGATTTGACTTGCCGAGGTTTCCACCCCTAAACAAGACACTTTATTACCAATGGGATAATTTTCATCAATGCGATTAATTATCTGGGCTGAACGTACACCCAAAGTTTGCATTAAGTTAAGTGTGTTTTGGGAAAGGCTACCCCAACGAGTGGTAGGCTGTGGAATAGCAGCGACAAGTTCATATTCACAGCGCAAATAACGCTTTAATGAAGCTGCCAAGAGCATAGATTTAATTTCCAATTCGCCACTTTGACAGATAAAAACAAAACAATATTTCATAAGTTGTTAATTTTTTATTGTTATACTCAACGCGGGAACAAACTTAACTTTTTTCAATGAGGCAGGTAAATGTCGGGTTACGTTTTTTTGCTGCGCAAAAAAATCTAACCCGACCTACCTGGCTACTACCTGGCTACTTTGTTAGATTTCATGTAGGGTGGGTAGGAATTTCATTACAACCCACCCTACATTTTTATTTACCTCTGAATTTTGATAAGATACGATTTTAATTATAATTTATAATTGAAGCGTATTCCAAAATTAACTATCAGGTTTTATCCTATTAATCTTAAAATCCAGTAAATTAAAGGAGCAAGCAATATTCAAATGAATACCGAAACCACACATCGTTTTGTAAGTCGCTTAACTCGTGGTACCCTAGCCTTAATTTTAGCTGGTGGGCGCGGAACTCGCCTTAAAAACTTGACGGAATGGCGAGCTAAACCGGCAGTCCCTTTTGGGGGCAAGTTTCGAATTATTGATTTTCCCCTGTCAAATTGTCTCAACTCTGGCATACGCCAAATTTCAGTTGTCACTCAATACCGTTCCCATTCCTTAATTCGCCATATCCAAAATGGTTGGAGTTTTTTACGTGGGGAATTTGGGGAATTTGTAGAACTGATGCCGGCAGCTCAACAACGTACTGAAGATTCATGGTATGAGGGGACGGCTGATGCGGTTGCTCAAAACCTTAACATTCTTCGTAGTCACAATCCGGAATATATTTTGGTTTTAGCAGGGGATCATATTTATAAAATGGATTATGGTCCTATGATTGCGGAGCATGTTGAAAAAAAGGCTGATATGACGGTTGGTTGTTTAGAGGTGCCCTTGGAAATGGCAAAGGGCTTTGGAGTGATGAGTATTGATGAGGATAGTCGTATTGTGCGTTTTTCGGAAAAACCGGCACATCCGGAAGCCACGCCCAATGATCCAGAAAAAGCCTTAGCTTCTATGGGGATTTATGTATTCAATGCAGAATTTTTGTATGAGCAATTACAAATTGATGCCCTGTTACCGACTTCTAGCCATGATTTTGGCAAGGATATCATTCCCTTTCTTATTAATAGTCATCGTGTATTTGCTTATCGTTTTCGTGATGTTCAAAAAGGTGAAGAATCTTATTGGCGCGATGTAGGTACGGTGGATGCGTTTTGGGAAGCGAATATGGACCTCGTTTCGGTGACTCCCCAATTGAATTTATATGATCGGCAATGGCCAATTTGGACTTATCAGGAACAATTGCCCCCTGCAAAATTTGTATTTAATGATGATGACCGGCGTGGTATGGCGGTCGATTCGATGGTATCAGGGGGTTGTTTAATTTCGGGTGCTAAAATAAAGCGTTCCTTACTCTTTTCCAATGTCAAACTAAATTCTTATTCCTTTTTGGATGAGGCGGTTATTTTACCGGATGTTGAAGTGGGTAGGCATTGTCACCTTAAAAAGGTGGTGATTGATAAGGGCGTATTGATTCCTCCTAATACCGTCATTGGGGAAAATCATGAAGAAGATGCCAAGCGTTTTTATGTGAGTGAAGGTGGCGTTGTTTTGGTGACACCGGAAATGCTGGGGCAAAAAGTACACGATGCTAATTAGCTCAGTGGCATAATTTAAACTTTTAGCCAGGTAGGTCGGGTTAGATTTTTTTGCGCGGCAAAAAAACGTAACCCGACATTTACCTTTTATACTCTTTGCTGTAACAAACTTAACTTTTTTTCAATGAGGCAGGTGGGCAAGAAAAAGACTTAAGGAGCCCTACATAAAAGTTTAAATTATGCCCGCGTGCAGTATATGATGAATTTTTGGTAGGGCAAGGTCCTTTTCTTGCCCCCCATCTTGCCTAGCCTCTTGGTGGGCAACAAAATACCTGAAAATTTGTGCTTCAGTACTTAACTGATAACTGAACATTGATAACTGATAACTGAACACTGATAACTGAAAAAAGGATTAATAATTAATGTCTGAAAAACTCAAAGTTGTATTATGCTGGCACATGCACCAGCCTGCTTATTACGATTGGCACAAAAAACAATATCAACTCCCCTGGACCTATCTACATGGGATTAAAGATTATGTTGAAATGGCTGCCCATTTAGAAGCTGTGCCTGATGCCAGGGCAGTCGTAAATTTTGCTCCCACTTTGTTGGAACAATTAGATGACTATGTTCAACAAATTCAGTCCTTTTTAAGTGATGGAACAATTATCCAGGACCCATTATTGGCAGCGTTAAACAGTCATCCAGTTCATATTCCCTTCCTGGAACAGCCGCCGGCTGATGATTCAGATGAACAAACGAGTGAAGCATCGTCCAAGACTGAGGCTCGTTTAATATTGATTGAACATTGTTTGCGTGCTAATCAAGAGCGACTCATTCAACGTTTTAAGCCCTATCAAGAATTGGTTGAATTGGCAGAGCCGCTTAAACAAAATGCGAAAGTCGTTACCTATCTGGATGAGCAATATCTTATTGACTTATTGATGTGGTATCATTTGGCTTGGTTAGGTGAAATGGTGCGCCGCGAAAATAGTGCCGTGAAAGCCCTCATCAAAAAGGAACGAGAATTTAGTGATGATGATCGGCGCCAATTGTTGGAAATTATCGGGGAATTATTAAGTGGAATCGTTCCCCGTTATAAAGCACTGGCTGAAAGTGGACAGGTAGAATTATCCGTCACACCTTACGCCCATCCCATTATGCCCTTACTATTGGATGTCTCTTCTGCTCGTGAGGCCATGCCAGATGTTAATTTAGACGGTATCTCCTGCTATCCTGATGGCAAAGAACGAGTACGTTGGCATCTACGGGAAGGGATTAAAGTCTTTGAACAGCATTTTGGCTTTACACCTCATGGCTGTTGGCCCTCTGAAGGGAGTGTCAGTGATGCAACAATCCTTGTCTCAGAAGAATTTGGCATCAGGTGGCTTGCCAGTGGCGGCTCGGTACTGCATAATAGCCTGGATAAAGCCGGTATACAAAATCAATCTATGCACCGTCCCTATTGTTTATATAAAAGTCCGGTACGTTGCTTTTTTCGAGATGATAACTTATCCGATTTAATCGGCTTTGAATTTGCAAAATGGCACGCGGACGATGCAGTCAATAATCTCGTACACCATTTAGAAAACATTGCACACGATGCATCCAATTCTGGCGCAACGGTAGCATCCATTATCCTTGATGGTGAAAATGCCTGGGAATATTACCCAGAAAATGCTTACCATTTCCTCAGTGCGCTCTATCAAAAATTATCTCATCATCCCGAATTAGAATTAACCACTTTTTCAGAATGTCTTGATTCAGGACTTGCTGAATTACCGACTTTAGTCGCAGGTAGTTGGGTTTATGGTACTTTTTCCACCTGGATAGGCGATCCCGACAAAAACCGGGGTTGGAAAATGCTTATCGAAGCAAAACATCTCTTTGATAAAATCAGTCCCCGTTTAACCCCAGAACAACGAAAAGCAGCCGAATATCAATTAGCCATTTGTGAAGGTTCAGATTGGTGTTGGTGGTTTGGAGGTCAAAATCCAAGTGGCGCAGTCCATGATTTTGATCGCTTATATCGACTGCACTTAACCCACTTATATCGACTCTTGGGCGAAACACCGCCTGAATATTTAAATCATGCGTTTACTCACGGTGGAGGGGATCCTGCCGCGGGGGGTGTCATGCGTAAAGGACAGGAGGACTGAGCATGAATTCCGATTTTTTCAAACAACGGCGGGCGGGCATTTTACTACATCCTACCTCATTACCAGGTACTCCTGGTAATGGTGATTTAGGTCAATACGCCTACCGTTTTATTGATTTTTTAGCAGACAGTGGTATTTCGCTATGGCAAATGTTGCCTTTAGGTCCACCGTGTAAAGATTTATCGCCCTATCAATGTCAATCCGTACATGCGGCTAATCCACTGCTTATCAGTTTAGAACGTTTAGTTGAAAAAGGCTGGCTGCCTGAAGACTCCTTTCCTGACTCTGAATACGAGTTAGAGCAAGAATTACAACACCTTTCCCAACAAGGCTGGCATTATGAAGAACCAGATGAACAGGAATTTGCCCATTTATTTGAATTTCGTGAAGACTTAAACCCACAAGCTGAGTGTGAAACAGCTATGTGCTATCGCCTTGCTCGCCTAAAAGAGGCGCGAGCCGGTTTTGAAAAACACGCCAGTGCTGATGACCGTACTGCCTTTGCGGAATTTATTGAAACTCAAGCTTATTGGTTGGAAGATTATGCGCTGTTTCGTGCTTTACAAGTAGAACATGTTAAAAGTTTGAGAAGCGAACGCCTAAAGGCATTGAAAGAAATTCAAGATGACGACGCTTTAAATGCGCGTTTGATGGCATTAGAAAAAGTCAATGGCTGGTGGGGTTGGGAAAAGCACCTACGTGATCGTTACCCCCAGGCACTGGCTGAAGCACGAAAACGTTTGGAAGAGGTGATTGAACAACATCGCTTTGAACAATTTGTGTTTTTTAGCCAATGGCATGATCTTAAACAATATGCACACGAACACGGTGTTTATTTATTTGGTGATATTCCTATTTTCGTGGCACAAGACAGCGTTGATGTCTGGGAAAATCGTGATAATTTTTTATTAGATACCGAAGGACAACCCACCGTCGTGACCGGGGTACCACCCGATTATTTTTCGGCGACGGGACAGCGTTGGGGTAATCCCCATTATAATTGGGATTATATGCAATCGGAGCATTTTAGCTGGTGGATGTCGCGTTTAAAGGGTGCCAAATTATTATTTGATCTGGTACGAATTGATCACTTTCGCGGTTTTGAAGCTAGCTGGGTTATCCCCGCGCATTGTGAAACAGCCATTGACGGTCATTGGATGCAAGTACCAGGGCATACTTTTTTTGAAACTTTACAGCAAAGCAATATTGATTTGCCTTTAGTCGCAGAAGACTTAGGCATTATTACTCACGAAGTGACAGCTTTGCGTGATAGATTTGGCATGCCAGGCATGAAAATTCTCCAATTTGCCTTTGACAGCGGTCCGGATAATCCATATTTACCCCATAATCACATTGAGCATTGTGTGGTTTACACAGGCACTCATGACAACCAGACAACTTTAGGCTGGTTTCAAGAATTACCCGTAGACCTACAACAATATGTGTGTGAATATTTGCACACTCAGCCTCACGAAATGCCCTGGCCCTTAATTGAAGCCGCCTTTGCCTCAGTCGCACAATTAGCGATTATCCCTATGCAAGATGTGTTAGCACTTGATGGTCAACATCGCATGAATGTCCCAGGTGTCGAAAAGGGCAATTGGCGTTGGCGTTTTGACTGGTCACAAATGTCCCCTGGAGTAAATGATAAATTGCGTCATCTTTCCCATTTTTATGGGAGAGTGTCTGCTCCTAATAATTAATAATGTAGTTGGAGTCCAAAGCTTCAACTAGTGAGCATAGCTAAACCCACCTTTTACAAATTTAATATTGACACCTGTGGTGCTATTGGTGCCAAGGTGGGTTATGAAGTCAAGCAGGTAATCCTTGCAAACCAGTGGTGGTTTAAAAAATCAATGAGTTACATAGATATAGCATGAAATGTGGGGGAACAAGTGGGCAATAATCTCTTGGATTTTTCTTGAAGTCCGAGCTCCAAATACTAGCAGATGAAATTGGGGTTGAAATACGTATAGCCCATTATCCCCCCTATTGTTCCAAATACAATCCCATCCCACATCGGTTATTTCCACATGTCACCCGTGCTTGCCAAGGAGTATTCTTTACTTCGGTTGAATTGGTCAAGGAAAAATCTTCATTTAAGTGAAGGAAGCTTTCTTTCAGCAAGCAGTCTGGGTGAAGGTGACGCTGGTAGTATCATATTGAATTTGGGCGATAAATTAACTATGCGGGACAATTCTATTATCGGAACTTTAACGACCAAAAGCGATGGCAGCAATATTTTCATTACTGCTCAGAATTATCTCTATTTAATTGACAGTGAAATTTCTACCAGTGTAGGTAGTGGATTCGGAGGCGGTGGCAATATCATCCTGCAACCGGATTTTTTAGTGCAAGACCAAAGTCCCATTACTGCTGAAGCTTATGGGGGCCCGGGCGGTAATATAAATATCACGACAACGGGTATTTATAAATTTTCATTGGCTTCTCTAAATAATCGCATCAGTGCCTCATCCCAATTTGGAATTGATGGTGTTGTGGAAATTGATAGCCCGGATAACAATGCTATGGAGGAGATGTCGTAATGAAAACGGATTTTTTATAGCGTTTCCCGATTACTATCAGCACATTATTCGTAGGGGCAAACCTGCGTGTTTGCCCTTTTTTGTATTTAACCCAAACGGGAATTGCTATATTATTATATTTTTCAATGGCTGGTGTATGACGCTGTCGCTTATACACCCTACATTTGTTACACTTGTGAAAGATTGAGTTCCTATTTTCACAGGTTTTTTTACAGCAATATTTTTTTGAAAATGAGGTATAAAACAATGCCTGAAACCAAGATATGGCCAGTAGAAGAGATGGTCCACGAAGATGAATTTACTGACAGGGTGGAACTCTTGAGGGAATTAGATCAATGGGTCAAGGCTATCTCCCGCATGGGTTCATGGAGTACGGCCCTCATTGCACCTCGGCGGATAGGAAAAACGGTATTATTGGACCGACTAGTGAATACGGTCTTTTTTAAACCCGAGTATCAGGTGGCACCATTTTATTTCAAAATGAAGCGGGAAAAAATGACTTTAAAACACTTTCTGTTGGAATACGCCACCACCTTTTTCAGACAGTATCTGGCCTATTGTGAACAGGATGCCGACTTGTTTAATCAAAAGATAGATATAGAAGAATTATTAGACTATAAAACAACTCATAAAGCCGGTATCATGGCACAGGAGTATATTCAGCGGTTTTTGAAACGCTATAATCGCCACGGTAATGAAGATGCACGGCTTCATTGGGAGGGATTTATCTGTGAGCCGGAACGATTGGCATCACATTCCGGTACCAGAGTAGCTATTATTATTGATGAATTTCAGGATATGAAGTTCTATATCTACGACATGTCACCAGAACTGTTTGCCGATATGGATTCTAAAGGTCGCCTGAATGGTCCGGGTGCCATCAATCTCCCAGCCACTTATGACCGCCAAGCCCAGAGCCGTAAGGCTCCCATGCTGGTGTCCGGCTCGGCTGTGACTCTCATATTTAGGACGGTAATGGGTGGACCGCTAGGTGGACGATTTGACTTTATGTATATCAAACCGTTGTCCATTCCAGATGGGGCAGCACTCTTACTCAATACCCTGAAATATTATGCCCCGGATAAGGTGACTACACCGGAACTTGCTCTCTATGCCAGTGCCCAAGTAGGAGGCCATCCTTATTATTTATATTGCCTCGCAACTTCTAAGTGTGGAGGTAAAAGCTTTGAGGATGAGAATGCCATTGCTCGGGTTATCCGTTATGAGATTGAAAACGGTAAAATCTATGGTTTCTGGCTGACTCATTTTGAAAATAACCGCAAATATATCAATGCCGATGATGATTTGGAGTTAGGTAAAAAAATCATCTATTATTTCACTCAATATAACAATCAGCCGGTGGATATTAAAGCCATTGCTTCAAAGCTCAAAGTTCCTAAACAAGCCGTCGAGCAGAAGATCGAAAAATTATACCTAGCCGATCTGGTGTATAGAACTGCGGCGAGATATTATACCTTTAATGACATCTGTCTGATGCGCTTTATTAAGTTTGTATATGAACAAGACCTCGAAGGGGTTGACAAGATTGATTTGAGCCAACGGAATTTAATGAATACCCTGAAAGGTAAATTTTTGGAGATGGTTGTCGAGGTATCCATGATGAAGTTTAATCATGAGCAATTACCGGGTAGCTGGTTTGCGAAAGCGAGTGAGATAGAAGTCCCTTTATTTCAATTTGTGAAAACCACAACCGTGAAAGGAGCCAAAACACCGGCTTATCAGATTGATGTGTTCGGCAAAGAACAAAGGGGCAACAAAGTCTGGCTTTGTGAGTGCAAATATACTAAAACGCCCATGGACATGAAACAAGTCAAAAAGCTTGAGAGGGCAGCACAAGTGTTGAGTAAAGCGCGTGAGGAAGAGGGTACTAAAGTCCCAGCTATGCAATTGTGGTTGATTTCTACTGGTGGTTTCTCAACAGAGGTGCTAACTTATGTCAACTCCCGGACGGATATTTATGCCTCCGATTATGATGGAATTAACAGCCTCTTTAAGGCTTATGGAGGTAATTATTCTATTCCTCAGTTTGCTGTAAATGATTAAGAATATTATCTAAAGTACAACGAATATCAAAAATAACAACGAATTTATTTTCTTGAATTGTTTTTAATTCGTTGTGAATTTTTTCCTACGGCAAATTTTTCGTGTCGGGTTACGTTATCACTAACCCGACCTACATTTAGATTCAGATTTGATTATTTACCAACATGTATACTGCACGCGGGCATAACTTAAACTTTTAATGTAGGGTGGGCAATGTCTTTTTATTGCCCACCTTCCTCATTAGAAAAGTTCAGTTTGTTCCCGCGCTAAGTATAGTAACCCGACACCAAATTTCTTTATCACCGAAAAATTTACAGTAACAATAATAATGTAGGGTGGGTAACGTTAAGCTTAAATTTTTGAAAATGAGGTATAAAACAATGCTTGAAACCAAGATATGGCCAGTAGAAGAGATGGTCCACGAAGATGAATTTACTGACAGAGTGGAACTCTTGAGGGAATTAGATCAATGGGTCAAGGCTATTTCCCGCATGGGTTCATGGAGTACGGCTCTCATTGCACCCCGGCGGATAGGAAAGACGGTATTATTGGACCGGCTAGTGAATACGGTCTTTTTTAAACCAGAATATCAGGTGGCCCCATTTTATTTCAAAATGAAGCGGGAAAAAATGACTTTAAAACAGTTTCTGTTGGAATACGCCACCACCTTTTTTAGACAGTATCTGGCCTATTGTGAACAGGATGCCGACTTGTTTAATCAAAATATAGGGCTGGAAGAATTATTAAACTATAAAACCACTCATAAAGCCGGTATCATGGCACAGGAGTATATTCAGCGGTTTGTGAAACGCTATAATCGCCACGGTAATGAAGATGCACGGCTTCATTGGGAAGGCTTTATCTGTGAACCAGAACGGTTGGGCTCCCATTCCGGAACTAGAGTCGCTATAATTATTGATGAATTTCAGGATATGAAGTTCTATATCTACGACATGTCACCAGAACTGTTTGCTGACATGGATTCTAAAGGCCGTCTGAATGGTCCGGGTGCCATCAATCTCCCAGCTACTTATGACCGCCAAGCCCAGAGCCGGAAGGCACCCATGCTGGTATCTGGATCGGCGGTGACTCTAATTTTCCGGACCGTCATGGGGGGACCACTCGGCGGCAGATTTGGTTTTAAATATATCAAACCCCTGTCTATTCCTGATGGTGCAACACTTTTACACAATGCTCTGAAATATTATGATCCTGACAAAGCGATCACGCCGGAACATGCTCTCTATGCCAGTACCCAAGTGGGTGGGCACCCTTATTATCTGTATTGCCTTGCAGTGTCAGACTATGAAGATAAGGAGTTTAGGGATGAGAAAGCGATTGATCGGGTTATCCGTTATGAGATTGAAAACGGTAAAATCTATGGTTTCTGGCTGACTCATTTTCGAGATAACCGCAAACATCTTAATGCTGATGATAATCAAGAGTTGGGTAAAAAAATCATCTATTATTTTACTCAATATAACAATCAACCGGTAGACGTTAAGGCCATTGCCAAAAAACTCAAAGTTCCCCAAACCGCTGTCGAGGATAAGATTGAACGACTGTATCAAGCTGACTTGGTGTATAGAAGTGCCGAAAAATTTTATACCTTTAATGATATTTGTCTGATGCGCTTTATTAAGTTTGTATATGAACAAGACCTCGAAGGGGTTGACAAGATTGATTTGAGCCAACGGAATCTGATGAATACCCTGAAAGGTAAATTTTTGGAGATGGTTGTCGAGGTATCCATGATGAAGTTTAATCATGAGCAATTACCGGGTAGCTGGTTTGCGAAAGCGAGTGAGATAGAAGTCCCTTTATTTCAATTTGTGAAAACCACAACCGTGAAAGGAGCCAAAACACCGGCTTATCAGATTGATGTGTTCGGCAAAGAACAAAGGGGCAACAAAGTCTGGCTTTGTGAGTGCAAATATACTAAAACGCCCATGGACATGAAACAAGTCAAAAAGCTTGAGAGGGCAGCACAAGTGTTGAGTAAAGCGCGTGAGGAAGAGGGTACTAAAGTCCCAGCTATGCAATTGTGGTTGGTTTCTACTGGTGGTTTCTCAACAGAGGTGCTAACTTATGTCAACTCCAGGACGGATATTTACGCCTCCGATTATGATGGAATTAACAACCTCTTTAAGGCTTATGGAGGTAATTATTCTATTCCTCAGTTTGCTGTAAATGATTAAGAATATTATCTAAAGTAGAACGAATCTTAAAAACCACAGCGAATTTATTTATTCTTTTGAATTATTTTTAATTCGTTGTGAGTTTTTTATATTCGTTGTACTATTCATTTTGCGACGCAAGTTACGACACTATTTGCGAAATAGTTCAAATTTAATCTAGTTAGAGAATGGCTCAACAAAAAGTGGCTGTTAAGAAGCCTCAAGAATTGCTAATGTGGAATAAAAATTGCTTAATAATCAATACTTTATGCTGATTAACTACAATAATTACAAGGATTGTATACTGAACGTACTTGAATTCTGTGAAAATAGTCTGTAATAAATACTATTTTGAAAAATAGTATTTATGGGATGCCCAAATCAGTATAGAAATCCGATTTTTTTCAAAAATCGGATTTCTTTGTTCTTGAATTTTCACAGATTTCAAGTACGCTCAGTATATTTTAAAAAGGATTTGCTTTATACTTATTTGTAAGGACAACTGATGGCATTAGACTTAATAACGCCTGCCATTAGTGAGTTGGATTGAGATTAAAGCAATTAACAATAACTACAAGGATTGGATATAAGCAAGGATAAATCATTTAACATTAAAAATCATTTAACATTAATGATTTATTAGGTACAATTTGATTTATCTGATCGAATATCAAATCCGGGCGCATTCCCATTTTTACGGTGGTTAATTGAGTACAACGAATTTACGAAATAAACGAATTAATTTCTTGATTATCATGCTTATGTCATCTTGATTGCTAAAAGCATATTTATCAATGTCTATTTAATTTTCGGCTTGAGCCGTTAAACCCAATTCGTTTATTTCGTAAATTCGTTGTACTTAACCGTGAAAATGGGAATGCGCCTTTAAATCCTTGTAGTTATTGTTAGTTATTGTAAATACCTAGGAGAACAAATAATGAATACTTCAATTAACCACACATTTGTTAGTTTAATTTCAAGATTACTATCGTCTTTGGCATCGGTAGTAACTATCGTATTTAGCCATACGGGAAGATTATCCGTATTACTTTTGAGTTTGCTGGTTTTCATGCCGGCAACAACCACTTTTGCCGCAGCCCCAGTTGCTGGTTTTGGTACCGCCTTGGATTTTGATGGCGTGGATGATTATGTGAATATTGGTCATCACAGTCGCTTGGATTTGACAAATAACCTGACTATAGAAGCATGGATAAAAACAGATAGCACTAGCGGTGTCCATCGAATTTTTTCTAAAGTAGCATCGGGCGGAGGGTATGGATTCGGTATTAATAATAATCAATTACTCTTCACTACCTATAGTATCAAAGACTATAGTACTACTTTGTTAGACCTAACCACGGGAGTGTGGTATCACGTCGCTGTCGTACTAGATAGTAATAATGATGCGAGTTTTTATCTTGATGGTGAATTCGTTCAAAAAATAATGGGATCATCTCCAGCACGTATCATTTCAAATTATGCATTAATTGGTAGTTATAACAATGTCATTCAATATTGGAACGGCCAAATAGACGATGTCCGCATTTGGAACGTTGCCCGCACCCAAACTCAAATCCAAGCCAACATGTACACGCCCTTACAAGGCAATGAATCAGGATTAGTGGCACTTTATGATTTTGAAGACGGTACTGGCACCACTGCAACCGACCGCGCGGGTAGCAATCATGGTACGCTAAGCAATATGAATGAGGATGATTGGGTGGAAGGTATTATTACTACGGACAATCGTACTTTGACTATTGGTAAAAATATGTCGCTGAACAATACCTTAAGCGGATATGATGCTGACAGCAATCCTCTGACTTACCACATTGTTAACCAAGGTAACAAAGGCACAGCCACGATAACCAATGCCAATACGGGTGCTTTCACCTACATACCCAATACGAACATAATAGGTACCGATACCTTCACTTATAAAGTTAATGATGGGATGGTGGATTCTAATATTGCTACTGTCACTGTCAACATTATAAATAATGCTCCCATTGCCGGTTTTGGCACTGCTTTGGATTTTGATGGGACGAATGATTATGTAAATCTAGGAATAACCCTGAACTTTAAACAGAGAAGGCAATTTACTTTTGAAGCTTGGATAAAACCCCGATCATGGGACGGTACAATTTTAAGCAAGCATAACTCAGGAGTTAGTGGAACCTTTTATCTCAGTATGCCAAACAGTGGAAAAATTAAAGTATATAGAGAAGCTTATCCTTGGGGAGTTAATTCATCGACATCTGTACCAATTAATGAATTTACTCATATTGCTGGTACCTATAACGGAATCAGATCGCGCGTTTTTATCAATGGTATAGAAGAAAATTATCTGCATCATACTGGTTCTGCTGTATCTACTACTTACCCGGCTCTGATTGGAGCAAGGCTGATTAATAGCGTTACTCGTAATTTTTTTGATGGTATTATGGATGAACTTCGGATTTGGAACGTCGCCCGCACCCAAACTCAAATTCAGGCTAATATGTACCAAATCCTATCCGGGAACGAAGCAGGGTTAATGGCTTACTACACTTTTGATGAAGGTGCTGGCAATCGCCTCACTGACCAAACCGCCAGTCAATATCATGGTATCTTGACCAATATGGACAGTGATAAAGATTGGGTAAAAGAGAATTTGCCAGTTTTCTTTAACACGTACCTGAATACGATTCTCAATAGTATGCTAGTTGGCGTTGATCTGAATGGTGATGCGCTCACTTATAACATCGTCAGCGAGCCGAGTCATGGAACTATTACACTAACCGATCCAGCTACTGGCGCGTTTACCTATACCCCAAATGATTGGTATAGAGGTGTTGACACTTTTACTTATCAGCTTAACGATGGTAGCGAGGATTCTAACCTAAAAACAGTCACCATTAATATTACTCCACCGAGTTATAGTACCGGTGCTTATGAAGATGGAGAAACTAAACTGGTCGAAATATCCATCCCCAAAGCTGAATCTTTAATCGTTTCTATTTCTGGAGAAAGCGAACGTGATAGTGATTGGTTAGAAATTTTGCAATCCAATGGCACGTCATTTAGTCCACCGCAAAAATTCAGTGGTGTCATTGAAGAAAAGTTCGTAGTTACCGGTAAAAACACGATTAAGATACTATTTACTTCAAACGATTCCATCACCAAAGAAGGAATCACGGTTATTATCGATATCCTGCCTCAGGTTTCTTCGAGCAATAAAGTATGCGATGTCAATAATTCGTTCACTTTTTCGGAAACGGATTTCGTTGAGCATTTCATTGATCCAACCGGCAATGGTTTGGACACAGTTCAAATACTCTCTGAACCAAGTTCCGGCGAATTGACGTTGGATAGCTCTGTGATTTCAATTGGTCAAGTTATTCCTCACAGTCAATTAGACCAACTAAAATATACGCCAGCTTCTGATTATACTGGCCTAGATAGCTTCACATGGGTCGGTAGTAATATTCTTGCTGATGGAACCGCGACTAATCAAGCTCTTGTCAACATTCTGGTACAAGCATTTGTCGAATTGAATGGTGAGTCAATGGATTTAGCCACTGCTATTCAACAAGTGAATAGTAACGCTCAGAACAATACCATTACCTTTTTGAAAGATATTCAACTGGTTGAACCCCTCCCGGTGATTACCGGCACTGTTCAATTCCAAGGCAATAATCATAGCATCAGTGGTAATAATCAACATCAAGTCTTTTTTGTGGATGGTGGTACTGTACATTTTTCCGATTTCACGATCCAAAACGGCCTAGCACAAGGCGGTAAGGGCGGTGATGGTGCCAACGATCCCGATAATGGTGGTGGTGGCGGTGGTGGTGCCGGCATGGGTGGTGCCATATTTAACAATACTGGCAGTCAAGTGATCATTGAGAATGTTATCTTTTTGAACAATCAGGCTTTAGGGGGTAATGGCGGTAACGGCGGTGGATGGAGCGAACATCTTGATGGCGAACCGGGTCATGATGGCTTCAAACAAATTGAGCAAATTGCTTTTGGTAGCGGTGCCGGTGGCGGTGGTAGTTCCAGTGGTAAAGGTAGCTTTGGTGGTAATGACCTTCTTTTAGGTAAAGGCGGTAACGGTAATAACATTGGCAATGGCTATTCAGGCAATAGTGGTGATAGTACTCAAATGCTTGGGATTGGTGGTGGTGGCGGTGGTGCAAGTGCTATTCTCAATGGCGGTACTGGTGGAGATGGTGGTTTTGGTGCTGGCAGTGGTGGCGGTGGTAGTAACGGCACCGGTACTACCATTGTCAGCCAAGCCGGGACTAATGGCCAATTTGGTGGCCGAGGTGGCAGTGGTAATTTTGGACACTCTGGCGGTGGCGGCGGTGGAAGCGGCCTTGGCGGTGCTATTTTTGTCAGGTCTGGCAGTATCTTAACCTTAATGAATAGCACTTTTACCAATAATACAGCTACCGGCGGTAACGGTGGTAACGGAACGGAAGACATTGATAATGGTAACAATGGTGAAGGTCAAGGTGGGGCCATTTTTGTCCAAACTGGGGCCGCCGTGATCAGCGAAGGTGATCTGACATTAATCAATAATACTGCGTCCACTGACAATCAGGATATCAATGGCTTGCTAAGACCAACTATTAGTATCGCTGCCGGACTAGCATCGGTGAAAGAAACCGGGACTTTAGCTGGAACTTTTATTATTTCAAGTGCCGCTTATCCACAGGATAATACGATCAGCTTTTCGGTTGATGGTACCGCAACACTTGGAACCGATTACACCATTACTGGAGCAACATTTAATGGTATCAATGGCACTGTAACTATTCCGGCAATGCCGAACAATAGCGTCACCTTGACGATCACGCCAGTAGACGATAGTGATGCGGATCCGGATGAAACCATCCAATTAGTTCTTAACCAAGGGGCAACCTATCAACTGGCTCCAACGGCTAGTTCCTCCATTTTGACAATTCAAGATAATGACAGTCTCGCATTTACTGGTGTGTATTTGGAAACCAGTGCTGCCACGATTCTGAATGATGATGAACTTGATGTCGTGGGTAAATTAAACCTTTATCCGGAAACTGGGGAAAATTTAGCAGGCTACCCAATTGTACTAACTCTAACCGCTCCGGATGGCATCACCCAAAAAACTCTTAACACAGACACTCTGACCGATATTGGGCAATTCCGCTTTGATGATTTATCACTACCGGAGATATTTACTAATTCGATGCAAGACGGAGCCTTTGGTTTTCATGCGAATTTTGCTGGTACTGATGAATTAGCACCATCAACCTCAGAACCTGAAATGGTATTAGTTGGTGCTTCTGCCGGTTATGCTATTTTAGTCCAAGGCAAAATCCAAAATGAAGAAGGACTGGCAGCCCATGACAAAACCATTCATCGTATCTACAAGAAATTCCGAGAGCGTGGTTTTGAAGCTGACAATATTAAATACTTTAACTACAACACCACCCAAGAAGGCGTTGATGGTTTGCCAATAAAATCAGATATTGCAACGGCATTTACCGATTTACAAAGTCGGATAAACAGCAATCCAGCTCCATTCTACGTGGTAATGATTGATCATGGTGGCATAGATGGCACTTTTCATATTTACAATGGCAACAACAACGATAACGATATTATTACGCCAACTGATTTGGATGGTTGGTTAAATAATCTCGAAACAGGTTTAAACGAAAACGCCCTAAAAAAACCGCGACTGGTGATGTTAGGGGCTTGTTATTCTGGGAGTTTCATTCCAGTGGTTTCTAAAACCGGGCGTATTATTGTTACCAGTGCTACCGCTCAAGAAGAATCCTACAAAGGACTAGAAGAACCAGACGGGATTCGCAGTGGCGAATATTTCATGGAAGAATTTTTTGCCAGTCTTGGACGTAGCAATAACCTCAAAACCGCGTTTGAATTTGCCACGGAAAAAACCGAAATCTTTACCCGGCGTGGTGATGGCAACACAGCAAACCGTTTCTATGACGAAGCCACCCAACATCCGTTATTAGATGATAACGGTGATGGGCAAGGCAGTAACACGTTCACAGCTAACGCCGGCAGTGATGGATTATCAATTCAAAACCTCTTATTAGGTATTGGTTTAAACTATGACACCAACTCCGCCGAAAATCCCGCTGATATTCTCAGTGTCAGTCATACCATTTATTTGAGTGCGACGGAATCGGCTGCAGTCTTAGAGGCTAAGGTAAATGATGCCGCAAGTGTCAACTCGGCCCCGGTTGATATTCGGAAACCATCGGTTATTCTCAATAGCAACGGGACTGAAACCAGTGAACAGTTAGAAATTACTAATTTACCCAGAGTGTTTCTAACTTGCACTAAAGAAACCCAAAGCTGTATAACCGATTTTAAACAGTTTGACGAGCCGGGTATGTACGAAGCATTTTACTTCGTCCGTGATAAAGAAACTCTCGACATGTCCCCGGTGAAACGCTCGGTCATCTATAAAAACTACCCCAATAATCCGCCTCCCAGCGAGTTTGATTTAATTGAGGCGCTTGATAACAGCGAACACAAAACCACTTTGCTGTTTAAATGGGAATCATCCACTGATACAAATGGCCCAGTAACCTATAACTTCATTATTGCTAAAGATTCCAGTTTTAGTGAAATCGTTTATCAACAAGAAGAACTGGAAACGGCTATGACTTACGTGGATAACATAATGGTTTTAGAAGACCAAATCACCTATTACTGGAAAGTTGAAGCGGTTGACCCATTTGGGGAAAGAACTACCAGCAATTCAGTCTTTGCGTTTAAAACTAACAACACCAACGCTCCTCCCAGTGTAGGCAGTTTCCATATTTCCAGTGCCTTAAACTTTACGGCAATAGATAGTGCTGATATTGAGTTTTGGGATGAATTTAATAACATATTACCGGACCCTGACATATACCAAGATCAAGGTGACTATAATATGTTATTACCGCATGGTCGTCGTCGGGCAAGCATTCAGGTGACAGGGTATGAAACTCAAGAGGTTGAGATAGATACGACCCAGGGTAGTGTTCGGTTGAATGTGGAAATGATACCTGATGGAGGTCTGCCGACCCAACCTGGTCAATTGCAGTTTTCCACCAGTGAGAGTAGTGTTGATGAAATTAAAGGGATGGCAACAATTTTGGTTGAGCGTGTGAACGGTAGCGATGGGGCAATATCTGTTAACTATACTACCACTAATGGTACTGCTATAGGTGGAAGCGATTATACCCATACTAACGACACTTTAAGTTGGATAGATAAAGATGAACGTGCCAAAGCAATTAATCTATCTATCACCGATGATCAGGATTTTGAAGGCGATGAAACGTTTACTATCACCTTGTCTAATCCAACCGGTGGAGAAGGTGAATATCTGGCAGAACTCGGTACGCCTACACAAA
>Ga0233403_10000307_pt1 | contig 22958 bp, 14 predicted proteins | sample Na_oxic_1_MG_FD_179866 | JGI IMG/M metagenome (GOLD analysis project Ga0233403, IMG submission 179866) | Seawater microbial communities from Saanich Inlet, British Columbia, Canada - Na_oxic_1_MG | ecosystem: Environmental > Aquatic > Marine > Inlet | place: Canada: British Columbia | collected...
ACAATAGCCATGTAGGTCGGGTTAGATTTTTTGGCACCGCCAAAAAACGTAACCCGACAACCGTGTTTTAGATAAAAGTCGGGTTACGTTATCGCGCTACGCTTGATAAGCTAACCCGACCTACTACTACCTACTCAGTAAACGTCATCCCAACCACGTCTTCTAGCGAGTACACAATAGCCATGTAGGTCGGGTTAGATTTTTTGGCACCGCCAAAAAACGTAACCCGACAACCGTGTTTTAGATAAAAGTCGGGTTACGTTATCGCGCTACGCTTGATAAGCTAACCCGACCTACTACCTACTACTACCTACTCAGTAAACGTCATCCCAACCATGATGAAAAAGGGGCCAGGCTCGATTTAATTTTTAATCTTGGATTTTTATACAAATTGTAATGTTTAAAAAACAATTCGACCCTGGCCCCTTTAATTTGACGGGCTACTACTGGTCGTCTACTACCTTCGCGGGTAGCACGGCCGTCGCGTGGGTCGTGTACCTCGACGATGGCAGCGTGTACTACGGCAATAAGGACAACGCGTACTATGTATGGCTGGTGCGAGGCTGAGTGTGACCCGTTTAATGCAAAAGCAGCCCATTAAGTATGGGCTGCGTGGCATTAGAACTAGCTAGACATAGCATGTTTAACTTAAGATATAAGGGAGATGAAAATTCTCCACTCTACATACGAGAGTAAGCCAATAGCCCTAGTCACTTTAAGAATTGTCTGCTTAATAGGCTAAAGCGGGGTGTAATGTAGCCAACAACTGGTTTAGCAGTTGAATCGGAGCTAGGTGAGTAAGTCAAGGTTAAGAAATTGAACCAATGAATATACATAAAACGTGGTGAGCACCAAGTGAAGCTAAAGAAAGCAGCCTTTGATATGTTACAAGGCAATAGGGTATCCGCCTCCCTATTGGTATGCCTTAATATCCCGCGTAGAGTTGGAACCTAAAGCTTATATATTATATCTTAGGAACGGTGGTAAGGGAGCGTATAGTCTGATAGATAGCAGTCAGAAGCTTAGGCAAGTGAACAGTACGTCAACCTGAAAAGATTGTAGGAAAAGCAAATGACTTACTGTAATGATAAGTATATGCCCATGCCTACACTGTAATTATTAGAACAATACTAGCGTCAAGTGCAACAAGTACGTTATGGAACACAATAACAATGGTAGCTTAGATGCAAAATTGAAACTGGAGCCAAAGTGGAATCAAATCAACTGGGTTAAGGTGGAAAAATTTGTCCTAAGACTTGAAAGAAGTATTGCAAAAGCAGTTGAACATCACGACTTTGCTACGGTTGCAAAGCTGAGAAGGATATTTAGAACGTCAAATAATGTAAGATTATTAAGTGTGAGAAAAGTCACACAAGATAATCGTGGTAAAAGAACGGCCGGGGTGGATGGTAAAGTAATCACGTCAGAAAAGGATAGATGGCGGTTAGCAAGCAATGTAAGTATTGATGGAAAGTCTAGCCCATTACTAAGTCATGTAGGTCGGGTTAGCTTATCAAGCGCTTTGCTATAACGTAACCCGACATTTATCTATTATTACTTTGCTAACTCAACATTTTTCAACATAACGGATAACCAAAACAATGCCAAGAAAAGACATTTACCATGATACGGTGAAACATGCTTTAATTAAAGATGGTTGGACGATTACGCATGATCCATTTCCCTTATCCATTGGTGAAAAAAATTTATCAGCTGATTTAGGGGCAGAGCGTCTCATTAGTGCTGAAAAAGCTTTGCAGAAAATTATTGTTGAAATTAAAAGCTTTTTGGGACGTTCAGACGTTAAAGATTTACAACAAGCAATTGGGCAATACATTATGTATCAACGTATTATGAACCATGAGAAAATAGATCGTTTACTTTACCTAGCGGTTAAGAAAGACACCTATAAAAGTCTTTTTAAAATTGAATTAGGACAACTTTTTTTAACTGATAATTTTATTCGTCTGATGGTGTTTGATGAAGAAAATGAGGAGATTGTTCAATGGATACCCGATTAAATTACCCAACACTTGCTAAGAAGGTTTTAAATGATTATGTTGACTTTTTTTTAGAGGGTGGCATGACAAGCCTACGAACTTTATTTGACGATAACCAACAAAGATACGTTTTATTACGAGCCTCTTGGGAAAAAGAGAAATATATTCACTATCTGGTTGTCCATTTGGAAATTATTGGGAGTAAAATTTGGATTCTAAAAGATAATACCGAAGAAGGTATTGCGACGGATTTACTCGAAGTAGGCGTTCCAAAAGAACAGATTGTCTTAGGTTTTAAACCGCCCTCAGTACGTCCTTATACAGAGTTTGCCGCCACATAAGTTGGGGAATGTCGGGTTACGTTTTTTGGCTTCGCCAAAAAATCTAACCCGACCTACATGGCTACATGGCTCAAAACATCTTGTGCAGATACATTTCAAGTGCGTTCTGTGGCACAACAACGATTCGTGAAAAGTGAATTATCGAATGAAGAAATGAATAGCATTGCGAAAGCTTTAGCAATTGTCTTAGTTATTTGACAAGAGTATAATACTGATTTGGGAAAACCGGGCATAGCCAGAACTAAAAGTGTGTCAAAGTGCTTTTGGGCGTGCTTGTATCATTGTGCGTCCGTCCCGCCCTCTGGGAATCAGACCTGACAGGTTTTCAAAACCTGTCAGGTCTATAATAACTTTGGGCATAATAATACCGACTGTCGTACCGAAAGGCTCGGCATTCAGTGGTTCTATAGTAGGTCGGGTTAGATTTTTTGGCGCAGCCAAAAAACGTAACCCGACTATAGTAGTAGGTCGGGTTAGCTTTTTTTGCGCAGCAAAAAAACGTAACCCGACTGAATCTCTATAGAAAAAGTGGACGGATAATCGGGTGTGCAGACGGACAACTACTGGTCGTCTACTACCTTTGCTACTAACACGACCAACGCGTGGAACGTGAACCTCGACAATGGCAACGTGAACAACGACAATAAGACTAACACGAACTATATATGGCCGGTGCGAGGCGGAGAATGATAGCCCGGTTGGCCCTTTTTTAATAGTCATGTAGTCATGTAGTCATGTAGGTCGGGTTAGCTTATCTCGCTTGGCGAGATAACGTAACCCGACATTTATCTATTATTACTTGGCTTTGTCGGGTTACGTTTTTTGGCGAGGCCAAAAAATCTAACCCGACCTACATGGCTTTGTTAATTGTTAATTGTTAATTGTTAAATTGAAATAGGAGTATGTGTAATTATGAAACTTTCAAACAAACTGGTTATTTTTGGTGTGACTTTGTCACTTTCGATGCCGTTGTTGGCTGGCAATCTCAATTCACCAGCGGCTCCAGACAATACTGGTAGTGCCATGTACACGATAGAGGATATTTACAATCGCCTTAATGATGGTACAGCCGATGCGAAACGCACTACACCTTTTAAGGAACCGAGCGCTGGACCAACAACGGGCACGGGTAAAACGCTTAATGATGTGATGGGAAAAGCCCCGGTAAAAGATGACACAAATGGTGCGGCAACTACGGATGTTTTGAAGAATAAAACTTTTTGGGGGTTGACGAATGGTGAATGGGGCCTGCAAACCGGAGCCGGGGATGATGATTTAACCGCTGGAAACATCAAAAAAGATGTGGTTATTTTCGGTGTTACTGGCTCTTATGAAGGGAGTGGTGGTACATACAACGCGGCGGTTGGAAAAACGGGGCAAACAAAATGTTACAACGCTAGTGCCGAGATAACATGTGGGGATGCTAGTTTTCCTGGCCAAGATGGTGACCATCAAAAAGGTGCTACGACTGCCACTCGTTTTACTGCTTTGAATGGTACCGTTACCGATAATCTTACCGGATTAATTTGGTTGCAAAAAGCTAATTGTATAAATAGTGACTATTCCTCGTTTGATACGGATGGGACTTCGGGTGATGGGAAAGTAACTTGGGAGCATGCCTTAATATTTGTGAAAGGCATTAATGATAACACGTATCCAAACTGTGGAGCATCTCAAACGGATTGGCGTTTACCCAACGTAAAAGAACTGCAAAGCCTGATTGATTTTTCAAATACGGGGCCAGCCTTACCCAGTAGTCATCCATTCACGGGTGTGCAGACGTACTACTACTGGTCGTCTACTACCTATGCTACTAACACGACCCGCGCGTGGTTCGTGGGCCTCGTCAATGGCTACGTGAACGACGGCAATAAGGCTAACACGTACTATATATGGCCGGTGCGAGGCGGACAATAGATAATTTGGTGCTTTGGGGGCTTTGACGGGGGGTGTCGGGGGGTGTCCCCCGACTCGATTTTTTTTTGACCTTTTTCCACAATTTTTATAGGTATTTAAATATGGTATTTTCGCAAAAATTGATAAATCGTTATTCCCAATTAAAAACCGAAGTACCGGATTGCATATTATTGATGCAGGTAGGAGCCTTTATGCAAGTGATGAGTAAGGATGCTGAAGTATTATTTGAGGTAACCGGCTTGAAATTACAAATGGGTGGTGATGTAGATGCACCGGTAAAATTAGGCGGTTTTCCGAAATCCGGATTGGATAAATATATTGGTAAGTTAGTCCGGGCCGGTTATTCAGTAGCGGTAGCTTTGCAGGATGATAATAAAGAGAGGCATATTAAAGAAATTGTGCGGATAGTTTAGTACAACGAATTTAAAAATAAACGAATTAACTAAATAGTACAACGAATTTAAAAATAAACGAATTAACTAAATAGTACAACGAATTTAAAAATAAACGAATTAAATAGTTTTAGAGCCATTGTAGGTCGGGTTAGCTTTTTTTGCGCAGCAACGTAACCCGACATTTATCGAATAAAATTCATGTAATTAATTAGTTGGGTTACGCTTCGCTAACCCAACCTACATGAATATAAATAACATTAAACCCAATGCAATATCGCCGAACATATATTCAGGGGAGTAGTTATTTTTTTACTCTCATAACCGAACAAATCCGAAAGTTATTCATTGATGAAACAAATGTAGACTTATTACGCCAAGCTTTTTCGCATGTAATGAAAAAACGACCTTTTGCTATTGATGCCATTGTTGTATTGCCAGAACATTTACATTGTATCTGGACTTTACCTCCATTTGATGTCGATTTTTCCACTCGGTGGCGATTGATAAAAACTTGGTTTACAAAACATTGTGATAACAAATATAAAGTGACCCCTAACCTGTCCCGAATTAAAAAAAATGAACAAGCAATCTGGCAACATCGCTATTGGGAACATTTACTACGTGATGAATTGGATTTTGAACACCATATCAACTATATCCATTATAATCCCGTCAAACATGATTACGTTAACAAACCCTCAGATTGGAAATATTCGAGTTTTCATCGTTATGTAGAACAAGGTACAATTCCTATTAATTGGGGTGCATCGGAGATTTCTTTTCCGGATGGGATTGGAAATGAATGTTGGGGAATGTCGGGGAATGTCGGGGAATGTCGGGGAATGTCGGGTTACGTTTTTTTGCGGTGCAAAAAAAGCTAACCCGACCTACTACATAGCTTGGCTAATTGAATTGAAAAAAATAACTGATAACTGATATTATGGCTCGTTATGATCATTTACCGATTTATCGGACTGCTTTTGATTTAGCTGTACACATAGAAAAAATTGTCCGTCATTTTAGTCGCTATCATAAATATAGTATCGGTACGGAATTGCGCGAGAATAGTCGGCGCATTTTGGAACGTATTATTGAAGCAAATAACAGTCAAAGTCGAGAATCTATATTATTAAAACTACGAGAGGATTTAGAAAAGTTTAAAGTGCTAGTGCGATTGTGTCATCAATCCGGTGGCTTTTCTAGCACTCGGAGTTATTTATATGTCAGTGAACAAGTGGTGAATTTAGCTAAACAAAATGAAGGTTGGTTGCGCCAAACGGGGGATGGAAGTAGAAATAGGAGCCGCGCCAATCGAAAAACAACGCCAAATAAAAATGTTCAGGCATCTTTGTTGTAGTATTGTAGTCATGTAGGTCGGGTTAGCTTATCAAGCGCTTTGCTATAACGTAACCCGACATTTATCTATTATTATGTCGGGTTACGTTTTTTGGCTTCGCCAAAAAATCTAACCCGACCTACATGGCTCAAAACATCTTGTGCAGATACATTTCAAGTGCGTTCTGTGGCACAACAGCGATTTGTAAAAAGTGAATTATCGAATGAAGAAATGAATAGCATTGCGAAAGCTTTAGCAATTGTCTTGGTTATTTGACAAGAGTATAATACCGATTTGGGAAAACCGGGCATAGCCAGAACTAAAAGTGTGTCAAAGTGCTTTTGGGCGTGCTTGTATCATTGTGCGTCCGTCCCGCCCTCTGGGAATCAGACCTGACAGGTTTTCAAAACCTGTCAGGTCTATAATAACTTTGGGCATAATAATACCGACTGTCGTACCGAAAGGCTCGGCATTCAGTGGTTCTATAGTAGGTCGGGTTAGATTTTTTGGCGCAGCCAAAAAACGTAACCCGACTATAGTAGTAGGTCGGGTTAGCTTTTTTTGCGCAGCAAAAAAACGTAACCCGACTGAATCTCTATAGAAAAAGTGGACGGATAATCGGGTGTGCAGACGGACAACTACTGGTCGTCTACTACCTTTGCTACTAACACGACCAACGCGTGGAACGTGAACCTCGACAATGGCAACGTGAACAACGACAATAAGACTAACACGAACTATATATGGCCGGTGCGAGGCGGAGAATGATAGCCCGGTGGGCCCCTTTTTTAATAGTTAATTTCTGATTGTAACGGATTTTGGGGAGGGCTTAAAAATTGGGAGTTTGACGAGATTTTGTGGAACCCAAATTGTCCGCAGAAATCCGATTTTTTGAAAAAATCGGATTTCTTGAGCCCCCCTCAAATGCCTCCCCAAAATCCGTTACAATCAGATTAATTTTTCAATTGGGAACTATGACAAATCATCCATTATTTAGCTTGGAAAATATCTATCGTGCTTATAAACAATGTAGCCATCGCAAGCGTAATACTCATAACGCCCTTATTTTTGAGCAAAATTTGGAAGAAAATTTATTAGAATTATATGAAGCCCTTAATAATCGCAGCTATACTCCCAAACCGTCCATTGCATTCTTGGTCGAAAAACCCAAACGACGGGAAATTTTCGCTGCCGATTTCCGGGATCGGGTAGTCCATCATTTATTAGTAAATTATATGGAGCCCCAATGGGAACGGCGTTTTATTTATGATTCTTATGCTTGTCGTCAAAGAAAAGGCACTCACAAAGCGGTTGAACGCCTGCGTACTTTTACTCGCAAAGTCACCGCTAACGGAACCCGCCAAGCTTGGTACTTACAACTGGATGTGCAAGGTTTTTTCATTACCCTAAATCGGCAGATATTATTTAAGCAAATAGCAAAACATGAAACCGATCCGGCTATACTTTGGTTAATCCAAGTAATTTTATTTCAGGAACTGACCAAAAATTGTCGTTTACGTGATGCTAGTCGTAGTGACTTTGAAAGTCTACCAGCGCACAAAACGCTGTTTAAAACGGCCCCTGATTGCGGTTTACCGATTGGCAATTTAACGAGCCAATTTTTCGCCAATATTTATTTAGATGCCTTAGATCAATTAGTAAAGCATCAACTCAAAGCGCGTTATTATCTGCGCTACTGTGATGACTTTATTTTATTATCTGAGAATAAATCACAACTTGAAACTTGGGAGGCGCAAATATCGACATTTTTAAATAACAACTTACAACTACAGCTAAATGAACGACGCAAACTGCGCCCTATTTCTGATGGGATTGACTTTCTGGGCTACATTGTGCGCCCGGATTATTTACTGGTGCGCCGGCGTGTGATTGGTAATTTATGGGAACGCCTAATTCGAGCCGAACAAGCCCTTGATATAAAAACTTATGCCAATGGACGTATTGTTTACCCCTATCCTTGGCCCCTGTTGACCCAAATTTACCAATGGCTCAATGCCTATCTAAATCATTTTAGCAAAGCCTCCAGCTACCAACTAATTCAATCGCTACGGCGCCGTTTCAACTGGTTAGATGAATATTTTTATTTCTGTCAAAAAATGCCGGTACGAAAGAGAAAAACTGGAAAGAATATCCTAAAGAAAAAAGTAACAGTCAAACCACGAATATTTAAAGTCGTATTTCAAAGTCCAATTCCGCGCTATGCAATGCGTTTTTCTAGGCAAATTCAATGGTTTATGGCACGTTTGCGTGGCCATTTTGTAATAATACAGGTTGGAAACTTTTGGGAAATGCGTTATTCTCCAACTTGTAGTTATCGTTTTCACAATCGTAAATTAGAGGAAATAAAAACATTGTTATGGGAAAGTGGTTTGCCGGTAGCATGGATTTATGAAACTGGTCACCAAATTAGCCGTATCATGGAACGTGCTTTAACATATCGTTGGTCAACGTAGCCATGTAGGTCGGGTTAGCTTTTTTGGCGCAGCCAAAAAACGTAACCCGACAACACCGAGCCATGTAATAGCCATGTAGCCATGTAGGTCGGGTTAGCTTTTTTTGCTGCGCAAAAAAACGTAACCCGACATTTATCTAAAGTCATGTAGGTCGGGTTAGCTTTTTTTGCTGCGCAAAAAAACGTAACCCGACATTTATCGAATAAAATTCATGTAATTAATTAGTTGGGTTACGCTTCGCTAACCCAACCTACATGAATATAAATAACATTAAACCCAATGCAATATCGCCGAACATATATTCAGGGGAGTAGTTATTTTTTTACTCTCGTAACCGAACAAAGACGAAAGTTATTCATTGATGAAATAAATGTAGACTTATTACGCCAAGCTTTTTCGCATGTCATGAAAAAACGACCTTTTGCTATTGATGCCATTGTGGTATTGCCAGAACATTTACATTGTATCTGGACTTTACCTTCAAACGATGCCGATTTTTCCACTCGGTGGCGATTGATAAAAACTTGGTTTACCAAACATTGTGATAACAAATATAAAGTGACCCCTAATCTGTCCCGAATTAAAAAAAATGAACCAGCAATCTGGCAACCTCGCTATTGGGAACATTTACTACGTGAAGAATTGGATTTTGAACACCATATCAACTATATCCATTATAATCCCGTCAAACATGATTACGTTAATAAACCCTCAGATTGGAAATATTCGAGTTTTCATCGTTATGTAGAACAAGGTACAATTCCTATTAATTGGGGTGCATCAGATATTTATTTTCCTGATGGGATTGGAAATGAATGAATGTTGGGGAATGTCGGGGAATGTCGGGTTACGTTTTTTTGCTGCGCAAAAAAAGCTAACCCGACCTACATAGCTTGGCGGTTAACAAATCAACCTTTAAAAATGTTTTTCAAATCCTATTAGGTGGCATTTTGTTAAAAAACAACATTATCAAGCTCATGGTTTTTGATGAAATAAAGGAGGTAATTCTTCAATGGCTACCCAATTAGATTATCCACAAGTGATTAAAATTTTGCAAGATTATGCCGCGTATTACACGCAAGGCGGTGTGAATGTCAAAACCTTATTTGATGAATCACAACACAGTTATATGTTGCTTGATATCGGTTGGTATGACGATAAATATATTCACAATGCCCCCCATCCATCTTGAAATTATCAACGACAAAATCTGGATTAAAAATGATGATACTGAACGAGGGGTTGCGACGGATTTACTCGAAGCAGGTGTTCCAAAAGAACAGATTGTCTTAGGTTTTCAGTTTTGGCGTTGTCGGGTTACGTTTTTTGGCTTCGCCAAAAAATCTAACCCGACCTACATGGCTTTTCCAAATGGGATTGGGAATGAATAATGTTTTGGCGTTGTCGGGTTACGTTTTTTGGCTTCGCCAAAAATATCTAACCCGACCTACATGGCTTTTCTAAATGGGATTGGGAATGAATAATGTTTTGGCGTTGTCGGGTTACGTTTTTTGGCTTCGCCAAAAAATCTAACCCGACCTACATGGCTTTTCCAAATGGGATTGGGAATGAATAATGTTTTGGCGTTGTCGGGTTACGTTTTTTGGCTTCGCCAAAAAATCTAACCCGACCTACATGGCTTTTCTAAATGGGATTGGGAACGAATAATGTTTTGGCTAAATTAACCAAAATTCCCTTACACAATATAGGTATTTTGAACTGTACTTCAATGTAACTCATTTATTTTTAAAATCTGCATTGGTTTGTAGGGACTACCCGTTTTCATAACCACAATTTAGAGGAGATAAAAATATAGAAGAAATAAAAATATTGTTATGGGAAAGTGGCTTGCCGGTGGCTTGGGTTATGGAAACCGGTAGGCAAATCAGTGGCATCATGGAACGTGCCTTAACATATCGTTGGTAAACAGCGATATAAACCTTGGACTCCAAGATTTATCTTGGAAAATACCAAACTACAGTTTAGAGTCTAAATTATTTTCACACGTTATGGAGTATAAATAATCAAATGAAACATTTAAAACGATTTGGCAGCGTCATGATGCTGTCCAGCTTAATTGCGCTGGAAGCCATTGCCGCGAGCAACATCAACGCCACCGATAAATATGCGTGGAGCGAAAACAGTGGTTGGGCAAATTTCAAAGACACTAACGGTGGTGTCACAGTCTATAGCGACCACTTAGAAGGCTACGTATGGGCTGAAAATATCGGCTGGATTCGGCTTGGTACTTATACCAGTGGTGGTACCCATACTTATGTCAACAATTCTGCCACTAACTATGGTGTCAACAATGACTCTAGTACTCTCAAAGGCTTTGCTTGGAGCGAAAACGCCGGCTGGATTAAATTTGATGACAGTAATGGTGGTGTAACCATCAATGCCACTGGTGATTTTGACGGTTACGCTTGGGGTGAAAATGTGGGTTGGATTCATTTTCAAAAAACCGGGACGCCGGCTTATAAAGTTTCCTATGATTTACCAACAATTAATTTGTCTGTTAACACCGCCACTGGCACCGAAGCAGCAACAACTGCTGTCACCGTTACCGCAACTGCTTCCGCAGCAGTCATTGGCACGCAAACTGTTACTGTAGCAGCTAGTGGTACCGGTATAACTGCTAGCGATTACACTTTATCCAATACTACAATTACCATTCCGGATAATAATACTACTGGTAGCGTAACTTTTACCGTACAAGATGATAACCTTTATGAAGGAGCAACTGACGAAACTGCTACTTTAACAATCTCTAGTCCTTCGGCTGGCATCACACTTGGCACAACAGTCACTCAAGATGTCACTATTACCGATAATGAATCTCCGCCAACTGTCACTTTAGGTTTATCCGGTAGTCCATTAGCCGAAAATGGTGGGACAGCAACTGTAACAGCTACTTTGACCAATCCTTCTTATCAAAATGTTACAGTAGGTTTAGCATTTAGTGGTCCAGCAGTAGCCGGAACCGACTATAGCAAATCTGATTCGATTGTCGTTGCAGCTGGTAATACTTCAAACACAATGACACTAACTGGTAGTGACGATTCCTTAGATGAAATTGATGAAACTATCACTGTCGATATAAATGTGACTGGTGGCAATGAAGATGGAACCCAAACAGAGAATGCTATAATTACTGATGATGATCCGGAACCTACAGTCCAATTCACTGCTGCCAGTCAAAGTATTGCTGAAAATGGAGGAGGCATAACTGCCATCTTGCAACTGTCCGCAGTTTCCGGTAAAAATGTGAGTATACCCTTTACAGTTGGTGGTTCAGCAACGGGCGGTGGTACAGATTACAATGTTACTGGTAGTCCGGTTACGATAAATGCGGGTTGGGACACAGCTACCGTAACCATTACTCCAATTGACGAAGCCCGGTATGAAAACAATGAAACCGTGATTCTGACTTTGGGCAGCCCAATCAATGCTAGTGCTTCTGGCACTACTGTACATACAGCAATAATTACCAATGATGATACGGCCCCCACGGTATCGTTTACTGCCCCAAGCCAAAATGTTGGAGAAAACGCGGGCACTGCAACTATTACCGCCCAACTTTCTATAGCTTCGGGAGTTGATGTAACTGTGCCTTTTACAGTAAATGCTAGCAGTACGGCAACAGGTAGTAGCATTGATTACAGCATTACCACAAGTCCAATTATTATTTCCGCCAGTTCAACTTCTGAGGACATTATAATTACACTGAATAATGACATCATAGATGAACCGGACGAGACTGTGATAGTGGATATGGGTTCTCCTACCGGTGCTACAGCGTCAGGTACAACTACTCACACAGTTACCATTCAAGATAACGATGCCAGCTTAGTCATCAACGAAATCGACTATGACCAACCAACCCCGCCATTGAATGATTCGGCTGAGTTTATCGAAATTAAAAATGTTAGTGGTGCAACTATTGATCTCGATCCGTATACACTAACACTGTACAACGAAGGTTCTACAAATGTAGATATTGATTTACCTTCCTTTAACTTACCTGCTGGGGATTACTACGTGATTTGTGGGAATAACGCTACAGTTGCTAATTGTGATTTGGATCATGCGCCGGATATCAAGTTAATTCAAAATGGTCCTCAAGATGCGGTTGCTTTGAAATTGGGAACTTTCAGAGTAGATGCGGTGAGTTATGCTGGAACTGCCACTAATGCTTCATATACGGAAGGAACCGGTGCTGGTGTTGATAGTAATAGTGAGGTTAATGTTAGTCTTTCTCGATATGCTGATGGTGCAGATACCAACAATAATAGTGCTGATGTTAGTTTACGTTGTATTACTCCGGGCCTAGTTAATAATGTAGCTGCTAGTTCTAATTGTTACCAACTATCCATCAATAATCCAACTGCTGTAAACGAAGGTGATGCAAGCACTAGTATCCTACAATTTACCGCCAGCCTAAGTACTGCTGCTCCTTTTGCTATAACGGTAGATTATGCAACTGCTGATAACACGGCAACGATAGCAAACAGTGATTATGTTTCTAAAACTGGCACTTTAACTTTTGCTGCTGGTGATACTTCCGAAACTGTTGATATCATTATCAATGGTGATTACGTGGACGAAGGTGCAAGCGAAACTTTTTATGTCGATTTGAGCGATGCAAATGTAGCAATTGTTGACGCTCAAGGTATAGGAACTATTACTGATGATGATACTGCTGGCTTTACCCTTTCCAAAACAGCGGCTTCAGTTAATGAATCCGGAACTATTGATACATTCACAGTAGTTTTAGATAGCAAACCAGCTTCCAACGTTGTAATCACGGTTACTAGTGCTGATACTGGAGAAGCAACCGTTTCTGCAACACCAGCTTTACCATTAACTTTTACCTCCGGTGATTGGAATACCGCTCAAACTGTTACTGTGACTGGTGTAGATGATGTTATGGGTGATACAAATCAAACAAAACCTGTTACTCTCAGTATTGACGGTGCGAATAGTGATGACCAATATGATCCAATAGCTGATCAAGCAGTTAATGTCACTACTGTAGACAATGATATACCGGGAATTGCTGTTAATCCAACCACTCTGACTATCAGCGAACCAAGTGGATTCGCCAATTTCACTATTAAGCTGAACACACAACCTACCGGTAGTTCCAGTGTTACAGTACCTCTGACTACATCAATTGATTGTACAATTTCAACTGCTTCAGTAACTATAGCTAATGGAGCTTGGAATGCCGGTGCATCAGTAACGGTGACTGCGATTGATGATGTGATTGACAATGCTGTAAATAGAACTTGTACTATTACTACCGGCGACCCGACTAGTGCTGGTGTTCCGGCTGATGCTGCTTATGAAGCACTGGGTGCCGGTGATGTTGCTGATGTTAGTGTGACTGTGACAGATAATGATGTTGCCAGTTCCACAGTCAATCCAACAACGTTGACTACTATTAGCGAACCATCCGGCTTCACGACTTTCAAAGTAACACTAGCAACCAAACCGACTGCAAATGTCACTATCGGTCTTACACCATCAAGTGAATGTTCCGCAACTGCGGCTGGCCAACTAACTTTGGCTAACTACTCTAGTGGTGTCGATGTCACTGTGACTGCTACCAACGACAATGTTGATGATGGTGATCAAACTTGCACTGTGGTAACTTCGTTTACTAGTGTCGATACTGTGTATACGGCTATTAACCCGGATGACGTGACAGTTACGGTAGGAGATGATGATACTGCCGGCGTTACTGTGGGTGCGGCTTTAAATGCCATCGAAGGTGGTGCTACGAGCAGTTATACCGTAACTTTAGACACTGAACCGACTTCAGGCAACATTACGATCAACGTGCTCTCTGCTGATACTACCCAATGCACAGTCGCCCCGACCACTCTTATCCTCAACAACGGCACGATGTCAGGCAATGTAACCATCACTGCCGTGAACGATACCAATGTTGAAGGCAACCACACTTGTACTATCAATCATGCAATCACCGGTGGTCCGAGTGAGTACCCAAATAGCATGAGTGTTGCCAGTGTAACTGCTAATGTGACAGATGATGACCCGGGAGTAATTATTACCCAAACAGCGGGTAGTACTGGAGTTACAGAAGGTGGTGCGACTGATACTTATACCGTGAAATTGAGTACCCAACCTACTAATGATGTGACTGTTACAGTTACACCGGATGCTCAAACAGATGTTGGTAGTGGTGCTGGTAATGCTCATACACTTACAGCTTTCAGCACTAATTGGAACGATGCCGAACCCGTAACCGTTACCGCATTTAACGATACAGCAGTTGAAAACACGCATAGCAGTATTATTAGCCATAGTTCAACCGCCACCGATCCGAGCACCGATCCAGGTTATGATGGTGCCAGTGTTGTCTTTATGGTTGATAGCACAATAACAGCTGATGTAACTGTCAGCATCACTGACAACGATGTCCCGCCGCCACCGGCTCCAAGACCAACTCCTCCGCCAAGCACTGGTTCTACTGGACCAGCTCCAACAGTAACTCCAGCCGGGCCAGTTGTACAATTTGCTGGGGATGGGAGTGGTTCAGTCAGCGCGTCCGCAAATAGTAGTGGCAGCTTTTTCTGTCATTCTAGTCAAACCTGTCCTACTAAACTTGCAATAGGCTGGTATAGATTTGAACCAACTGCTGATTCAGATTCTAAATTTGGAGGATGGAGCGGCAAGAACTGTAACAATGGCGAATATATTACGACTTTTGGTGGTACCTGTATCGCAACATTTAACTTACTACCTCCACCAGAACCAGTAGTAGATGTCACGCCATCGGAGCCAACTTTGCCAACTCCTACGAAACCAACTCAGCCAGATGTTACTCCGTCAATTCCTACGGTTTCAACTCCACCGGTTGTAACTCCCACCGCGCCAAAAGTAAACTATGTTGGTTTTAGTGACCAAGCATATACGGTTGCAGAAAATGGTGGCAGCGTAACTGTTACCATTAATCGTACTGGAAGCAATGGAGAAGTAAGCGTTGATTTATTGACTGCTGATGATTCAGGTAAAGCTAATGTTGATTACCAACCAATGAAGCAAACTCTGTTCTGGGCAAGTGGCGATGATACTCAGATCACAGTTCCAGTTGTAATCATTGATAATTTGGCAGTTGATGGTAATAAAACAGTAATTCTAAGCTTAGGTAATGCGACTAATGTTGTATTAGGTTTAGGTACTGCGATATTGACAATTGTGGATGATGATAAGCCACAAACCGTTATCCAACCAGAGCCAATTTCACCAAGCCCAACGGCTCCAGTTATTCCGAAGGAACCAGTTGTCACAACCCCGGATGTAGTCACAACAGTGAACAGTGGGCCTATAGCGAAAGAACCAGTCGTCACAACCCCGGATGTAGTCACGACAGTGAACAGTGGGCCTATAGGGATTGCATGTAATTCTTCTCACGTATTAGCAACCGAATGTAATGCTCATGTAGAAATCATTATCTACCAAGAAGTGGAAGAACATGGTAATTTGACTGGTGGTATTTTAGATCATCCACTTACTAATAAAGGTCTGGTTTCCAACACAACTATTACTCCTGATGGTAGTTTAACTGGTGGAAAACTCTCCGGCCACACCAACAATGAAGGTCTGATAGAAGATGTTAAATTCGTTGGAGCTTCTATCAACGGCAAAAACGCCGATGGTAAAGTGGTCGGAACTCTCGGCGGTAAAGTCGTCCTTGCCAGTCAAATCGGTGGTGTGGTTGAAGATGTAAATTTAGCTCCAGATACACATATAGTTGGACATGGAACCCGGTTAATTGGTTCTGAGGAAAACTTTGATCGTATCGGCGGAATTATTCGTGGCGATAGTGACAAACCAGCTATTTTGGAAAGATTACATATCCAAGACGAAAGTAATGTTGCCAATGTGATTCTTGGCAAAGATGTAACTTATGGTGATGGGGTTACTTTTAGAGGTGAAATTAGTGGTGAGAAAGAAGCACCAATTTTGTTAGAAAACTTAACAATCGCCCCTAAGAGTCATCTGAAACATCTGGTGATTGGCGACAGTGTGGTATTTGAAGACGGAGTAACTTTGGATGATAGTGTTACTTTCTCTGTTCACCAGCAATACATGAAAACCCATAATATCAACGGTTTACCACAGCTTAATAACCTCGCTGCCATTGATAGTCAAAGCAATCCGGTTTCAACTCGGGCAAGATTTCAAGGCGGTGCTAGATATGCAACCAAAGGTAAACAAGTTGAAAATTATCGGAAGAAGAGAACGTTCAAGAAAAGCAAGCAGAGAAACGTGGATGTTTTCGCTAATGTGCTGGCAGATACACGCCATATTGGCCAAAAAGCGGATATTTTGGTAGTTGCTGCCTACACGCCACCAAGAGCGTCATCACCAACTTTCTACATGTTAGATGAGCACGGTACACCGTTGCCTTGGGACAGTGATATGTCGTCGTTAGTTCCCTTCCAAGCCGAGGTAAAATTGGCTCCAGTTGTACCAGTGCAAATTTGGAACAGCCCACTTGATATACTTGGAGATGTGCAAGTCTACTTTGGTTATCGTTTGGTTAAAAGTGGTGAGCTTGTTTATTCGTTGGAAGATGTGATTGAAATGGAATTTATTGAGTAATTTCTCGTGCCGAGGCAGAGCCTCGGCACTCAGTCTTGTGACTCTGCTACCAGTTCAAACATCAACCGAACATGATAAGTACTTAAGTTGTCTAAGTTATTTCATGCACGTTCCTAAATTCAAAGGGCCATTCGTTGTGAGGCGTTAAAATTCGCTGTACTCATTACAACTACTCAGTAAATTCCATCTCAATCACATCTTCCAGCGAATGAACAATCTCCCCACTTTCAACGAGCCTATAACCAAAATAAACTTGCACATCCCCAAGTATATCCAATGGGTTATTCCAAATTTGTATTGGCATAACCGGAGTCAAAGTTACTCCGTCTTGGAAGGGAACTAATGAAGACATATCCAGTTCCCAAAGCAAAGGTGTACCGTGGTTGTCTAACATGTAGAACTTTGGCGAGGTTGCATCCAGTGGTGTGTGGGCAGCTGCTACCAAAATATCCGCTTTTTGGCCAATGTGACGCACATCGGTTAGCACATTACCGAGAATCTTCACATTTTTCCGCTTACTTCTCTTGAACGTGACCTTTTTCCGATAGCGTTCCACACGATTACCAATGGCTCCAAATCTGGCTCCACCTTGCAATCTTGCCCAAGTTAAACCTTTAATGTCAATAGCAGCAAAGCCATTAAGGTTTGGTAGCACGGCGATGGTGTGAGTTTCCATATACCGTTGGTGAACGGAGAAAGTGACACTGTCATCCAGCGTAACGCCGTTTTCAAATTTCACATTATCACCGATATCCAGATTGGAAAGGTGGCTGTTGGCACGAATGGTTACGGACTCAACTCTGGTATAGGTTTCTTGGAAACGAGTACCGTTAATATTACCTTGCAAGATGACTTTCCGTACTACTTTAGTGCGAAACTCAACATTGGTGAAAGTGATACCTTCTCCATAAGTTACGTTTTCCGCAATAATCACGTTGGAAATGACACTCTTGGTTTTGATATGCAATTTTTCCAAAGTCGCTGGTTTTTCGCTATCGCCATTAATACGTTTTGCCAGAATACCACCAATAATATGGGCTTCTGGTGCTAACCGTACATCTTCAAAGCTACCACCGACTTTACTGTTGTTAACAACTTTACCAGCAAGCGTACCGACAACTTCACCAGCAGCGTTTACACCACTGAGAGTAGCACCTACAAACTCAAAGTCTTCCATCCGACCTTCGTTTTTAGCGTTCCCAGTAATTATACCTCCGCTTACCTTACCTTCTGGGGCAACGGTAATATTGGACAAACGACCTTTGTTGGTAAGTGGTGCGTCTAAGACAACATTAGCCATTTGGCTACCTTCTTTTACTTCTGATACTTCCAAGTCAGTGATGGTTTTACCACTAGCATTGCAACTTTGATTTATAGTGCCGGAGGTATTACACGCAACCCCACTTATTGAAGGCCCACTGGTAACTGTCGTGGGCGTTGCAGATTCATCCGGCATTATAACAATTGGTTCTTCAATAATAGGTATTATAACGACCGGTTCTTCAATAATAACGGGAACTGTTGGGGTAGGCTCAGTTGGCTCCGGTTTGACGACAACTTGTGGTTTTTCATCATCATCCACAATGGTCAATATCGCAGTACCTACACGTAACTCGGCTTTATCCGCGTTGCCTAAGCTGAGGGTTACGTTTTTGTCGCCATCTACTTCCGAATTATCAATGATCGCAACTGGAACCAATATCTCGGTATCATCACCATTTGCCCAGAACAGCGTTTGCACAATTGGGCGATAATGAATATCAGCTTTCCCAGAATCGTCAGCACTTAATAAGTCAACGCTTATTTCCCCGGTTGTGCCGATACGGTTGACGGTAATGTCTACGCTACCCGCGTTTTCAGTTGCTTTATATGCTTGGTCACTGAAACCAACATAGTTCACTTCCACTGGTTGTACGGGTTCCGTGACCGGCGTGGTTGGAGCCGTCGGAATTGGTTGCGTAGCATCCGGTGGGGCTGTCAGAGTTGGTTGTGTGACATCCGGCACCGTTGGCTCCGGTGGCGTTACATCTACCGGGTTTTGAGGTGGCGGCAGCAACTTAAACACCGCGATACATGTACCACCAAACGTCGTGGTATATTCGCCATTGTTACAGTTTTGACCGCGCCATTGTACAAATTCGGAACCTTGATCGGCAGTTGGCTCGAATTTATACCATCCGATTGAAATTTGGGTAGGACAGGTTTCACTGGAATGACAGGAAAATTTGCCACTACTACGCTCTGATGCTGTAACTGAGCCACTACCATCGCCAGCAAATTGTACGATTGGACGATCTGTTGGAGTTGTTATTATAATTGTCCCAGTAGGAGTAGTGCTTGGCGTAAGCGTTGGTTTAGGAGCCGGTGGTGGAATATCATTATCGGTGATGCACGCGGTGATGCTATCTGCGGTGATGCTATTAAACACCTTGACCAAATCATCAACCGTCTCAGCCGGATAAAAATTTCTGGTGCCATCACTGGTATTTACTGAGGCTAATCTTTGGAGAAATTTGACGGCTCGTGCGTTGGTTGCGGTTCCCATCACACTCTCTTCATATCCATTGATTTCCAGCCTAGTTCTCTCCGGAACCGGCTCTTCACCAGCTTCATCGTAATAGTAGATACCATCTATCTGATAAACTCTTCTATCATTACTGGCATCAGTATATACTGTGCGCCACGCTTTCCCCAATTGGAAGCCAATCGTATGGATAGTTATGGTATTTTCAGTTCCCGGTTGTTTCCTAACCTGATCATTTGCCGATAAAAAATCAGCTAAATCGATCCCACACATCTCATATTTGCTAACATCAATAGTTTTAGTGGGATCATCTGGATATTCATAACTGCCAATACAGTCAGTTTTATCAATCAACCTTTGCACTGATTCTAATGAAGTATGCTTAGTTGCAACTCCATCGCTGAGTAACACGATATGGTTAGTTTGATAACTGGATTTTATCGGACTGGCATAATTAACCTGAGCCGTATACTTCTCACTGGCACAGACTTCAGCAAAAGGGTTAACATTGCTCTTGCACTCCTCAGCGCGACTAATCATACCTTCTGTATAGCCATCAATCGTGCCGGGATGACTAATAAGATAGAAATATTTCCCATGACGAGTTCTACCAAATTCCACCGCTTCTCCCCGGTAATATTGAGTAGCCTCATATAACGCATCGACAATAGGGGTTAAACTGGTGGGAATTTCCATTTTGCGGACCACTTTCTTTAACCACCGCCGTACAGTCATCAAGTCCCCTTCACCACTTTCACCGAGATAACCTTCAACTTGAATCTGCAAAATGGCCGATGCCCAAGGACTTGCCTTAAAAGAGAAAACATCTCGCCGGCCAACACCGTCAATGAATAGGGCCATATCATTATAAGTTTCCCAGTCCTCTTGCTCAATAATTTCCTGAATAACCGGGCCAATATTCGGGGACTTGTAAATCTGGTTGCTTTTCCAAGCATCCTCTGGCGTATCCCCTAACGACCAAATTACTTTTGCACTCGTCTTCGGACGCTTACTTAAATCATTTGCGTCATTAGTAAACGTATAAGGACTAGGGGATTTTTCCCCATAAATTTTGAAATTGGCAGCACCACTTTTATCACTCCGAGCATTCAAAACCAGATGGGCACTTAGAACCTTCACCGTTGAACTAAGCGGAATTTCCCGGAATCGAAATCCAACCAAGCGTGCCTCACTACCGCGACTAGCTAATTCGAAGGTATCACTAGTTAGAAAAACATTACCAGCCTCACTACCACTGAGTTTTTGTTCAGCATCATCACTTTCAGCTTGAATCTGTCCGGAGAAGTTTTGATTGACACAGCCATTACCATTGATTTTTTTCGAGTCGAATTTAACCTTTAAAACCGGGGCTTCTGTCGGGCGATTATCATAAGACTTTGCAACGCGTAGTGGCTCTTCACTTGAGCCAGAGATAATAAATGCTAGTCCACCACGACCACCACACCATCCATCACGATCAACAACTTCTTGGACAACCGCCGAAATATCAGGGCTTTGATAAGTTAGCCCATTTTCCCACGGCTCCTGATTCCAATAAACTTGATTGGAAGTAGTGGAACGCTCTGAAATATTGTTTGGCTTGTCAGTAAAGGATTTGGCATCATCAACATCTTCAGCTTTGATAACCAAAATTGTTGGCTCAGCAGCATCAGCCCCACTAGTAAACTCAATGTGGGCACTCACGATTTCGGCACCGTTAGGAATATCCACTTTTTCAAAGCGCAAACCGACTATTTGTTTGTCATTCTCAGCAGGACCAACATTATCAGAGGGAAGCCCTACTGAAAATGTTACTTCTAGTCGGGGAAGGTTTTTGTGAATTTTTTCTCCATCCGGTTCAGCCGGATTAAATGGTACAAGCTCATTAGGGTCTACCGTAGCTTCATCATACCAACGGCTAATCACACCATCTTTAACATAATTATCTCCGGTACCCACAATTCTTCTAAAACCAGTGTTAGTATCGCCATTTCTTTCCAACAAGAAGACCACATCGTTTCCCTTTCTCCAATCGGTTTGCTCAATAATTTCTTGCAAGATATCAGAGATAGTTCCGCCGGACGAATTAGGAATAATGCCGAACTGTTGACCAACATCCGTATTTTCGACCTCTTCCCACTCAACATAAGCATCAGTTTTAGGGCGAGCCGAAACTTTCCGTTCTGGACGTATGGAACTATTACCAAAATAATCTGCATCTGCCGATTTTTCACCGAATACCATTAAGTTCAATGGTTTATTACCCCATTCATCTTGTTCTGAGCCACTCTGATGAGTAAAGGTTATGTTAGCCTCAGAAATTATGGACCCTTTTGGGATGTTTATATTTTGAAAGCGGATTCCCACCAAAGTTTCATCACCGTTTCCTAACAAGTTTGTGTCTCTTTGTTTACCCAACCTAATTTCCTTAGTGGAATATTTGTCGGTGTTTTTAGTTTCGGCTGCATGATCAGATTTGAAAATTGAACCATCCGCTTCTACACCAGATACTGCTGTAGCCGTGGCATTTTGTAGGCTCCAATACACGCGCAGTAACGGAGGTTCCCCAATTGCACGGCCATCGTATGAATAAAAACCTCTAGTATTAACCGGTGAATTAGAGTTTCTTTCAAATAATAAAACTAAACTATTTTCATCAAGCCAACCGTCCCGATCTACAATTGCTTGGATAATGCTGCTAATGTCTGGCGTATTAAACACTTCATTTGCAACAACTTTGGGTGGTAAATCCCAACTGGTAAGATTTTGTTTGGGAAAATTTTCGCTAGAATAGCCTTCACCACTGAGATACCCGTACCTATTCCCGGCATCATTTAGGAAATTGCTACTTCCCAAAGCTATACCAGATGGATCACCGGTAACTTCGCTTGTGGGCTTCTCCCCATCATTGGCAGCACCATAAATGTTAAGCTGCAATTCACCTTCATATTCTTGATCGCTAACAAATTCAATTTCAGCAAATTCAATTGTGGCACCTTTGGGAATCTTAAGTTTGTCAAACCGTAACCCAATTAAAGAGTCACCTTTGTTTCGAGTGGGTTCAGATTCGGGGTCTGTTCCCAAATACAAAATTTGGTCACTTACAGTAAGCCGGTTTTTTTGGATATCACCCAACCACTCCACACCATCATTATTATAAATGGTAATTTGTCTCTCAACTTTGATACCATTTGGTTCTTCATCCGTGGTTGTTACAAGTTGCAATTTTGCATCGGCTAGGCTCATTTTTCCGGTACCCACATTTTGCACGGCATCATCTGCGCTTCGGGCAATGGACACAGATACATCCATTATCGTATCATCAATCTCACCG
>Ga0233403_10000308_pt1 | contig 22955 bp, 7 predicted proteins | sample Na_oxic_1_MG_FD_179866 | JGI IMG/M metagenome (GOLD analysis project Ga0233403, IMG submission 179866) | Seawater microbial communities from Saanich Inlet, British Columbia, Canada - Na_oxic_1_MG | ecosystem: Environmental > Aquatic > Marine > Inlet | place: Canada: British Columbia | collected...
GATAATGCTGCCAAGGCCTGTTTGTCGCGCTATGTCGATCGCCTCGCACGAGGATTAGCTAGTATAATCAACGTGTTAGACCCTGAAGTCATTGTATTAGGCGGCGGCATGTCGAATATAGCCCAATTGTACATTGATGTGCCACGTTTGTGGGGACGTTATATTTTTTCTGATCGCGTAGAGACAGTATTGAAACCGGCGAAATATGGGGATTCTAGCGGAGTGCGGGGCGCGGCGTGGTTATGGTAATATAATATTGAGGAGTACAAAGCTTTAGCTTTGTCAAGCCACGCACAAAGCTAAAGCTTTGTACTCCAACTGACAAAAGCTAAAGCTTTGTACTCCAACTGACAAAAGCTGAAGCTTTGTACTCCAACTGACAAAAAACAATGGATAATTGAATATGTTTAAGATTGCTACATGGAATGTTAATTCCATCCGGGTTCGCCTACCGCAAGTATTGGATTGGTTAAAAACGACGGCACCAGATATTATCGCCCTTCAGGAAACAAAAGTGACTGATGATAAATTTCCTATTGATGAAATACGGGCGGCAGGTTATCACGTTTTATTTTCGGGACAAAAAAGCTATAACGGTGTTGCCTTACTCAGTCGGCTTAAAGGGGATGATGTCATCACCGATTTACCTAATTTAGATGATCCACAGCGGCGCGTTTTGGGCGCGACTTATGGCAATACACGGGTGCTGAATGTGTATGTTCCTAATGGCAACTCTGTCGGTTCCGATAAATATTTGTATAAACTTAATTGGTTCAAGCACTTACATGATTACATCAGTGACTGTCTTAAGCACTTTTCTCGTTTAATTATATTAGGCGATTTTAATATTGCTCCCGAAGATCGGGATGTCTATAATCCAGTGGCTTGGGCAGGGAAGGTAACAGTCAGTCCACGGGAGCGAGTGGCTTTACAACAGCTACTTAATTTAGGATTGCACGATACCTTTCGTTTGTTTGAACAAACACCAATGCTTTTTAGTTGGTGGGATTATCGTACAGCGGGATTTCAGCGCAATCATGGTTTGCGTATTGATCTGGTTTTAGCCAGTGCTGCCCTTCGTTGTACTGCTTGTATGATAGATATTGCCCCTCGTGGCTTAGAACGCCCTTCTGATCATGCGCCTGTGATAGCGACATTTGATGAGTGATGTTTTTAGGAGTCCAAACTTTAGTTTGGGCCACCACCAAACTAAAGTTTGGACTCCATTGCCCACCCGACAAACCCAAGTTACCATCATAAAATAAAACACAACAGGCTAAATGAAGACTCCCAAAAAAACAACACGGGGAACGGATGAAACCTTCCTAAAATTAATGACAATAACTGGCAGTAGCCTATTAAAATTGCTCGGCGTTCCAAAAGAACAGGCAGAAAAATACCAGTTTACTCGTTCCCACGCGCTGGCGTGGGAATGCCTTCTCGACGCGCCAGCGTCGTGGGACGTGAAGATAGGACGCTGGCGCGTCCCGAATGGGTTACCACGCCGGCGCGTGGGAACCAGTAAAGGATTGCTTATTAATACCTTCGCCAATTCACGGACATATAATAAGGTTTTTAATTGAAGCCTTAAATAATTCCATAGGTTTCACCTATGGCTATTTACGTTTCACCCCTAAGGGGTTAGGATATTTTAGTTGAGGAAAAAATGTTGAGGTGTCACCCCGAAGGGGTTAAATGTGAATAGCCATAGGTGAAACCTATGGAACATGAATCGGGGAAACCCATCATTTTAATCCGTGAATTGGCGAAGGTATTATATAATAAAGGATAAGATTGTGAGAATCGTCATCACACCATTCACTTCGAGGTTAAATTAAACGAAGGTGAAATCACGAATAAAGAAACTTGGTACAATCTAATCCTTTATTATAAATAATCCTTGTAGTTATATAATGGCTTCAAAAAAACTTGAAGATCGATTTAAAGCCGATGAGATTCTACTCACCAAACTCTATAACCCTTTTTTCCAAAATATCAGACGAGTTATCCAAACATGACGTTAAAAAAAATATTTGAACAAAATCAATCAGTTATAGCGATTACTATCGCATTAACTCTTTTTTCCCTTTTTTTTGGGTTTGTCTATTCGTTATTGGTTTTTAATGAGGATAATGACAAGAGCACGGCAAAGATGAGCGGCGAAAACAGTGTCAATCTCATCAAAGAAGTTATCTCCAATGACTTAAACGTTGTTTATTCGGATCTGCTGTTTTTGGCAGATCAACAAACATTTTTCGCTGAACAGTCAAGCGAACCTCTGGCTCTTATGGCACAAGATTTTTTGTTTTTTGCACTCAGAAAGGGTAAATATGATCAGGTGCGTCTTTTGGATGAAACGGGATTAGAAGTCATACGGGTTAATTACAACGAGGGGCAAGCAGCGATAGTGCAAAAAAATGCACGCCAGTTTAAAGGGGAACGTGACTATTTTAAAGAAACGTTCAAATTGCAACGGGGAGAAATCTTTGTATCGCCCTTTGATCTGAATAGGGAACAGGGCAAAATAGAAATTCCCCTCAAACCCATGATTCGTTTTGCCACCCCTGTTTTTGATAATCAAAACCATAAACGGGGTATTCTAGTCTTAAATTATAGGGGTAATAATTTGCTCGAAAAAATTGACGCGCTGTCAGACAACGCTGTTGGAAAAATCATGCTGGTTAATTCCGCTGCTTACTGGCTGAAACATTGGAAACCAGAACGTGAATGGGGATTCCTATTTAAAGCGCGTCACGCTGAAACCATGCAGAATTATTTTCCAGATGCATGGCAACACATTTCTCGCCAAAAATCAGATGAACTATTTAATGCGAATGGATTGTTTGTTTTTACAACGGTTTTTTTGGCTGAAAAATCTGTTAAGCCAAACCTGACAGGTTTAGTTTCGGGTACTGGAGAACGATACTGGAAAATTGTTTATTATTTGCCGAAAAGCGTTTTATTGGAAAATTCCACCACCCTATCAATCAAACTACTTTTGATTGGGTTCCCTTTGGTTCTGATTTTGGGTATCACTTTATTTAAACTAGCCAATGCCAAGATCAAGCAAAAACAGTCGGCAGAATATATCAAAAAACAAAATGCGTCTTTTGCCCGTTTTGTACCTGCCAGTTTTCTTCAATTGCTGAAGAAAAAAGAAATTCTTGAAGTCGAACTGGGTGATCAAATAGAACAGGAAATGACTGTTTTAGTATCAAATATTGATGGTTTTACCACCCTATCGGAAAGCAAGACGGCTGGGGAAACGATAGATTTTATCAATGCCTATTTAAAAAAAGTTGAACCGATTATTAGGGATCATGATGGTTTTGTTAGTAATTATATGGGCGACAAATTTGTCGCGTTATTGGAAAATCCTAATGATGCGGTTAACGCCGCTTTAGCCATTTTAAAGCAATTGGATGAATATAATCAGAAACGCTGTCAACAGAATCTTCCCCCAGTTCGGATTCATTTGGGCATAGATACTGGTCATTTAGTGCTTGGCACGATTGGTGGTACTCAGCGTATGGAAAGCAGTGTGATTGGCAATACTGTCAATTTAGCATTTTCTATGGCATCGATGAACAAGATTTATGGCACGACGCTTTTAATCAGTGAACACACCTACACAATATTAAAAGCCCCTGAACAATATGCGATTCGTTTGATTGAGCGTATCAAACCGGAAGGTTTTTCACAACCTTTGTCAGTTTATGACGTATTTGATATGGATGCGCCTAAAATTTACGCGCCGAAATCAGCCGCCATCAAACAATTTGAAGAAGCGGTTTCTTATTATCAATTTCAACGAATTGATAAAGCGGTTGATTTATTTGAAAAAATAGTGCGAAAAACGCCTAATGATAAAGGGGCGAAAATTTATCTACAACGTTGTTATAAGTATATCAGTCAGGGACAATACGATGGATTAAGTGATCTTGCGCATCGTATCAAATGGTCAAATAACCTTGCACTCGGTCTTCCTTTAATTGATCAACAACATAAGGAGTTGATTAATCAAATTAATAAACTGATTGATGCGATTCGCACGGGCAAAGGACAAGAACAAATTCTAACTATCATGATTTTTTTAGAAGATTATGTTGCCAGACATTTCAGTGATGAAGAAGCGTTAATGCAAGAATATAAGTATCCCGGTTATCCTGCACACAAATTGCTTCATTTAAAGTTTATTGAAGCACTCAATACTTTAAAAGGAGAATTACGTAAAAAACAAGATAGAGGATTATATCTGGTATTTCGGGTACAAACCCTAGTTATGGACTGGTTTGTCAACCATATTGTTAAAGTCGATAAACAATATGGTGTCTTTTTAAGCACTCAACTGGAAAAATATAATCGCGCTTTGGAAGACAAAGTGGCTGAAAGAACGCAAGCACTCAAGGAAAGGGAAGCACAGCTAGAAGAAGCGAAAGAAATTGCCGAATCCGCTAATAAAGCCAAAAGTGAATTTTTGGCGAATATGAGCCACGAAATCCGTACCCCCATGAACGCGATTACTGGTTTAGCTCGGCTGGCTTTAAAGACAGAACTGACAGAAAAACAGCAGAACTATTTGACTCAAATAGAAAGTTCAAGCCAAGCACTGCTAGGTATTATCAACGATATTCTGGATTTTTCCAAGATTGAAGCCGGCATGTTGGATATGGAATCGGTGGATTTTCATTTGGAAGATGTGCTAGATAATATCTCCAGTCTGTTTGGATTGCGAATTGAAGAGAAAAGGCTAGAATTGCTTTTTGCCATTGATAAAGAGGTTCCCCGTTATTTAGTGGGAGATCCTTTGCGGCTCAGTCAAATACTGATTAATCTGACAACCAATGCCATTAAATTCACAGAACAGGGGCATATTGTTGTCAAAATAGAAATGCTGAAGGATGAAGTTGTTAGAAATGAGAATTCAATAAAACCCGAAACTAAACCTGACAGGTTTTTGAAACCTGTCAGGTTTGACTCAAAAGTTTCGGAAGTTATTAAATCCTCATTCCTTAGGGAAAGAAAAGTATCCCTTCCAGCCTTTTACAAAGAAGGAGAAAAAGAAGGACAAGAACAGGAGGAAATTCAAGGGAAGATTTTAGAACCAGAACCAGTAACACTCCACTTTTCCGTGCAAGATACTGGAATTGGCATTTCACAAGAAGCCATTTCCAAATTATTCGACGCTTTCACTCAAGCTGATACAAGTACCACACGCCAATTTGGTGGAACGGGATTAGGGTTAACCATCTGCAAACGCTTGACAGAAATGATGGGCGGTAAAATTTGGGTTGAATCCAAACAAGGCGAGGGAAGTGCTTTTAATTTCACTGCGATCTTTGGTTGCCAAGCGAATTCACCTAAAGTTTGCTGCAAAACGCCAAAAGAACTTTCTGGTATCAGGATATTGATAGTCGATGACAACGAGACATCGCTTGAAATTATGCAAGACGTGTTGTCTAGCCTTTCCTTTGAAAAAATATCTTTAGTTAGTTCTGGCACAGCGGCACTGCTAGAATTAGAAACTGTTGCCAAAACGCAACCTTATGATTTGGTACTATTAGATTGCAAAATGCCGGAAATGGATGGGATAGAAACGGCAAAGCGCATTAGGGAAAATGCTCTTATGCCTAAAAAACCCCAGATTATTATGATGACGGCTTTTTCTAGGGAATACATCTCGAAATATAATAACCAAATTCACCTAGATGCTTTTCTAACAAAGCCTGTAACTCAAGCGATACTATTTGATAGCATTATGACTGTCTTTGGTAAGCAGATTGCTAAAACATCACGCTCGTTGCAAAAACAAGCTGATATGCATGCTGATATCAATACTCTCCGAGGGGCGCGGCTTTTATTGGTAGAAGACAATGTGATTAATCAACAGGTTGCACGGGAAACGATAGAAAGTGAAGGATTAGTCGTATTCATTGCTAATAATGGCAAAAAAGCGGTGACTATGGTTGCGAAGGAGGATTTTGATGTGGTACTCATGGATATCCAAATGCCAGAAATGGATGGCTATGAGGCGACCCGATTAATCCGAGAAAACCCTCAATATAGTCAATTACCTATTATCGCTATGACTGCTCATGCCATGAGCGGTGACAAGGAAAAATCTCTAGCGGCGGGTATGAATGACTATATCACTAAACCCATTGAAGTGGATCGACTGTTTACCACCCTGAAAAAATGGGTAAAGCTAAAAAAAACCGAACGGTTCAGAACCACAGTTCCAGTTTATAAAAAGGATACCCCTTCTGAGAACCAGTCTGAGAATAACGAAACTTTTAAAACTAAAACACCCTTTTCAGACTCAGATGATTTACCGGGCATTGACATAGCTGATGCCCTCGGAAGATTGCTTGGTAATCGCCAGTTATATTTTGAACTACTACGAGATTTCCACAAAGAATATCATGACGTTGCCAACCTTGTGTTAACCATTTTAGACAAGGGCGATATTGAAAAGGTTCAGCATCTAATTCACACACTCAAAGGAGTTGCAGCGAATCTCAGTATCAGCCACTTGTATCAAATTTTGCAAACCCTCGAAATGACACTGCAGTCAGGAGAAGAAATTAGCCCTGAATTGCTTAAACAGTTTGAAGCTGTTGTAGCGGAAGTGATGGAAACGCTTGCTGGTTTGGATTGATATTGAAAGTTCTCACTCTTTTCTTGTCTGAATCAGAATTTTCAAAATTTTAGAATTTTCAGAATAAATACTTAATAAATACTTAATTCTTATCAGTTTCAAAATAACGGATTTATTTTATTTATTTTTAGGTTTTTTTTAATGAATAAAACTTATAAATATAATAAAATCAATAACTTAATTACTATATAACCCGAATTAATGATTTTAGGTTTTATAATGGTTTTAGGTTTTATTCTGAAAATTCTAAAATTCTGACAATTCTGATTCAGACAAGAAAATGAAGGTAAAAAAATAAATAGACAATACTGAAAAGATGTTAAATCCAATAACTGTACTCATTGTCGATGACAATGATAAAAATATTTTTACCTTAGATAGCTTAATTAAGGAATATTTAGATGTCCATATTTTAAAAGCTAATTCTGGTATTGCCGCTTTGAGACTCACAATACAAGAATCGGTGGATCTCATTCTTCTTGATGTCCAAATGCCAGAGATGGATGGTTTTGAGACGGCAAAAATCATTCGCTCGCGAAAAATGACACAACATATTCCAATTGTCTTTTTAACGGCTGCTTATAAGGCAGATGAATTTCAGCAAAAAGGCTTTGCTATAGGTGCAGCCGACTATTTGACTAAACCTATCAATACGTCTCAATTAATCAGTCGGATTAAATCCTATCTGCGTTTTATTGAGCAGGATCGTCAACATAAAATTGACTTAGAACGCAAAGTTAAGAACCGTACAGCAAAGCTTTCAAAGGCTAATAAATTATTGAATAAAGAAATTATTGAACGTCAGCAAATAGAGGCGGAACTTAAGCAAGAAATTGTTGAACGTCAGCAAGTAGAAAAAGCTTTGCAAGAATCCAAAGACATCGCAGAAAAAGCGAACCGCGCAAAAAGTCACTTTTTAGCTAATATGAGCCATGAATTGCGTACTCCCTTAAATGCCATTATTGGTTATAGCGAAATATTACAGGAGGATGCTGAAAATTTAGGGCAAAAAGAATGTATTTCCGATTTGCAAAAAGTTCATGCTGCGGGTCAACATTTATTGGGACTCATTAATGATGTCCTCGAACTATCTAAAATTGAAGCAGGCCAGATGGATTTATTGATTGAAGAAGTCGATATCAATATGCTTATTGACGAAGTGATCGGTACGATTAAACTCCAAGTGGAAAAAAATGCGAATATCCTGACAATAGAATGTTCTGATGTTTTGGGGAAAATGCAAGTAGACAGAATTAAATTGCGTCAAATGTTATTAAATTTGTTGGGAAACGCGGCTAAATTTACTAAAGAGGGTACAATTTGTTTTAAAATAGAGCGTAAAACCCGCTTTGACGCTGAATGGATGGTTTTTAGCGTGGCAGATGATGGCATTGGTATAACTTCAGTCCAACAAGCAAAATTATTTCAACCGTTTACGCAAGCAGATTCTTCCAGCACCCGCCGCTATGGGGGTACAGGTTTGGGGCTAAGCATTACCAAACAATTTGCCGAAATGATGAGCGGCACTATCCAGTTGGAGAGTCAATCTGAAAAGGGTAGCACATTTATCCTCTATTTGCCAGTGCCGGCTAAAAAAGCCTCTTTACTACCTGCTTCTTCCAATTTGGTAGGTGATGAAATTGTAGTGACTGATATTGTCGTGATTAATAATGATTCCACTATACGTAAGTCATCTAAAGAAGATTTGAGCACCACAAATTTTAAAGGTTATATTTTAGTTATTGATGATGCCCCCCGAGAATTTCAATTCTTGATCGACTTGTTAACCGAGGCGGGTTTTAAAATATTTATAGCTGAAGAGGATGAAGAAGGTATCCAACAAGCAAGGGAGAGGCGCCCCGATTTGATACTATTGGATGTGGTTATGCCGGGCATCGGTGGCTTTGAAGTCTGTCGGCGATTGAAATCGCAAGAACAGACGCGAAATATACCTATTATTTTTATGACGGCATTAGATGACACGGCTAACATAGTCGCAGGCTTTGAATTGGGTGCAGTTGATTATATTACTAAACCATTTCAGTACAAAGAGGTATTAGCTCGCATTAATACACAAATCACTATTCACGAACAAAAACAGCAGCTTATAAAACAAAATCAACAATTGCAACAAGAAATTGGCGTCCGCAAACAAGCAGAAAAAGCGGAAGCGGAGAGTAAAGCCGCTTTAGAACAAGCCAACATTGAACTTAATCGCTTTAAAACAACGCTGGATATGACATTAGATTGCGTATTTATGCTTGAAGTGGACACCTTAAAATTTTTTTATGCCAATCAAGGTGCCGTTAAACTATTAGGTTATAGTCAAAAAGAACTATTACAGATGACTGTCGTAGATATTGATGCCCTTTTTAGCGCAGAAGATCATCGTCTCCTATTAGAATCTCTTCTTGATACTTCAGTATCATTCCCTGCCTTAACATTTGAAAGTATCTATCAGCATAAAAATACGACGATGATTCAGGTGGAAATTTTTGTACAATGTATTCAATTGTCTCTAGAACCAACACATTTTGTGGTTATCGTGCGTAATATCACTGAACACAAACAAGCGGCAACTAAATTGCAACAAGCTAAAGATGCCGCGGAAAAAGCCAATCGTACTAAAAGTGCCTTTCTTGCTAACATGAGCCATGAGCTACGCACACCGCTCAATGCCATTTTAGGATATACGCAAAATCTGAAACGGCAGCAGATATTAAGTACATCGCACCAAAAAGGTATAGATATTATCCACCACAACGGCGAATATTTATTGACGTTAATCAATGACATTTTGGATTTGTCTAAAGTCGAAGCGGGCAAATTAGATGTTTATCCCTCTGATTTTCATTTTGGTGACTTTCTCAAAGGTATTACTGATTTATTTAGGATACGGGCAGAACAAAATAAAATTTCTTTTAATTTCAATCAGTTAACAGATTTACCTCGCGTTATTCACGCGGATGAAAAAAGACTACGACAAATTCTCCTCAATTTGCTGAGTAATGCCATCAAGTTCACTAAACAAGGCAGTGTCACTTTAAACGTCAGTCTCTTTAAAAGAAAAGGGGAGAACTTCAGGGAATGCGAGGAGAGTGAAAAAGGACAACCCATTCCCAATTCTCAATTAGAAACCATCCGTTTTCAAGTGAAAGATACCGGTGTTGGCATTGGCCATGATTTGTTGTCAAAAATATTTTTGCCCTTTGAGCAATTTGGCGATTCTCATGCAAAAGTAGCGGGTACTGGTTTAGGTTTAGCTATTTCTAAAAAATTGGTTGAAATGATGGGAGGTAAGATATACGCTGAAAGTGTGCTGGGGCAAGGTAGTGCATTTTGTGTTGTATTGGATTTGCCAGAAGTTTCTAAAGCGTTGCTGCCAATACAAGATGAAGAGTCTATTAAAAGCGGGGTAAAACCAGATGATACGTCGTTCATCGGTCCCACTGTTGAACAAGCAACGATCCTGTTTAACATTACCTTGCGTGGAGATATAAAGAGTATTATCAAATGCGTCAAACAACTTGAACAAAACGATGAACAATTAATACCCTTTGCACAAAAAATTCTTCAATTGGCTCGGCAATTTGCAATAAAACAAATCCGTGAGATAGTTAAACATTATATGTAATCAGTTATTCAGTGTTCAGTTAGTGGAGTCCAAAGCTTTCGCTTTGGCAAGCCCAAACTAAAGTTTGGACTCCAGAACGAAAAATTCAGAACGACCAAAATTTGGAAACCAGAAATAAACATTGATATACTCAGCTTGAGAACCAATTGGGATTTTTCAACGGCTAAACAGCACGCCAAAATTCTTTCACAAAGCTAAAGCTTTGTACTCCACCAAACAAAGTACTCCACCAAACAAAATAAAACGGAACACTAATAACTGAACACTGAACACTGATAATTGCAAAATATGAATAAAGATACTCTATTGATAGTTGATGATACACTTGACAGTGTACAGGCTTTGTATGATTTTTTAATCGAAACGGGTTTTGAAGTATTGACGGCTGAGGATGGCGAAGAAGGCATCAGTGTTGTGGAACTTGTGCAGCCCGATTTAATTTTATTAGATGTGTTGATGCCACCGGGCATAGATGGCTTTAAAGTTTGTCAATATTTAAAGTCACAAAAAAATCTCAAGGATATTCCCGTCATTTTTATGACGGCATTGACAGATGTCGTTGATAAAGTGAAGGGTTTTAAAGTGGGGGCAGCCGATTATATTACGAAGCCCTTTCAACAAGAAGAAGTATTGGCAAGGATCAACGCCCATATTACCATTCGCAAACAACACCAGCAGTTACAACAACACCATAAAGAACTCGACGCTTTTGCCCATACCGTAGCGCATGATTTGAAAAACCCTGTGGCTAATGTGATTAGTATTACTGATTTTTTATTGGATATGTATTCTGTTAATACTCCCTTAGATTCAAAAGGCATGAGGGGTATACAATTACTCAGGAAAACGGGACAACGGGCATTCGATATCATTAATGCCTTACTGACACTCTGTAGGGTATCCCGACAAGTCGCTGTGAAAATCAAACCTTTGGATATGTCGAAAATTGTTCAGTCTGTCATACAAGAACACCTTGTTTCTATGATAGAGGAATACCAAGCGGTGATCGACTTGCCCAATAGTTGGCCCCTTGTATTAGGCTATGCACCTTGGGTGGAAGAAGTTTGGGTGAATTATTTGAGTAACGGCCTGAAATACGGGGGGCAACCGCCTCATCTCGTACTTGGTGTTGATTCTCAGAATGCAAACGGTATGATACGCTTTTGGGTGCGTGATAATGGTAAGGGTCTTTCCCAAGAAGAGATTGCCCAGTTATTTATTCCTTTTACTCGTCTTGTTCATCCCCATCAAAAAGGGAGGGAAGGACATGGACTCGGTTTGTCAATTGTACACAAAATTGTCGAACAATTGGGCGGGCAAGTGGGCATTGAGAGTGAATTAGGTCAAGGTAGCCTGTTTTATTTTACTTTGCCCGTTTATGACGACGTAATCTGATTTAATGAGGAGTCCAAACTTTAGTTTGGAACGCCCAAATTAAAATTTGGACTCCGCTATAAATAAAAAATACCGCATTTAATGAGGAGTCCAAACTTTAGTTTGGAACGCCCAAATTAAAATTTGGACTCCGCAAAACAGGTTGCTCTGCTAAAAGTTACTCATCCCAATTTCAGAATTTGATCTCCGCACAGCGAAGGCAACGAAGTTTCAGAATTTAGGAGAAGCCTTTATTAGACATTATACCGATTTAATTTAAGTGCTTGATTTTATCACATTATCAAAATAATTTTAAGTAAATCAATAAGTTACGTTAAATTGGTGTCAACTCTAATATACCCGTATCCTGGGGTGTTAAATTTAGCGTGGTTTTGCCAACTATTTTTCCCTCTGTTCCACTCTATATTTTTTTGTTTAGTCATAAGTAGGTCGGGTTAGCTTATCAAGCGCAGCGCGATAACGTAACCCGACATTTCAAAATAAAATAGACCTTTGTCGGGTGACGTTTTTTTGCGGCGCAGCTAACCCGACCTACTTAGCTTATAAAAAACTTGAAGATCGAGTATTTATAGTAATCGGGGCTAGTTGGCTAGGTATTATCCGTTTATCCCCATAATCCGTTGTACTTAATAACTCTTACTGAGAAATAACTAAAAACAATGACGTTCAGAAACATGAAAATCCGCGCTAAATTATTAGTCGCGGCTATCGCAATTGGCTTTATCCCCGTGATAATTATTGGAGGGGTTGCCCTATTTGAAAGCAGAAACGCGCTTTCAGAACAAGCATTTGCTCACCTTAAAAGTGTCAGAGAACTCAAAAAGACCCAGCTTGAGGCGTTTTTTATGGAACGCAAAAATGACATGCACGTCCTTTTAGACATGGTGGCTAACCTCAAGCAAAATGCCATCCAAAAACTGCAAGCCATCCAACATAATCAAAAGTCCCAATTGGAAAGCTACTTTCAGGAACGCTTACACGATGCTCACACATTGTCGAAAAGCCATTCCCTTGCAGAAGCTGTGGAAAATTTTCACAGCGTTGTTCACACAGAAGATCACAAAGATCACAAAGTTCAGGAACACAATGCGCTGACAGAAGAACACGATCATCAGGCATTGGAAGAAAAGCACAAAGATCAGTTGCTGGAAGAAGAACACGATCATCAGGCATTGGAAGAAGAGCACAAAGATCAGTTGCTGGAAGAAAAACACGATCATCATGCACTGGAAGAAGAAACCGAGTGGCAATCCATAGAAGCTGTTTTTGGGGACGAGCTAAAACAAGTAGGACAGGGATATGATGATTTATTCCTGATAGCTAAAGATGGTCATATTGTCTATACCATCAAACAGGGCCCCGAGTTGGGTCGAAACGTTAAGGGCGACTGGTTCAAAAATACCCACTTGCACCAAGCTTTTCAAAAAGGGCTAAGTGGGGTAGCTATCCAAGATTTTGCGCCTTATGAACCAGCGAATAACCAACAAAAAGCCTTTATTGCTGCCCCTATCTTCCATGATGATGAACTCGTTGGCGTTTGCGTCTTTAGTTTATCACCTACTGCGATTAATGCCATTATGCAGAATCGTGAAGGTATGGGGAAAACAGAGGGAACTTACCTTATTGGTCAGTTGAATGGCCAAACCAGCTATCGTAGCGATAGAGTGCTTAAAGGAAAAGAAGCACGTATCGGTGATCAAAGAAGTAGTGCGGAAATTGACAAAGCTTTGAAAGGACAGTCTGGCATTGTCATTAAAACGGGTAGCACTGGCGATTTGGATATGAGTGCTTATGCCCCCCTGCAAATTACCGGCCTTAATTGGGGCATCTTCACCACGATAAAATTTGAAGAAGTGCTGGTGCCAAAGCTGATTGGAGAGCAAAAAGACTTTTTTGCCCATTATGCGCTTCAGTATAATTATTATGATCTTTTTCTTATACATCCTGAAGGTAAGATTTTTTACTCAGTCGGGCATGAATCCGACTATCAAACAAATATCCTTAACGGCAGGTATGCCAAATCGGGGTTAGGACAATTAATCCGAGAGGTATTAGAAACTAAGGAATTTGGGATGAGCGATTTCGCACCTTATACCCCTTCTAATGACAAACCCGCTGCCTTTTTTGCCGAGCCACTATTGCATGGGGGCAAAATAGAACTGATCGTGGCGTTACAAGTCAATGATAGTGAGATCAATGGCATCATGCAGCAACGTGCAGGCATGGGTAAGACGGGCGAAGCTTACCTCGTTGGCAGTGATAAGCTCATGCGTTCCAACTCTTATATTGATCCCGATCACCATTCGATAACAGCGTCTTTTGCCAATCCCTCATTGGGGACGGTGGATACGGAAGCATCTCGTGCCGCTTTAGCGGGCGAAACAGGCAAAAAAATTATTAAGAATTACCGTAATACAATCGCCCTATCAGTTTATACACCCATCAAAGTCGGTAATACAACATGGGCATTAATCGTTGAAATTGATAAAGCAGAGGAATTTTCCCCTATCACTCAACTTGAATGGTTGCTCGGCGGGGCTGCCCTCTTCATGGCTATTATCACACTTCTTTTTATTAATCGTGCAACCAACCGTTTGACAGCCCCTTTACTACTGATCAATAACCACTTAAAAGTCCTTGCGCAAGGTAAACCGGTTGAAGGTAAAATTGAATATAGGATGGCTGATGAAATCGGCGAATTGGTCACTTCTGCTAGCAAGTTAAAAGAGGGCTTGACAAATTCTATTGCGCAAGCCAAAGCCATCGCGGCTGGCAATTATAGCACGGAAGTGAAACTGCTCTCTAAAGAAGATAAACTGGGGCAAGCTCTATCTGATATGACACGCATCCTGCGTGAAACAACGATTAAAAATAACAAACAAGACTGGCTCAAAACCGGGCAAGCGCATTTGAATGATTTGATGAGTGGCGAACAAGATTTGGATACCTTGGCTAAAAACATTATCACCTTCCTAACCACTTATGTCGAAGCGCAAGTGGGGTTGTTTTATCTATTGACGGAAGCTGAACAAGAAAACCAAAAACCTTACCTACAAGTTGTTGCCAGCTATGCTTATACTGTGAGCGAGAACCGAACGAATAAATTTTTCGTTGGTGAAGGCTTGGTGGGACAGGCAGTACTAGAGAGAAAGATGCTCTTCCGTACCCTTATGCCAGAAGAATACACCTACATTGTTCAATCAGGCTTATCGCAAGCCGTGCCTTCCCATGTACTATTGCTTCCATTTTTATATGAAACGACAGTAAAAGGGGTCATTGAAATAGGCTCTTCTAAAGAGATACCGGGCATTCAGCGGGAATTTTTGGAACAAGCAATGTCGAGTATTGGCATTGCGCTTAATACTGCCGAATCGCGCATCAAAATGCAACGCTTGTTGAAAGAAACGCAAGCTCAGGCAATAGAATTAGAAAGTCAACAAGCCGTTTTGCAACATACCAATCAGCAACTCAAAAGCCAACAGGAAGAGTTGGAAAGCAAGCAAGCTGAACTTCAACAGAATAATGAAGAATTGCAAACCCAATCTGAAGAATTGCAAACCCAATCTGAAGAATTGCAAACCCAGTCTGAAGAGTTGCAAACCCAGCAAGAGGAATTGGAACAAACCAACGAACAACTTGAAGCACGTACTAAGGAGTTAGAGCAACAAAAATCGGATGTTCAGCGAAAGAATATCGATCTAGAACAAGCCAAAACTGAGGTAGAAAAAGCGAGAACAGCGATTGAGACAAAGGCACAGGAATTGGCTTTAGCCAGTAAGTACAAATCCGAATTTCTCGCCAACATGTCCCATGAACTTCGCACCCCTTTGAATAGTCTGCTCATTCTTGGGCAACTGCTCATGGAAAATAAGCCGGGCAATTTAACTGAAAAACAAGTGGAATACGCGAAAACCATTTACAGTGCAGGTTCCGATTTACTCACGCTGATTAATGAGATATTGGATTTATCCAAAGTCGAAGCGGGTAAAATTGAGGTGCATACTGAAGAGGTGTCGCTGACTGATTTGCTGGAAGCCATTAACCATAAATTCCATCATCTTGCGGAAAACAAAGGGCTGGGTTTTCATATCACGATGGACAAAGATATCCCCTCACTTTTATCGACAGACGGGCAACGTCTCAAACAAGTCATCAACAATTTGCTGTCTAATGCTTTTAAGTTTACTAGAAATGGCGAAATTCGGTTAATGGTACAACGTGCGAGTAATACCCTTACTTCTAAAAGTGTTAATTTTTCGATGATGAAGCTCGAACCTCACAAAACTCTCGCGATCAGCGTCACCGATACGGGCATAGGCATTCCTAAAGAAAAAGAACAAGTGATCTTTGAGGCATTCCAACAGGTTGATGGCACAACCAGTCGAAAATATGGGGGGACAGGACTCGGTTTATCTATTTCTCGTCAATTAGCGCGGCTACTCGGTGGAGAATTGACATTGATAACTGAGGAAGGCAAAGGCAGTACTTTCACATTGTACCTACCGATTGAGGCGGAAAAACAGAACAATCTAGCTTCCAAAAATTCGGCTTCTCAAGATATTTTTATGTCCCAAAATAACCAAGGACGTGAAAGCTCAGTCATTACTAAAGAGCAAGTTCATCAAGGAATACCCCAAAACACCCCCTTATCAGACGATCGGAAAAATATACAACCCACAGATAAAACCATTTTAATTGTGGAAGATGATCGCAAGTTTTCAAGCATTCTCATGGATTTCACCCATGAAAAAGACATGAAATACTTGATTGCTGAAGACGGTAAGACGGGCTTACAATTGGCTGAAAAATTTCATCCTAACGCCATTCTTCTGGATGTGGGTTTGCCCCAGTTGGATGGATGGACAGTCATGGAAAGGCTAAAAGATAATCCAGAAACGCGGCATATTCCCGTACATTTTGTCTCCGCTGCTGACGAAGATATCGATGCTAAAAAGATGGGTGCCATCGGTTATTTACACAAACCCGTTAGCAGAGAACTGCTGGGGGATGTTTTCAAGAAGATAGAAAAATTCATTAACAATACCGTGAGATATTTGTTAATCGTTTCCGATCATGAAGCACGTCGGGAAAAAATTTTAGTGCTCGTAGAAAATGGCGATGTTCAAACCACGGTGGTAGCCACAATAGAATCCGCTTTACAAAACCTTGAAAAAGGTTCGTTTGATTGTATTATTCTTGATATGAATATCAAAGAAGGTTCAGGTAGCAAACTGTTGGAGCAGATGCGAAAAAAACAGCGTTTATCTCAAATTCCTATCATTGTCTATGCAGAACGTGATTTGACTAAAGCTGAAGAAGCTTTATTGTTACAATGTGCAAAGAATCTCCCGATAAAATCGGTGAGATCGCCAGAACGATTGGTGGATGAAGTAGCCTTGTTTCTTCATCAAATAGAAGCCAAGTTGCCAGAAAAAAAGCGCGACATGATTCGTATGGTGCATGACAAGGAAGCTATATTAAAGGATAAAAAGGTGCTGATTGTAGATGATGATGTGCGTAATGTTTTTGCTTTGGCAACCGTTTTAGAAGATAAAGACATGGAAATTGTCACAGGTATGGATGGTAAAGAGGGACTAGCGATATTAGACGAACATGACGATATTTCCATGGTTTTAATGGATATTATGATGCCAGAAATGGATGGTTATGAAGCCATGCAGAAAATTCGTCAACATCCAAAATATCATAACCTGCCTATTATTGCCCTCACTGCGAAAGCAATGAAGGGCGATAAAGCAAAATGTATCGAAGCGGGCGCAAATGATTATTTGTCTAAACCTGTCGAAACTGACAAGCTACTTTCGTTGATGCGGGTGTGGTTGTATCGATAAATTCAGTGATTTTTCTGGTTCCCGACGCTACGGCGTGAGAAACTTCGTTGCCTTCGCTGTGCGGAGATCACCCATTCGGGACGCGCCAGCGTCCCGTTTTTTTAGCAGGAAGATCAAAGATCACGACGTTGGCGCGTCGTCAATGCATTCCCACGCCAGCGCGTGGGAACGAGAAAACCAACGGCACGCACGATAGGCATTTTATTGTCTGAATCAGAATGATCGGATTTTAAGAATTTTAAGAATAGACATCTTTCCTAAATAATTTTTTACTTTCTATTTCAGTATCTTACAAAAGCGTGTAAAATTATAACACATTGATATAAAAGGAATTTAAGTTATTTAGGAAAGATGTCTAATTTTCTTTTGAATTATGAATGAGATACCATTTTGTTAATTCTAAAATTCTGTGAATTCTGATTCAGACAATAAAAAGAAGGCTAGTATCAGCTTAAGTAAAGTACTATTATTATATAAACGAGTTTGATACATTATGTGGAAAAAATTATTTCAACAAAGCAAAAAGATAAAGATAGAAAAAAACGATCTGGCGGGCAAAGTACGTATTCCATCATTAATATTTGATAAGTCGTACAAAAAAATTACCTTTCCCAATGGGAACGAAGCACAGCTAATCACTGTCTCTGCCGATGCTGATCCAACTCAGGCGGTGTTAAATAAATTATCCTTGGATTTGCCAGAAGGTTTAATTATGGTGTCAGGTGATACCATCAACTTGGATGAACCGGTCCAACAGCGGTTGGCACAGTTATTGAGTCGTGGTTTAGCCAGAATGGCTATCAATATGAACGCTGTGTTGATGGATAATGGAAAAACGTCTGGCTTAGTGACAATGATGGGGAAAAGTGTGGCAGATCGTGGCTATAAATCGCCCCTTATCGGCGTTGCCTCTGCGACGCAAGTGACTTATCCAGAACAATCGGAAACTGGCACCCTTCATGAAGAAGCGACACCTTTAGAACCAAACCATACCCATTTTGTATTGGTGGATGCTAAAAATAGTTATCAAGAAATGGATTTCAAATGTCGTTTAGGTGCAGCAGTCGCATCTCATCATCCTGCCGTAACAATATTGATCAATGGGGGAGAAGAGTCGCGTGCTGAAGTGTTGCGAGCGGTTCGTTTAAATTGGCCTCTGATAGTTTTGTCTGGCAGCGGACAATTGGCAGATGAAATTGCCGATTTATGTCAAAATCCACCCGATTTTATCCCAGAATCTGAGTTGGCAGAAATTATCGCCGATGGTCAAATTTGTCTTTTCCCCATTGATGGCGAAATTGAGGAATTAGAACGACTCATTCATCGACAACTCCGTGGCGATAATACGCTGAAACTCGCTTGGAAACAATTCGCTACTTATGATAAAAATGCGACTCGGCAGCAAAAACGGTTTTACCGCCTTCAGTTCGCTGTTATCTTTGTTGGTGTACTAGGTACCTTACTCGCTTTATTTCAAGCCAGTTTAGACTTGCAAGTTCAGGAAGCGCAGCAAGTGAAACAAGCACGCGCCTTGATTAAAGTACAGGTAGAATCTCATCAGACAGCAAACTGTAACACAGATACTGATAAAAAAGAAAAATCGATCTGTAAAAAAACAGAAGAGGAAGAAAAATCAATTTCGTGGGTTTGGCTATATTCCCTTTGTCAGTCCACCATGGAAAGCATTGAATGTCAAGCAAAAGAACTGCTTAAAAACAAGCCAGAAAAAGAAATGTTGTGGGTTACAGAAGTGCAAAACAGTCTGAAAATAATTGAAAAGGCCAGTTGTATTGCAAAATTTGTGGCGAGCAACCCATTTTTAGATACAGTCACCACTTGGGTCGTGGCTTTTCTGCAATGGGTGATTGTGGCCATTCCCGTTATTGTCACTATTTTGATCGCCGTATTGGATCGTTTTAATAACGGTCAAAAATGGATCGGGTTACGGAGCAATGCCGAAAAAATCAAAAGTGAAATTTTCTGTTATCGCACCCAGTCGGGTATTTACCATGCTGCACATTGTCTGGAGAACAATCGTGAAACGAAGTTGGCAGAACAAATCCAAAACATTAATGATCATCTGATGCAAACCGAGGTGAACCTCTCAGCACTGATACCTTATGAAGGTCCCTTGCCGCCGCCGTATAGTACTGCCGTTAATGATGATGGGGTGATGCGACTGTCTCCAGAACGTTATCTCAATGTCCGTCTGGAGGATCAACTTAACTATTATGTGAAAAAAACCGCACAATTGGAGAGTCAATGGTCCCGATTGCAATGGGGTATTTACATTTTAGGCGGGGTTGGTACTTTGCTTGCAGCACGGGGACTGGAGCTTTGGATTGCACTAACGACGGGATTGGTGGGCGCGATGACTGCTTATTTGGCTTATCAGCAAGTAGAAGATCGGTTGAAGAAATATAACCGGGCTTCAATCAACTTAACCAATATTAGGAATTGGTGGAGTGCTTTACCTAGTTCGGAACAAGCCAAACAAGAGAATATTGACCAGTTAGTTTTTGATACAGAGCAAGCTTTGGGTAGCGAGTTTAATGAGTGGGTGCAACAGATGCAGGAAACGGTAACGGCTTTGAAAGAAGAGCAAAAAAAGGCGGCTGAAAAAGCTAAAAAAGCCCAAGCCCAAAAAGGGGGGGCTTCTTCACAACCTGATGTTAATGTAAAATCTGTTTAAAATCAATAGGTTATTTATTAAATGGAGCCCAAAGCTTTAGCAAGCGTAGGGTGGGTAGGAGTGAAACGGCAACGAAGTGGCGGAACGCCCAACCCACCGTATCGTTGAAAAATGGGGCCGGTTGTAACGAAGTTCCTACCCACCCTACATCACTGGTTCCCAAATCATGTTTTTTAACCCTTAATTCACATATTCTATAAAATTTTATGAAAATAACAAAATATTCCATCCTGTTTCTATTAGGTATCTTTGTTTTATCTTTGTTAATCTGGGCTGGCTTAAAGCTCTACCATGAAGAAAAAAATGCGATTCATATTGCCTTTGTCGGTCCTTTATCAGGCCATGACGCTACTGTTGGCATTGCCATGAAGCGAGCCGTTCAATTATACCTAGATAGTGTCAATAAACAAGGGGACGTTAATAAGGTCATTCTTGATACTTTTGATGACCGAAATGATCCTGAACAAGCCATTAGGGCAGCGCAGAAAATTGTGGCAGACAATCGTGCCGTTGCCGTTATTGAATATAATTATACTGCTTGCTCGAACAGTGCGGGAAAAATTTATCAAGAACAAGAGATACCGACGATCAGTCCAACTTCTACACACGCTGAAGTCACTAAGAATAACGAATGGTGTTTCAGAACCGTTTTTAATGACAATTTACAAGGTCATTTTTTAGCCAATTACGCCAAAAATATCCTGCAACAAGATACTGTCAGTATCATTTATAGCAATACGGCTTATGGTTCTTATCTTGCAGAGGAGTTTGAAAAAACCTCAAAAGCGTTAAATGTTGAAGTCAAATATAAATGGCAACTAGAACGAAAAAACGACTTAAGAGATAATATAGTACAAATCCTTAATAAATTGCGAACCAAATCGGATGATGCGGGCCTGATTTTTCTAGCAACACACGCTCCTGAAGGTGTTATGTTGGTTAAATTAATTAAAGATATGAAAATCAAAAATCCACTGATCGCCCCTGATTCTTATGCCACAAAAAGTTTTTCAGAAGGTTTAAAAAAGTATATAAAAGAAAAGCGCACCCCCGGTTATTATACGAACGATATCCATGTCTCAACTCCCTTCCTGCTTGATACCGCTAATAGAAATGCCCAGCAATTAAACTCCCTTTATGAAAAAGAATATGGGGAACAACTGCCTTGGCAAGCATTTTTTGCCGTCGATGCGGCTATTGTGATTCTCGAAGCGATAAAACAAACTGAATTTCTGGGAAAACCAAAAACACTGAAAACAGATAGAAAAAATATTCGGGATGCGATAACGTTTTTTAATGCCCCTAAACAAGCAGTAGAAGGATATACTGGGTTAAATTATTTTGATAATCGTGGCAATGCGACAAAACCCGTTTTAATGGGTGTCTATAAAAAAAATCATTTAATTTCTACCTTTCAACAACTCAATCTCGTGCCCTATTATCAGGGTGAATCTCATCAGCAACCTGCCCCAATATTTTTTCTCATTAATAAAAATAAAAAATATATGTACCAAACTCAAGTCGTTTATACTGGTATAGAATTTAACGAGATTAGCCATTTTAACCCCAAAAAGTTAACTTATACCCAAGATTTTTATCTTTGGTTCCGATTTAAAGGGCAATTCAAACCTCAAGATATTATATTTCTTAATGCCATTGAACCTATTTCATTAGGTACCCCGCTTGCTGAAGAAACGATTGCTAAGGAAACCTACCTACTCTATAGAATAAAAGGGCAATTCAAAGCCAATGTTCATTTTTCAAGAGAACAGATTTTTTCAACCGAATATCGACTCGGTGTCAATTTCCGCCATCGTGATTTAGAACGAAAGAATTTGGTTTATGTCAAAGATGTTTTAGGAATGGAGCCGGTATATGAAAGTACTTTATTAAATGACAAAATTAAAAATATCCAACAGCTAAGTACCTTAAAAGACTGGATAATTAAAGGAATTGATTTTTTTCAAGCCACTGTCGAAAAGAAAGTTTTAGGTGCGCCTAAATATCTCCTACTTGATAATCGCCTAGAATATTCTACTTTCAATGCAGAAATTTGGATTAGCGATAATGCGGATTTTTATCATGCAATTATTCCATCTCTCTTCAGTACAGAGTTTTTAATATTCAGTGCGATTATCACCTTGTTACTGATTTTTTTCAGTTATAGCCAGAAACGGCACATTAAACATCTAAGCTATTTGTGGTTTTTACAGGTTATTTTCGCGTTTATTTTACTTATATCAACTGAAGTGGTTGTAGAACATTGGATAGCTAATCATACCCAAATCGTTCATATTGAAACTGTCGTCATGACATTTAAATTACTTTGGTGGATAATACCGGCTATCTTGCTTAATATCGCCGTCGAACGTTTTTTATGGGTACCATTAGAGAAAAAAACAGGACATTCCATCCCGAATCTGGTGCGTTTTTTAATTTCGTTCCTGATTTATCTGTTAGTCGCTTTAGCTATCGTCGGCTTTGTATTTGAACAAGCTATCACCAGTTTATTAGCCACTTCGGGTGTGGTTGCCATGATTATTGGTTTAGGGATTCAAGTTAATTTAGCCAACATTTTTTCTGGCATTGGGCTAAGTATTGAGCGTTCTTTTCGTATTAATGATTGGGTAAAAATAGGTGATTTTGATGAAGGGCAAGTGGTTAATATGAATTGGCGAGTTACGCAAATTGAAACCAGAAAGGGATATCTTTTAAGTATTCCTA
>Ga0233403_10000309_pt1 | contig 22938 bp, 18 predicted proteins | sample Na_oxic_1_MG_FD_179866 | JGI IMG/M metagenome (GOLD analysis project Ga0233403, IMG submission 179866) | Seawater microbial communities from Saanich Inlet, British Columbia, Canada - Na_oxic_1_MG | ecosystem: Environmental > Aquatic > Marine > Inlet | place: Canada: British Columbia | collected...
ACTATTCGCTAAACGGTTTAGCAGGGATTAACCTTGATTTGGTCTCATTGGTCATCAGGCTGGCTTATATCTCAGGCGAAAATCGCACTAAGCATTCAATCTCTCTTTTGTCAACTCCTTTAATTGATGACACGCCCTAAGCACCATAAATTGAGCGGTTGTTATTTTGATGAGATAATAAATTGGTTGCTATTCAATAATATTTCGGTTGAAATTGAAATGACAAAAAAAGCGCAACTTGACGTGAGCGAAGCTAAATTGTTTTGGTGCCAAGTATTATAATATTCATCTAGTTAGCAAATTATAAACCAGACAGTTAATGATTGACAGTGTACTAGGCGGCTTTCCCATATTTTTCTAATGGCCGATTGGCCCACATTTTAAAAGCCTTTTTTTGCGCTTCATCAATACTCGCGGCGATTCCCATCAATTTCAATGCAATCGCGGCGGTTCCGACTACTGCTGCCTCGGCAAATTCATCTTCAATCTCGCCGCGCCACAGTGCTGACAAACGTTGCGGTTCCAATACTGGATCTTTGACATGCCGTTTTTCAAATAACGGCGGCCACATTTCGTCCGACAATTCGCCATTATGGACGCTTTGTACTAGGCACTCCATATCCGGATTACGTTCAATCTCGCCACCTTCGCCTTTTATTACCGCCAAATGGGGTTGATTGAGTAATAGTGCGGCTTGTTGATGGACGGGACTATAATCTGGATGAAAAATACCTTGCATCACGTAAGGCGCATTAAAGGGATTAAGCAGACGAGCTAAGGTGTGGACCGGAGAACGTAATCCCATTAGAGGGCGCAGTTCAATGATTTCATGTAGTTTGGGACATAAGTATTGTAGCGGCAAATAGCTGAAATTATTTTGGTCAATTTGTGCCGCTACTTGTTCAAAAGACTTGGCATAATCAATGCCTAAAAAAGACCATATATCTTGGGTATAAATGCGCCCATTGGTATGTCCGGTGGTGCCGTGCATAAAGACCTTGATACCATTTTCTGCCAATAACAAAGCCGATAACATAAACCAAGGTAGATGCCGACGTTTACCGGCATAAGAAGACCAATCTAAATCGACTGTTATCATTTCGGTTGGCCACTTTTCTGAATCACGCACCGCCTGAATAAAACCGGCCAATTCTTCACGAGTTTCTTCGTTGACGCGCATCAACATCATAAAGGCACCTAGTTGCGCGGGTTCAACTTCATTGGCGAAAATCATACGCATCGCCTGATAAGCTTCCTCTTGTGTTAACGGGCGGGCACCGTTTTTACCTTTACCTAAAATACGGATATATTGTGCGAAAGGATGCTCTTGATAAAATGTTGTCAACATAATAGTTACTAAAAAAAATGAAGAATGAAAAAAGAATGAAAAATGAAAAATGAAAAATGAAGAGATGATATAAACGAGTCTGAAATTCAAATGAACAACAACTGGTTAATCTTTGGGAAGAGTTGGTAGTGGTATCAATGAGGTTGAAGGTCAAATCAGGAAAGTGCTTTTCAAAATATTGTTTGATTTGGGAGAAAAATGAAATTGGGTTTGATGGGAAGAAAGGTAGGAGGACGACCGCCGCACATTTTAATGGACATGTAGTTGCCCAGAAAATTTTTCGAGATTCAAGTTTTTTTGGACTTGAATCTCGAATGAAATTGGAAATTTTGACAAAAACAATCAGTTTATGTTAGGGCAATTATGAAATTAGGAAGGGTTGATATCGAGAGGTTGGTTCCTTGAACATTGATTAACTGATTGTTTTTATGAACACTGATCCGAATGGTTTCAAATTCCAAATCAATCTCTAAATTCGGGATCAACATCAGTATCGGCCAAACTACGGGGCATAAATGGTAATATTCTCAAAGCGATGACGGTCAGCAAAGCTGAAATCGCAATACCGCCAAAACCTAACATGATTTCCCAACCACTGGGGGTATAACTATGTATGCCTTGGTCAAAAAAGCCGGAAGACATGATCTCTTTCCCCGGGAAAATTTCCAATGGATAAGCTTGTCCACCGATAATAATCACATACAATAATGCAAATCCACCGATAATTGATAAGATTGAGGCGACCGCAATACTGGCACGACTATTGGTAAATCTTTGGTGATAAAGCAATAACAGCGGCAGCACGGTGCCTAAAAATAAGTAGCCGCCCCAAAAAAGTACCGTATAGATACCACCATTGGCCAAGATAAAATATTCAATTCCGTGACGGCCTGTAATATACAAGTGGGTTATATGATAAACCAGCACAAAGTAAAACACGGCACTAATAAACACACCCAACAGCGTTTTTGGACGATGTAAAATACCCTCTCCCAATTGGCAGCGCGTCTCCCAACAATCAATGAGTAAAGCGATTAGAAAGACTGCCAATCCCAAAACCAGAGAAAGAGCAATAAACAGAGGTGCCATAATTGCTGTATTATAGGCTTCCCGTGCGACTAAAAAACCAAAGATGGAGCCGGTACCGGTCGTCAAAATTAAACGCCAGACAAACGCAAACAATCCGACCGTTGGGTAATAACGCTGCATACGCCGTTCCATCATAAACCACAGATAGATGGCACATACCAGCAAAAATCCATTATATAAAAAGATATTCCAAGCAAAAATGGACTTAAAATTATAACTGGTCATCGCCACGATAATGCGATCTGGATGACCTAAATCCAACACTAAAATACTTAGCCCTCCGATGAGCAAAGTAATCGCCAACAAGGCCGATAAACGGGCCAGTGGATGATAAAAGGTTTTGCGAAAAACCGAACTGATTGAGGCCACATTCAATACCCCAGAAGCGGCCAAAATCAAAAATATGGCAAATATATGGGGTATTCCCCACACAATCTGATTATTCATACCGGTAAGAACATGTCCATGATGTTCCATATTATAGGCTGCCCATAAGCCTAATATTATCAAAAAAACCGATACAACTATCCCGCCATAAAAACCAACACTTTTGCCGTCAATGATGCTATAAGTAACATTTTTCATAACTATAATCCTTGATAATGTACCCCCGGGTTCAGTCGTAAATCAGGCCGTAAAACGCGGCTACTGATTTCCTTCAACTTCAGGTGAATTTCACTGTTGGAATCATTCATATCTCCAAACAGCATCGCTTTGTGATCGGCTTCACTACAGGCTTCGACGCAAGCAGGTTGCTGATCACTGTCCACCCGATGCACACAAAAAGTGCAACTTTCCACGGTCCCTTTACCTCGCGGGGAATAGGGTTTTTGATTCTCTAGGGATTCATGGATAAACGACCGTGCTTTGTAAGGACAAGCCATCATGCAATAACGACAACCAATACAAATATGCTTATCCACCAAGACAATGCCATCGGCACGTTTGAATGAGGCTCCAGTCGGACAAACATCGACGCAAGGCGGATGTTCACAATGCTGACACAGTAACGGCAGCGAAGTTTCTTTACCGGTTTGCTTATCGCGCAATTCGACCTTGCGTATCCATTGCGCGGCTTGTTTAGGAAAATTCTCTCGGTTCGGATCATCAATAAAACCATGCTCCGTGGCACAGGCATTGACACAGTCATTACACCCTTCGGCGCATTTGGTAGTATCAATCAGCAGACCCCAGCGTTTTTCCGAAGTGACTGCCTCATCATTGGGTTTTGCCTGAGTCACGCCGTACAATAGTATGCCCGGTGCGACTGTCATCCCCGCTATTGCAGCCGTCGTTTTGAGAAAGTCACGGCGATCCGGTTGGGATTGTGAAGTTTCTTCGTTCATAGTTAGTTCATAGTTATATTTGAAAATAATTATTTAGATGAGCATAAAGCGACACCCAAATTTTCATTTTGGTTCCTTTTTTCTTATCAACATTCTCAATGGTTAATGGTTAATGGTTAATGGTCCGGCACTCGTGCAAGGCACGGTAGGTACGCCTTGCATTCCTGAAAAATTAACTTTCAGAATCTAAAAACCTTATTTTCGGACAACTCTATTACTTAATGTTCCCGTTTTTTTCCAATGGCAGCAATTACAAGGATTGCATGTATTAGGAGAGCCTTGTACTCCTTTTCGCTGTTGTAAAAAAACTTGAACATCGAGTATTATACTTCGCACGGGTAAAAATTAAACTTTTAACAAATCCGAAGTCTAAAAGACTTATGATTTTTAGCACTGATATTCGTTCATAATGAACTTCACTCTGAAAAAAGTCCAATTTTCACCCATTCACAGTATATATACTCAGCACGGGCACAAACTTAACTTTTCTAATGAGACAGGTGGCAAGAAAAATACGAAAGCCCTCCTAAAAAGCTCTCCTAAAAAAGTTTAATTTGTGCCCGTGTGCAGTATAAACTTTCAGACAAATAGATTCTGAAAAGTTAACAAAAAATCGTTATTTGATTTTCAAAAACTCCTCGAAAAGGTTTATAATCTGATGGTATTTCTTATTTTACCGTAAGATTCATAAGATTATAAAAAATATTTAAAGCCTCTTGCTTTGGCTCACAAAAACCGATTGCTGGCTTCCTACAAAAAAATATCATTACTTGTTTAGGACTGGCATTATCGGGCGAATGCTCTTTTTGCACAAGCCTTGAGGAATTAGGATAAAACAATAACTTACGAAAGATCATTGGTATGTAAGTTATTGATTTTTTACACGTTTTGCAAGTAAGTAGTCCATCTGGTTATTTCACATTTCTTGCGCTTATTTTTACATTGAGTTTACGGTGAAAATATCGGTATTAATGTGTTATAAATCCGATTGCTACAACAAATTGAATTTATTTTACCTAATAATGAGAAATTATTACCATTATTATTAGGTACTGACTGACTCAAAAGTTGTTTCACCGGGCAAGCGTGTGACAGACCAGATATTTTAGTTATACTTCAAACTGTCAAGATTTCAGATTTTTTAGTTTAATACCTGACCGGTTTTTAAAACCGGTCAGGTATGTCGAAAAACAACACGGGATTAAACCGAAAACTTGACCGCGCCGAGTATATACATTGCACCGGCTTACCCCACCCGACATTACTGAATCTCAGAGTTTCTGGACAGCCAAAATCACTAACGAAACCGCCCATTTGGCAACAGTATTATTTGGAACAACTGGATTATTGATTCAATCATTTTTATGATTTGAGAACTCGTTCAGTATCAACCACTCGTTTAAAAAATACAATTAATTTTAAACCATTCCAAGTTGACCAACCAATATGCACCTGCGAGCGAGCCGAACTGCACGCACCTATTGGATTCAATCAATCCATTCCACGAAGAGAGCCTCAAGTGCTTGTTTATCAAAAGATTGCGGCTTATCATCCAAACTTTTCAACAATTCCCATTGAGGCTTTTTGTCACCGGTGCCCTTAAGTAACAGCATGGCTTTGTGGAAATTATTACCAGGAAGGTACAAATCAACTCTACCAATGGCACCTAGCATATTCATTTCAACCGGTTTGAATACGACCTGTTGACCGCCCACGAGGATCAATTCAAGTGAGTCAATCTCGTAGTCACCCACATTGGCTTCCGATAAGCCTACTTTACGGGAGTTGAAAGTGACGTAATTGTTTTTAGAATGTTCAGACAACCATTTTTGAACATCCTTATATAAACCATTGACATGCTTTACCCAAGCTTTCAAGTCGAGAGCCAATATCGGTTGATTATCAGCCAGTTTCTTGAATTTGTCGGCAAGAGGCATGGTTGCAGTGGCGGCGACTTTTGAACCTCTAACGGCAGAAGTGCTGGCTGCGGTTATAGTCGCTGTTGTTTTAGTGCTAGAAGGCCGACTTGGCTTTTTAGTTATTACTTCTTTAGGTGACGATTTAGGTAAAGCTTTGGAAGAAGCTTTAGAAGACGTTTTGGTGGCTGTTGCCTTTGCCCCCGCTTTGACTGCTGGCTTAGCTGGCACTTTGATCGGTGGTGCCTTGGCTGGTGCCTTGGCTGGAACTTTGACCGGTGCCTTGGCCGACACTTTGGGCGAGGTTTTGGTGGTCGCCTTGGCTGAGGCTGGTGCTTTGGTGGTCGCCTTGGCCGGGGCTTTTGGAGACACTTTGGCGGTCGCTTTGGCTGATGAGGCTTTGGGCGACACTTTGGGCGATGCGGTGGCTTTTGGCGACACTTTGGCAGCGGCCTCCTTGGGTGACGCTTTGGCAGACGAGGCTTTGGGCGACACTTTGGGCGACACTTTGGGTGATGCTTTTGGCGACACTTTGGCAGCGGCCTCCTTGGGTGACGCTTTGGCAGACGAGGCTTTGGGCGACACTTTGGCTGATGTTTTGGTGGTTTTTGGCGACGACACAGTGGCCTCCTTGGGTGACGCTTTGGGCGACACTTTGGCTGATGTTTTGGTGGTTTTTGGCGACACGGTGGCCTCCTTGGGTGACGATTTCGCAGACAAGCTTTTCGGCGACACTTTGGCTGAAGTGGTGGCCTTTGGCGGCATTTTAGCCTTGGGTGACGCGGTGGCTTTGGTTGGGGTTTTCGCTGATGATTTGGGAGAAGCCGAAGTCTTACCACCGCCAAAAAACTCATTCCATGCCAATTTCTTGGGATTTTTCACCTCAAAATAGTTTGAGAATTCGACAATCGGATTATTGATGGTGATTTTCTCAAATTCCTTTAAGGCCTCCAAATTGTTCTCAAAAAGCTTCGCGTCAGCTTGAACATTATAGACTTTCGTCTTATTGAACAGGATAACACCTTTACCAATATCCTCGAAACCGATTTTTTTGAGAGACTCCAAATAAGCTTCAACCGCGGAAAAAAGTTTATTGTAGTCCTTATCCGATAAGCCGAGCATTTCATCCATTCTCTTCAGACGAGTTGAAGCATGGAATTTTTCAACCTTGGTTTCAAAACGCTTACGCTTATGGGAAAACCCCCACAAAAACTGCCCTTCTTTGGAAGGAAACGGTTCTTTGTCAGGGATGATGCAGGAAAATCCTTCATTAAATTGAAATCCATGAAGTTCAATAATTTGTCGAGCAAATTGTTCAATTTTTTGTTCAATTGATGATGCCATTATGTTCTCCAAATAGTTTTACGCACACGGATTGTTTGTTCAATACTGGAATGCGAGTGCCGGAAAGGGGGAAGTTCAGGTACCATCTAAAAATTCTTCAAGCACCGATTTTGGGACAAGATTCGGATTTCTAAATAAATGGTATGGATATTTCCGCTCTTTTGCACTAGGGTGCTGCCAGGTTGGACTGGCTGAATTTATGAGTGCCTGGTCAAGCTACCAGTAGGGCTTGTTGATTGGTTCTACTGGGGTTGCTTCCCATTTTCCAGGCAATAAAAAATATAGGGTGCTGGTTAATGGTAATGACTATATGAACTTGTTGATTTAAAAATCAGAGAACCAACGGTTATCGTATTGTACATACTTATTTAGTTTTTGTGAATCATTTAGTTTCACTATGGAGTTGTCCGTAATTAAGTTGAACATTTAGTTACCTAACTCAGCTTGCGTTGGTAATGCTCTCCTAGCCAATGTTATAGAATGCTTTTATTTGATAGCCACACCGGCCGTACCTAAAGACCGGTTTAATGACTTTCCGTGGAGCTTGAGACTTTCGATGCATCCCAAGGTAGCTATATTTTCATTCATTCCTAACGGAGTTCTCGAAGAACTTAGGCGGGTCACTTTGAAATAACTTTAAATGGGCAAGTTATTTATGGACAGTTACTAGGTCACGATTTTATAGAAATTTGTAGAACTGCTCACTAAAAGTCAACAAAACTTCAAACCAATCTCGGTGCTTAGCAATCCCACCCTACAAGTCACTGCCATATCGTGTCGGGCAACCATAACGGATTGGGGTCCGAAAAATCCTTAACTTAATGGCAGTGACCCTACAAGTCTGAATTAACTGAATAAAACTTAAAATCATTGAGTATTTATTCTGAAAATCCTCAAATCCTGAAAATCCTGATTCAGACAAATTGGAACGGGAGTGCGTAAATCAGTTAAGCTTTTCTTAAAAGGAAATAGTATTCGTTCTACGCCAAACGTCTCTGGTGTGAAAATTTTACACTCAAGAGAAATCCGATTTCTTCCAACTTGACTTGGATTTATTTAATGTTTTCTATTGACCATCACTACTTGTAGAGGTCTACCAGGTTTTGAACGGAAAATATTTATCATTCAACTGACCGAATAACCAGAACTATGGCAGTTCAAACCAATCATATTCCCAAAAATCCACGTTCTTCAAAAACTCGGTGTTGTCCCTTTTTTCTGTCACCTTTTACCAATCTTGGTTTTAATCATGAGTGATTCATGGTGTCAATCAACTCGATTACTTAGGTGGGCCATCAAGACTAATGGACAATACCAAAAAATCCAAACAATCGGATTTTGAGTCAAACCAACTTGACTGTATGTTCATATATTAAAAGTAATTTAAAATAAGTGCAAGTCTTTTAATTAATTTTCATAAAAATCATTTCCGGGCGAATACACCGGTTCACTTTTTTGGAAATAAATAATTATACTTGGCACCAAAACAAATGGCACTTTTGTCATTTCGACTTTCAGTCGAAATTTGGTTGAAATAGCTCCATTGTTCTTGCTGGGAGAGACATGACAACAAGCTCAGTTTATGATGGTGTCTAGTATATCTATACTGTGAACGGGTGAAATTTGGAGTGTGTCCCACTTGTCCAATTGGCACAATTTGACTAATCTATTGATTTTTAATCAAAAACAACCCTTTTTGGGCTAATTTGCAGACCCTCAAAAAATGGGCGGGCAAATTGTTCTCTATTCATTCGGGTAGTTATCGAACCGTCTCTGATTTCTTGAACCGGAGTCGATATCAGTGCCCTTCAACTGGTAAAAGTTGATTGGATAAGTGGGACACACCCGAAATTTGGACTTTTTTCTTTTTGCTAGTTTCGTTCATCTCAAACGATTTCTGAAAACATAAAAGTCCAAACCTAATAAGCCGTTTGCAGTATATCTGAAACTGCTTCAGAATTCCTAACCATTTTTACTCAAAATATTATTTTCATTTTTTTAAAAAACTCCCCCGACCCGGTAGGGTTTTCAGCATCAGGTGAAACCTAGCCGGTCGAAATAGTTCTGGAAACTCGCCCTGGTTTTTGGCTGATAATTATTTAATTAACCTAAAATTATAGGTTTAAAGCAATTTTTCGTGTCATTTCTCGGTAAAAATTGACCACAATAATTTCAGTTTGAAAAGTCAACCTGAAAAAACGTTCTGCTGCCTTATAAAATGCTGGCTAAGGGGATAAAGTTGTAGCCAAAACTAGGAATTTTATTTTTGGCATTTCGACCGGCTAGGTGAAACCTCAATGCCATCTCGTGTCGCTGTCCAAGTACAACTGATACGCTTTCCAAAGGCTCACGAAGTGAAATAAACATATTTTAGGAATTAATAATTTTAGTAAAACTATGATTTTTTAAAGTTTTTTAATCCGTTTATTTAATTTCGTGAGCCGAAGGTTCGAGTATCTGTTGTACTACTTTGATCTATATATGGGGGCGTGAAAGGCCAAAGGGAGCTTAAGGTGAATGTCTTTAATGCTATCTTTGGCAATGACACACTTCAATCTGAATGAGATTGGAAAACAATGCGACGAAAATAATCAAATAATTTTGATTCACCTTAAGCCTCCTTTTGCCTTTTTTTCACGCTGCCATACGACTACTTTCCCAGATAAGTATTTGTACCTATTGACACGTTTTATGTTTTTTCTAGGGTGTGTCCCACTTACCTGACCCATTTTTAACGGTTAATGGGTGCCTAGCACTCCGTCAATGTTCTATTGACGGGTAACCTGAGTCGGCCGGTTTTAACTTGGCACTGCCAAATTATTTAAGCGCTCTGGCATTATTGCCAAACTCCATTTTGGACGACATAAGCTGAGTATTTTACCCGTCAAAACAATGTTGACAGACTACTATACGGTGAACGGGTGAAATTTGAACTTTTTTCAGTCAGCTGTTTCGTTCATATCGAACGATTTCCCAAAACATAAAAGTCCAAATATAAGCCGTTTGCAGTATAGTTCGACTCAGGTTTAGAATAATCGGAGTCGATGTTCAACAATCAGTTGAATAAATTGTTAAAATTGTTCTACTTCCTATGGGCGGAAAATTGAAACCAAAATGATTGGTTCTCATTAAAAATCAATTCGTTATTTACATAATACCGGTTGGATAAGTGGGACTCACCTTTATCTATTCGTTGGGGTGACTGGCATGGCATTGGAAACAATCAATGGTGACAGCCGCATAGGTATGGCAACTACGACAAAAGTGGTCTTTGGTTTTAATACTGGGGTAATTACCGACTGCGTCTTTGGTAACATGACAGTTAATACACGCGACTAAACTGTATTTGTTGGTACGCACACCATTATGCACAGTATCATTACGATGATGTTTGAGATATTGACCATGATTGCGACGTATATCAGCAATTGGCTCAACACAGGGTTGTTCGGCTGAAACTGGTTGTTTGGCTTTCGGCGGATTTGGTACAATCACGCGCCCATTGGTTGTAGTCGGTTCAGCTGCAATCACGGTTAGGCTCAACAAAAGTCCTATACCAAGTTTTCCTAATGTGCTTATTAGATTTAAACGTGCTTTCATATCAGATGTGCTCTCCTAATTCACTCACAATACACTTCGGCCTCAAAAAAGGTTTCCTAATGACGAAAAACATGAAAAACATGAAAACAAAACTATAACAAACGTCAAGATGGTGTTGAATTTTTTTACGTTTAGAGATCGATTCAATCTAGGTTTTATCGTGGAACTTACTTGTATTGACGATAGAAATCCGATTTTTTGATCTTGACTCAGATTTGTCACTATGTTCATCCATCTTGAGTGCCAGAGCATAATTAATCGAATATTTTAAAATCCAAAAAAACTGGGGTTTTGAATTAATATACTCAACACGGGCATCAACTTAACTTCTTCCTCTCTTCGAGGGTTAAGAGAGGGTTCCCTCTCCGTTGGAGAGTTACTCTATGCACACAAATAGCCATGATGTTAATAAGGCTAAAAAACGCTCCTAATTTTATGAGGTTAACAACAATTGGGGATCGTTTCTCCTTCCAATTGACCTAATAAAAATTAGCTTATAAATCAAATAATTAAAAGATATCTGCATAGAGTAATCTTGGAGAGAGGGTTAGAAAAGGGCATTAAAAACGTTCAATTTGTAACCGCATTCAATATAAAATATCATAAAATTGGAGCGATGGCACTTATTGAGTCCCTAAAACATGAAAAAAACTACTGACGATAGAAATCCGATTTTTTGAAATTGACGAGGATTTTTCACAGTGTTCATCTTATTGAGTCCCTAAAAAAATGAACAAACGAATCGGTTCGTTGTCGGAGGTATTTTAAATGATTTTTGATTCGACACCAAGTATAACATTTATGTGTATGATTTGTTTTACTCTTCTATCGGTTTTTCCATAACCGGAAAGAGTGATTGATTATTGGCTTTTAAATGTTGTCATTCATTGTCATACTGCTAAATTACTGGCGTGTCCCACTTGTCCAACGAACTGTCTTTGAATAAGATATTGATTTTCATGAAAATTGACCACTTTTAGCACCTTATGCAGCTCAAATTTTTGAGAGACTGCAAATTTTTATCAATCAATTCAAATAATTGTCGAACAGTCTCTGATTAACTCAACTTGTTGTCGATCTCAATACCCATCAACCTGTCAAAGTCAGTAGGATCAATGGGACACCCTAAATTGGGTATCCTACTTCTTGATGTCATGATGGAAATGATGGGTTTTAATGTTAATTCATTGAATTATAACAATAAAATTTGTAAACCATAAATTGGGCTACAAAAGTGCTAAAAAATGGTCTCTAGAAAAATCAATAACTTATTGGTACTATGCTCGTAGCACAAGTGGGACACACACCCTACTTATAAATAAGTAGAGGCGATGATCAATTTTTTTGGTTCGTCCGACAATATGGGTGGATAAGCCTTGAAGATTCTTCTCGCTTTTAGAAATGGCTCATCTAAGTTCCCGGTCATTCCCGCAAAAAAGGGAATTCCGAAAGCACAATTGGTACCTATGTACAATACAGAAAAACAACCAAGGTAGGTGTTTTTAATTTTTCTGTGTTGAATTGCTTCGCTACGCTTTATGGCGTAGCAGTTTTTGCGGTTCAATTGGAAAGAGCAGTACACAGTGGAGTACCCAAAACTCTCTGTATTAGGTTATGTTGACATTTAAACATAAGTCATTGATTTATAAATTTTATTTATTTTTTTATAACTCATTAACAAATATGAATGTTTTGGCAAATGTCAACCGAACCTAGTGTCCACCCAGATTCAAAGGGCGTACTTTCTACCCTGCTATTGGTACGCTGCCTGACTAAGTGGTGGTGCATAAATAAGGGACTACCAAATAAATAACATACCCAAATCTGATGATAGACACCTGACCGGTTTTAAAAACCGGTCAGGTGTGAATGGGTATATTATTTTTTGGGAAGTCCTTGACAACGTCTTATGATTGTTCGTTTCCGGATAACCTTGTGTAAAAGCGAAAAGGAGTACAAGGCTAGGCAGCTTTTTGCCCAGTTTTTGGAATCATAGGGGTGGTAATTGTTAACTTCCTTATCATCTGAAAAGATATAAAGCCGGTACATAACTCGTGCCCTATTTTAATGCTATGGAGGACCAAAAACCGGAAATAAGTACCCGTTCATATATTTTTCAAAAATAAAGCTAATAAAAACAATCGTTTATATAGTAAAAATCCCTGAAAACTTGTGGACGGGTACTTATAAAAGAGCTTTTAGAACCTAGATTCCGACAGCCTAGTACAAGGCTATACTGCAAACGGCTTATATTTTGACTTTTTCGGCTAGAAATCGCTAGGCTTCGATCCGAAACAACGATTCCAAAAAGTTCAAATTTCACCAGTTCATAGTATATTCTTGTATAAAAGCAAAATGGAGTACAAGGCGAACTATAGTTATCGCGGGCATAGAAGGTACTCATTCCAAGCACTAACATAAGATAAGATTGTTAGATATTTTCTTCAATTAGGGTTCCTTCTATGCCCGCCATGACTATAGTACATTGTCAAAGTGGTATTGATGGGTCAAGTCTTCGGAGTTTGATTCGGGCATCTTCAGTGGTAAAACGCCCGTCTATTTCCGTTTCCGAATCGTTTCGTTTATTGACCCAAGCTGTCACTTCTTTGTTCAAAGTTTCTTGGTCTGGAATGCGACGATCCAAACATTGGCGGCTCAGAATACTTAGCTCTCTTTCTGCCATATTTAACCAGCTACCCGGTTTTGGTGTCTGGTGAAATTCTAAACGTTCTCAAATTTGAAGTGCCTCATCTGGTTCAAAAGCCTTGTAAAGAGAAGCTCCACAATGAGTATTTCGGTTATCCATAACTCGGCTAATACGGTGAGCATCGGGATAAGAGATCTCTACCCAATCACGAACGAATTTGGTACGCCCAATCAATTGCAGTTCGTTGGTCGGTGACATCTACATGGCGCCAACCGGCCAATGGCTCAAAAAAGAGAAACCAATTACTAACACCATTGCGTTTATATTCGTCATCATAACGTTCGGTTTGACCAGGTTCGGCTGAAATGGGTTCACATATCTCCTTTATTTGTTGTTGACTCGATTCGTCCAGACAGACAACCGGATGTGCTGGGTCGATATGTCTTTTATACACTTCAAGCACTTCTTCCAGATTACAAACCCATTCGGCATGAGCCTCAGGAGGAATACACCCTTCCTTTTTCTGCCAAGGTTTCATCTCATTTTTGCTGAAAACCTGACGCACCGTTTCGTGAGAAATACTATTGACATATTCCAATTCAACCATTTTGTCAGCCAACAAACGCAATGTCCAACGAGCGCTTCCTTCAGGTGAGTCACTACCTGCCAAAGCAATTAGATGTGCTTCTTGTTCGCCCTCTCCCTCCTCTCCTCTCCTCTCCTCTCCGGTTTTATTTTTTCGGTGAGTTTGTTTCGCACGATTTAATGCGGCTTCTAATCCTTCTTCAACCAAACGCTGACGCACTCGTTCAATTGTACTAATACTTATTTCAAATGCTTGGCTTATTTGGGCATCATTCCAAGCGTCACCTTCGGAACTGATATCGGCTTTCCGTAAAATATCGGGCATGTTGACGTTTATAAGCGGTTGCTTTTCCTTTCTTCATCAAATCGGTTCATTCTTTTCGTTCCTCACCGGAAAGTTCTACAAGATATTTTTTAGCCCTTAATTTCTCTCCAGAAAAATCATAAATAGTTGACCGGTTTTTACCCCTCAAAACAAACTTTCGATGTACTAGTACATCGAAAGTTGGATAGGTTTTGAGATAAAAAAGAATAACAAACAATTTTTCCATCACAGTTAAAGTGTGTTTTGAACCACCGCCAATAGCACGTTTTCGAGTGTTTATCGAATTTTGACGCTTTTGGGTGATAATTTATTCAAACGTTTTTGAAAGTGTCTCAAATTCATTTGAATTTAATCCCGTCAATGCTTTCATTTGACGTTCGTCATTATTATGCACTGCATGATAAAAAGCTTCTCGCATAATTATTCACTCCAAAATTCACTCCAAAATCTTAAATTTTAACATTTTTTTATTTTTGAAAATGATATTCTAATTAAAAAAAGATTAAATAGAATTTTGAAGTTATCATTATTGAGCAAAGCATTTTGAGATGCTCATAGCATAATCGTTTGTTCCAAAATAACTGACGATTAAATCTTTTTTTTTGTTATAATTAAGTACCAGTCCAGAAGTTTTAAGGGATTTTTAATACATAAACGATTGTTTTTATTCGCTTTATTTTTGAAAAATATATGAACGGGTACTTAAAAAAGGTTTTAAAAATTTTTATTTGGCAACACCCCTATTGAACTGAAAAATTGAAAACCGAAAAAATTTTTTTTATCACATTTAGGGTCAAAGAAATCCTCTTTTTGGAACTTGATTTAATTTCTCATCTCAGGAGTGCAAGGCGTACCTTGCGCGAGCATGAGTCGCCTTTGACGATCCGATTATTTAAATCAGTATAAATGAGCCTCTTGCAAAAGGAACGTTTAAGAGTTTTGCAAGAGGTTCTAATAGCCATTTTTAGGTATTATTAAAAAACTTGTTGTTGAACTACTAACAAAGGGAATGGAGGAAAATTTTATGACTCGGTAAAAACATGCTGAACAGTATAAACTCATTTTTTCTGATATTATAAACAATATGAGCCTCTTGCAAAACTCCTGAAAGGCGAACATGATTACACGGATTTAAGGATTAACCGGATTAATATTTGATCGATCGGAACTGGCAAAACTCCAGGATAACTTAATAAATCAATAACTTATATGCTATTAGTTATTCTGAAGTTATTGATTTATAGTGGCACGGTCTGAGTTTTGCAAATCCCTATCCGGTTAATCCTTAAATCCGTTTAATCTTGTTCGCAGATCGAACATGAGTTTTGCAAGTCCCTCAATATAACAATAATTTTTTTTAACTATCCCTTATTCCTCCAAACCCTAAGACTGCCAAATTCTGAAAAGAATGATGTTAATAGAGGACTCCAAAAGTTTTTTTGAAATTTAAGTCTAGTTTTGCAATAAGGGAATTGGAAAATATCAATCCGTCTGAATCAGAATTGTCTTCAATTAAAGAATTTTCTTTGCGAATAAATATCGTGAAAATCAAAAAGCCTCTTGTTAGGGCGTGTGAAAATTCTAAAAAAATCCGAAAATATGACCGTGCGGAGTATAACTCTGGGGTGGTGAAAATTGTGAATTGTGAATTGTGAAGTACTAATTGCTAATGAAAAAATGGTTATTCAACTCACCATTTTTAAACAAATTTTTGTCAAAGCGGAACAAAAATGGGATCATTTTTTGCCCCCAAATCACAGGATTTTCACCATCCCAGTATAACTCTATTGAAAATATATTATGAATACATGTTACAGTATAAAATTTATTCATCAATTAAATTGGCATGATTTACCCATAGAAGCACAGCATCAAGCTAAACGTTGTTTGTTAGATACGCTAGGGGTAGCAGTTGCTAGTCGCAAAACTGACTTATCACGCATTGTGTATGATTTTGCGACTACTATGTATTCTGGAGCCGACTGCCATCTGTGGTTAGATGGACGTGGAGTTTCACCAGCGGGTGCCGCATTAGCACATGGTATCAGCATTGATGCTTTAGATATCCACGATAATTGTAATCAAGTAAAAGGCCATGCTGGAGTAGCTCTTATTCCAACTGCTTTGGCAATCATGGAACAACAAGGAAATATTTCAGGACAAGAATTGCTCACAGCAATTGTAGTCGGCTATGAAATTGCGATTCGAGCGGGTTTAGCTTTACATCAAAGTGCTTGTGATTATCATTCTTCTGGTGCTTGGAATGCACTGGGTTGTGCAGCAATAGCATCGCGCCTATTAGGTTTAAACTTTGAGCAAACTCAACACGCTTTAGGTATTGCTGAATATCATGGGCCTCGTTCACAAATGATGCGTTGCATTGACTATCCTACTATGTTGAAAGATGGTTCCGGTTGGGGAGCAATGACTGGTATTAGTGCAGCGTGGTTAGCACAAGGTGGTTTTACTGGTGCTCCAGCACTCAGTATGGAAGCTGATGATTTAGCGACTGTTTGGGCTGATATGGGCAAACGTTGGTATATCTGTGAACAGGATTTCAAACGTTATGCTGTATGTCATTGGGCACAGCCGGCAATTGCGGCCAGTTTACATTTGATTGAAATTCATAATCTTCTGCCTAAACATATACAACGTATTCAAGTTTTCACATTTTTTGAAGCCACACGTTTACATAATCGCTGTCCGCAAAATACTGAACAGGCACAATATAGTTTACCCTTTCCAGTTGCAGCAGCAGTATTTCATAATCACCTTGGTATTGAGGAACTCAGTGGTGTATCTTTGCATGATGAACAGATATTAGATTTAGCAGATCGAGTGGAATTAATAGAAGATGCCGATTGCAATGCTACATTTCCTGAACGCCAAATGGCTCGTGTATGTATAAATACTTATGATGGACGTTCCCTAAATTCTGATATGACTTTAGCACCTTGGGATTCTTTAGGAATACCGGCAACAGATGAAGAATTATCAGAAAAATTTAATTGGCTTGTTGAACCTAGCTTAGGTAAAATAACTGGAACATTAAAACGATATATTTGGCAATTGGACCAATATAATGATGCCAACAAATTATTGACTTTTTTAAATTCTCCTTCCATGAGATAAATTATTATGCTTATTGTAACCTCACTTGCTGTAGTGGGCGTTGTCACAAGTCTATTAAAAATTCGTAAGTCTTCTTATCAAAAAGCTTTCGTAAAAAAAGAGGAACTACAAAAACAATCGGTTGAAGAACAGCAAATACAACATCATTTCCGTGTTTCTCTAGCGGCATTAGGAGTAAGTACCACTGGCATTTTACTTTATCCACGACTAGCATCTTTAGCTATTTTACCATTGAGCTATGTCAGTGTCTATTATTTAGAACGTTCTTATCAATGGTGGAAACAAAAAAAAATGCCAGGTTCTATTTTACTATCTTCCATCTTATTAGTTGGAGCACTGTTAATTGGTAAATATTGGGTCGCTTCGGTTGCATTTTGTATTGAATTACTAGCCCAAAAACTTCTCTTCAAAACTCAACGTCATTCTCAACGTACTTTGATTGATGTTTTTGGCAGTTTGCCACGTTTTGTTTGGATTGAAAAAAACGGAGTGGAAATTGAAGTTGCAATTGAAGACCTGCAAGTCAATGATATTTTAGTTGTACAAGCGGGTGAAGCTATCGTAGCTGATGGGGATATTGTCGCTGGTTGTGGTAGCGTCAATCAACAGCTTTTAACCGGTGAAGCTCAGCCGGTGGAAAAAGAAACTTCGGATTCGGTGTTTGCATCAACTATGTTGATGACGGGACGTTTGTTAATTCGAGTCAATAAAACGGGTACAGCAACCCTAAGTGGTAAAATTGCTGAAGTCTTAAATCATGCTGCCGATTTGAAAACTCATTTACAATCGCAAGCTGAGAGAACCGTCGAGCAGGGCGCACGTGCCTCTCTAGGACTTGCCGCCCTCTCTTATCCGGTACTTGGTGTGAATAGTGCGTTGGCTTTATTATGTTCTGGTTTTGGTTATCAAATGCGTATTGCCGGACCTATCAGTGTCTTAAATTTTTTACAAACAGCTACACATAACGGTATTCTAATTAAAGATGGGCGAGCGTTGGAAACCCTAAGTAAAGTAGATACTGTTGTTTTTGATAAAACGGGTACCTTGACTTATGAACAGCCCCAATTAAGAACCATATATACCTGTGCTGATTATGATGCAGATACCTTATTAGCGTATGCTGCTGCCGCAGAATTCAAACAAACTCATCCAGTCGCTCGAACAATTTGTACTCAAGCTAAACATTTAAAACTGCCTGCTATTGATGATGCCAGTTATACCGTTGGTTATGGTATTCAAGTGACTTCAAGAGAAACTCTTTCTAAACTTATTCAAGTTGGTAGCGAACGCTTTATGCATTCGCTTGAGATTGCTTTTCCAACTATTGCATCTACTTGGCAAGAACATGCTTATCAACAGGGACATTCGTTAATATATGTTGCTATTGATAAGCAGTTAATTGGTGCCATAGAACTGCAAGCTGGTATACGTGCAGAAAGTCAAATGCTTATTCAAGACTTGAACAAACGCCAGATAGATACATACATTGTTTCTGGTGACCATGAAAGAGCTACACAAAGTTTATCCGAACATTTAGGCATAGATCATTATTTTGCTGAAACTTTACCAGCGGAAAAGGCGGAATTAGTTGAAAAACTAAAACAAGCTGGTAAAACAGTTTGTTTCATTGGTGATGGTATTAATGATACTTTAGCAATGCAAAAAGCAGATGTGGCCATTTCAATGGCAGGCGCTGCTACGATTGCAACAGATACAGCTGAAATTGTCATGCTAGAAGGACATTTAGTTCAATTACCCTTTTTATTAAATTTAGCTATGCAATTAAAACATAATCTAAATAATGGATTACGTATTAGCCATGCAAGTGGTATGCTTTGTATTGGTGGTGTATTATTTTTCAATGTTGGTTTGCAAAGTGCATGGCTGTTGTACGGTGGTAGTATCATTGCGAGTGTTGGTAATGCTATGCTACCATTACTTTCTACTCGTAAAAAGGCCGTTTAATATGGAATTTCCTTATCACATTCAATTTCCGCCAATTCTGAGTAACAATTTGAGTCAAGATGAAGCCTATTTTTATTTATATCAAAATGGGGATAAGCATACTGTACGTTTCCACGATTATCACACTATTTATAGTCTTCCTGGCTTGTATGAGCAAGTGTTTTATGAACGTTTGCAATGTCGGTCACCACAGCAACTGGCAACGATGTTAAATACGGCCGTTCAACAAGACCATCAATCGACGACAACTTTACGTGTTTTAGATTTAGCGGCCGGCAATGGCTTGATGGGAGAAACTTTAAAGAAACAAGGAGTATCTCGGTTGGTTGGTGTAGATATTTTACCAGAAGCACGTACTGCTACTATACGTGATAGACCAAATGTTTATAATGAGTATTATGTCTGGGATTTTAATCAATTGACTGCTAAACAGCATGAAGAACTCTCAAATTGGCATTTTAATTGTTTAACTTGTGTTTCTGCTTTGGGGTTTGGTGACATTCCAGTTTCTGTTTTTATGACGGCACTTAATCTTCTATCCATTCCGGCTTGGATAGCATTTAATATTAAGGAGGATTTTCTCCAATCAAAAGATAAAACGGGTTTTTCTCAATTAGTTCGTAACTTAATTTTTTCTAATGTGTTTCGTTTGCATCACATTGAACGTTATTGTCACCGCTTATCTATTGAGGGTAAACCTTTGTATTATTTTGCAATCGTTGGACAAAAATTAGATTCTATCAAAGTATAATTCAACTCGTAACCTATAGCGATCGGCGGGTCAATGCCATATCGTAACAAATAAATCCGGGGGTGTCCCACCTACCCAACCGTGGATTTTCGGAAAATGGGTGGCGGTTTATAGACATTCCATTCGAGGTACTTGATAGCCTGATAAATGCGTAAAAAATTTTCTCGCCATATCGAAGCAACGAAAACCATCATGTTCAATCTCAAGCCGTCTGAGAGTTCGCATGGAAGTTTCGGATAATGAATTGCGTTTAACTTCTTCATGGGAAAGGAAAGCAGTCATCCAATCAAAATGGTTGTCAAGAAATTTAATGACTTTTTTAAAAGCAGCCGATTTGTTAGAATCGGTGCGTATGGTTTTCAATTTATCCAATACGCATCGAGCCTCATTTTCATTTTGACTCTCTTCAAAAATACACCTAATTCCGTTTAAGAAAGTTCGTAGATTACCAACTTTCTGATCGGTGTTCATAATCTTTTGTAAATCTTCTTTTTCTTCATCAGTCATTCGCTGGGAGCGAAGAACAACAAATAACGGTTTTCCCATAGGTTTACCGCGAGAGTTTCTAATTTTTTTTTATACCAAGGTGTAGTAACTTTCTCACTACGACTCTTGATCTCACGCCGATGAGCAACTGCCCATTTCCAAAGGTGTCGCCAAGCATTTTGAATAATATGATCGTGGCTCGTATTGAATGGCGACTGATTTTCCAAACACGGTACGAATCGCATTGAAATAGGCACGACAACCATCAGTGTAAAAGGCTCGAAACGGCACACCTAGATTCTTCATTCTTTGTAGAAACGGTTTGACGCTCTCCTCATCTCGTTTATCGACCTTCTCGGTTGCCAAAATACGCCCATGTTCATCTTTAATCACAAGTACACAATGGTTAGTCTTTGAGGCAAGATTTCATCAAGATGACATTCGTTGATGGGTTGCTTTTGATTGAGTAACTGGACTATCTCATCGCCATTTGGTAGTCAGAAGCGACTTCACCTACCCATCAAGGCACAAGAGGATTTGGAAGTACTTACATGGAATAAAATCTCCATAAGCCAAGCTTGACTCCGGTAACCCATACCGGCTATGACTAATAGTAGTACTGCCGCTCGCATGAGTACATGCGAGACATGACGCCGCGCATCTATTCCAGAGGCACTTGTGGTAAAATGTTTTCTGTTTTCATTTGAGTCTACATAGTAACCTTCGCGTGTGATAATACGGTAACGAATTGGCCACCAGAGCGCACTGAGTTCTTGAACTGATAAAGAAGATTCTTTCCCCCAGTATAATTGAGTCTTTGTTCCAATTCCTAAGCGTTGATGATGATTTTGAGAGCGAGTGTCAATCTCTATTATCAATTTATCATCCTCATAGTACCCTTTTATTTGGCAATCTGGGTTCGATTCCGTAACAGCTGTACTGATTGGAACTTTTACAAAAACGCTCATTTATAGTTCTCCTTTGGAAACAGATTTTATCATTTGCAAACCACAAAAATAAGCACTTGCAAATTTTTATATTATATCCCAATTTCAATTGTTCTATCAAGAAACTACCGCATTAAATAGGGGGTTTTCTATAGGATAGGTGGTACACTCATAAATCCATACATCTAGTTCCCAAGGTGTTTTTCTTGTTGGCCCTAAAATTCGACGAGGGGAGCCGGCAATGTGTTACCAGCCCCCCTACCAAAGAACGTTTTTAGGCTTAACTTAATGGCATTGACCTAAGAATGCCAAATTCTAAAAAGAATGAAGTTAATAGAGGAATCCAAAAGTTTTTTTGAAATTTAAGTCGAGTTTTGCAATAAGGTAATTGGAAAATCCCAATCCGTCTGAATCAGCGATAAAGTTATGGCTATTGATCTGGGACTCAATAACTTAGCGACTTGTGTGACTAACGGCGTAGCGAAACCATTTATTATTGATGGCCGACGGTTGAAGTCTATTAATCATCACTATAACAAGCGTTTTTCCAAGCTTCAGTCACACCTCAAAAAGACCCGTGATCGCATCAGGTCGAACCGCTTACAGCGCTTGACTGACCGGCGCAACGCCAGGATTGCTGACTATTTGCATAAAGCAACTCGCCAAGTCACTAATATTTGTGCCCCCAAGGTATTTCTAAGGTTGTGGTTGGTGATGTGACTAAATCGCTCAATCAAATCAACCTGGGTAAAAAGACTCATCAAAACTTACGAAATCTGTCTCTCGGTCAGTTTATAGATAAACTGCGCTATAAACTTGAAAAACCTGGCATTACGCTTATCGTTCAAAATGAGAGCTATACATCATTCGCTACGTTTTGTTGATAGTGATACTTTACCTAAAAAATCTGAACCTTCAATTCCACATACATTCAGCGGTAAACGAGTTAAACGAGGCTGATATCGTTCACAAAATGGCACTGCTATCAATGTCGATGCGAACGGTGCTTATAACATCCGGATAATTCGTTCCCCTAAGTTGACCTTTGGTGAATTAGTTTCAAAGGTAGGCGAGGGAATATTGGATTGGTTACGTGCGACACGTTTTCCTAGAAACCTGAGTAAAATAAAGCCAATAGGAAGGATTTCTTAGAATAAGAAATTACAATTATGTTATTTATGGGGTTGAAAGGCTACCCCCATTGTGTTACTCAATGAAGGCATAACTTACCCATTTGGATACCGGAATATGTCCGATATTTGAATTAAGCCGGGAATAATGGCGGTTAGAAGCCTAGATATTAAGGTTCACCCATCTGCAAATCATATACGATGAACTGACAGTGCGACACGTTTTCTTAGAAACTTGAGTAATATCAAGCCAATAGGAAGGATTTTTTAGAAATAAGAAATTACAATTATGTTATTTATAGGGTTGAAAGGCTACCCTTGTTGTAT
>Ga0233403_10000310_pt1 | contig 22895 bp, 9 predicted proteins | sample Na_oxic_1_MG_FD_179866 | JGI IMG/M metagenome (GOLD analysis project Ga0233403, IMG submission 179866) | Seawater microbial communities from Saanich Inlet, British Columbia, Canada - Na_oxic_1_MG | ecosystem: Environmental > Aquatic > Marine > Inlet | place: Canada: British Columbia | collected...
AACGTTTCATCTCTTCCAAGTGAGAATGAAATTTGTAGTGATAAAGCGCGGAAAAAATTTGGCAAAACTCGAAAAATTGTTGTTGTTCTTCGGCATTCCAATGGGGAGCTGCTAATAAATCAGCCACAATTTCCTGTTTGCTAATGGGGAGAAAGTGTTCCTTTCTGTCGTCTTCTGTGATTTGTTCTTTAGAATCGACGGTAGTTTGTTCTTCAGACATATCAGCTATTCAGTAGTTATTAATTATTTCAGTTGAGCCTTGGGCAATCATTTCAATTGTCTTTTCTTGTTCCGCGTTTTTGCGCGCAAAAACTTGAACCTCGAAATCAGAATTTGCAGGATGAGAAGATTGACAGGATTGGTTTATTGGTAGATAAGATTTTATCCTGTTAATCCTTAAATTCCGTGAATACTGATTCAGACATTTTATTCATTTCAATTATCACAGTTTATGTCAGCTATAATATAACGTTTTGCATTAAAAATATACTTACAATGGTTCGGACAGTTTTTAAAAATCTGGCCCACTTAAAATTATAACCCATTGAAATTGAAGCTTTTTTAAATTTTAGACGAAAAATATAAAATGCTATAATAACAATAAGTTACAAAAACTGTCCGAACCATTGTACTTATAGACGTTCAGATAAATAACTTCATAAATTAAAAAAAATTATCGTTTATTTTTCAATAAGTTAAAATATGCCATCGTGAAATGATTTATATGAAAATCTAATGAAAATCTATAGCACGAGCAAAAATTTTATGTTAGGCGATATCAATCAAAAAATATACCATAAACAGCAGCCCTACAGATTGTTGTGAAAGGATTGAGGCAATATCCATTTTGGATTGGTATATTCTTTTGAATAAATCGCCTTCGGATTCGTCATAAAATCAAGGGTTAAAATCAGTAGTGTCTCACAAAATTAAAAATCGCATACTTTAAAAATAATTATAATCATAACGAACCAATCTTTAAAGATTAAAACTGTCGATGTGAGTAAATGATTTTTAACAGTCTCCCGCACTCAATAAAATTAGACGAAAAATGAGCTTAATTCTTAATAGATAATGAATAACTGATCATTATGAAAAGTTGGTTTGAAAAACTGCTGCCATCCCGCATTCGCATTGATGGCAAAAAAAGTAAACATACTGTCCCTGAAGGTGTTTGGAGTAAATGTCCCGTTTGTCAAGCGGTATTATATAGCCCAGAATTAGAACGTCTTATGAATGTTTGCCCAAAATGTAGCCATCATTTACGCATTAGTGCTCGTAAACGTTTGGAAACTTTTCTTGATCCACAAGGCCGTGAAGAAATTGGAAGACAACTCTCCTCGACTGATCCGCTGAAATTTCGTGATCGCAAAAAATATAAGGATCGACTCGCGCAAAGCCAAAAAGCCACTGGTGAAAAAGAAGCATTATTAGGAGTAAGAGGCCAAGTTAAAGGTGTACCGCTAGTGGCAGTTGCCTTTGAATTTGAGTTTATGGGTGGTTCAATGGGTAGTGTTGTGGGTGAACTATTTGTACGCGCTGCTAATATTGCCATTGAAGAACGCATTCCCCTTGTCTGTTTTTCAGCCAGCGGGGGCGCCCGTATGCAAGAGGCCTTATTTTCGCTCATGCAAATGGGCAAAACGAGTGCTGTCCTTAGCCGCCTCAACCAACATGGTTTACCCTTTATATCAGTACTAACTGATCCCACAATGGGCGGTGTATCTGCCAGCCTTGCCATGTTGGGAGATATTAACATTGCAGAGCCTAATGCTCTCATTGGCTTTGCAGGACCTCGTGTCATTGAACAAACGGTGCGTGAAACTTTACCTGAAGGTTTTCAACGTAGCGAATTTTTGCTTGAACATGGGGCGATTGACATGATAGTGGATCGCCGTGATATGCGTAGTCGAATTGCTTCCTTATTAACTATGTTAACCCATCAATCTCCCCCTGAAAAAAAGGACTGGCCAATCGTTATTCTACAACCCGCCTCTGAGTCTGAGTCAGTTTGAAGGATATAAGTAATGCGAATTAAGAGTTGAATTTTTGGAGTCTAAAGCTTTAGGTGTTTTTTTGGAGTCTAAAGCTTTAGCTTTAGGTGTTTTTTTGGAGTTCAAAGCTTTAGCTGATACTCGATGTTCAAGTTTTTTTTAACCATTTATAACTACAAGGATTATTTATAATAAAGGATTAGATTGTACTGAGCTTCGAAATTCGTGATTCCGTTAAGTTTCACCTCGAAATAAATGAGGGTGAGACTTATCTCACCGCTTGCCCAGAGTCTTATCCTGATATAGCTTTTCAGAAAAAGGAGTCGGCCAACTTTAGTTTGGCAGAACCAAGCTAAAGCATTCGAGGTTTCTGTTTTTCGGAGAAAAACAGAAACCTCGAATAGACTCCGACCAAAATATTTATCTGACAGACTATACAAGGATTGTTTATAAAAAAGGATTAACAATCCGCGCATCAAATCACAGACAAAATTTATATTAACTCCAATGGTAGGGAATCGCTCATGATGGCGATTTGATTTCATGCACGTTCGCTTTTTTTAACCGTTCATTGCGATAAAGGAGCCTTGAAATCCTTTTTTATAAACAATTCTTGTAGTTATTGTTTAGGCGCGTGAAAAAACTTAATGAGTTATCTTAAATATGACCCAGTAGAATTAAGTATTTGCTGTTTGAAAAACCAAGGATAAATCAATATTGTAGGGGCAATCCCTTATGGTTGCCCTTTGCGGCAAATTTTGAGCGTTAATATATATATAACTAATTGATTTTTAATAAAAATTATTTTAAAAAATAACATTTCTTTAAAAATCAACTATTTATAAAAACTTGATCATTGAGTTATATCTCAAAAATGATTAAGTATATGTGCAAAAGTTATCGAATATTCATGTTTTTAAAGTGATTGTTTTTATTCAATTTATTTTTTGAAAATATATACACAGATACTTATCTCTCCTAATTTTCCTTCCTAATTTTCCTTCCTAAATTTTTCTTCCAAATGACTAAAAAATGACAATGTGACAGTTCAAACGACATTTTTTACGATTTTTATATGATTTATCAAAAATAATTTTTTCTAATACTAACAATCAGTTATATTTTTTTCATTTAAAATCAATACTTTATAAACTTAACGGTTAAGGAGTCGATACAGTATCATTTAAAGTGATTTAATAAATAAATTGGTAGTGCTAAACAGTTCGTTATATATTTCTGGAAGATTTGAAACCTGTTTTCCACATCCCTTAAATTTCCATGACTGAATAATTGTTTCTGTTGAGGTGAATATCAAAATAGCACAGCCAATAATCATATATAAACGTTCATATACTGCACATCAATGCCATTAACTTAAGGAGGGCGAACACATAGGTTAGCCCCTACAGCCTCTTGCTAAACCGGGGTTGGTAGGGGCAGATCTGTGTGTCTGCCCTTAAGTTAATGGCATTGATACTGCACATGGGCATAACTTGTTCATCCCCATAGTTTCATTGTGAATTTAATAACTGAAAACAAAACTGCAATGCTTAACGAACAACTTGCTGACCCTAATACAGATGTTATCAAAGATTCTTCACTGAATAATGCCATCATCAACGGGGATTTCATGGAACTGGATCAATATCATGTGATCCGGCGCAATGGTCAATTGACTTGTTTTAATGCCCGAAAAATCATTAATGCCATGACAGATGCCTTTTTGGCTGTTGAAGGTGAGACGGCAACTGCCTCTAATCGCATACAAAATATTGTCAACGAATTGACCAAACAAGTCATTAAAGGTATCTCAAGGCGTTTACGTGAAGAAGGGACGGTGCATATTGAGGATATACAAGATCAAGTCGAATTAGCCTTAATGCGAGAAGGCTTTCATAAAGTGGCGCGAGCTTATGTGATTTATCGTGAAGAACATGCGCTTATGCGTGCAGAAAAACACTTATCGCCTGTCATTAATGTCGTTGATGATGCGGGGCGGCGTTGTCCATTGAATGAAGATCGCCTACAAGCGCAAATCATTGAAGCCTGTACCAACTTGGAAGATGTCACACCAGATAAGATTATTGAAGAAAGCTTAAAAAATCTATTTGATGGTATTTCTAAAAGGGATGTCCATCATGTATTGGTGATGAGTACGCGCACCCTGATTGAAAAAGAGCCGAATTATACTTATGTGGCATCCCGCCTGTTGCTGGTTCAATTACGCGATGATGCCCTCCGTTTTGTTAATTTTAGGCCCATTTTTACGACAGCTACGGATATGGCGCGTTATTATCCTGACTATTTTAAGGCTTATATCAAGTGTGGTATTGATCACGAATTATTAACGTCCCATTTAGCAGATTTTGATTTAGATAAATTGGGTAATGCCTTAGTTGCCAAAAGAGATTTGCAATTGACCTATTTGGGACTGCAAACCTTGTATGACCGTTATTTTTTACATTGGGAAAATACCCGCTTTGAATTGCCACAAGCCTTTTTTATGCGTGTATCTATGGGACTTGCCCTTAATGAAAATGATCCCAATGATCGCGCCATTGAGTTTTATCATTTATTGTCTCAATTCGATTTTATGACTAGCACCCCAACGCTATTCAATTCAGGCACTTTGCGTCCACAATTATCCAGTTGTTACCTTTCCACCGTTCCCGATGATTTAGAGGGCATTTTTGATGCCATTAAAGATAATGCGTTATTATCCAAATTTGCGGGCGGATTGGGTAATGATTGGACACCCGTGCGGGGCATGGGTTCGCATATTAAAAGCACCAATGGTAAATCTCAAGGCGTGGTGCCTTTTTTGAAGGTGGCTAATGATACCCTTGTTGCCTGTAATCAGAGCGGAAAGAGACGTGGTTCAGGTTGTGCCTATTTGGAAACTTGGCATATTGACATCGAAGAGTTTTTAGAACTCCGCAAAAACACAGGGGATGAACGCCGCCGCACTCACGACATGAATACAGCGAGTTGGATTCCTGATTATTTTATGGAACGGGTGCATGAAAATAGGCATTGGACGTTATTTTCTCCTAATGAAGTGCCTGATTTACATGATTTATATGGTGAAGCGTTTCAGGTGGCTTATGAAAAGTACGAGAGGGTTGCCGAACAGGGCAAAATGAAGATATGGAAACGTGTTTCTGCGGTGGAATTATGGCGCAAAATGCTGACAATGCTTTTTGAGACGGGACATGCTTGGTTGACATTTAAAGACCCCTGTAATCTGCGTAATACTCAACAACATGTGGGGGTAGTGCATAGTGCTAACTTATGTACCGAAGTGACCTTGAATACTAAGGCAAGTGAAGAAATTGGGGTATGCAACTTAGGTTCTATTAATTTGCCTGCCCATATTAAAGAAGGTGAATTAGACACAGAAAAGCTACAACGCACCATTCGCACTGCTATGCGAATATTAGATAATGTCATTGACATTAATTATTACGCTGTACCGGCAGCGCGTACTGCGAACTTGCGCCATCGTCCCGTTGGCTTAGGTTTGATGGGCTTTCAAGATGCTTTATATCAGTTACGCATTCCTTATGCCAGTGAAGCAGCAGTGGAATTTGCCGACTACGCACAAGAGTTTATTAGCTACTGTGCCATTTCAGCGTCTTGCGATTTAGCAGAAGAACGTGGCTGTTATTCTAGTTTTCAGGGTTCATTATGGAGTCAAGGCATTTTGCCGATTGATAGCATTCAGAAGTTAGCCGAAGTGCGGGGCAAGTATTTAGAAATGAATACGACATCCACCCTTGATTGGAATAGTCTGCGCGAGCGCGTGAAAAGGGTAGGTATGCGTAATTCTAATACCATGGCGATAGCACCCACAGCGACAATTAGTTTAATCAGTGGTGTCACTCAATCCATTGAACCAATGTATCAAAACTTATTTGTCAAATCAAACTTATCTGGTGAGTTTACTATTATCAATCCTTATTTGGTGCGAGAACTCAAAACTCTTAACCTTTGGGATGATGTGATGCTCAATGACTTAAAGTATTGCGATGGGCGCATTCGGTTAATTGAACGTATTCCAGAAGAACTCAAAAAGCGCTATGCGACTGCCTTTGAAATTGAAGCTGAATGGTTAATCGAAGCCGCATCGCGGCGGCAAAAATGGATCGATCAAGCACAATCTCTTAATTTATATATGCTAGAACCTTCTGGGCGCAAACTGGATGACTTGTACAAACTCGCGTGGTTGCGTGGACTCAAAACCACTTACTATCTGCGTGCGATGGGAGCCACCCGTGTTGAAAAAAGTACAGTTGTTAAAGCGACGGCACCTGTTTGTACAGTTGATGAGAATGATGAGTGTGAGGCTTGTCAGTAGGAAATGGATATGATAGACTGACGGGCAAAACCATAAGGATTGCCACTATTTAAGTAGGGGCAATTCCTTGTGGTTGCCCTTGAACTTGTGGTTGCCCTTGAAAGCGTATGAGAATACGACAAAATATTTAAAAATCAATAGGTTACGAATAATTCACCTCGCAATAAATTAGGAAAACTTTATGAAGACTCATCGTTTTTTATGCCATTATTTTCAACAACGCCAGACTATTACCTTCTTTGTTTTTATGTCGGGACTTATCGCAATACAGCCTGTCACCGCTTGTTCTCCATCTCCTGGCAGCAAGCCCGCCAGCATAGCTGAAAAGGTGAAAACAGCTCCTTATGTATTTGAAGGGACGACGACAGAAGTGCATCCGCCACAAGTCACCATCCAAGTCGCCCAATATTTTAAGGGGAATGGGCCTGCCAAGGTAAAAATGGTCGGGTTTAATGAAAACTCGTGTAGTAATTTTTTAACGGTTGGTCAACGGGCTATTTTCTTTGGCAAGGGCGACATTAAAACGACTCTCTCGGCGGTGTATGATGGTGCATTTGGGTCAATACGGTCTGTTTCCCCGGAAACATTTTCTGCCATTACGGCATCCATCGAATGTATGGCGACATATTACGATGGTTTTTTGCAAGTACCTTGTATTGCTGTAAAGGGGGTAGACAAGATTTACATAACAGATTTGTTGCAGAAATCGACTGTTCCAATGTTGTTTTTAGTAGATAAGGTGCAGTTGAAAAAGCCTTCCATAGAGGCAGATAAACCAAAGGCTCATGTTGAGGAAATTGAGATTCAAATCCTTGAGTCTTTCCCTATACAAATCCATGTTGTCGCCAAAGGTTTTTTATCTGATAGCTGTGAGAAGATTAAGCAAATTGACACCAAGCGATCCGACAACACATTTACAGTGACGATGACAACTCATTCTGTTGGTGAAGTCTGTACCGAAGCACTTGTACCATTTGAGAGGGTGATTGCATTAGAAGTTGAAGGGCTGAAAGCGGGGATTTATACAGTTGATGTTAATGGTGTCGTTGATAGTTTTGAATTAGAGATAGATAACGTGATTCCTTGATTAGTAACTTATTAGTTTGGTGGGTTGAACGTTCCAGCACGAAGTTGCGCTCTTGCTCTACCCACCCGCAGCGAAACTGCCATTAACTTAAGACTATGTAGGGTGGATAAAGTCTCCACCAAAAGAACTTTTCACACACCCTCTAAGGGAACCAGAAAAAAACGTGAACTTTGAGTTTCAAGACATTAAAACCAACTTGTTCCATTTTTTCCTTGACGAACGGCAAGTGTATTATTTATCAAGCGGTTAATTTTGTTTTTGAGTGCGGTATTGTTAATTTCCAATTCAAGATTTTTAAGTTGAAATTTTTGTAAACGATAACTGTTGATATGCGTTTTAACCCGTGCTAAAAGTTCTATAAATTTAATAGGTTTGGTAATATAATCCACTGCACCTACCTCAAAACCTTTGACTTTATCCATTGATTCTGATAAAGCAGTCATAAAAATAATAGGAATTTCTTGAAGGTTGGGCTTTTCCTTAATCTGCTCACAGAGTTCAAAACCATCTATATTTGGCATGAGCACATCCAATAAAATTAAATCTGGACTTTCTTTTTCAATGAGTTCTAAAGCCATTTCAGCATCTGTTGTCATTGATACACGACAACCATGTACCGTTAAAAACTTCTCTAACCCATAAATATTATCAGGCATATCATCAACGATGAAAATTTTAGGCGGTTCCTGCATGATAATATCCAATATAATCTGACAATTATCTAAGTAAATTTGCGCGACTTTATCATTGCTATTCGCCTGCAAAACTTTCTCAAAATAGGGTCGGGCATCATAAAACTCTTCACAGTGATAAAGTATAAAACCAGATTCAAAATCATCGCGTGTTTTCTCTTTCAAAATAACACTTTCAGGTGATTCGGCATCAAAAACTTCGTAAATAGTAATTTCTTCAGATTTTCCTTTGACAGTCGTCACATCAACTACTCGAATATGATATGCTAATGGATCAACTAATTTCAGATGGGTATATTCAGTAATCAACAAGGCTGCACCATAAGTTTTGGTTAAACCTTCAACCCGAGAAGCTAAGTTCACGGCATCAGAAATCACAGTCCCATCCATACGATTCTCACCACCTATTGTGCCTAACATCAACTGTCCCGTGTGAATACCAATACCAATATTGAAAGGAGGCCGTTTTGAATTTGAGGTAAGATTATAATTCGCTAGTTCTTTTAACATACTGATGGCAGATCGCACCGCATCATCTGCATTACTTGGAAACAGTGCCATAATGGCATCACCAATATATTTATCAATCACACCGTGATGTTCATGAATAATTGGCTCCATCCGACTCAGATAGGCATTGATAAAATTAAAATTTTCTTGGGGGGACATTTTTTCCGAAAGCGGGGTAAATCCGCGAATATCGGAAAACAATATAGTCATTTCTTTTTCAACTTGATCACCTAAATGAATATCAATGGCACTTTTTTTATCTAATAAACTTAAGAATTGATGGGGAACAAATCTTTCATAAGCTTTATTCAGTTTAGCCAGTGTTTCAGTAAAGCGCTTCTGTTCTGCTTCTGCTTTTTTACTACGCTCAGTGATATCACGGGCAAAATAAAAGTTATACTCGACACCGTTGAATATGCTATAATTAAGCGTCATCTCTACTGGAAAAATCACCCCTTCCTTAGTCTGGTGCTCGGATTCAAAAATAAGACCGTTTTGCTGTTTCAGTTTTTTCCAGCGTTCAGCTCTAGCCTCAACAGACAAGTTCGGTTCAATGTCATGTACCGTCATGGCATATAATTCTTGGCGTGAATAGCCCAATGAACGAGCAGCGGCTTCATTCACGTAGAGAATTCGTGCATCTGCTCCTATCCAGAAAATCGCATCGGCAGCATGTTCAACAGAAAATTGTGTTAACAACAGTTTTTCCTCGGTGCGGCGGCGTTTCGTAATATCTTGGAAAGCCGCTATTGCATACACCACATTGCCCTGTTCATTAAAAATGGGGGTTCCCCACACTTCAAGAGGAATAATCTTCTCGCCTTGATGGATTTCCATATCATCAACGCTTGAAACTTTGCCTTTTAATGCTTGGACAATAGGCCATTTTTCAGTTGGGTACAACTGCGTGGTGCCAGCAAGATAGACTTGATAAACTTCTGACAACTCTTCGGTACGAGAGCTGGGAACAATGCTTTTACCAAGTATCTTCTTTGCCTTTTGATTGGCATAATAAGGAAAACCATCAGCATCCATCACAAACACGCCGATTGATACGGCTTCTAGGAATTGAGCCAGTTTTTTTTCAGTGGATCGCACCGCTTCTTCTGCTTCTTTAGCCTTGTGTTGTAACTCAACATTACGAGATTGTAGCCCTTCTGTTCGCGTGGTTAATTGGTTTTGTTGTTTATCGCCCATTTTGACCAAAAATTTGCTCTGCTTAAACAACTTTTTATAATCTTTGAGGAGGCGTTCATACTCGTTTTTAAACGGTGTCTCTTGATCCTTAAACTGTTTTAGAAAATCAGCCGCTCTTTGAAGCACCTCATTTTCTTTGCGAAATAGCGTCGGTTCATTTGCCATGATAATGGGTAATGGATAGTGAAAAATGATTTTTTTACTCGTTCCCAACGTCTTCGTTGGGAATGCATACCGTGACGCTCCAGCGTCACACCTTATTATAAAGAAATGTTGATCACACGAGAACGTTTCCACTCGACGCTAGAGCGTCGTGGTACGCATTCCCACGCAGGAGCGGTGGGAACGAGAAAAATCAGTTTTTGTTTTTACTTAGAGTAAAATATATAGTTAAATATCGTCAAAATGCTTCTCAATCAAATCCTTTCTAAAATACAATCCTTGTAGTTATTGTTAAGAATTGAGTTAGAAAAGTTACCCTGAAAATGGGCATGCGCCCCTGACACACTCAAGTGCAACTATTGTCGGACTGTACCACAAAAAATGAGCTTAAACTTGAGCAAGTTTTTTTTTGCTTCCCGACGCTACGGCGCGTGGGAAAAAAATTTTTTTTGAGTTTCTATTGATTTTATTTAAGTTATTGATTTTATTTTGTTTTTAAACAAAATTTTAAGTAAATTAATGAGTGACGTTAAATCAATATAAACTCTATTAAAACCAACTTGTTCCATTTTCGTTTTGACGAACGGCAAGTGTATTATTTATCCATAAGTTAATTTTGTTCTTAAGTGCGGCATTGTTAATTTCCAATTTAAGATTTTTAATTTGAAATTGTTGTAAACGATAAATGTTGATATGCGTTTTAACCCGTGCTAAAACTTCTTTATATTCAATGGGTTTGGTAATATAATCCACGGCACCTAAATCAAAACCTTTGATTTTATTCACCGAATCTGATAAACCTGTCATAAAAATAATAGGTATTTCTTGAAGGTTGGGGTTTTCCTTAATCCGCCGACAGACTTCAAAACCATCTATATTCGGCATTCTAACATCCAATAAGATTAAATGTGGATTTTCTTTTTCAATGAGTTCTAAAACCGTTTCAGCATCTTTTTCCAGTAATACACGGCAACCATGTACCGTTAAAAACTCTTTTAACCCATAAACACCAGAAATAAAATCATCAATGATGAGAATTTTAGGCGGTTCCTGCATGATGATATCCAATATAACCCGACAATTATCTAAGTAAATTTGTGCGATTTTATCATTGCCATTCGCTTGCAAGACTTTCTCAAAATAGGGTTGTGCATCATAGAACTCTTCACAGTGATAAAGTATAAAACCGGCTTCAAAATCATCGCGTGTTTTATCTTTCAAAATAACACTTTCAGGCGGATCGGCATCAAAAACTTCGTAAATCGTAATTTCTTCAGATTTTCCTTTGACAGTCGTCGAATCAACTACTCGAATATGATATGCTAATGGATCAACTAATTTCAGATAGGTATATTCAGTAATCAACAAGGCCACACCATAAGTTTTGGTTAAGTTTTCAACACGAGAAGCTAAGTTCACGGCATCAGAAATCACCGTGCCATCCATACGATTCTCACCACCTATTGTGCCTAACATCAACTGTCCCGTGTGAATACCAATACCAATATTAAGAGGCTGTTTTGAATTTGGAGTCAGATTAAAATTCGCTAGGTTTTTTAACATACCGATGGCGGCTCGCACCGCATCATCTGCATTATTTGGAAACAGTGCCATAATGGCATCACCAATATATTTATCAATCACACCGTGATGTTCATGAATAATTGGCTCCATCCGACTCAGATAGGCATTGATAAAATTAAAATTTTCTTGGGGAGGCATTTTTTCAGACAGTGGGGTAAATCCGCGAATATCGGAAAACAAAATAGTCATTTCTTTTTCAACTTGATCACCCAAATGAATATCAATGACACTTTTTTTATCTAATAAACTTAAGAATTGATGGGGAACAAATCTTTCATAAGCTTTATTTAGTTTAGCCAATGTTTCAGTAAAGCGAATCCGTTCTGCTTCTGCCTGTTTACGCTCGGTGATATCGCGAACAAAAGAAAAGTGATACTCGACACCATTGAATAGGGTATAATTAAGCGTAATCTCTACTGGAAAAATATCTCCTTCCTTACTCTGATGATCGGATTCAAAAATAAGACAGCCACGCTGTTTCAGTTTTTTCCAGCGTTCCGCCCAAGCTTCAACAGGCAAGTTTGGTTCAATGTCATGTACCGTCATGGCATATAGTTCTTGGCGTGAATAGTCCAATGAGCGAACAGCGGCTTCATTCACATAGAGAATTCGTGCATCTGAACCTATCCAGAAAATGGCATCGACGGCATGTTCAACAGAAAATTGGGTTAACAACAGTTTTTCTTCAGCGCGACGGCGTTTCGTAATATCTTGAAAAGCCGCGATTGCATACACCACATTGCCCTGTTCATCAAAAATGGGGGTGCCCCACACTTCAATGGGAATAATCTTTTCGCCTTGATGTATTTCTATATCATCAACACTTGAAACTTTGCCTTTTAATGCTTGGATAATAGGCAATTTTTCAGTGGGGTACAACTGCGTGGTGCCAGCAAGATAGGCTTGATAAACTTCTGACAATTCTTCAATCTTAGAGGAAGGAACAATGCTTTTACCAAGTATCTCTTTTGCCTTTTGATTGGCATAGTAAGGACGATCATCAGCATCCATCACAAACACCCCTATTGACACGGCTTCTAGGAATTGAGCCAATTTTTTTTCAGTCGCCCGCATCGCTTCTTCTGCTTCTTTAGCCTTATGTTGTAACTCAACATTACTAGATTGTAGCCCTTCTGTTCGCGTGGTTAATTGGTTTTGTTGTCTATCACCCATTTTTACCAAAAATTTGGTTTGCTTAAACAACTTTTTATAATCCTTGAGGAGGCGTTCATACTCGTTTTTAAACGGTGTCTCTTGATCCTTCAACTGTTTTAGAAAATTAGTCGCTCTTTTAAGCACCTCATCTTCTTTGCGGAACAACGTCGGTTTATTTGCCATGATAATGGGTAATGGATAGTGAAAAATGATTTTGGAAACGACAGACTTGACATATCTATGATAATGGGTAATGCATAGTGAAAAATGATTTTTAAAACGACAGACCTGACAGGTTTTTAAAACCTGTCAGGTATAAAACTCAAAAAAGAAACTGTTCCGCCCAAAAATAAAAAAATCCAATTTTTTGGAAAAATTGCTTTTCTCAATAGCATGGAATTTCCGATCTTCCGCGCTATATAGACGTTCAGATAAATAATTTCACTAAAAAACCTTCAAGGTTTCCAAAACCTTGAAGGTTTCTAAACTCTATTTTTATGAACGTCTATAGATAATGAAAATGGGCTGTAGGAATATTTTTTTGGGTCGTCTGGGCAATTACCAATTGCCCATTATCCATCATTCATTTTTTTGAACCAAATTAAAAGTCAACGATTCTAAATCCTCTTGAAATTCTTCGCCGTATTCTTCGGCACTATCATTCTCAGCATGATAAATCCAATTAACGGTAATATTTTTTCCGTTGTTTTCCACCTCTTCTTCCAGTTTATCAAATAAATCCAACAACATTTTGGAGGAACTGCTATTGAAGTAAATGAGTTCAATGTTTACCGTAACGGGTTGCTCCCCCAATTGTTCCAAATATTCCTCCAGCCATGAAAAAATGGGATCAGCAAACTCAACCATATTTTCCGGGTAAGATTCACCTTGAAATTCAAGAACATGGTTATCAGCGTCAAAACTGACTTTGGGTGTCTGCTTGGTGGCTTCGATGACCAAATTTTCCATGAATAAACCTCTCTAAAGTACTGTTTTCAAAGAAAAAAATGAAAATTGTTCGTTAATTTTTTGAACATCAAATTCAATGGGTTTTGCCGACTTTCTCGCCAATTCGATAAAACCCAGTCCTGCGCCTTTGCTATTCTCGCGACTTTCTTTTCTGCGTTGTTCCTTGTAATAGCGTTTGAGTTCATCCTTATTCATGCTTTGCAATTTGAACAGTTGTTCACAGAGTGAAGCGACGGCTTCATTATTAACCATGTTTCCACATGAGACATAATAATGTCCTGTGTCATAACCGACTCCAACGATGCCACTACTCAATTCGGTTTGTTCTCCATCAAGCGGTGTCTTTTCAGCAGAGTAATGAATGATGTTTTGGCTTTGTTCCACAAACATGGAAAACACCTTGACAATTGTTGAGGAGTCGGCTTCATCAAGTTTCATTTTGCTCCTCAAAGTGTAACCGATGCCTACCATGAGTTCTTGTGACATAGGTCCGCCAAAACAAAAAAAGATGCCTTGCTGATCGAGAGCCGTTTTTAATTCATGGAGATTTGCTAACATGATATGTGTTCCCTTATATAAGTTATACTCAGCACTGGCACAAATTGAGCCTTATATTGTCTGAATCAGAATTTTCAGAATTTGAGAATTTTCAGAATAAATACTTATTTGACAGAGTCAATATATAGCATTTCCCGATTGAATAAATGACATCACGCAACTTCGTGCTGGAACGCTCAACCTTCAAGGTTTTGAAAACCTTGAAGGTTTTTTACTGCTTTTGTACTGCACCCAATCTGGAAACTCTATAACTTATTGATTTTTATGGTATTTTTATTATAAGTTTATAAATATAATAAAATCAATAACTTAATTATTAGGTTTTATTCTGAAAATTCTAAAATTCTGAAAATTCTGATTCAGACAAGAAAGGAGTGAAAATTTCTCAGCAGAATCACCTCAAATTTAACACCCCAATCTTAAATTAAAACCCAAATCCAACGACAGTCACATCATCTTGCCTGTCGTTGTCGCCTTTGTATTCATTGAATGCCTGAAGCAATCTTTCGGATTGCTCATCAAAAGTATAGTGATGGTTTTCCAATAACAGATTTTTAAAGCGTTTATTCGCGAAACGAAAGCGTTTCGCGCCACCGAGTTGATCGAGAAAACCATCGCTTGACAAATAAAAAGACATGCCTTCTTCAATATTAACCGTGTGATTGCTGAAAGTAAAATTTAAGTCAGATTTTTTATAACCCAAACTCTGTTTATCACCTTTAATGACTGTTAGTTTATCATTGTAAATGTAATAAAGCGGCAACTTTGCACCCGCAAATATTAAACGTTGTTCGTGCGCTTTCACCAAACAAATTGCGGCATCAAGACCCTCATCGGATTCAGCATGTTCAGTCTCTTGCTGTAATGACGTTTTGACCAAAAAGTTGAGCCGTTTCAGTATTTTCGCTGGTTCATAACAATTTTCATCTCTAATAATTCTTCTTAAACTGGTGATAGCAATCATGGTCATAAACGCGCCCGGCACACCATGCCCAGTACAATCTATCACGGCAATAATAAAACCGTCGGCAACTGATTCTGCGTATAACATATCGCCACCCACAAGTTCCCTTGGCATCCATAAGAAAAAGCTTTTTGGCAGATAAGTTTTTACCATGGCTGAGTTGGGCAATAACGCGCTTTGGATGATTTTAGCATACTGAATACTCTCCATCATCATTTTGTTTACGGCTTCTATAGCCACTAAGCGTACTGCTTCTACTTGTAATTCTTTGATATGCAGATGGGTTTTAAGTCTCGCCAGCAGTTCATCTTTAGAAATCGGTTTAGTTAAATAGTCACTGGCACCTGCCTCTAAACCGGTGACTAAATCGGTGACTTGGTTTTTTGCGGTGAGAAGCAAGATAGGAAGTTCATCTGCTTGCCACTTTTCACGAAGTTTTTGCGTGACTTCATACCCTGTCATTTGAGGCATCATCACATCCAATAAAATCGCATCGGGCTGAAAACCCTCATTAATTAAATTCAAAGCTTCCATACCAGACTTAGCAAGCACCATGTGATAATTTTGCAAAGATAAATAATTATTCAGCACTTGTAAATTCACCGGTTCATCATCCACAATCAAAATATTTTTTTGCCCTTCAGCACTCACCGAAGCCTTTTCCTGTTGTGGCGTATTATCCATTAAGACTGCTGCATCAATACGAGAAGTCGTTTGCACCGTTGATGTTGACAACGTCTTGTTTTCCGAGTGACTGGCATTCTCTTCTGCAATGGGTAAGGTAAAGAAAAACTGTGAACCTTGTCCAAGCGTCGATTTGACCCAAATTTCACCACCATGCAATTCAACTAACTGTTTAGTCACTGCTAACCCTAAACCGGTACCACCGTATATTCTAGCTGTCGAACCTTCTGCTTGTTCAAAGGATTCAAATATGCGGCTGAATTTATCCTCTTCAATGCCAATACCCGTATCAGAAACAACTAATTCCAAACGCTGATTCATCACTTTCGCCGAGATTTCTACCTGCCCCTTTTCGGTGAATTTAATGGCGTTTTCAAGCAAATTATGCAAAATTTGTTGTAAACGATTTTCGTCTGCTTGGGCAAGTGGTAAATCTGGAGAAATGGCGTTAATCAATTGCACCGGTTTATTAAGCACTAATGGTTGGCTCAATGTAAGTACCACATCAACGATTTCCCGTAGTCCAACAGGTTTCAGTTGCAATTCCAATTGTTGGTGTTTCAGCTTGGAAAAGTCCAGAATATCATTCACTAAAGTGGCTAATCGCTTACCACTAACCATAATCATGAGCAGGTTAGCCCTAGTTGTTTCAGGTAATTCTCCGGTTGCACCGTCAATCAATGATTCCGCAATGCCAATAATCCCATTGAGCGGTGTCCGTAATTCATGGGAAGTATTGGCTAAAAATTCGTCTTTGAGCTTATCTAATTGTTGTAATTTTTTATTCTTGAATTCTTCAGCGCGTAAAGACTCTTCCGTTTGCTTGCGTTGCGTGATATCTTCGGTAATGGCAAGATAATGCGTCATTTCACCTGCTTGATCTCTGACCGATGAAATCGTCGCCAGTTCACAATATAATTCTCCATTCTTGCGTTTATTGATAAATTCGCCCTGCCAAACTTCGCCTTTGCCAATAGTATTCCATAAATCTTCATAAAACTGAGGGGGATGTTCACCAGATTTTAATAAACGCGGATTCTGACCAATCACTTCATCATAAGAATAACCTGTTATCTTTGAAAAAGCGGGATTCACAAATTCAATGGTGCCTTCTAAATCAGTAATGGTCATCATATTAGGGCTTTGTTCTACCGCCCGCGAGAGTTTACGTAATGCTTCTTCAACTTGCCTACGTCTTACAATCTCTTTGGTCAATCGTCGGTTCCAATACAATATAAATGCTAAAATAATTAGAACCACGGCCCCTATTTTGAAGGTGGTTCGCCAAATTTCGGCCATATCGACACCATGTTCATAACGAATAGATATCCATTTGTGATAAATCGCATTGTATTCCTGTTGAGTAATCAATTGCAATTTTTTATCCAGAATATTGACTAATAGAGGCCAATCTTTACGAACACCAAATGCCAGTGCAAACTGATGAGGTGTCGTTGCAGCGACTTTAAGGTTGGTAAAAAAATGCTTTTTTATAAAATAACTCGCAGTGACTAAATTATCGACAAAAGCATCGACTTGGCCGGTAGAAACCATTTCTAATGCTTCCAACGCCGTTTTAGGTAAAACTAAATCAATATCAGGGTACTCACGTTCCAATAAATCTTGGGTGAAATAATTTTTAACCACAGCAACCTTTTTTCCGTATAAATCATGTAAACCACTAATAAAATGGGCATTATCAAGTGTAATCACAACGACTGGAAAAGACAAATGAGGGCGAGTAAAATTCAAAAACTGCGCACGTTCTGGTGTTTCAGTCGCACATGGCAGAATATCAAGTTCTCGTGCTTTCGCTTTTTGTATAACTTCAGCCCATGATGACAAATTGGGCATGACTTTCATCTCAGCACTAAGTCGTTGATCCATCAGTTTCACAACTTCAGAACACATACCATTATAGACACCACTTTCTTTAGTAAATTCAAAAGGGGGCCAATCAGGATCGACACCTAATCGAAGGATTTGATGTTCATTTAGCCAAGTTATTTCTTTTTCTGTAAATTTAACTGGTTCAGCCGTTTGTCCAGATAAAACTTGAAGACTGAACCCAGTCATTATTAATATAAATAGAAGTCTTTTTAGCATCCATTGTTCTCCTAAATAAGTTGTGGAATTTTACCATCAAAAAAAAATAAACTATAAATAATTATTTCTCGTTCCCAAACTCTGTTTGGGAAACTTCGTTGCCTTCGCTGCGCGGAGTTCATGCCTTCCTCTCAGCGAAGCGTCGTGTTTTTCTAAAAAATTGGACATAATGGATGGGCAGGCTCAATGACTCGACGCGGAGCGTCGAAGAGGATATTCCCAAACAGTAGTAGGGTGGGAAAAGTCTGTGCAACGGCATCCTTATTAGAGTTGTCCGGAAATAAGGGTTTTAATGGTTTAAGTAATTGTTTTTATTAATACCTTCGCCAAATCACGCACTAAAATTGTGTTTATTAATCCCAAATACCGACAATGGCTCAAATTGCTTTTTGATCATTCGCCAATTCATGTTCCATAGGTTTCACCTATGGCTATTCACATTTAACCCCTTCAGGGTTGGCACATCACCGTCAATTCTCAACCCCTTCGGTGTCAAACGTAAATAGCCATAGGTGAAACCTATGGAATGTGTTTAACACTTAAAAACCTTATTATATGTCCGTGATTTGGCGAAGGTATTATTTATTGGAGTGAATTTTATTTCCGGACAAGTCTATTAGAAAAGTTCAGTTTATTCCCGTGTTGAATATATGTTTATTTACTGTCTAATGCTTCAACGCCATCCCAATCATCAGGTACACCAACGGTTTTCCAATGTTCGCAACGTTTTAAGTAAATTTGTGCTGCCTTATCTTCAGGGTGAACCTGCAATATATTTTTAAAACATTGCGTCGCTTCAGTAAAAGCTTTATGATGATAGTGAATTAATCCCTCTTCAAAATATGGAAGAGTTTGCATTTTTAATTTAAAAATAGCGGGTGCATCGCCATCAAAAACTTCATAAATCGTCACGGGTTTTAACTTACCCTTAACTTTGACTCTGTCGATAGTACGAATGGCATATTGAGAAACATTGTTGAGATGTAAATAAGTCTCTTCAGAAATCAACAATGCCGTTCCATACTTTTTCGTCATGCCTTCAATGCGCGAGGCTAGGTTGACTGCATCAGAAATCACCGTGCTATCCATGCGCTTTTTTCCTCCTATCGTACCTAACATCAGTTTTCCTGTATGTAGTCCTATACCAATTTGTATTGTGACAAATTTACTGTGTTGTAAATTATTTTGGTTATATTCATTCAGTGTTTTTAACATAGCAATGGCTACTTGTATGGCATCATCAGCGTTAGTCGGAAATAAAGCCATAATGGCATCACCAATATATTTATCAATAAAACCTTGATATTGATGAATAATCGGTTCCATTTTACCTAAGTAAGTATTGATAAAATCAAAGTTTTCTTGAGGACTCATTTTCTCTGAGAGAGAGGTAAAATCACGAATATCAGAAAATAAAATTGTCATTTCCTTTTCAACTTGATCGCCCAGTTGAATGTCGATAATGCTTTCTTTATTTAAAAATTTGAGAAATTCATGCGGTACAAAACGACTATAAGCAACATTCAAGTTATGCAATTGAAGATGAATTTTTACTCTCGCTAACAACTCATTTTTGGAAACGGGTTTAATCAGATAATCATTTGCACCAGCTTCTAATCCTGCGACTAAATCAGAGTCTTGATTTTTGGCTGTTAACATTAAAATAGGTAATTCATTAACTGGAAAACGCTGACGAATTTTTCGCGTCACTTCATAACCCGTCATACGTGGCATCATCACATCTAACAAAATGAGATTTGGTTTAAAACCTTTTTCTATCATGTTCCATGCTTCCGTACCCGAAGTAGCTTGTACGATAGTGTAATTTTGTAGAGATAAATGATTGAACAATACTTGAAGATTAACTACCTCATCATCAACGATCAAAATGGTAAATTGTCCTTCAACAATTCTTGATGTGGAAGCACTCGTTTCATCTGAAAGGGAGAGTTCTGAAAGGGGGAGATCAAATAGTGGTTTATTGACAACCGATAATTGAGAAGCTTTTAGTTCTTTTGAAATAGGTAAAGTAAATTTAAACTGTGAACCAATACCAAGCGTCGATTCCACCCAAATATCGCCACTATGCAATTCAATTAACTGTTTGGTCACGGTTAAACCTATGCCGGTACCGCCGTATTCTCTGGCAGTGGAACCTTCTGCTTGTTCAAAAGATTCAAAAATACCTTCTAATTTATCTTCTTGAATACCAATACCTGTGTCTGAAACCATGATTTCCAAATGCTGATTCACCACTTGAACAGAGATTTCTATTTGTCCATTTTCCGTGAATTTAATCGCGTTGCCAAGCAGATTATGCAAAATTTGTTGCAAACGGTTTTCGTCTGCATGGGCAGGCGGTAAATCCTGCGATATCGCATTAATCAATTGCACTGGTTTATTCAGAACGAATGGTTGGTTCAGTGTGATGACAATTTCAACGATTTCCCGCAGTCCAATGGGTTTCAGTTGTAACTCCAATTGTTGATGTTTCAGTTTAGAAAAGTCCAGAATATCATTCACTAAAGAGTCTAGTCGTTTACCACTCCCCATAATCATGGCCAGATTCGCTTTCGTTTTGTCAGGTAATTCTCCCGTTGCGCCTTCAATCAAAGACTCAGCAATGCCAATAATCCCATTGAGCGGGGTGCGCAATTCATGAGAAGTATTGGCTAAAAAATCATCTTTGAGTTTATCAGTTTGCTGCAAACGTTCATTTAATTTTTGTAAGCGTTCATTAAAAGCGCGGGTATATTTTAATTTTCTTTGTTGTATGATGAAGAAGGCGATAATGCTACCTAAAATCATAATCGCATAAAGGGTTTGAGCATACCAAGTTTTCCACCAAGGCGGCAGGATGAGAACGATGATAGATGTGCCTTTTTCATTCCATAAACCATCATTGTTAGAGGCTTTGACTCGAAAGGTGTATTCACCCGCATCTAAATTCGTATAGGTGGCAAACCGCCGATGACTATCAACGTATGTCCAATCTTTATCAAAGCCTTCCATCATGTAAGCGTACTGATTTTTAGCAGAAGCACGATAATTTAAAGCAGCAAACTTAAAACTAAATACCGATTGTTTATAAGACAACGTGATCTGTTCGGCGAAATTAATCTGTTTTTGCAATGGAGAGTCTTCACCAATAGAGACGGATTCATTAAACAGTTGAAAATCCGTCAATACGACTGGCGGAATATATGGGTTATCAACCAATTGTTCAGGATAAAAGGCATTAAAGCCATTGATACCACCAAAAAATAGTTCGCCCAAAGCACTTTTATAGGCGGAATGCGGCAAAAATAGATTGCCTTGCAAACCGTCGTGCTTGTCATAATTGCGAAATGTTTCAGTTCGCGGTTCAAATTTTGATAATCCTTTAATAGTACTGATCCAAAGATAACCCTGATTATCTTCTAAAATGCCAGCGACACTATTACCCGCTAAACCCTGTTTGTCGTTATAAATCGTAAAGGTTTGATTTGACGGATTAAATCGGTTTAAACCGTCATTGGTACCAATCCAAATCGTACCCTTGCTGTCTTCAAAAATGGTATTGACAACACCGTTGCTTAAACTGTGTGGTTCTTTTTCATTAGGTAAATAGTGGGTAAACGTTTCGCTCACCGGATCAAATCGGCTGGCTCCTATTTCATCTGTACCAATCCACACTATACCAGCAGAATCGACCTTAACAACAGAAACCCAGTTAGTCATGAGACCGTTTGGATTATTTTCATTCGAGTGATAATGCACCACGGTTTTGTTTTTTGGATTTAACTGGTCTAAACCAGCACCAACATAAGCAATCCATACATTACCAGTCAAATCCACATCAATATCCCATATCATATCAGGATCATTCGGATCGGTTGGATAATGAACAAACGTTTCAGTTTCAGGTTCAAACCGGTTAAGTCCACCACCATTTGTACCAATCCATAACGCACCAGTGCTATCGGGCTGAATAACGGTCACAATATTGTTACTAATACTCTTTGGATTATTATCATCATGTTGATAATGAATAAAGGTGGCTGTTTTTCGATCAAATTTATTGAGACCACCTCCTTTGGTACCAATCCAAAGTATGCCATTTTTATCCTCATGGATAGCACCGATTTGATTATTATTCAAGCCATTTTGCTTAAGCGGATAATGGTAATAATGAGCAAAACGGTCACTGCCCGGATCGTATTTGTTTATCCCCCCATTTTGGGTCATAATCCACAATGCACCGTGAATATCTTCATATACACTAAAAACGATGTTATCACTCAGACTATTTGGATTACTGGGTTCATATTGATAATGGATAAAGCGGTTATTGAGCGGATCAAATTGGTTTAATCCGCCACCTGTTGTGCCTATCCACAGAATTCCTCGACTATCTTTATAAATGGAAACCACTGAATCAAGACTCAAACTGTTAGGATTATTTTTCTCATGTTGATAATGGGTAAATGTCTCGCTGTTAGGATCATAGTGATCGAGTCCACCAACCGTCGCAATCCATAATATCCCTTCATTATCCCCATCAATCTGAAAAATAGAATCATTAACTAAACTATTGAGGTTATTATCGTCATGCTGATAATGGATAAAGGTTTCTGTTTTGGGATCAAATTTATTCAAGCCGCCACCATATGTGCCAATCCATAATATCCCATGATCATCTTGATAAAGAGAAAAGATGTAATTATCACTCAAACTATTTGGATCGTTTTTGTTGTGCTGATAATTGACAAACGTTTCATGATTTGGATCAAATCGACTCAAACCCCCATCAGTCGCAATCCACAATATCCCTGTTTTGTCTTCATAAATGGACAGGACAATGTCACTAACCAAGCTGTTGGGATTTTTTTCATCA
>Ga0233403_10000311_pt1 | contig 22880 bp, 17 predicted proteins | sample Na_oxic_1_MG_FD_179866 | JGI IMG/M metagenome (GOLD analysis project Ga0233403, IMG submission 179866) | Seawater microbial communities from Saanich Inlet, British Columbia, Canada - Na_oxic_1_MG | ecosystem: Environmental > Aquatic > Marine > Inlet | place: Canada: British Columbia | collected...
GCAATCAACCAATCGACTGTTGCGCCACAGGTTTTGCCACTTCCCTGAATGAGCGTGATTTGATCTTTGTTCAAACCGAGACATGCAATACAACGATCTCGTTTAAATGCGCGCCATGTTTGGGTTGTCGGAAATTGCTCGCCCACTAAGTTGGCTACGATATCGGCATGATGGGGTTCAAACGAGGCAATGTGGATACCTTTGTCTGTGAGGCCTTTAATGATTTCATTGAAATCATAATGTTCTCGGTATGCTTGCTTTAAATCGTGCAATTTTTCGGCATGTGCCGGTGCTGGCACAACCAAATTAAATTGGTATTGCTTATCACAATCTTTGAGGCGGTTGATACCATTACACAAACTTCTGAAACGTTTGTTACTAAATAAAGCATTGGTATCGAATGCCATTGTTAATTCACCACGACAGAGTAAGTTATAGACTTCATGCTGGTTCATTTTCAAGGCTCTCTTCAAACAAGTCATCAAATTGGTTGTCGGTTATTAATTCTACATGTCCAGTGTCTTTTCGTTCTAGCAAGACGATACCACCGCCTTGTTCGAGATTAAGCCGTTTACGAATACGTTCTGGTAGTTTGACTAATCCATCTGTTGAGACGTAACACAAGGGGGCATGTTCACCGACTAGGTAGGGTGAATCAGCATGATGATGGGTAAATAATACGGCCTCTTTAATCGGTTTCTGTTCAACGTTGGGTATGTCATTGATTTTACGCAGGGCGTAAAAATGTTGACCAAATTCATAGGCGGGTGAATGACTGTTAAAAAGAGTTGTTGGGGGCCTACATCTGCTTCAATAATTTCTTTGAAAATCTCGCGTAGACGCAATTGTAGTGTATAGCGTAAATTTAATTCTGGTTCTTCAATGGCAACAAAACTGGCATTGCTCATCAGTAGTCGCGCTATTAAGGCAACAATTTGTTGAATACCGGAACCTAATAAATTAATTGGAATGCGTGTGAGGGGTGTTTGAAAGGCTAGATTAGCACGGCCTGTATGGCGGTTAAACAGTACGACAAATTCGCCTTCTCCCAGTACATCATTGAATTTTTTCATGATGCTGACAAACAGTGCCCATCTTTTGTAATGTGAGGGTTCTGGGGATTCTTTTGCGTCATACAGTTGTAAACACAAGACTTGTGGTATTACACTACGCACTGCTTCGATTTCAGTTTGTAATATCCGGCGATCAAGTCTAATTAATGCAAACCGATTGCTGGTTTCTTTGGTTTTCAGTAAGAAGCTTTGGGCGAGAAAGTGGGCAAATTGTACGGCAAACGTTTTCTGTTCTGCCGTTATTTCAGGATGAGTGACATCGGTGCCGTCTGCAAATTGATATTTTAGAATGCGATATTCAAAATCAGTATGAATAGAACTTAATTGGAGAGCAAGCTGTACTTCAGAAGTGGGCAGCGGTGGTTGAATATTGGCTTGTTTGAGTTCTTCAGGTTGAATTGTGAACGTGACATTCAATTCAATTGGCATTGGCATTTCTAAATTAAAGAGTTCACTGGGATAAAATCCCTGTTCTTCTATTTCTGAAAAGCTCAGTTGTTGCCTCCAAGTTATGGGAACACTTTGATGAGTTTTTTGAAGCAATAAGAGTTGAAAAAATAATTGCATGGCTTCCAAGACATTCGATTTACCGACATTATTTTCACCATGAATGACACAAATATCCCATAAATTATCAAGGCTAATGTGCTGTTGAAAATTTTTAAATCCTTTGATAGTGAATCTTTTGATGTGCATTTTTGATTCCTTTTCAGTTATCAGTTATCAGTTATCAGTTATCAGTTCCACGCAAAAGTTGAGGCAAACAAAAACTTTTGCGTGGAAATCAGCCAACAGCATAAGCCTAAGTCTAAAAGCGAAAAGAATGGTGGTGGTGACTAAGGCAACTCGCAAAAAATAATATACCAAGGGCGAGGGCAAAGGATTGCCCCTACAAGCAATCAATTACTGTAGGGGCAATCCGAAGGGTTGCTCCTGACTGGTATATTGTTCGGGCGCATTCCCAAAAAAAGGGTCATTTCGTAAAATCAATTTTAGAAAAGGCTTTTATATTTATTTTGCTGGCCTCTTGGAGTGCAAAATTTATTTTGCTGGCCTCTTGGAGTGCAAAATTTATTTTGCTGGCCTTTTGGAGTGCAAAATTTATTTTGCTGGCCTTTTGGAGTGCAAAATTTATTTTGCTGGCCTCTTGGAGTGCAAAATTTATTTTGCTGGCCTCTTGGAGTGCAAAATTTATTTTGCGATGACCCTTTTTTGGGGAATGCGCCCCAGTTGAGCATTGAACTGAGTAATTGAAAAACTTGATGTAAAGCAGTTTCTTCCCTATTGAAGCTATAATCAATCTAAATAGTGTTTAAATAGAGGAAGACACAATGACTATTCTTCAACGTCAATTTATTAATGACACAAAAGGCATTCCAATTGGTGTCATTTTACCGTTAGATGAGTATAGATGGATTGAACCCATTCTCAAACAACGCAATCAAGTGTCAGATAGTTATGTTGACAAACTCAAAAACATGGAACAAGCAGCTGATGATAGTCGTTTTATGAATGATTTACATGAAGTGATGTCCGATTTTTCTGAGGTGGATGCACAGTGGTGGGAGGCAAAAAGATGACTACCTATCAATGGCATGTTTTTCTGGCCTCACTTGATCCTGGTAAAGGATCAGAACAGGGTGGCAAACGTCCGGTATTGGTTATCAGTCAAGAACGAATTAATCAATTGTTGCCAGTAGTGAATGTTATTCCATTAACGTCTAAAAAATTTGATTCAAATGTCATTTATCCCAATGAAGTGTTATTGTCTGCCAATGTAACGGGTTTAAAGGTAGATTCTATTGCTTTGTGCTATCAAATTCGTACTCTGGATAAAAGTCGTTTGGAAAGAGATTTTGGTGAGTTATACTGCACGCGGGCACAACTTAAACTTTTAAAAAGGGCAAAATATTTAAACCTCAACACAGAGTACACAGAGGAACACAGAGGAACACAGAGGAAAAAGATAAACTTAGAAAAGTTCAGCTTATTCCCGTGTTGAGTATAGTTGATGTGAATTTACGTCAAAAAGTTTTAGAAGCCGTTCGATTTCAACTGGATATTTTGTAATCTGTTAATAAACTCTTCCCATACCGACACGACGCTTTGGGGGCAAAACATTACCCTGTATTATATGGGGCGGTTACAACGGGGCATGCTTGGAAATTTTTGAAGTTAGGTGTTTTGGTGGGCAACAAAAAGACGTTACCCACCCTACATTTCAATAGTGTTTTGGTGGGCAACAAAAAGACGTTACCCACCATTTCACGCAGCGAAGTACAGCGAAGCGAAACAAAGCGCGTGAAATACATTTTAATTCGGCATGGTGGGCAACAAAAAGACGTTTCGCGCCAAAAGTTTTGCGCGCAAAACTTTTTTTGCTACCCCACCCTACATTTTTCACAGTGCAGATTGCAAGGCGCGACGGATTAAAACTTCACTGCTTAAACCGTCTTCTGCGACGGCCTGTACCCAACGAGTGGCATCGGCTGGTTTGTAACCTAAGGCTATTAAGGCGCTGATGGCATCTTCAACTGGACTGGTTATGCCTTGTGTGAGGGAGCCGGTATTGGTAGCTGGTGCTGTTGGTGAGGCTGTGGTACTGCTGCGTAAATTACTGAGGCGATCACGCATTTCTACGACTAGTCTTTCTGCCATTTTTTTGCCGACACCGGGGATGCGTATCAGCTTTTTGAGATCGTTGTTGTGGATACATTGTACAAATGTGGGGAGTTCCATTGAGGAGAGAATGCTGAGTGCTAATTTTGGGCCGATGCCGCTGACGCGAATCAAGTCTCGAAATAACCCGCGTTCTGATTCATTCAAAAATCCATAGAGTACGTGTGCATCTTCACGCACACTGAGATGGGTTAATAAGCTGATTTCGTTATTGATTTCGGGTAAGTTATAAAAAGTCGACATGGGTGCGAAGACTTCATAACCGACACCTTGGACATCGATGACTAATTGGGGGGGCTGTTTTTCGATTAATAAGCCATGTAAGCGACTGATCATAAGTTAGGTGTTGTTTCGCAATGCAATTGAAAAATGTAATAAGGGCGCTGTTCTCGACTGTCATTGTTCATGCTGATGTTAACTATATAAGTAATATTAAAATTAATGGTGGGCAGCAAAAACACGCTACCCACCCTACAGTATATTAACAATTATATTTAAATGGTGGGCTGCAAAAACACGCTACCCACCCTACAGTATATTAACTGACATAAGAGGAGTGATGAGCGTGACAAAGCGCGGCGGCTAGGCCGTCTGCGGCATCAACTTGTGGCATTTTGGAGAGAGATAGCAGTATTTTAACCATTTGTTGAACTTGTATTTTTTCCGCATGGCCGTTGCCAACTACGGCTTGTTTAATTTGAGTGGGGGCGTATTCATGCACTGTTAAATTGTGTTGTACACAGGCGAGGATGGCTACGCCCCGTGCTTGGCCTAATTTGAGAGCGGAGGCGACATTGCGATGCACAAAAACTTGTTCTATGGCCGATATTGTGGGTTGATATTGCTCAATAATTTGAGTCAATCCGGTATAGATTTCTTGTAAGCGTTGTGGCATCAATTTGGATTGTGTGCGTATGCAACCACTGGTTACATACACAGATTTTTGCCGCTGGCGTTCAATGATGCCAAAGCCGGTGATCCGGGAGCCAGGATCGATACCTAAAATACGTGTTATCACAAAGGTTTATGACTCATTAAGCGGCGAGTTGTGCCAAAATATCATCGCTGATATCGGCATTGGAATAAACTTGTTGAACGTCGTCTAAATCTTCTAATCTGTCCAATAAATTGAGCATTTTTTGGGCGTTGTTTAAATCTAAGGCAATATTGATTGAGGCACGCATGGTGACTTCTGCTTCAGTGGATATCAGTTTGGCGTTTGTCATCGCTTCTTTGACGGCATAAAACTCTTCGGGTGCTGTCAGCACATCAATGGAATCATCATCATTATGCACGACATCTTGAGCGCCAGCTTCTAAAGCGATTTCCATGATGTGTTCTTCATCGCTACCAAGGGGAAAACTGAGCACGCCCAGTTTTTCAAACAAGTAGGCCACTGATCCATCAGTGCCTAAATTTCCGCCATGTTTACTAAAAGCATGACGTATCTCGGCAACGGTACGATTGCGATTGTCTGTCATACAATCAACCATGACTGCTATCCCGCCTAATGCATAACCTTCGTAACGCACTTCTTCGTAATTATCTCCCTCTTGTGCGCCAGCGCCGCGCTTAATGGCACGCTCTATCGTATCTTTAGTCATATTGCCCGCTAAAGCTTTATCAATAGCAGCCCGGAGACGCGGATTCGCATCGGGAGCACCAAAACCCATACGGGCCGCGATGGTAATTTCACGAATGAGTTTAGTAAACAATTTACCTCGTTTTGCATCCTGGGCACCTTTACGGTGTTGGATGTTTGCCCATTTACTATGTCCTGCCATATCAGTTATCAGTTATCAGTTATCAGTTCCACATTTCACGCTTAAGTTTCGCTCCGCGAAACTTAAGCGTGAAATAAAGTTTTTTGCGCGCAAAAAACTTCTTAAGTGGAAATCAGTTCCACATTTAGCTTTGCGAACCTTCGGTTCACGCGGTACAGCTTCACTACGCGCGTGAAATAAAGTTTTTGCGCGCAAAAACTGGGGCAAAGAAATCAGTTATCAATTACTGGCAACCAAACGCTTTTTGACTGCCTATGTTTTTCGTGACTAATTTCTCACCTTCAAAATAGACTTGTTGTCCTTCCACCGAGATATCACTACTTGTTGTCACGGGTGAAAGACATTCAGGAGAAGTCATTGGCTGAGGTGCTGACAGTGGTGCTATTTTCCAAGCCTGACCACTATTTGTGGCTAAAATCACGTAGCCTTCAGGATGCCAAGTGGCCTTCATGGGGCCCTCAATATCTAGGGTTTGATTGTCGAACAGGTTTAAATTATTAGCGTGTAAAAATTCTACGGTGACTTTGCCGCATAAGGGACTGTAAATATGGGCTAATTGCAAACCATCAGGGGAGGGTATGACGCTATGATCAACTTGGGCCGGCGGCTGCCTTTCAGCATTTTGACAGGGTTGGTGTTTATTATCAGGGGTTTCAATTATCAAAATTTCATTGCCATTTAAAGCAATTTTATCAAAACGGCGTGCGCCATTGTCTAATAGCGATTCGACGACGAAATAACCGGCCTGTTTCATATAAAATAGCCTGCCATGTCGATAATCGCGCCATTCTGTAATAGTACGTCGCCCAGAACCGTCAAGATTTTGTACCACGATTTGATGCTGGAACTGGTGTTGTTGAGATGAATTGTCCCTGACACTGGCTACATCAGAGCCATCATCAGCCCAAACGACTGATTGTTGCTCCGTGCCTTCCTTGACTAGCTGGCTACCACATCCTGCCATTAGTAGTAACCACAAAATGACTTGAGTTAAGAAATTGATTGTTCTCATTATCAATTCAATTATTTAATTGTTGTTTAATTGTTAATTGTTTTTCTTATTTTTGCGCGCAAAAACTTGTTAAGTGAAATTGTTAATTGTTAAAGCAAACATAAATTAATTGTTAAAGCAATTTTGACTTCAAAGAAACGCGCCCATTTGAAGTATTAATAATTAACAATTAACAATTAACAATTTCACGCAAAAGTTTTGCGCGCAAAACTTTTGCGTGAAAAACAATTAACCAATTATTTAATTGTTGTTTAATTGTTAATTGTTTTTCTTATTTTTGCGCGCAAAAACTTGTTAAGTGAAATTGTTAATTGTTAAAGCAAACATAAATTAATTGTTAAAGCAATTTTGACTTCAAAGAAACGCGCCCATTTGAAGTATTAATAATTAATAATTAACAATTAACAATTTCACGCAAAAGTTTTGCGCGCAAAACTTTTGCGTGAAAAACAATTAACCAATTAAGTTTGGCCTATTTTGTCTTCTTGACCCGTCCATAATTGACGGATATTAGAGCGATGCCGCCAAATCAGTAAGCCGCTCATTATGAAACTCATCAAGATATATTCACCAATCAACCAAAACAGGTAGACCGGGATGAGTATGGCGGTTACAATAGCGGACAATGAGGAATAACGAAACACTAAAGCCATGAACAACCAAGTTACCAATGCCGCTAAACCGACAGGCCAAGCTAATACTAATAATGCCCCAAAGGCCGTCGCGACACCTTTGCCACCGCGAAATTGGAAGAAAATGGGATATAAATGCCCTAAGAAGACGGCTAGGGCTACAGCAGCTAATATCCCCGCTTCTGTGGTGATCCATTTCGCCACACCTACTGCGATCACACCTTTCAAGACATCAAAACACAGCGTTATAAGTGCCGCTTTTTTACCACCATGTCGTAGTACATTCGTTGCACCGGGATTACCTGAACCTTGTGTACGTGGATCAGATAAACCCATTATTTTGCAAACCAATAATGCGCCTGAAACAGAACCGAGTAAATAAGCTGAAATTATCAATAAACTATTAATAAGCATGTCAATCAGTTATCAGTTATCAATGAATCCGTTATCAATGATCAAGAAACGTTATTAGGTTAGAAGCCATCTATTTATCTCAATACCGATAACAATTATACTTAGCACCGTCACAAAATTGAGTTTTTTTTGAACAGACACAGCCAACAGCGTTTCACTTAATAAGTATTTCGCGATAAAAACTTCTTAAGTGAAAATCAGTTGTCTAAAAGCTTAAGTCAGGTGGTGGCTCAAAACAAAATATAAAATCATGTCATAAATATTATTACTTATATATATGTATATTGCCAACCGCCACACAAGCCCGACTGCTTATTGTAAAAAACCTTGCCGTGCTATTTCACATTTCAAAAAGTTGCGCGCAACTTCTCCGTGTGAACCGAAGGTCGACTACGCTAAATACCGTTTTGCGAGCAAAACTTTATTTCACGCGGTACAGCTTCGCTCAACGACGCATCGAAATGTGAAATGGATATATTTGTTTTGAGCCACCACCATTCTTTTCGCTTTTAAACTTAGGCTGTTGGCTGTTATGTTAAAGTAATAGCAACCTTATGACGATGCTAAGTATAAAACAGTAAAGATTGGGTAGAAAAGGGGCTTTAAAAATACAAAGTCAAAATTCAACATCAATCAGAACACGACACAAACGTATTTGCTTTGACTAAGGAACGCGCACAAAATAACTTTTCACTTAAGAAGTTTTGCGAGCAAAACTTTATTTCGTGAAATCGTGAAAAAGACAACTTCTTTTCAAGACAGCAATAACAAGGGAATCGCTAATTTTTAATGGCTATTTTATTTCATGCACGTTCCTAAACAATCTTTGTAGTTATATCTAAAAACTTGATAGAACGCCTCATGCGCTGATTATCATGATTAACGCTGATTAAGATATTAATCAATTCAACATCAATCTCAAATAGCCCACGATCTAATCCGCATCGAATAAACAATCGTTATATAATCGTTGTATCAGAATAATCCTTGATCGGGAATGACTGACGTGTTGGAACGGCTTTCCTGAGTTTTTTGAGAAGGAGATGATCTTGGTTTAGAAACACGACGACGTTTTTTCTTTGGAGTTCGCGGTTCATCATCATAAATTCTACCTTTGTTACTCTTTTGCGCCAGATTGAGATATCGCTTGGGTAAAGGCTTCTCCCGTTTACCTCTTAAAGCCTCTTCCATGAAATTAATCCACATAGGTAACGCGACACGCCCACCTGTTTCCTTATATCCTAAAGAACGAGGCTTATCAAAACCGGCCCAAACAACAGTCACAATGTCGGGTGAATAACCTGCAAACCAAGCATCGCGCAGATCATTAGTTGTTCCCGTTTTTCCTACAATATCATTACGTTTGAGTTTAAGGGCCCGACGACCTGTGCCAATGCGAATCACATCGGCAAGCATGGAAGTGATCATATAGGCATTGTGAGTGCTGATAGCCCGCGGCGCGTAGCGAGGTATCCTACCACAAGCACTATGAGAAACGAGAATATTAGAGTGTTCTTCCTCTTTTGAGGCTAAAATCTCAGAGGGACAATTGCGACAAATTTTTAAGGGATTGGCGGAATAAATCACATCTCCATTAATATCCTCAATACGATCAATAAAATAAGGTTGAATCCGAAAGCCCCTATTAGCAAAAACGGTAAAGCCTGAAGCTAATTTTAGCGGTGTGAGTTCACCCGTTCCTAAAGCAATCGTCAGATTTTTGGGAATTTTCTCACGCTCAAAACCAAACTGAGTCAGATGATTAATCGTATAATTCACGCCTACCTTTTTTAACAAGCGCACAGCAGAGACGTTATAAGAATGGGCCAGCGCGTTTCTAAGTGTCGTCCAACCGTAATACTTCTTAGTATAATTACGGGGGCGCCACTTCATATCAGTCACTCTAATCATGATCGGTGCATCCTTGATTTGAGTCGAGTGCGAAAAACCTCTTTTCGTCAAGGCGGCCGAATAAATAAACGGTTTAAAAGTCGAACCGGGTTGCCTTTGCGCCTGAGTAACCCGATTAAATTTACTTAAATAAAAATCATATCCGCCCGTCAAGGCAATAATGGCACCCGTTTTGGGATTAAGCGCCACTAAAGCCCCTTCAATCTCAGGGACTTGAGACAAACGCCAGCGTACCTTTTTGAACAATTTTTCAGACGAAGACTGCTCCTTATAGATTGTTTCTTGCCTCCTTTTCCGCTTTTTGGGAGGTTGCAAGTCGGGACGAGCCATAATAATATCGCCCCGCCTAACGATACTTCTTGCGTTTTTAGGATATCGACCTCGTCTATTATCACGAATATAACGACGCGCCCAAGACATAGCCTCCCAAGTGATTTTAAATTGCCCCGCTTTTTGATTATAAGCCAAAATGCTTTTTTTCCGCGTTTCAAGCACTAGGCTGGGCACCAAGCTACTTTGATTCGGATATTTTTGCAAAATCTCAAAGGCCCATTTTTCGATATCCACTCCTTTAGGTATGGAAACATGGTCAACGGTACCCTTAAAGCCGTGCCGCTCATCATAGCGGTATAAGGTGTTGCGTAAAGCCCAATTCGCTCGTTCTTGCAAGCGACTATTAATGGTTGTGAAAACTTTATAACCACTGGTATAAGTGGCTTCTTCACCAAACTGTTGAAGTAAAAAAGAACGCACCATTTCTGCAACATAAGAGGCTTCAATTTCTGGTGTCAGGGAATGAAATTGTGCTGTCAAGGGAGTCTTTAAAGCCTGATCATGCTCTTCTTGAGTAAGATATTTAAGGTCCAACATGCGCCCCAGAACATAATTTCGACGTGCCAAGGCCCGTTTTGGATTAGTTACAGGATTATTGGCCGATGGCGCTTTAGGTAAACCGGCCAACATAGCCAACTGGCCTACATTCAACTGTTCAATATCTTTGCCGTAATACACTTGAGCCGCAGCCCCCATACCGTAAGCGCGATGACCTAAAAAAATTTTATTCAGATATAATTCTAAAATAGTCTCTTTTGACAACTCTTCTTCAATTTTAAAGGCCAACAAAATCTCTTTAAACTTTCGAGCAAAGGTTTTTTCAGTCGCAATGTCTGACAAAAAGAAATTACGGGCTAATTGCATAGTAATCGTACTGCCCCCTTGACGTTTTTCACCCGTTTTAAGCAAACTCACCCCGGCCCGAAGTAAACCTTTTAAATCAACGCCTTGGTGTTCGTAAAACCTATCATCTTCTGCGGCTAATACCGCGTTAATCAACAGATTATGCTTGTTTTTATCAATTGCCAAAGGGATGCGACGCTGCTCGCCATATTCTGCTATAAAAACCTTATCTTTAGTATACACATAAAGCGGCACTTGCAAACGATTATCTTTTAAGCGTTCTACTGAGGGCAATTGAGGAATAAAATACCACACTACGGCTGCCCAAACTCCCGCAGCCAATAAAATGAGCAACAATCCCATTAATAAAGTGATATGTAATGTTTTGTAAAAATAATATCTAATACTCATGGAATAAATAATTAAAAATTAAGAATGAAAAAACGGATGAGTAGTTATCAGTTATTAACTATCCTTAAACATCAAAAAATGAAATGCTAGACGTTTAATAATAAGTAAAATCAAAACGGGCATGAACAGTGACTGTTCAACATTTCAGGCAAAATTTTTCGCGATAAAAACTTTTGCCGGCAAAATATAGATTTTGTTCAAAAAGACGTTCATTTGTTCATAATTTTATTATATTTTTCTGCCTTGGGCAACTTGGGCAACTAGACTGCGTTTCACTTGAACCCGTTTCGCTTCGCGAAACACAGCGATGAAAAGTTGCATGGCACGATTTTCTGTAGCCCCCTTCAGAAGTTGCAGGTGTTCAGGATTAGCTTCGCTGCTCTTAGAACAATTCGCTGTAAAAGTTGAGGCAAACAAAAACTTTATTTCACGCTAAAGTTTCGCTTCGCGAAACTTTAGCGTGAAATCTTGAATGGTGTACAAAAACTTGAGGCTTACAACTGATAATTGAGCATTAAGCATTGAGCATTGTATATAATGATTTAAACACGTTGCCACCAGACAAGTTGTTCGCTCCCTTTATCTACGCTCGTCACATACTTTTTTAAGTTTCGCGCCAAAATTGAGGCTCAAAAAACTTTTGGCGCGAATTGATTTTAAACTATTTTTAGATTTAAACACCTTGCCCACAGACAACTGATAACTGATAACTGATTTTCACATTTCTTCTAAGAAATAAAGTTTTTGCGCGCAAAAACTTTTGCGTGAAACTGATAACTGATATGATAACTGATACTCACTTGTCTTTTTTTGAGTCTTGAACTATAGTTACCAATATATTTTAATAGACTACATGAACTTTTTATCCTATCTCACTGAAATCATTTGATTCTATCACTATTATCAGTCAAAAATAGCGAATAGCAAATAGCGAATAGCGATTTTGATATTAACGTGTAGTACAATAACAAAATTCAAATAAAAGATCGAGACTTGAGCGAAGAAACATGAGCCTATTCAGTTTAAAACCCGATCTGGTTGTAGGCATAGACATCAGTTCAACTGCTGTCAAACTACTTGAACTCAGCCAAGCGGGTAAAGGGTATAAAGTTGAAAGCTACGCTATGGAACCCTTACAAGAAAAAGCGGTAGAAGATAAAAACATTGTTGATATGGAAATCGTTGGTAATGCTATTGACAATGCCGTCAAGCGAGCTAAACCCCGTGCCCAACATGCTGCCGTCGCAGTAGCCGGGCCCTCGGTTATCACTAAAATGACCACCATGGATGGCGGCATGTCTGATGAAGACATGAAACAAGCCATTGAAACTGATCCCGCCACTTATCTAGGTCAAGAGGTTGAGGATGTTCATCTTGATTGGAAAGTCATCGGGCCCAATGAAAAAGAACCGGAGCGTTTTGATGTTTTAGTGGCGGCTTGTCGTGATGAAACGGTTGAGGCATGTATCACTGTGCTTGATATGGGTGGATTAAAAGCTAAAGTTGTGGATATAGAAAAATACGCACTGGAAAACGCCTTGACTATGATAGCACAAAATGATCCAGAAATTAATGACGGCGAAACCATTGCCTTAATCGAAGTCGGTGCCACCACCACATCAATGAGTGTATTAGGCAAAAAGAAAAGCGAAGAAGATAAACCAGTAGGCGAAAGTGAAATTGTCTACACACATGAAGAAATGTTTGGCGGTAAACAACTGACTGACCAAATCATCGCCCGTTATGAGCTCAACTATGAAGAGGCTAATTTAGCTAAACGCGATGGTGGACTCCCTGAGGACTACGAAACAGAGATACTTGAACCCTTTAAAGTTGAAATGGCCTTACAAATAAGCCGGATGGTGCAATACTATTATGCACAATCAAGCTATGGCAAACTGTCACATATTTTAATTGCAGGGGGGTGTGCCGCTATACCCGGCATTATTGAACAAATCAGCAACAAGGTGGGGGGACATATCACAATTGCGAATCCGTTTGCTTCTATGTCAATCGCTTCACGAGTGAGCAAAAAAGCCCTGATGAACGATGCCCCAGCATTAATGATTGCTTGTGGGTTAGCCCTACGCACTTTTGATGAGCATTAAACTATGACACGTATTAATCTATTACCGTGGCGTGATACGCTTGAACAAGAACGCCGCTATCGATTTTTTATAATTGCGGGTGTATCCATGTTTGTTACTGTTTGTGTCTGGTTGTCCGTGCATTTTTTCATGGCAAGCGAAGTGGGTTATCAGGAAGACCGCAATAAATATTTGCAACAGAAAATTAAACAAGCTGAGGCTCAAATTAAAGATATTGAAAACCTAGACGAACAAAAACAGCGTGTCATTGAACGCATAGACGTTATTCAAGAACTAGAAGGCAAACGGCCTCAGGTGGTCCATTTCTTTGATGAAATCGTCAGACAGGTGCCTGATGGTGTCTATTTTAGCAGCATGAAACAAAAGGGTGGCAAGATCAAGCTTGAAGGGGTAGCACAATCGGATGCGCGTGTCTCTTCATTGATGGGCAATATCGACCAATCTAAATGGCTGAAGACCGATAAAATTATATCCATTGAAAGAAAAGAGATAAAAACTAAAACTGGCGAAACACGTAGTGTTAGTCTATTTAAGTTGGTAATCCGCCTAACTCTCCCTAAAAAGGAGGAGACGACACCATGAATAAGGAAGATTTTAATAATTTAGATCCGAAAACCTTTGGCAATTGGCCTATTCCTATCAAAGGATTGATCATTATTGTTTTGTGTACTGTTACCCTATTTTCGGGCTATTGGTTTGACACCCAAAATCAAATAACGAGTTTAGCCAAACTTCAAGTTGAAGAACAAAAAAAAGTTAAGGAGTTTGAAAAAAAGCAATGGAAAGCGGCTACCTTACCTAAACTTAAAGAACAATTGGTAAAAATTGAGACGACACTCAAAGACTTGCTAGGCAAATTACCAAATAATGTCCAAGTTGATGAACTCATTCGAGATATTTCTAAAACCGTACTGGCTAATGGGTTAACCCAAGAATTATTTAAACCCGAATACAAGAATGAAAAATCTGAAAAAGGGGTTTACGTTAAATTACCCATTAAGTTGAAGGCCAGTGGTGATTATCATGCATTTGGTAAATTTGTCAGTGATGTTGCAGCCCTGCATCGTATCGTCACCCTGCATAATGTTTCTATAACTCAGAACAAAAAGAATGATAAACAGCCATTAACCTTAGAAATCACGGCACAAATTTATCGTTATCTTGAAAAATCTGAGGAAGAGGAAAAAAAGCCTAAAAAGTAAGAAACCGCCTAAAAAGAAATCTGGCCACCATTAATTTTGGGGTGTAAGGAACTCCAATTCCTTACCACCCATCTGTTTTCTATAATACCTGTAGAGACGCGATGCATCGCGTCTCTGCTTCGCGTCTCTGCTTCGCGTCTCTACCAACGAACCTGAGACGCGATGCATCGCGTCTCTACATACAATAGATAAACGGATAGGTGGTAAGACTCCAATTCAGCAATTACTCATGGTAATGAAAGGAGAATCTTTATGACAAATTTTAGGCAGCCAAAATATCGCTACCGTTTTGGGTTCTATAGTCTGTTGATAACACTATTTCTATCGGCATGCGGTGATCGCAGTATGCGGGATTTAAAAAAAGAGGTTGCCAAAATCGAGGCCATAGAAAACCCGCATGTCCCCACTCTGCCAGAAATTACGCAATTTCTCCCCTATCTCTACGGAGTACAACATTTGCGTGATCCCTTTATACCTTTAAAAGACAACACTCAAGGGCCAATTATCAATATTCCTACAAAAGAACGTGGAAAAGATGGAAAAGAGCCTTGTCCCACTCCAGATTCCAATCGGGTGCGGGTAGGCATAGAACTGATGCCTCTTGATGCGCTACAAATGGTGGGAACATTGGAAGCCAATAAGACTTTGTGGGCATTAGTGATTTCAAAAAGCGAGGGTACGATTTATCATGTCAAACAGGGAGATTATATGGGCCAATACTACGGCAAAATTATCAATGTTTCTGAAACAGAAATCGAAGTTTTAGAACAGATTCCAGATGGTGAAGGGTGCTGGAAGGATAAAATCTCAACAATTCAATTGTTGGATGGTTAAGTATGCCGTTCATTTAGGCATCAAATTGATGTGCAACATTTCACACAGTGTTTATTGTATGCGTTCGGGTTGAATTGAATCGGGTCAAATCAATGGCCTTTTCATTCTTTCTCTCTATGTGTTTCTCGGTATTGTATGCGTTCGGGTTGAATTGAATCGGATCAAATACAATGGCCTTTTCATTCTTTCTTTTTCTGTGTTTCTCGGTATTGTATGCGTTTGGGTTGAATTGAATCGGTTCTAAATACAATGCCTTTCATTCTTTTCATTCTTTAATTGAATTGGGAGGTTGATCAAAATGATCCCATTATTCGTTTTAAAAAGACTACGCAGCGTTTTTCAAATCATGGCGACAGGGTTCCTTTTGCTAATGGGTTCTCATTTATTTTTGATGCCCAACGCTGTTGCCTTAGACACTTTCAATCGCTTAAACAAAATTGGATTTTCTACGATGCCAGGCAATCGTGTACAAATCCAATTAAATTTTGCCCATTCGGTTCAAGCCCCTCAAAGTTTTTCGACAGACAACCCAGCACGCATTGTCTTGGACTTTCCAGATACTAAACTGGGATTGAAAAACAAATCTCAAACCATAGGTATTGGCGTGGTACAAAGTACCCGTGCCGTGGAAGCGCGTGACCGTACTCGCGTTGTTCTCAAAATGGTAACAATGGTGCCTTATGACATTCAGGTGGGTAGTCATCGCGTGTTGGTAACGGTAGAAAATATGGCATCCAAGAGCATAATGCCCTCTACTCGCGATTCGCTGATGCCTACAAGCCCAACGATCTCTACCCCATCCGTGTCATCGAGTCATAGCGGATATGAAGACTCGTCTACGGGATGGACTTCCCCCGTGTCATCGACTCCTAGCGGGTATGAAGAATCACCTACGCACTGGACTTCACCGGTGTCATCTACTCCTAGCGGGTATGAAGAATCACCTACGCGCTGGACTTCCCCCGTGTCATCGACTCCTAGCGGCTATGACGAATCAGGGTGGACTTCACCTAGTTCATCGACTCCTAGCAGATATGAAGACTCGTCTACGCACTGGACTTCACCAACACCTGTAACCCGTCGGCCAGTTCCTAGAAGCCCTCACATACAAGATATTGATTTTCAACGTACCTCAGATGGCGCTGGACGCATTGCTATCACTTTATCCGATCCTGCTATTGTGGTGGATATGTCTCCTAAGGGCCAGAATATTGTGTTGGAATTTTCCGATACCGCTCTGCCTAAAAAACTGGATCGGCGCTTGGATGTCTTAGATTTTGCCACGCCAATCAGTTTCATAGACACCTTCCCGCGTGGTTCCAATGTGCGTATGAACATCACTGCCAAAGGCAATTTTGAACATCATGCCTACCAAAAAGACAATTTATATGTGATTGAGGTTAAAGAAAAAGTCGAAATCAAACAGGAAGAAATCAAGATTGAGGAACGCAAATACGAGGGTCAACTGGTTTCTTTCAATTTTCAAGATGTTGAAGTGCGTGCCGTATTATCGTTGCTGTTTGATTTGCCGTGGGTCAATATGAATATGATCGCAACCCAAGAAGTCAGTGGTTCGATTACCTTGCGGCTCAAAAACATTCCTTGGGATCAAGCTCTTGATATTATCCTTGAAGCAAAAGGATTAGGCATGAGAAAGATCGGCAATGTTGTGATGATTGATTTGAAAAAAAATCTGGATGAGCGTAAGCAACGCGAATTGGCAGCCAAGAAAAAAATCAAGGAGCTTGAACCTCTTTACACAGAATTTATTAAGGTTAATTACGCCAAAGCGAATGATCTTGCCAATCTGCTACACACCCGTGGACAACATTCATTTGTCTCCCAACGAGGTAATGTCTCTACAGATGAAAGAACCAATACCCTTATCATTCAAGAGACCGCATCCAAAATTTCGGAAATCCGTAATTTAATCAACTCACTTGATACGCCGATACGTCAAGTGCTGATTGAGTCGAGACTGGTGATTGCTAACAGTAAATTCAGTCAAGGTTTAGGTGTCAAATTTGGTTACAGTGCCAATGAAGATCTTGGACAAGGCAATGGCGTGGTTTTTGGTGGTAAAGTGGGTGGTGATACCTTATTTTCGGGGGGGACAGGATTTACCAGCGATAATACTTTGACGGGTGAAGGTCAAGGAGAAAACTTTATTGTGAGTTTACCGGCTATTGTTGACGGTACCCCGGCTGCTCTCGGATTAGCCATTGGTAAAATTGGTAGCTATTTACTACAATTGGAATTATCGGCGATGCAATCAGAAGGCAATGGCGAGATTGTCTCCAGTCCACGTGTTATCACGGGTAATCAACAAGAAGCCATTATTACCCAAGGCACTGAAATTCCTTACGTTGAATCAGCAGGAGTCGGTGCAGTAGCCCAAGTCCAGTTTAAACAAGCAGTATTAGAACTGAAAGTGACACCGCAGATTACGCCAGATGACCGTATTAACATGGAATTATCGATCAAAAAAGATTCGGTAGGCGCATACATTAATGGCACTGTCAGTATTGACAAACGCGAGGTGAAAACGAATGTACTCGTTGATAATGGTGAGACGGTTGTGTTAGGGGGTGTTTATGAGCGTTCCTCTAGCAACAACATAACGAGAGTTCCTTTTTTGTCTGATCTCCCTCTGATAGGTAATCTTTTCAAACGTCGTTCAAGTAGAGATGATAAATCGGAACTCCTGATTTTTGTCACACCCAGGATTCTAAAAGGCACTTAGCGTCTCTTGCGTCTCTTGCGTGAAAAGTTAAATAAAATAAACGCTAAAAACGCTCTCTATCAATAGTATTATCGTAATGGATGAACAAAAACAAAAATCATCTGCACAAAAAGCCATTGAAAACGACATAGAACATGAAAAAATTGTTCATGCTGTTGTCAAAATGGCTCAGATTCACGGATTAGACGTGGAAGCAACTGACAAAAATTCCAGTCAAGGTGATATTCGAGTTGCTAAAGATGATCATGATCAATTGCTATACTTGATTGATAAAACGATTCAGAAAAATAGTTGCAAATAACTCATTCTGGATGACAGTGTATGCCAGACAAGTATATTGAAGTGAAAGTCTGGTCAGCTAAATTGACCGCTTATGATGCAAAAAAACTCATTAAACAAGGTGTATCCACTCTTTTATGTCATGGTGGCATAACTGGAACAGCCAAAAAATTTCTCAATGAAGCTGACATTCAATATCGAGAAAATATCTCTTCATATGAACTCGAAGTTGATGAACTTTATCATGATGAAAAAGGTGAGCGTATGGAATTTCTTTTTATGAAAGGATGGGATTATGGCAACTCTATTGTCATTCGTTCCCAATTACTAAAAGACATTGTGAAAACGCCCTCATTACTTGGATTGAAAAATAGAACTGAAACAATACCAGAAGGTTTAGAAGAGGCTGGAGAAGAAATAGATCGTTTTGATCTCCGTGAGGTACGCTATCAATTGGCAGAGGACATTGCCACATTACTAACGGGAAAATTAAAATCGGTCACTCAAGAAAACAAGCTGCATGAAAACCCGCAAATTTTAGTGACGTTATTACAAGAGATTCTCTCTGAAGACAATACTCACTTCAGATTTGGATAAACAGAGTTTGCCGATTGGTGGGCAACAAAAACCCGTTACCCACCCTACATTCAATAACTCAACCACATTGCAACACGAGTGGGCACATTGGTGGGCAACAAAAACCCGTTACCCACCCTACATTCAATAACGGAAAAAAAGGATTAATATCAATGTCAATACGTTGTTACCCACCCTACATTCAATAACTCAACCACATTGCAACACGAGTGGGCACATTGGTGGGCAACAAAAACCCGTTACCCACCCTACATTCAATAACTTTAATAACTGAAAAAAAGGATAAAATCAATGTCAATACGTTTTTTCAGCCAAGGGCTGATACTTACACTCATACTGAGTTTGCTCACAGCCTGTGGAGGGGGTTCCGATGAACCCAGTGGACTAGTGGTTGGTACCGGGGGCAAAGCGGGAGGTGATACCTCTACCTCTTTATCCGATGGCCCTCAGAATGTGACGGTTTTTACTAGCGCACAAGAGATTTTGCCCAGTGGGGGCAGTACGACGGTCAAATTGACCACTTATGAAGCCATTGATCCCAATGATGATAGCCCATCTTATGTCCTTGAGCCCAATGTCACCATTGCAGTCATTCTCGTTTCTGGTCAAGGCAGCTTGGAAAATGTGCCAAGTAGCAGCAATAGTCATGGAGAGGCTACCTTTACGGTCAGTCATCCGGGTAGTGGCGATGTGACGATTAATATCAGTGGTACAGGCAATTATAAAGGCGGCTTTAATATGACGCTCTTTTTTGGGGGACAAGTGAGCGCGAAAGTACTCACTGATGGCAGCGTGCCAGCTGATGGCACAACACCCGTCAATATCCAAGTCCGGGCACGTAACGCCGCAGGTATCGGTATTCCTAGTATGCTTGTCGGTCTTTCCTTTGCGCTCAATTCCTCCGCCGTTCCAACAGAATCCTTTGGATACACTGATCTCAATGGTGAGTTTACGACAGGCATTACCAATACGGTTCCAGAAACAACCAAGGTAACGCCTTTCGCGGGCGGCACGGCAGCCGGCCCCTTGACACTCAGCTTTGTTGCCAGTGAAGTGGTCAGCGGTATAGAAGACATTGATTTAGTCGTTAAAAAGAATAATGTACCCGCTAATGGGACAAGTGTCGCGACAATGCTCGTTATTGCGCGTGATCTTTCAGGAACCCCTGTGCCTCATGTACCGATCCGCATTAGCAGTGATTCTAACACCGCCAAGTTAAGCATCGGTGAAGAATACAACTGGAATTATATCAACGGTAATACGGGGAATGAAGGTAGTTTTGAATTGAATATCAGCAATAACGTTGAAGAAATGGTCAATATCACGGCGACGGCAACTAGCGGCGAAGAAACCAAAACCATTTCACAAACCCTTATTTTTTCGAGTCCTGAGGCCGTATCGGATAGCGGGGCTCAAGTCGCCAAAATCGAAATGGATAACCCGATCGATAATAATCAACCGGCTAATGGTACAGATAAAGTTTATCTGCGTGGTCGCGTATTGGATGAAGCGGGTAATCCCATTGAAAAACAAATGGTTAGCATTATTGTCAGTGGTGGTTCTGCCCTGTTTGAAGAAGGGGATAGTGTGACGACTGATAAAAGTGGTCGTTTTTCAGTTGCCCTCACAGATACGGTTGTTGAACAATTTACCGCTAAAGCGGTTATTGGAGAAATCAACAGTAATGAAGTGACGGTCAAATTTAAAGCTAAACCCTTAGTACCAGAGGAGGCGGAAGAGGAAGAAGCCACTATTCAGTCGATTCTTCTATTAGCCAATCCTTTGCTCCAAACAGCAGGGGGTTCTGATCAAATTACTTTAACCGCGATGGTGCGCGATAGCGCAGGTACCCCAGTATCGGGTGTACCCGTGACAATAGAAGCGACTTCTAACACGGTGATTTTTGATAACAGTTTGGTAGAAACAGGCGCAGGCGGAACGGCAGTGTTTAAAATCAGCGATACGGTAGCTGAAAAGGTTTCCGTAACGGTGAAGGCTTTGGCGAAAACCCGTACTTTGACTGCTGACCAGTCACTCACCTTTGTCAGTGTTGATATTGATGAGGAGACTGGTGAAGAAGTCATTAATATTGGCAGTCAGGTGGCTAATTTAGATATTAATGTTGTGAGTAATAACCAACTGGCCAATGGTACTGATGCCATTCAAATTGATGTGGTTGCCAGAGACAGTCGAAAGAGAGCCGTGGCCGGCGCACCGATCTTTGTACAAATGTCTGCTGGCATCGCGGCAAAAGCCACACCTTCTAAAGGGGATACCGATGATGATGGCTTTTTTACGACTCAGATCACGTCCACAGAAGCGGGTGACGTTACTGTGACGCTTGCGGTTGATAAAACCGCTATTGTGAGTCGGCCAGAAATGATTAAATTTACAATCCCGAGAGGTGATCCTAATTCGACACCGACTAAGCTTGACTTGCAAGTTTTGAATAGCCCACAACCTGCGGATGGTGAATCTAAGATCAGTTTGGTTGTCACGCCCCGTGATGACAAAAACGCTCCGCTTTCTGGTGTCAATATCAAATTGATTACCGACGCTGATGAAACCCAAATGACAATAGCAAGTAGTACGGGTGTCACCAATGAACTGGGTCAATTTAGCACGACGGTAACCAGTGAGAGGGCACAAACCGTCAATGTGACAGCAGTAGTCGAAGGTATTCCCGATCCGAATGTCAGAGATATTGAAGTTATCCGCTTTGATCCCATAGATAGCGGTACGATTGATTTACGAGTTGAAACTGATGGGCAACCAGCGGATGGTGAATCGGTAATCACCTTAATCGTGACATTCCGTGATGCTGTAGGCAATCCCGTTCCAGATGCCGATGTCGAACTCATTTCTGACTCCACTCGTGTCGAGATAAACGGGGGTAAAACCAATGCTTTAGGTGAATTTCGCACCACAGTAACCACTACCGTGCCGGAAAGCATGGATATCACGCCTGTTGTTAAAGGTATTGTGGGTAATGAGAAAACGATTACCTTTATTCCCGTCAGCAGTAATCGAATTCAATTAGATATACTCAATAATGAGCAACCTGCTGATGGCGAATCTGCCATTATTTTGATAGTGACATTCCGTGATGCCAGCGATCAGGTTATACCTAATGCAACCGTTGAATTTATTGATGATTCTGTCAATCTGGATATTAGCGGTGGTATAACCAATGCAATTGGAGAATTTCGCACCACAGTAACCAGTACGCTGGAGGAAATCATAAAAATCACGCCGGTTGTCAACGGTTTTGTCGGTGAACATCAGTTCATCACCTTTAAAACGGTAGACAGTGGCAGCATTGATTTACAAATTCAAAATGATGGGCAACCGGCCGATGGCAATTCCCCAATTACCTTGATTCTCACGTTTCGTGATGCCAGCGGAAAGGCTATACCTAATGCCACCGTGGAATTTACGGATGATTCGGTTAATCTGGATATTGCCGGTGGGCAAACCAATGCCGTAGGTGAATTTCGCACCACAGTAACCAGTACGGTAGAGGAAACCATTAATGTGACTCCAGTTGTCAAAGGAATTGTCGGCACTGCAAAAATGATCACCTTTGTTAAACCGGAACCTATCGGTCTCCCCGTCGTTGATTTTAAACCCACTGTGCTGAATAACAACCAACCCGCTGATGGCACAACCGGTATTACAGTGAATGTCGTTGCAAGAGATAACGGTGGACGGGCTATGCCGAATGTACCTGTGTTTGTGCAAATGCCCACGGGTACATCAGCTATAGCTAATCCGGCTCAAGGCCAAACCTTAGACGATGGCACCTTTACAACCACGATTACTTCTCCAATGGCAGGAGAAGTTGCCGTCACGCTTTCTATAGAAGGGACTGACATTTCTAGTGTGCCGGTATTGGTTAACTTTGTCGTAAGTTCTGGCCCTGAGGGGGGAGTGAATAGCGTTGAACTTCTTGTCGAAAATGCACCACAACCTGCTAATGGTACATCTAAAATCACTTTGATCACGATTCCCCGTGATACGAGGGG
>Ga0233403_10000312_pt1 | contig 22878 bp, 16 predicted proteins | sample Na_oxic_1_MG_FD_179866 | JGI IMG/M metagenome (GOLD analysis project Ga0233403, IMG submission 179866) | Seawater microbial communities from Saanich Inlet, British Columbia, Canada - Na_oxic_1_MG | ecosystem: Environmental > Aquatic > Marine > Inlet | place: Canada: British Columbia | collected...
CGTATCCGCGTTAACTCAATTTCAGGTGATACGTAACCTTAATGAAATTGCTAACCTAGATCAGGCGATTCAGCAAGAGCGCGTGTTAACCATTGGTGATCGGTATATGTATAAAACCAATGTCGTTTACACCGGAATAAAAATCAATGAAATCAGTGATTTTCAGCCTGATAATCTCACTTTTACGTTAGATTTTCATATTTGGTTTCGCTCGGCGAAAAATTTTGAGCCCCAAGATATTGAATTTCTGAATGCGTTGGAACCGGACAAGATCAAGGAAGTATTAAAAAATACGCCTATTAATGAAAAAACGACGGATCAGATTACCTACCGTGTTTATAGAATAAAAAGCCGTTTTCGGGCGGACTATCTTTCCCGTCATTATGCTTATAAACAGCATATACTGAGTGTCAATTTCCATCATAAATCGTTAACGAGAAATAATCTCATTTATGTAACGGATGTGTTAGGCATGGGAGATAGCAACCAGGTATCAGAAACTCAGCGAAATCGCCAGATTATCAGCCCCACCTTGGGTTGGTTTACCGGGCAAATTCGATTCTTTCCGGATGTGGTTAAAAAATATTCTTTAGGAGATCCGGAATATTTGAATGTGCAAGCTGGGAAGGTTGAATATTCTCGCTTTAATGCGAGTGTTCCGCTTAAAAAAAATGAAATGACCTTACGGGGAGTCATTCCCGACTCAGTTGCTCAGCCTCTGATAGTGTTAAGTGGTCTGTTAATATTCCTGCTTAATATGGTTTCTAAGAAGTTTAGAAAGTTATCCAAATGGATTTGGTTTTTTCAAGCCTCATTGGCCTTTATTTTTCTGCTCTCTGCTGAAGTGGTCTTGATTGATTTGCTGTCTAAAAACCTTGAAACGTATCAGATGAAATTTGTTATCCAGATATTTGATATCCTGTGGTGGGTAATACCGGCATTTCTTCTTAATCTCGCTTCAGAAAGTTTTATCTGGACACCGGTAGAAGAAAAAACCGGTCGTCTCATACCCAATATCGTTCGCTTGTTTTTGGCTTTTATTATTTATTTTATGGCCTTTGTTGGGATTATTGCCTTTGTCTATGATGAGCAACTCACCAGTATTTTGGCAACCAGTGGTGTGATCGCGATGATTATTGGTTTGGCGATTCAAATCAATATTTCTAACATCTTCTCCGGGATTGCGATTAACATAGAAAGCCCCTTTAGAATTGGTGATTGGGTCCAAATAGGTAAGTTTGAGGAAGGACAAATCGTCGATATTACTTGGCGGACGACTCGACTAAAAACGAGGGCCGAATGTATTTTAAGCATTCCCAACAGTATGGCCTCAGAATCTCCTATTCTGAACTTCTGTTATCCCGATGACATTTACTGGTTATGGCCGACAGTCTATGTGCATCCGATGCACCCACCGGCTCGCGTGAAAAAACTGCTTCTGGACGCTCTGTTGTCAGCCAACAAAGTCCTCAAAGAGCCGGCCCCGGTTGTTCTGTTTACCGGCATCAATGAATGGGCTTCCAGCTACTGGGTCGCTTTTTGTGCGGACGACTATGCTGATAAAAATTTTATTTTGGAAGAAGTCTGGACACGAGTTTGGTTTCATTTGAACCGTGCCGGTATCACCCCAGCCGTGCAACGGCAAGAAATTCATATGTTTAAAGGGGTTAAAGAAAGAGGCGGAGAAGAAGCCACTAAACCGATTACTCTGTTGCAGGAAGTGGTCATTTTCAAACAGTTTGATTCCTCAGCCAAACAGTTTCTGAGTGAGCGAATACGCCGTCACCGGTTTGGGCCAAACGATATCATTGTTCAACAAGGGGATGCTGGAGATTCGTTATTTGTTATTGTTGAAGGCGTGGTTTGTGTACAGGTGCATACAGATGATGGAAAAACTCAGGAGGTTGCCCGTTTAGGTGCTGGGGACTTTTTTGGCGAGATGGCTCTTCTAACTGGTGAAGAGAGAACCGCCACCGTGATTGCTCTAGTTGATACATCAGTGTTTGAATTAACCAAGGCTGATATTGCGCCTTTAATAGCGCAACAACCGGAAGTTTCCGAGCTGGTAAGTAAAGTATTGAGTCAGCGACAGATGGCAACACAATCTCGAATGCATATTGAGGAAGATGTTGAAGAGGAAAACAAAGCCGCTTACATACGGATTCTCAACAAAATTGAACACTTTTTTGGGTTGAGAGAAGAACAGTAACCGGTTAGAAGGCAACTCACAAAAAATAATATACCCAAAAGGGGCAACCATAAAGGATTGCCCCTACGGTCATTGTTTCGTAGGGGTAATCCCACGCGCAAACCCCAATCCCACGTGTAGGGGCAATCCCTTGTGGTTGCCCTTGGTATTTTAAATATTTTTAACAGTAACCGAAAGGTTTAAAGTTTTCTCGCCAATTCTTTAGATGAGAAACCCACGAACTCTGGATTAGTTACCCTTATTTAAATAAGGGTAATTTTTAATGCCAAAAGTGTTCAGTTCTTTATTTAACAAGAATATGAATAACTGGAATTTTCGATATCCCGTTTTTGGCAAAGATTTCTACCGGTTAATTATCCAATCCAGTTTTCTATAGTTCATATTAACAACAGATAACTGAAACATGGAACAACCTATTTTAATCGTAGAAGATGAATCTGCTATCCTTGAAATGTTACATATTGCCTTAAGCCAAGCCGGTTTTTTGGTTGAAGAAGCCCAAAATGTCCATCAAGCAAAAACCTTAATTTTTAATCGTTTACCAGAACTGATCTTGCTTGATTGGATGTTGCCTGATGTCAGTGGTATTGACTTTGCTCGGCAACTCAAAGCCGATTCCAAAACTCAAGAAATACCCATCATTATATTAACCGCTCGAGGCGAAGAAGAAGACAAAATTCGCGGACTGGAAGCCGGCGCTGATGATTATGTGACAAAACCCTTTTCTCCGCGTGAATTAATAGCTCGCATCAAAGCGGTGCTACGTCGCGCATCAACACACGGCGATCAATTGGTCGTGAATGACTTGCAGATGTATTCGGCTGAACATCGCGTGATGATAGGCGATCAGGAAGTACAAATGGGTCCAACCGAATTTCGTTTGTTGCATTTTTTTATGCAACATCCAGAACGTGTATATAGCCGTGATCAGGTACTTGATCAAGTGTGGGGAAGTAATGTGTATATTGAAGAACGTACCGTCGATGTCCATATTCGTCGTTTGCGTAAAGCGCTCGCCGCGCATGGATATGATCATCTGGTGCAAACGGTACGTGGTGTCGGATATCGCTTCTCGACACGCGAATAAAAAATGGGATTCCAAGCTGGCGAACTCATTTTTCTGGAATACTATACCTATAACTGCTCGGTAATCCCTAGCCGGTGTTAAAACCCAGGTTTGTAGGGACTACCGAAAACGGATAACTGATATGTCTTCAGCTTGGATTCAAGAATTTTGGCGTTTGCTCGGTTTAGCACTGAGCATGTTATTTGTTGGACTGTTAACCGGACAAACTGTTTTCTTTTTATTCCTCGGTTGTTTGATTTATCTAGGTTGGCATCTATACAACCTGTATCGTTTAGAGCGTTGGTTTATTCACAGTAAAAACTTTTATCCCCCACAAGCGCCTGGTATTTGGGGCGAAGTATTTTATCATTTCTATCGCCTACAGCAACGCAATCGCAAGCGTAAACGTAAGCTAGGAGTCATGCTAAAACGCTTTAAAACTTCAACATCTGCGATGCCAGATGCTGCCGTTGTTTTAGGAGAACACCATGAAATTGAATGGCTTAACAAAGCGGCTCATCATTTACTTGGCTTACAATCTCCCCAAGATAAAGGTAAACCCATTACTCATTTCATACGTTCTCCCGCTTTTTCCGAATATCTTGCCAATAGTGATGAAAAAATAGCCATCAAGTTAGCTTCTCCGATTGATCCCCACATCATGTTGACAATTCGCGTCGTGCCTTATGCGAAAAATCATCAGCATCTGTTGTTGGCGAGGGATGTGACGCAAATTGAACGTTTGGAGCAAATTCGTCGCGATTTTATTGCTAATATCTCGCATGAATTACGCACCCCGCTCACGGTGATTAATGGGTTTGTTGAAACCATGCGTGATGTCCAAGATGATTGCATCAAACCATGGGAACGCCCCTTGTTGCTGATGGCTCAACAAACCGCGCGGATGAGTAACATCGTTGATGAGTTATTATTGTTATCGCGTCTGGAATCAGAGCCTTCAACCAATATGGGGCAACCAGTTGGTGTAGCCGAACTACTGAAAACGGTTTGTGAAGAAGCGCGTATCCTCAGTGGAGAGCAAAACCATCAGATCACCTTGGAAGTAGATGATCTGATTCTTTATGGATATGCCGAAGAATTGCGTAGTGCTTTTTCTAATATGGTGTTTAATGCAGTCCGTTATACGCCCGCCGGTGGTGACATTCAAGTGCGTTGGTATAAAGATGAGCAAGGAAAACATTTTCAAGTCACTGATACTGGTGAGGGCATCGCTCCTGAACATTTACCCCGTTTAACCGAACGTTTTTATCGGGTAGATGTAGGGCGCTCACGCAACCAAGGCGGAACCGGGTTAGGATTGGCGATTGTTAAACATGTACTCAACCGTCATCAAGGACATTTACGTGTAGAAAGTACGTTAGGCGAGGGCAGTACATTTTGGTGTGATTTTCCCAAAACGACGAATGAGCCGGTTGATGATATATAGTGTTTTAGATAAATAATTTCACCAACGAGCCTCTTGCAAAACTCTTGAGCCATTACGGAAAAACAATAACTTATGACGAAATTATGACTGTAAGTTATTGATTTATAGTTGCACGGACGGAGTTTTGCAAGTCCCTCATCTTAAATATTTAATTTTCTTAATATCTTTTTCATAATTCCTCAAAAGTTTCAATTCATTTATTTATTAGGCGATGCGATTTTATTCTTTTTTCGCGAGCAACTTTGCCAAGATGATCGATTAGAAAAAACTCAAGCGGCGTTGCAATGAGAAGGCTTAGACTAAAAAATCAATAACTTATAAAAATAGTTGGGTCAAGTTTTTGATAACAATTATTTTATAATCAAACACTTAGGTAACTCGCAAAAAATAAAATACCCATCCGGGGCTGGAGCAACGGATTCGGGTTGGATCAACGGATTGGGGTAACCACAAGGGATTACCCCTACGAATCAATGACCGTAGGGGCAATCCTTTATGGTTGCCCCCAATCCTTTATGGTTGCCCCCAATCCTTTATGGTTGCCCTGGTAGATTATTTTTTGCGAGTTGCCTTAAATAAAGTATGAGCGGGAATAGCTGAAATGAACGATGACTTAACTTAACCATTGATCGGAAAATGTTATAATTTTTTGTACTTATTAGCACCCAGCGCCGTTACAGAACAGAGAGAATGGCGTAAACTTACGAAAAACCAGCACTCCTATTGATTGAAGGAAAAAAATATGCGTTTGTTTATTGGACTGATGTCCGGCACCAGTGTGGATGCCATTGATGCCGTATTGGTTGAATTTATTGGCTCCAAAGTACAAGTCCTGGCGGTGCATTCCCACCCTTGGCCCCCCTCGTTGCGCGAGGCCTTGCTGTTTCTGAGTCAAGAAACACGAGAACAAAGCACTCTGCATGACATAGCGATTCTTGATATCAAAGTAGGTGAATTATTTGCCGAGGCCTCTTTAGCGTTACTAGAAAAATCCTCAAAGTCACCAGAACAAATTACTGCTATAGGTAGCCCAGGACAAACCTTATATCACCATCCAAACGGTAGTCCCCCGTATACTTGGCAATTGGGCGATCCGAATGTGATTGCCCAAATGACTGGAATTGCTACCGTGGCCGATTTTCGGCGGCGAGATGTCGCGGCTGGTGGACAAGGTGCCCCATTAGTGCCGGCCTTTCATCAGGCACTCTGGCAAACTCCGAATGAAAATCGGGTGATCGCCAATATTGGTGGCATTGCTAATATTACCGTGTTGCCCGCGGACGACAATCAGGCCGTGATTGGTTTCGATACTGGCCCTGGCAACGCGCTGTTGGATGCTCATGCTTACCAACAACAACATATTAGTATGGATAACGAAGGTGCTTGGGCTGCAACTGGCACCGTGCAGCCCTCGTTGTTGAAAGCAATGCTGGCCGATCCTTATTTTGCTCAATCGGCCCCAAAGACGACTGGGCGGGACTATTTTAATCTGGATTGGTTGAGTTCTTATACCTTGGGTTTATCTCTACGCGCTGAAGATATTCAAGCGACTTTGTGTCAATTGACAGTGACTAGCATTGTTTCGGCCATATTGCGTTATACACCACAACGTTTATTAGTCTGTGGTGGAGGCGTGCATAATCCGTTGTTGATGGATGGACTGGCGAAACAGTTGCCGGACGCTGTGGTTGAATCAACGGCAACGGTTGGCATTGATTCGGACTGGGTTGAAGCGATCAGTTTTGCCTGGTTAGCGCAACGACGCTTGGATAAGCTGCCGGGGAATTTGCCATCAGTAACCGGAGCGCGTCAGGCGGTCGTGTTGGGAAGTGTTTATATCTAAAACATCGCATTCAGACCTGACCGGTTTTCAAAAACCGGTCTCTCTAATAATTAATTAGGTTGGCGAAGTTTTTTTCGTCCAACGTTGGCTACGCTTTGGCCCTTTGTTCATCTTTTTTTCTAGCATTTTCCGAATGTCGTTGTAATGAGGATCATTGACGAGATTGTGCGTTTCGTCTGGGTCCAGTTCATAGTCATAAAGTTCACGGTCAATCACCAAGTTACCCGCCATCGGATGCCAGCGGTTGCCAAAGTTATCCCAGTCAGGATTATAAACCCACTCGGTATAACGATACCGTTCAGTCCGTAGACTGTAGCCCATGGCGCGATATTTTGTCTCGGTTGTTTCGTTCTTCAGCTTTCTGGAAAATTGGGTAAAAGCCGGTTTGTCCCAGTGAGCTTGCGGGTTATTGAAAAACAACGAGGCATCGGCGCCTTCCAGTCCTTCTGGAATCGGTAAATCAGCCAGAGTACATAAAGTTGGGTACACATCAACCAATTCGACCGGTGCCGCACATTGACTACCGGCGTTTTTCATGTTTGGTACGCGAATGATAAGAGGTGAACGGGTGGCTTGTTCAAAAAGGGTGAGTTTGCCCCACATGCCATGATCGCCCAAGTGCCAACCTTGATCTGACCACAAGCAGACAATGGTATTATCAACAAGACCCAGCACCTCTAATTCATTCAGCAACTTGCCTACTAAAGAATCGATATAGCTGGTGCTGGCATAATAACCGTGCAATAACTTCTTTTCAATGTCATCTGGTATTGGAGCCGTTCCAGTCGGAATACCACCATAATTGCGGAGTTCCCAAGAAGGTTGGGTGACATAATGCGGGGCACCGATGGGAGCCTTGTCCCAGGTTGGCAATTTCAGTTCATCAATATTGTACATATCCCAGTACTTTTTCGGGGCGACAAAAGGTAGATGTGGCTTAATAAAGCCAGCGGCCAGAAAAAAAGGTTGCTGCTTGTTGGCCAATTCACGGAGACAGTCAATTTGAGACTGACAGCGGGCACCGTCCCCGTAAGCTTCATCTGGCACATCGAAAGAGTCTTCGTAAAACGGTATTCTTTCTAATGAGTCAAGATATTGACGGCGTTCTTTGCCTTTCAGTCCTTTAGCACTCGCTTCCCTCAGTTTCGTTAACCGTATTTTGCTGATGGCTTGGCTATTTTCATCCAGATACCAAGGCAGATTAGCCCCATTTGTCCACGGTGTACTCCAGGCCTGTGGATCATCTTCTCTAGTACGATAGATCTTACCAATGGCTTGAGTCCAGTAGCCATGAGATTTAAAGTGCTGGGGCAACGTCCAAGCATCGGGTATTGTCTTCCGGAATGGGGTTTGTAAGGTCATGACTTGGGTCGTATCGGGGCGAAGCCCAGTCATAACACTAGTCCGTGATGGTAAACAGAGTGTCATCTGGCAGTGGCAATTAGTAAATGTAAGCCCATCGGCTGCCAGCCGATCCATGTTCGGTGTTTTGATATCGGAAACGCCATAAGCACCCATCAATGGTTTCAGATCGTCAATGGAAATAAATAGAATGTTGGGTTTTTTGGTGTCGGCAGCGGTAATCCGCTGATAAGCTGACAATATGAATAGACCGATGGTACTCATGCCAGTCTTTTTTAAAAAATCACGGCGATTCATCATTTTATTTTCCGGTTGTTGTTTAAGTTTCGGGAAACTTAAGACCTGACCGGTTTTTCAAACCGGTCTATTTATGGCATAGTCTCATTCAATGAGACTGGGATCGTTAAATGGGATTGATTATAATCAATGAGTTACCTTGATAAAGACATTTTAATCGGAATGGTTTCAAAAATAATTTATGATTGGATATAGTCAATGCTTTGATTTGATTAGCTTTATAAATCAAATTTCTCAAACATCGTTCTCCAAAATTCCCTCTTTTTTTTATCAGCTAAAGTGGTTAACAAGCACACTCATTAAAGATTTCCTATTCAATGACTCCAGTGCCTTCCAGTACTCAGTAGTGGGTATGTATACATAAGTCATCTAATCAGCTATGGTGATGGTATGTGTTTCAAAAGCCATCGTCTCTAAGTCGCCTAACATGTAAGTCGCCGGTCCGCCGACTCCTCCTACTGAGCCTGGATTACAAAGCAGGGTTTGCGTTCCTTTGATATTTGTTATCTGTTCAATGGATACTTTATGAGTGTGCCCACAACAAACCAGATCATATTTGCCGGTGACGGCCATCGCTTGGGCGTAATGGGGATAGTGGACTAGGAAAATATGTCGCCCAGCCAATGTAATCGTTGCATCTTGCCCATAGTAGCGAATTAGGCTTTCTGGTGTGTGAGAAACTTTTGAAAGCGCATAAAGATCGCCGGTGTTATTTCCGTGAATGGCATGAACCGGCAAGTCATAAGCTGTTAATTTTTTCAGTGTACTCGGCGCGACGATGTCGCCACAATGTAAGATTGCTTGTGCGCCACGCTGTTTAGCCGCTGCCGCTGCCGCACAGAGTAGTGGGATATTATCGTGACTGTCAGAGAGAAGACAAATTTTCATGGGGTAGTCTGATTAAAGGTAGTGAGAGTCAATTTTCCTATTTTTGGGTCGGCAAAAAAAGTGTTTTATTATACCTATTTTGAGTTGAATTCTAGGTTTTTTATCCTAACAAGTTTTGAACCGGATTTAACGGATTAACGGATTGTCCGGATTATTTTAACAGGGCAACCCGAAAGGATTGCCCCTACACGATAATCTGGTCATTGTAGGGGTAATCTCACTTGGATTGAAAATGCGGCGGATAAAATCTCAACCAACGGCAAACTCAGTCAATTTTCTTTTGTATGGTGCATGATAAGCCAACACGATGTCTTCTTTTGGAATACCCATTGCGACTAACTCGTCTGCAATACTGTCTTCAGTGCCATCATGTTGTATCCAAATTTGGTGATCTTTAATGTCTATGTGTAAGAGACAGCCGCGAATTCGTTCATGATAATCCCACCCAACGCTGGTTAATAAATAATGGTGGTTTTCCCGATCAAAAATCGTTTGGATTTCAACTTCTCCATAGGATGGCTTATGAAGACTATATTTCTTAATGAGGGTTTCGACAGAAGTTTGGTATTGTTCTAGGTTTGCCATTTGATGATGATCTCCTGTTCAATATCATAGACAAGGTACTTTATTTGATAAGTTTCAATCAGTTCGGTTGTCAATGGGAGCGTAAAATAAGCTTGATAGCTATCATCAGGAATCGCTAGATAGAGCATACGTTCCGGTTCTTTATTTGTTAATACGAGGCGGTAATGTATAAACTGCCCTATTGCTTGGTGAAATTCATAGATGAATGATTTACCAATGAAACTTTTAATTTCAACCGCTATCTGTTGTCCGGCTTTTTCAGCGGCTACGATTTTTTCCGCACCTAAATCAATATACGAATCAAATCCACCGTATTGCAAGAACAGTGGATCATCGGTGATAATCCAACCTTCTCTCACAAGGGCATTTTTTACGGTGTCATGAAATAAGTCTTTTGCTGGCATTTTTTTAATTAAATCCGTTAACGAACAAGAGTGTGATTTTTGGTGTTATCACACATCCCCCCCCAGGTTCCTACTCTATGCACACAAATATTTTGTAGGGGGCAGGTAAGCTGGCTGCAAAGACTTGAATAATCTCAAAAAGATGAAAGCTTAGCAGTCCCTCCGACCTAGCGTAAATATATAAAAATCAGACACTTAAAAAATTATGTGCATAGAGTAGTCCAGGTTCATCGGTATTATTGGTTATTCCACCAAGTTTCTAAGCCTTGTGCGTTGATTTTAACATCACTTACCAAAAGTTCTCGACAAGTGTCTGGAGGTAGTGTGCAGCCAAGTTTTTGTAGTTCATTTAAAAAATAACGCATAATTTCTTCAATCAGTTGAGTATGACGTTCTTTTCCAGAGTCGGCAACCGCCTCCATTAAAGCCACCAGTTTGTCTATCGATTCGTGCAGTTTGTCAGCTTGTTTGGCGACTTCGGTGACTTCTCCGTAGTGAGTCAGATACATTTTTTCGGGCTGATAGGAAAGTAACCGGTTGATTGAGTTATGTAGTGCCGGCGGATCAAATTGCGTCGGTGTGGTAGCGGCATAAATGAAAGCACCTTTAGGGGTGTCAAATTCTTTCAGAGAAATGCCAAAGGTGTCTCCAGTAAAAAAACTCTTAGCGCGTTCGTCAAATATGCAAAAATGATGCCGTGCATGTCCAGGCGTATCTAAAAATAACAGTGAACGGCCTTGAAAATCAATCACTTGTTCATCTTCAGCAGATATGACTCGTTCTGGTGCGATTGGCACGATTTCGCCATAATGGGCTTGAAAGGTTTTTTCACCAAAGACGGCTTGTGCGCTCGCGCTCAGCACGTTGGGATTGATCATGTGTCTGGCACCGCGAGGATGTACGACTAAACGGGCATTGGGCAAAGATTGTATCAGTTGTCCAGCGCCGCCGGCATGATCCAAATGGACATGGGTGACAATGACATAATCAACATTTTCCGCCGGGATGTTTTTTTGCCGTAATGCTTCCAGTAAGCGTGGCACATTATGGGTGGTGCCGACATCAACATAGGCAGCGTGGTTATTTTCAATGATTAAATGGCTGGCATCAAAAAATGGGCGCGTGAAGCCGGTGTCTATGGTGGTGATGTCAAAGGGGTGGTTTTGTAATAGGTTATGATTCATAATTGATTGTGTTCCATTTTTGTTTGAATGAAAATTTCCCAAGGACCTCACTGCCAAGTACAACGGATACTCGAAACAAACGGATTTTAGGAATAAACAATTTTGATAAAATTCAAATTTTAAAAATGTTTTTTTATCCGGGACTGAAGGGTGTCCGTTGTACTACTTTTAGAAAATCAGTCAGTTATTCGTGACGATAGGCGGCATTGAAGTTTTACCTGGGTGGGGCTATTCGCATTAAACTCTTTTGGGGTTCTAAAAGAAAGTTTGGCAATTCTGATTTTTAAATTATGGGAAAAAATGCCTCTTTAGTCAAATAGTGAGTAAATTTTTAACTGATTATAGCGAAACATCCAACAGAGTACCTTGACCAAGCCCCCCAAAAACCCGCACGTTCAAACTGAGTCCAACACATAGCAATGAGTCACAATAATTCCCATTAGACTTTGAGCTAACCCGCTTTTCTATACCAATGAAAGTTGATAACCGGGTTTATATTTATCAATTGCTTTATTTAATTTTTCAACCTATTATAAAATAACAGGCAACAGTTCATAAAATAGGAAACGAGTATGAAATTTGGTTTTTTGACCAAAAAATGCCATTTCTATGCCCAAAAACGAATAGGGCTGAATCGGTTCATAGAAAAATAATTGGGGTCAGAGTAAAATTAATTCTAACTTGGTCTTGCAACCTTTGCCTCAAGTCGCGCGACTGAAGAGCGGTGTTATCCTGATGAAACGTTCCCCCTTCGGCACCTACTCTATGCACACAAATAGTTCCATAAAAAGTGTGAATAAAAAAATCCTCGCAATTTTATTGAGTTTTAAACGACTGGGTATCATTCATCACCCCACAGTCTCCGTTAAAAACTTATAAATCAATAAGTTGAGAGTTTTTTGTATAGAGTAGCCTTCGGCAGGGAGTCCTTGGGTTGTCGTTCAGGATAACAACACGTTCTCGCTACCAATTGACATCCCAGGAAAATGCCGATCAACAGTGGGCATTAGTCAAGGCGTAAGATTAGATAATTAATCAAAAAAATGCCCTAACTCATAGCGGCTGAAGAGGAATGTTGAAGAGTGTTTATAATTCAAATATTTATTTCAAATACATGCGTAAAGAATATGTTTTGCAAAAACTGGCCGAAAAACGGCAAGTCGATCCAAATTGTACTGCTTTTGGAGTAAAAAAACACCGATACGAATTAAATTACCCTCTTGGAAAATGGGAAGTAGAGGAAATTGAAAAAAAATTTCATATAAAATTACCAAATGAATATAGGAAATTTATTTCGTATATAGGTGATGGAGGTGCTGGCCCAGGATATGGTTTATTTCCATTCAGAAAATCACTTAAATATCCAGGTTCTAAAATAAATAGAAAAAAAATAACGGAAGATTTTATCAGACCTGATGAGTTAGCAGAAGATGATTGGTCTGATTCTGGTCTATTGATACTATGTCAACATGGATGTGCAAACAATACTTTCTTAGTGATAACTGGTAAAGAACGGGGTTATGTGTGGGAACTAATTGAATGGGCTGGATATATACCTCTTCTAAAAAATCCTCCGAAATTATCAAATGGTAGAGGATTATCTGAACAAGAAAGAGAACAACAGGAAACAGAATGGTTAAATAAACTATACCAAGCATCAGATAACGAAAAGATGACTTTTACAGATTGGTATAAAAGTTGGCTCCAAGAATTACCAATATTGCCAATGAATTAAATCTTAACGCCATATATAACAGAGAATAATTGATATGATGCAAATCGGTCCTTATACCTTTAAAAACAATCTCGTTCTGGCACCGATGGCGGGAGTCACTGATAGTCCCTTTCGACAGTTGTGTAAACAACTGGGTGCCGGTATGGCGGTTTCAGAAATGATTTCGTCAAATTCGTTGCTGTGGGGCAGCAAAAAAACGTTGCGTCGCGCTCTTCATGAGGGTGAAACGGAGCCGCGTTGTGTGCAAATTGTTGGTGCTGACGCTCAATTGATGGCAAAAGCGGCTCAACACAATGTTGAGAACGGTGCCCAAATGATTGATATTAATATGGGTTGCCCAGCTAAAAAAATTTGTAATGTGATGGCCGGTTCGGCATTATTGAAAGATGAAGTTTTAGTCGGCAAAATTCTTGAGGCGGTCGTTCAATCGGTTGATGTGCCCGTCACGTTGAAAATACGCACCGGTTGGGATAAGCAACATCGTAATGGGGTGCGAATTGCCCAAATAGCGGAACAAGCCGGCATACAAGCGTTGGCCGTTCATGGGCGCACTCGCTCCTGTGGATTTAGCGGCAACGCTGAGTATGATACCATAGCTGAAATTAAAGCGTCCGTTCATATTCCGATCATTGCGAATGGTGATATTCGCTGCCCTGAAACGGCTCAGTATGTGTTAAATTATACCGGTGCGGATGCGATTATGATCGGCCGGGCTGCGCTTGGACGACCTTGGATATTTCAGGAAATCGATCACTATTTAAAAACGGGTGAAAAATACCCGTCGCCTACGATTAGTTTTATTCGTGACACGTTGTTGACACATCTTAATAATTTGTATCGTTTTTATGGTGAATATACGGGAGTGCGGATGGCTCGTAAGCATTTGTCTTGGTATAGCAAAGGACAGCCGCAAGGGGCGACGTTTCGTAATACGGTTAATCGGGTAGATAGTCGTATTGAGCAAATGGATTTAATGTGCAAGTTTTTTGCCCAATAATATATATATTTTGCGTTGTGCCGCCTGACAAAGCTTTGTACTCCAACGCAATGCCGCTAATCGTCGTGAATATTAAGGTTTTCCTCCCAACCCCGAAGGGGTAAATGTGAAGAGCAAGAGGTGAAACCCTCATCGTTAGACATAAGTCAAAATGGTAGGAATTGTAGGGGGCCGGTAGAGCGGAGCGAAACCCACCATGATTGACTACGAAAAAATTTTAAAAATCAAATGCTTAAAGATTTATGTATAACGATGAGGGTGAAACCTGGGGGAGTTCGGGGGTATCATCCACATTGCACCAAAAAAGTGTCTTTGGCTATTGCATTGTTTTTTTGAATATGATTTAATGAGACCCATCAAGTTTAACAGACAAAAACGGTAGTAGGTAGCCAATGACGGCAATTGAAACTTTTATAAAATACCAAATCTTAGGAAGACCTATCAACACGGTTTGATATAGTAACATTCTTATATTTTTGTACCGTAAAAGGACTAATATGGTTAAAAATATTTTGTTAGAACATTTTTAAGTACCCGTTCATATATTTTTCAAAAATAAAGCTAATAAAAACAATCGTTTATGTATTAAAAATACCTGAAAACTTCTGGACGGGTACTTATAGGAATGTCACTATAGTAGGTCAGGGGAACGTCAAATTCAACGCTAACTTATTGATTATTAAACAAATGGCTATGGCATTGTTTTTTTGAATATGATTTAATGATACCCATAAAGTTTAACTGACAAAAACGGTAGTAGCCAATGACGGCAATTGAAACTTTTATAAAAATACCAAATCTAAGAAGACCTATCAACACGGTTTGATAGTAGGTAGCCAATGACGGCAATTTGTCTGTTTTAGCAATGACGCTAATTTGAGGTTCTTGCAAAACCCCAGGTTTCACCAGTTGCTCTTAACATTCAACCCCTACGGGGTTGATATTGTTAAAAGAATAACCCAAGGAGCCTCTTGCTTTCTCCCCAGGTGAAACCTGGGACAACCCCGATAGGGGTTGAATTTGAATAGCCCCAGGTGAAACCTGGGGAAACTTTCAAAAATAGTTTTGCAAGCGGCTCATTTGTTTATGTTTTTAGCCATAGCCCCTCGTCTATTTTAACGTGTGGCTTTGTTTTCGGTGCCATTAAGTTGTCTGAATCATAATTTTCAGAATGAAAAGCCTCTCTCTTCTCTTGCAAAACTATTGAACGATTACAGAAAAACAATAACTTACGGCCACATAAGGACTGTAAGTTATTGATTTATAGTTTTACTGACGGAGTTTTGCAAGTCGTCCCTTCCCTCTGAAGAAATATTTAATTCAAAATAAATAAATTTCTGAAATTCTGAAAATTCTGATTAATACCATAGCTCAATCTTGACTAGAGCGTGCGTCAATCCATCCATTTCGATGAATTATACTGCAAACGGTTAGAATTTAAACTTTTATTCAATGCACAAAATCATAAATCTTATCAAAATTTGTTAAAAGTTTAATTTTTACCGGTGCGAAGTATATCTTAGTCAACCGACATAAACAACAAGTAATGCAACGTTGATTCGACTTACCCTAAAATTAAGTTTTGACAAAGCATTAGTTTCGCCTCGCGTTGTAACAGGCATTTTCTTTGAAGACGTTGGAAACAAGAAAAATGGCTTTAATTTCTCAAGATGCAACAATCCCACTAAATTTGTTCAAAACTTCCCCAAAATCCATTATCATCAAAGGTAATCAAAATATGTCTGGAAAAAACACACCGGTTGTTGCTGTTTTGAATATGAAAGGTGGCGTTGGAAAAACAACCATCGCGGGTAATTTATTTCGAGAAGTTTTTCATGATAAACAAATTCATACGCTTCTAATTGATCTTGATGCCCAATTTAATTTAACTCAATTGTTAAAGACAAGGGTGCAATATGACAATTTGTTAGCTGACCAAAAAACCATCTTTTCTGTCTTTCAACATAAAATACCCGATTCTGTGTTTGCCGTTTCAGAGGAATATCATTTAGAGTTACCACCGATAGATAACTTAGTAACAACTTTGGAAAAAATTGACAATACAGATGCAAAACTTCAGTTGTTGTCTGGCGATTTTAGATTGACAATGTTAAACCTTAAAACGGGTGCTGAACTAAGACTTCCTAAAAAGAGGTTCAAACGTTTTGTTGAAAGCGCAAAACAACAATATCAACTTGTTATTATAGATTGTAACCCGTCGACTTCTTTTTTAACCAGTTGTGCTTTAGAAGTGGCCTCACACCTTTTGATACCAGTAAAACCTGACAAATACTCAGTTATTGGTGTAGAGATGATACTGGATTATACCAAAGGATATTTAGAAAAAGGACTTGTGCCAGCTATTAACATATTACTCAACGATATGAAAGATGAATCCGATGATAAGGACGTTGCCAGTGGACTCAGAAAACACCGTGAATTAGGTTCAAAAGTATTGGTTAATGAACTCAAGCATAGCAAGTTGCTCAGAGCAAAACCGGATCACACTGGATTTGCAACCGAGCAAAAAGTACCATACAATGAGACGGTTAGAAAAAATTTAGTCGAAATCGCTAAGGAATACTATCCTTTTCTCGGATTATCGTTATGAAAAAAGTAGAATACCAAACTCTTGAATACAAACTCATCTATCTACTTGCTGATCCCTCAATTAAAGACGATGCGTTAAGCAAGTTCTTTTATCAACTAAAAAATGGTGGCTTAGAAACTTGCTTTGATAAAGCAAAACAGCTTAGACACTTACTCATTAGCTCTGACGATAAACTTAACCGGGATTTTGATACAAGTATTTCTAAAATAAGAGAAAAATCAACTGACTTGAACCATCTTAATCTTTCTGATTATGAACACAAAATTTTAACTCAAGTTGATAACTTACTCAAAAAAGAAGCTCGAATGACAGCCAAAGATATAATAGACTGTATGAGTTCTGATCTGGGAATTAAAGTTCCTTCGAGCAACCGTAGCTTTTATGAAAAAGTATTATATCTGGTTAAAGCATCAGGAGGTTCCAAGCTTCTTAATGTGGTTTACCAAATTTATGACAAAAAGATAGACACTCAAACTAAAAATGATTGGCCTCTTAGGGAAAAATAAGAATGCTATCTTTAGAAGAACAGCGAAACTCATTAATTGAATCCATCTCAAAAAAAGACGAAAGTCTTTCTATTTCCAGAATGGAAGGTGCAACAAAAGCATGTAAAGAATTGTTGTTATGGATAGATTATTTAAAATCTCTCTTTCCTGAAAGTCATGCGTTAGAACTGCTTGAGGGAGTTCGTGCTTCGATGATTGAATCAGTTGCCTATATTGGACTTGGTTTTGGAAGAGCAACAATAGGGGCTATACGAACTCAAATTGATCTAATGCTTGGTTTTACTTATTTTTACGACCATCCTCGTGAATGGGATATGGTTAAGATTTTATAGTTTAAAATCATAATCTTATTCTGTTAATCCTTAAATCCTAAAAATCCTGATTCAGACAATAAAAAGTAAATTTCATACAGTGTTTTAGTTCCCAAGTTCTGTTTGGGAAGTCATGAAGGGACGCTCGGCGTCCGGTAATGCTCCACATTGCAACAGGCATTCCCAAAAATGTTGGGAATGAGAAAAATTCTTAATAATTGGAATTAAACTATGCTCAAAGAAATTCACTTTAAAAACTGGAAAAGCTTTAAAAATACCACTCTTTACATTGACCAAATCACGGTATTGATTGGCACAAATGCCAGTGGTAAAACTAATATCGTTGAAGGGCTGGAATTTTTAAGACGAATCATCAACGGCAAAGAAGTTCAAAGCGCGTTAGTTGGTGATTCAAGTTTGTCTTCTATACGTGGTGCTTTGGAATGGGCTGTTTTAAAACCAGAAAACCAATTTACGATTTCTATATTAGTAGAAGGGAATGATAAAAACACGGATTATTTTTATAGTGTGACAGTAGAATTAGTATCGAATCAAGCAGAAATATTTGCTGAACAATTAACTTGTATTAAATATAGTCCTGATTCAACAGAACCTTTTATCAAGTTAAAAAGGATTGATGCTGGTTATGCAGCAGAATTTGCCTTTGATGCGGATTCATACAACGAAAAAACTCACCATCCCCAAAATTTACAAATATTATCAAATCCCCGTTTTTCTTTTTTAAGTATGCTGGATAGATTTAGAGATTTATCCATGCCTGAAAAAATTAGAACTGGAATCTACACAGTTATCAATGCTGTGCAAAATATTTTTGTTTTAAACCCGGTTCCTGCCAACATGCGTAGTTATACGCCTCTTTCAAGTCATTTAAATTATGATGCCAGTAATATTGCTGGAGTTCTAGCAAATTTACCTAATAAGAAAATTGAAAATATTTTGTTGTTTTATCTTAAAGAATTACCAGAAGGCGATATCCGCCGAGTTTTTGCAGAACCCGTTGGTAAAATAGGTAATGATGCCATGTTGTACTGTGAAGAGGAATGGAAAAATGGGGAAACTATACTTATAGATACCCATACTATGTCAGATGGTACATTGCATTTTTTGGCAATACTCGTTGCTTTATTAACTCGCCCAGAAGGTAGCCAAATAGTTATAGAAGATGTTGATAATGGTTTGCATCCCTCACGAATCGGTTTGCTATTTAAAATTATTAAAGACATCGGTGAACAAAGAAATATTGATATTCTTGTAACTACTCATAATCCCGCTTTGTTAGATAATTTAGGTCCGGAAATGATTCCTTATGTTGAAATTGTGCATCGTAATGTTGAAACGGGTACTAGCCAAATAACTTTATTAGAAGACATAGATAAATTACCCAAATTACTTGCTTCTGGCACATTAGGTAGAATTACGATGCAAGGTAAGCTAGAAAGGAATTTGAAGAATGCCTAAGAAAAAAGTTTGGATTATTGATACTAGCGTTCTTTTGGTGTGGTTGGATGTACCGGGTAAAAATACCGGTGAAATTGATGGCGAGACTTGGGATAAAGCCTATGTTGAAAAACTCATTGAACAAGCAGAAAACACCACATTAGTTTTACCTTTAGCAACCTTAATTGAAACCGGTAATCATATTGCACAAATCAGAAAACCTCATGACGGTTCACAAGGTTATCCATTGGCTAAAAAGCTGGCTGATATTTTAATTGAAGCGATTGATGAAAAAAGTCCTTGGGCTGCTTTCACAGAACAATATAATCTTTGGGAAGGAGAAACTTTAAAAAAGCTTGCAACAGAATGGCCCCCCTTAGCAGCCCAAGCTGATGCTGAAAAAGACAAAGGGGGCTTATCAATGGGCGATGTCACGATAAAATGGGTTGCTGAATATTATGCAGAGATGGGCTATCATGTTGAAACCTTGACTGGAGATAAAGGTTTGAAATCTTACGAACCGGTTTCAAAAACTCAAAAACGACCACGAAGACGGAAATAATATTCAAATAAGCCTTATAACGTCATATTCCATAAATTTGTCAAATAAAAAATGTCCAAACTCCAAATTCAAACATATTACCAAAAACTTGAAAGTTTAATTCAACACGGCGGATCGAGAAATGAACAATCTATTAGTGGCGCGTTTGAAAATTTGCTGAATAGTTATTGTGAGCCTAAAAATTTTATGGTTGTGCCGGAGTTGTATTATAAAACCAAGAAAAATACCTCGGTGCGTTTAGATGGCATAGTCAAGGATGCGTTACGATTGGCGTGGGGGTATTGGGAAGCCAAGGACGAACTTGATGATTTGGATAAGGAAATTGCAACGAAGCTTTTTCAAGGCTACCCCAATGACAACATTATTTTTGAGGATTCACAAACAGCGGTATTAATTCAAAATGGCTCTGAAGTGTTGCGAGTCAACATGAAGCAACCGGATAAACTTGATAAAATTCTCAATCAGTTTATCAATTATGAACGCCCAGAGGTGCAGGATTTTAGACAAGCTATTGAGCAATTTAGGGCTGACTTGCCCACTGTTGTTGAGGCTTTGCGTTCTACCATAGCGAGCCAAACCAGTAAAAAGTTCCGCACGGCTTTTAAAAAGTTATTTAAACTCTGTCAGGAATCTATCAATCCCAAAATCAATGAGTTTGATATTCGGGAGATGATAATTCAGCATATTTTGACTGAGGATATTTTCTTGACGGTGTTTAATGAGAGCCAGTTTCATCGGGAAAATGTGATCGCCAAAGAATTAGAGTCTGTGGTTAATACGTTCTTTACTGGGAAGGTACGGCGTGAGACTTTGAAATCCATTGAGAGTTATTATGCCGTCATCCGGCGGGAAGCGGCTAATATCAGTAATCACCACGAAAAGCAGAAATTTTTGAAGGTGGTTTATGAGAACTTTTATAAGACTTATAATCCTAAAGGTGCGGATAGGTTAGGTATTGTCTATACTCCTAATGAGATTGTGCAGTTTATGATTAAAAGCACAGATTATTTGTTGGATAAGCATTTTAACCGGTTGTTATCTGATGATAATGTGGAGATTTTGGATCCGGCGACTGGTACTGGTACGTTTATCACAGAGCTAATTGAGTATTTGCCTATAAGTAGGTTGCCAGCAAAGTATAAGAATGAAATTCATTGCAATGAAGTGGCAATTTTGCCTTATTATATTGCGAATTTGAATATTGAGTATACCTATCAGCAAAAGATGGGTGAATATGAGGAATTTAGTAATATTTGCTTTGTGGATACACTAGATAATGTGGGTTTCGCGCATGGTACTGGTTATAAGCATCAACAAAGTGATTTGTCTTTGGGTTTAGGTGAAGAAAATGCTAAACGAATTGAGGAACAAAACCAGCGTAAAATCTCGGTCATTATTGGCAATCCGCCTTACAATGCCAATCAACAGAATGAGAATGATAACAATAAAAATCGTGACTATCCAGAGATAGACGAAGCGATTAAGCGGACTTATATTGAGAATAGCACCGCACATAAGACCAAGCTTTATGATATGTATGCCAGGTTCTTTCGGTGGGCTTCTAATCGGTTAGCAGACAATGGTATTTTAACCTTTGTTACCAATTCCTCTTTTTTAGAAACACGTACTTTTGACGGCTTTAGAAAGGTGGTTGCTGAAGAATTTAATCAAATTTATGTTGTTGATTTAGGTGGTGATGTTCGCAAAAATCCTAAATTATCCGGTACTAAAAACAATGTATTTGGGATTCAAACTGGGGTAGCTATTTCATTTATGGTGAAGCAACAAGGTGCTACTTCATGTAAAATTCATTATGTACGTCGTCCTGAGTTGGAAATAGCTATTGATAAGTTGGCATTTTTGCGAAGTTCTCAATTTAAGGATATTGGCTTTTATAGAATCTTGCCGGATAAAAATCATAATTGGCTTAACATTGCTGATAATGATTTTGATGATTTATTGCCATTGGTTGCAAATAGAGGAAAAAAATTTGGTAAAAGTGATAAAAAACATGAAAAATCTGTTTTTGAATTATTTTCTTTTGGAATTATTACCCAAAGAGATGAATGGGTTTATGATTTTTCAAGTACAATACTTAAAGATAAGGTCAACTATTTAACAAGTCAATATAAATTAGAAAAAGTTCGATTAAAAGGACGTATTTTTCAAGATGATGAACTAACACAAAATATTAAATGGTCTCAGGATTTAAAAAAACATTTAAGGAACAGTATTGAGATAGAATTTGATGAAAAGTACATAATTGACTCCATTTACAGACCTTACACTAAAAAGAAGCTTTATTACAACAAGTTTCTAAATTGGAGTCATTGTAAAATGCCTAGTGTTTTTCCAAAATCAACTACTTTAAATAAAGTGATTTGTTTGCCAGGGGCAGGAAACCGGAAAGAGTTTGGATGTCTTGCGACTGACATGATTCCATCTTTAGACTTGGCTTTTGAAAAAAACCAATGCCTCCCACTCTACCGCTACGATTCCAAAGGCAACCGCACTGACAACATAACTGACTGGGGCTTAAACCAATTCAAAACCCATTACCAAGACGACACCATCACCAAGGAAAACATATTCCACTACACTTACGCTGTACTACACAACCCAGCTTACCGGCAAAAATACGAACTCAATTTAAAGAGAGAATTTCCTCGCCTCCCGTTTTATGAAGACTTCTCCCAATGGGTAAACTGGGGCAAACAACTCATGGACTTACATCTAAACTACGAAAAGGTAAAAAAGTACCCACTCAAGCAAATAGACATAGAAACCAACAAGCAAAACAAACCCAAACTCAAAGCCGACAAAGAAGCGGGTAAAATCTACCTAGACCAAATCACCACCTTACAAGGCATTCCTTCAATAGCATGGGATTACCAGCTCGGCAACCGTAGCGCGTTAGAATGGATTTTGGATCAGTACAAAGAAAAGAAACCCCGCGACAAAACCATCGCCGAAAAGTTCAATACCTATCGCTTCGCCGACTACAAAGAACATGTTATTGACTTGTTGAAACGGGTTTGTACCGTCAGTGTGGAAACCATGAAAATTATTGAGGAAATGCCCATTTAGGTTTTATAAATCTTTGCTCCCCTGCTATTCAAATTGTGGTAAATGGAATTATCAAAAAACTGAACCATAAATTTTCAGGTATTATAAATAAATTTTGGGTAGGGGGCCGGCAACGTCTTTTTGTTGCCCACCGAGATGGCCTATTGAACGATTACAGAAAAACAATAACTTACGGCCACATAATAACTGTAAGTTATTGATTTATAGTTGGACTAACGGAGTTTTGCAAGTCGTCCCTTCCCTCTGAATAAATATTTAATTCAAAATAAATTCTGATTAATACCATAGCTCAATCTTGACAGAGTGTGCGTCAATCCATCCATTTC
>Ga0233403_10000313_pt1 | contig 22878 bp, 16 predicted proteins | sample Na_oxic_1_MG_FD_179866 | JGI IMG/M metagenome (GOLD analysis project Ga0233403, IMG submission 179866) | Seawater microbial communities from Saanich Inlet, British Columbia, Canada - Na_oxic_1_MG | ecosystem: Environmental > Aquatic > Marine > Inlet | place: Canada: British Columbia | collected...
CGATTCCAAGTTTTCATTCGGAAAACCGGTTGATAAAGAGGGTGGTTACATTAAAGAATGGTGACACCCAATGGAACGAGCATTTGTCAAGTAACCCTAAGCTTTGGTAAGGGTATCATGGGTTGATCGTTCCCGTGTACGGACTTATAGACATATTTCTAGATATTTCTATATTTAACTACAAAATTGCGATCCAATCAGAAATTCTTAAATCTTAAATCACGCCAAGTGCCAATTTTTATACTAAGTGTTTGATTTTATTAAACCACTATTTTTAATATTTTTATATTAATATTTTAATTCATTAAAAATCAAATACTTAAAAAATTTTACACTTCGCGTTAAATAGCTTATCCCAAAGAGACAAGGTATGGCCCATATATTAATAGTTGATGATTCACCTACTGAGGCCTCCTTTATTAAAAAGATACTGGAAGGACAAGGATATAAAACATCCAAAGCAGAAAATGGTGAAGAAGGCATACAAAAGGCTAAAGAAATCCGCCCTAATCTGGTTATTATGGATGTCGTCATGCCCGGTTTAAATGGTTTTCAAGCCACTCGCAAAATTACCAAGAATCCGGAAACGAGTTCTATACCGGTGATAATTGTGTCATCTAAAAATCTAGAAATTGATCGAGCTTGGGGTTTGAAGCAAGGAGCCAAAGAATTTTTGGTCAAACCGGTTAGTAAAGAAAAATTACTGGAGGCCGTCAAAAAACAACTTGGTTAAGTTAAAAGGGGTACACCCGAAAATATTTTCATACGAGTCTCTTTCTTCTGTTGCAAAACTCTTTTTTTTTAGTTATTAAGGTAAAACCATAACTTACGAGTATAGGCACCGGGGTCGTTGAATGGGAATGCTTCAATAATCGTGCTTTTTTGAAGAATTGACCGGCTAATAGATCGTTCATTGACCGTTTTTTGACGGACATGAATTAGTTTGCAAAGCATTGAATCTCAAAGTCTATGCTCGGTCATTAAAATTTTCTTGTCAATAAAAATCATTTTTAAAAACCATTTAAAATAAATGGTTTTTATCAACGTAACTCATTGATTTGAATTACTCCCACTTAACAGCCCCAGCACCAGAAAAAATAAACCTAACAAAAACAACGACTTTTGTATCCATAACACTGGAAAACTCTTGCACGGGTACTTAAGAAACGTGTACGAATTATAGTAAGTGAAAGCATAGAAGGAATCTGTATTTTTAACGTCTATCATTGATTTTGCTGGAAAAATTTTTGAACTCAACTTTTATAAGTTATTGAATTTCAAAACGTGGTTTTGGTGGATACGCGCAAAGATATCCACCATTAATAAATCAATGAGTTACCGATTAAAGTTGAGCAGCGCATCAGTTTGTTTAATTTTGCACTATCGCAAAATAGCCATTTGGAATGATACAAATTGGACCCAAATGAACATTATTCACAGTTTTAAATAAACTTTAAAAACGGAGTTTCGATGAGAAACTTGAATTTTATGGCGAAATTTATTGGATTCAGGTGGTAATAAGAAAACTATTTAATTGAATAACTGAAGTGACGTAGATAGATTCCAAATAATTGTGAATAGAAGGCCAACTAGAAAATATGGCCCCTACAAGGCATTGTCATTGTAGGGGTAATCCCTTATGGTTACCACAATTATAAGCTCTCTACCCAACATCAATCAGTGAATCATACTTACATCCATTATGGCAAACACATTACAATCGCCTTATAAGTGGCTACAAGACTTAGAACGGCGTGCCAAACAACGAGCGAAAGGATTACCGCGTTATGAAAAAGTAGTTGAACAAATTTGGCGAGGTATTGCCTTTCGGCTTGGTAAAAGTTATTTAGTCACGTCCATGGATCAGATACGCGAGATTCTTCCTTATACAAGCCAATTAGCTAAAGTGCCGGGGGCCAAATCATGGGTTAAAGGTTTAGCCAATATTCGTGGTTTATTGTTACCAGTCATTGATTTGAACGCTTGTTTAGAGGAAACTCCGATCTCCATAAATAACCGAACTCGTATGTTAATTATTAACCAAACGAATATTTCAGCGGGCCTACTGGTCAATGAAGTACTTGGCATTAAACATTTTCCAGAGCTTTTAAGAGACCTGGAAACTCCTTGCAAGGAAGTTTTTCTCAGCGACTTTACAAATGGATTATTCATACATGAGGAAATCACCTGGACAGTGTTTGATATGCACTTACTTGCACAAAGTGAAAGATTTCTCAATGCGGCACTCTAAATTCAGTTAGACTAACTCTAAACAAAAAATTTCAAAATCCTTGTAATTGGGCTTAAGACAACGCCAGTGCCGTAAATACACATAAGTCTTTCAAGTACCGAATCATGAATTTTTGCTTAAAGGCATACTTACGCAACGGATTGCCCATTCCTTTAAAATACCTTTACGTTCATGATTCAGTACTTAACATTTTTAGCTTTCTCAAAAAATCCGATTTGGGACTTAACTCAGATTACTATGCTGGTTCAAAATCTTAAAAGACTTCTGTTGACCTACTTTTGAGTTTTTTGGTTGTTTGAGTTGGTTTGAGTTTGTTAACCAAGTTTTACTTTAACCACCATAATAATACCTTCGCCAAGAAGCTAAGAAAAATGAGAATGCTCCAAGGAGGAAGGATAAAGGTATGAATTTTTTTGATTTTAATGAGTTAATATCAAAGAGGAGGTATGAATCAATGGCTCATTTATGTTGTAAGTTATTATTGAATTAAAATATTAGCCTTGCGCGAAGGCTCATTTTAAAAGGGAAAAGGGAATGAATCATGGAAAATAGATATAACCTAAAAATGGCAATTACTTTAATTTTTAGGTAGTCCTAAAATGTGGGCGATATTTTTAATTCCCCCAGGTTTCACCTCTTGCTCTTAACATTCAACCCCTTCCGGGTTGTTGGGAAAAAACCTCAGAATAGAAATGTGCCCGTTTGGGATCCATCACCCACATTTTAGGACTACCAATTTTTATTGTCTTAGTCGCTCAATGTTCAAATTTTTTTAACAACGGCGAAAAGGAGTACAAGGCGTGCCTTGTACATGCAATCCTTATAGTTGCCGCCTTTGGGAAAAAAAACTTGAACATAGAGTAATCAAGAACTTAATCCTATTTATCGAACACCTTATGATGAGTGAAAATAAAATGGGTACAATTCGTCTCATCAAAAAATTTAAATTAATCTTTAAATATCAAAGAGATATTTTTTAGTAAAAAAATGGATAAATTTTATAAATTATTGTATTTACAATAAATAACATACATTTTAATAAGACGGATTGCACCCAAATAAAATGGATTTATTCTTTCATTATAAAATCAATTCAATTCGTTAAATAAAATAATCAACATTTTAATTGCCATTTTTAGGTATAATTTATAAATTATTGTTTGTTATGTTCATTTTAAATTTCCAAACGTTGTCCCTAACAGCTTATTCATATTGTTGTGTTAAGTTATTGATATACCAGTTATTTTCCCGTGCGACATTCAGTCTAAACAATAGCTTATCCGTTAAATCCGACAGAATTCCTCCTATTTAATCATTCCCAATTGAAAAGTGTTTTTTGGAGCTTTCGTTGCGTACTTCATATTTCTATTTATTCCTTTTCCCTTTCTTTCCTTTTTCCTCTTTGGCGAACGAAGGTTTAACTGAGAAACTAAGAAAAGTTTTTTATGAGTTTCTGTCTGGAGCAAATATTTTGGTATAACAACCATAACTGGTAACATAATAACTGAACCAACATGAAAAAAAACCCCTAACATCCAACTGATAACTGGTAACTGAAATGAATTTGTCTTTCAAAACACTAGGCACCAAGAATACGTGGCTAATTGCCTTCATTATCGTCTTACTACTCTCATTTGTGTTAATGATTGCCACTTTTACCCTCGTTGCCAAATACAATAAACATGATGAAGAATACTTGGGATATGTAACCAAGCTACGTCTACTCTCGCAACAAATCACTCAACAATCCTCGTTGGCTGCCACTGGAGACGCAACCAGTTTCAAGAAAATCGCTGGTTTGCTAACGGAGTATAACCAACTACTGGGAGTGCTTGAAGCAGGTAACCCGGACACGGGAATGCCAGGCACACCGGCACTAACAAAAGCCGCTTTGACCGACTTTACTCATTCATGGTCGCAAGCGCAACCCAATATGGAGAGCAGTATTGATAGCCTATTGAAGACACAACAAGCGGTGACTCTTCTTTATGGACAATTGACCGAACTGCGAGAATTAACAACTGACTTGGTTGATCAAACCGAGAAAATGATTGAGGCCATGAAAAAAGGAGGGGTTACCCAAACTAAACTGGTTAATGAAACCGAAAAGTTGCTCAAAGCCCTGAAAAAAGACGAAAATACCCAAACTCCATTGGTCAATGAAACCGAAAATCTGCTCAAGGCCATCAAACAGGGAGGTGTTTCCCAAACTCAAATTATTACCCAAACCGAAAACCTGCTGAAGGCCATAAAAAAAGACGGAACCAGCCAAACTCAAATTGTTATCCAAACCAAAAACCTGCTCAGAGCATTAAAAGGGAGAGCCACCCAAACTCAAATAGAACTGGCAACCCGCCAATTGAAGTGGCTTGAACGTATCTCGTTCCATATAAGAATGTCGTTTCTTATCAGCGACTCAGAAGAAGCCCTCGGTATCGAAGGACAATTAGATGATGCGATCACCCAGTTTGGTGATGCCTTATTTAGCCTAAAGGGGGATAGCGATGATGAAGAAGCATTAGTGAAGATTCCACCAGTTGAGTCGCCAATAGCGCAACAAGCCATCGAAGAGTTATCTGAACTGTTTAATGAACGCATCGAGAAGATTGATTACTTTCTAGATAATTCAGAAGCTTTGTTTAAAGCTAAAGATGCCTTGGAAAATATCATGATACTCAATCCAAAAATTTTGGTGGATATAGAGAAACTCCAAAAGGCCTATGTTGATGCTTCTAAACAACGCTTGATTTCTCCCTTATTGGGTAACATCTTGGCCATGATTGTGCTTATATTACTTATCATTTTGGGTTATCTGATTATTAGCATCAACCAAGCGCGAGCTAAAGAAACCAAACTACGCCTAGAGGAAACCGAGAAAGAGCAAAAACGCAACCAAGAAGCCATATTGCGCCTACTCAGCGAAATCTCCGAACTCGCCGACGGAGACTTAACTGTCATGGCCACTGTTACTGAAGACTTCACTGGAGCTATCGCCGACGCTATCAACTTCTCGGTTGAAGCCTTGCGAGATTTAGTTATTAGTATCAATCAAACCGCCGCGCAAGTCACAAATTCAGCACACGGGACACGTAAGACTGCCGGACTACTGACCCAAGCCAGTGAACGGCAAGCACAACAAATTGCCAAAGCCGGGCAAGCCATTATTGGAATGGCTAACTCAGTTAAAAAGGTCTCAGCAAATGCCGTCGAATCGGCTGATGTTGCCAAAAAATCGGTAGACATTGCCAGCAAGGGTGCCAAAGCGGTGCGAGACACTATTGCCGGAATGGACACCATACGCGAACAGATTCAAGAAACCTCTAAACGAATCAAACGCCTGGGTGAAAGTTCGCAAGAAATTGGAGAGATAGTTGGATTGATTGATGATATTGCGGACCAAACGAATATCTTGGCACTCAATGCGGCAATTCAGGCCGCGATGGCCGGCGAAGCTGGGCGAGGATTTGCTGTGGTTGCCGATGAAATTCAACGGTTGGCGGAACGTTCTGGTAATGCCACTAAGCAGATTGATGCGTTGGTGAAAACCATCCAAGGCGACACTGGCGAAGCAGTCAACTCAATGGAAGAAAGCACAAAACAAGTAGTAGATGGTGCCAAAATTGCCGAAAGGGCAGGAGAAGCCTTGACAGAAATTGAAAAAGTTTCAGTCCAGTTAGCCGGACAAATTGAGAACATATCTCAAACGTCACGCACTCAGGCAGCAGTAGCTTCAAACATTTCTGGCACCATGACGATTATTCAAGAAATTACAACTCAAACCTCCAACGGAACTAATGAAACGGCTTCTTCGATTGATCGATTGGCGGGCTTGGCCAATGAATTGAAGAAATCAGTCGCTGGCTTCAAATTGCCAGAGGACGTGCAACAAACCAGAGATAGTGAATAGTCTTCAATGGTCAAAACAGAGGAATCGATTTATTGACAAGCACCAGAACAAATACTTTTCGGGTATATAGCAATCCTAAATAGATTCGTCAAAGTGGATAAAAAATTCAATTTTTTGAACTTGACTCGAATTTTTAAATTGACAAATAGATTCATCAAAACGGATAACAAATCCAAGTCAAGTTCAAAAAATTTTTAAATTGACAAATCATTTAGAATGCCCATAGTATATGTTATTTTAACCATTATATTTGCTGCAAAACAGTCAATTATATAATTTTAACTAGGGCGGGTCATCAATTAAGAAACTTGACTTTTTAGTTATTGTGCGCTTGATGACCTCATTGAGAATTGGTTGATAAAAATTCAATGAGTTTCGTGGATTCGCCCCCGCTGACGTAGATACTATTCGCTAAACGGTTTAGCAGGGATTAACCTTGATTTTATCTCATTGGCCATCAGGCCGGCTTATATCTCAGGCGAAAATCGCACTAAGCACTCAACCTCTATTTTTTCAACTCATTTAATTGATGACACGCCCTAATTGATTAAGAATACTTTTATGTAAAAAACTCACTTTTAAATTCAAAGAGTGATTTTTAAACCCTTATAATAGAAATCTGACGTTCCTCTTTTAAGTTCTTGTTAAAAAATAGATATTCCTTATTTCACATAATAGATTTGTTGCGAAATCTAACTGTCCAGAAAAATTTTGTTCTAAACCTCAGAGATTTCGCAACGTTCTACGGATTTTGTCAAGGAAAAAACTTTTCTGGGTGACCATAAAGCAGTGAAATGAGAAAATGAGAGCATAATATATATTTATGAATTAATGACTTAATTGTTCAATGTCATCTATTTAAATTCATTTCAATTCAAATACTTTTTTAGGCTAAAAAAAACTTTAGCCTAAAAAGGCAATAGCGCAAAATTAAGCAGTAATCCAACCTAAGTTATTGATTTTTTATATCATAAAATATTCAGAATTTTGCGGTATTGCCTAAAAAGTTATTTAGCAACAACTCTCATGCTGAGTAAGATCATGATCTTAACTTTTTTCTTAGGCTAAAAACTCAGTTTACCCAAAAAAAACTATTTTTTAATTTTAAGTTAAAATTGATTCTTTCATCCTTGAATATACTGACAAATCAATAAAGAACGGAACAGTTTTTGCCTAAAACTTTCATAAGGGAAACTTTCCAGAAATTTCGGGGATTTATTATCTAAATAAATTATGAAATAAACTTTAAACTTGATTATAAATCCGAGTCAAGTTCAAAAAATTGCAAGGCACTTTAAAAATCTTAGGAATTACGCCTTGATAAATCTAAATGATTTTAAAATTCCTACACTTATCTACAAAAAAACACTCAAAGCCAAGGGATCAATTAAGTACCGTTCATAAATTTTCTGGTATTTAGAGTTTTCATAAATTATCATAGGCAACTCGCAAAAAATAATCTACCAGGGCAACCATAAAGGATTGCCCCTACCGTCATTAATGGTTCGTAGGGGTAATCCCTTGTGGTTACCCCAATCCCTTGTGGTTGCCCCGGATGGGTATTTTATTTTTGGCGAGTTACCATAAAGCAAAGAATTAAAATTATCAAAATATCCGAAAATATATGGTTAGGTACTTATATCAACCAAATCCATAAATTATTTGCTTTTGTGCGTAAGTCCTAAATCTATTAAAATAACAAGAAGTTCATGCAAAAAATGTTCCGTACTGCTGACAACTTAAACTTTATAACTGAACAAAAATGAAATATTCGGCCCTGACTTGGGTAAAAACAACAATTGATGAAAGTCTTAAACAAACGCGCCAAGCCTTGGAGCAATTTGTAGAATATCCAAGCGATACTGCCCCTTTACAACAATGCGTGGCATGGCTGCATGAAATACATGGGGCACTTACAGTACTGGAATTGCAGACAGCAGCCTTGTTGGTCCAAGACATTGAATTAACCATTAAATCCTTGCTGGCTGGCAAAATTGAAAACAACGAGTCAACCTATGATGTCCTGATGCGTGCATTAATTCAGTTGCCCAACTACTTGGATCATCTTGCCATTATTCAGCGTGACATACCACTCGCTCTACTACCGCTGCTAAACGACCTGCGTGCTAAGCGAAAACAGCAGCCGTTGGCTGCTAATAGTTTATTTACTCCTGACTTATCAACGGCAATTCCTTTAAAGAAAGCCGCGAATTTGCCAGATGATAAACTCAAAAAGTTTATGCAACAAATGCGGGCGGCCTATCAAAAGGGGTTTGCAGCCGTGATAAAAAATCCCAAACAGCCAGGGGAGGGATTAAAATATATTTACAACGTGATACAACGTATCCAACAAGCCACTGGAAATGCTCCGTTCAGCAAAACGTGGTGGGTAAGCGAAGGTCTTATAGAAGCATTGCTACAAAAAGGCTTGGCACTTAATAAGACTCTTATTAACTTATTCAAACAATTGGATGCGCTAATAAATCAGGCCGTCCAACATGGCAATGCCGCTTTACGTGCAGAACCTCCTAAAGTCTTATTGACCAACTTACTCTACTTTGCCGCGCAAGCCCGCTCCAAAGGTAAACAAATTACAGCCATCAAAACCACTTATCAGCTCAATAACTACTTACCACCAGAAAACACTTTAGCGGCTGCAAGACTCACTTTTTCTGGGCCAGATATTGAATTGATGAAAATAGTCGTCACCCTCCTTAAAGACGACTTTGCCCGCGTAGAAGAAACCTTAGACATATTTAATCGGGCCGACAATCCCGCCGTCACTGAACTGACTCCGTTGGTAACACTACTGCGAGATATGGCTAATACCTTGGGATTATTGGGGCTTACCGTACAACGTCAATCAATGCTGACACAAGCGGCACTGATTCTTGACATAACTGAAGGTCGCAAACCATCAGACCTCCCAACTTTACTTTTAATTGCCAACAGATTACTAAAAATCAGTGCAGCTGTAGATATTTTAGCCGTGCAAGGAGTACACGCCAAACAACGCTTACAACAAAGTCCAGATACCGAATTTTCAGAAACACCACAATTTGGTATTGTACTCAACGTAGTCGTTGAAGAAGCAAAAACGGAATTAGCTCAAGTCATTCAACCAATAGTGAATTTTATTGAAACCGGCACACAAGACGACAATCTACTAGAAGTCCCCGGACGACTTAGACAAGTAGAAGGTTTTTTAATTACTAGCTCTCACAGCCGCGCTGCCAAACTGCTTGCTCAATGTAACAAATACATAGAAAAAGTTTTCATTAAAGAAGCTACCGTGCCGGCTGAAGACAAACTTAAAGCGTTAGCGGACGTATTGATTGGAATTGAACTCTATTTGGACACACTGGCAGGTAATCCTATGGATGTTGAAGACATACTTGAGAATACCGGCAAGCGACTATTAGTTCTTGGTAAAAACTAAACTCCTATCACCAAACATATATAGCGTTTCCCGATTGAATAAACTACACCTCCCCGGTTGTCCATTCAAAGTGGACGGGCTGTCGTCCATTCAAAGTGGCCTGGTTGCATTCAAAAAAAGTGGACGGGCTGTCGCGTCGTCCATTCAAAGTGGACGGGTTGCATTCAAAAAAAGTGGACGGGTTGTTATTCAAAATGGACGGGTTGTTGTCCATTCAAAATATTTTGTCAGTCAAAAGTTGATCCAGGCTTTAATAAGTGTCGTTTATTCAATCGGGAAACGCTGTATATACTCGGCGCGGTCAAATTTTCGGTTTTTCGACAGACCGGTTAAAACCGGTCATGTCTCAAACTAAAAAAAAATCCTAAATATTGACAGTTTTAAGTATACCTAAAAATGGCACCAAATTGATTATTTCACTTAACAGCTTGAATTTATTTCATAATTTGTAATTAATTCGTTTTTATTTTTATTCATAAAATGGTGAGCTTAAAACAGTATTAAGTAATTGATTCATTAAATAAAAATGAAAGTTATTGCCATTTTTAGGGTATATATATTCCCTCAACTAACAACTTACTAAAACTTCGGAAAACTCTTACTGGAACGTGTCCTACAAGTTGATGCCCACATGCAGATGATTCATTACTAAGAAAAATCAACTATTGAGAGCACTAATAATTTTATAACTCTTATAACTCATTGATATTTAAAATAGAACTCACATTAGTCGGACAAATTCAGAGTACTCCGAAGTTTTCAAGCAATAACAGCTTATAACTAATATGCCTGAAATACAATTGATCGAAATTCCAGAACAAACCCCAAGCTCAGAAATAGACGAAGAAATTATTGAAATCTTCATTGAAGAAGTTGATGAAGTTCTTGGCGAAATTGTGATCAACTTAAACGATTGGAAAAACAATCGGGAAAATTCTGAGTTTCTAAAAACTTTACGACGCGCCTTTCATACCCTGAAAGGCAGTGGTCGGCTGGTGGGAGCCACCGCAATTGGAGAACTAGGATGGCGCTTTGAAAATATGCTCAATAAAATGATTAATGGCACATTGTCCATTCATGAAGATATGTTGACAATTCTAGAACAAGTCGAAAAAGTGTTGCCAAACCTAATTGAACAATTTCAGCACAATCAACCACCAGATTATGAAGTTCTACTCTTAATTTCACAAGCTGATTACTTAACGCAAAACAATGATCACCGATTGGATGGATTAAAGGTGGTAGGCGAGGTCGCCCCACACCCCATGATTCAATCGGAATCCTTGCATGAATCCTTGCATGAATCCGAAAAAGAACCTAAAACAGAGAACTCTGGTAAACCACAACCGGATGCGCTCTCTAACGAGAAACAACAACCAAATATAGAAACTCTTCCAGAAATGCCAGACCATGAACTGGAAGAGAACGATTTTTCTGAATTATCAGAAAGTCAACCAATCGAAGAACCACAAACCGATGAATTTCCTGAATGGCCAGACAATGAACCAGAAACAACTCTCGAAGAATTTCCCGATTTGTTAAACGACGAACTCGAACTGACTGCTGACACACTTTCGGACTGGCCAGACAGCGAACTCGATTTGAGTGCTGATGCACTTCCAGAGTTACCAGACGGAGAACTGAATCTCGATGAATTTCCAGACTTGCCTGATGGTGAACTAGAACTGAGTGATGAAACATTTCCAGATTTGCTGGACAGCGGATTTGAACTAGAAGGAGACTCATTTCCAGACTTACCAGACGTCAAACCCGATGAAGAAACACTTCCTAACTGGCCAGATAGTGAACATCAAGCAAAGGGCGATAGTTTTCCTGATCATGAATTATTTGAAACGACACCTGATAAAACACTTGAAACTCACTTACCAACGGAAAAATCATCTGTCACCGACAATCATTCTAGCCTAGAAGATGACACGATTGACCAAGTTGTTTTTGAAGTTTTTAAAAACGAAGCCAGTGAACGTTTACTTGAATTAAAAAACTCTTTAGACCAACTTAACAAACACTCACCAGCACTTATTGACCAAGACATTGTGCGGGTATTTCACACCCTCAATGGTAGTTCACGTAGCGTTGATTTTTGGGCCATTTCAGAAATAGCCGCCCCTATGGAAGGCTATGCCAGAACCTTATTTGAACGGAAAACGGAATTGAGTTCCAATATACAGGCCTTTTTTAATGAAGCGGCTCATCTCATTGAAGAATTACTTGACGGTAAAACCGTCAATGAACAACAACAGCAAACGTTGCTGGATCAAGTGCAAATGTCGCTAGAATCCATGCCTTCCCAGCCACGGCCGAAAGCACCACCACCAAAGCCTCCCGCAGAAGAGATACCCGATGCCACCGATGAATTTATGGCCATCTTCCTTGAGGAAGCTGAAGAAATTATCGAAAATACCCAATCTCTGCTAGAACGTTGGCAAGTTGCCCCGAAAAATATGCAATTGATAAAAGAATTGCAACGTGAATTGCATACCCTCAAAGGCGGGGCACGCATGGTTGGCATTGTCCCAATGGGCAATTTGAGTCACCATCTCGAATCGGTATTGACACGCATTGTTGAAGGAATTGCTCAATCGAATACCCAGCTACAAGAAATTATACAAAATAGCGTAGATGAATTAGCAGCTATGCTCGAAGCGGTACGCTCAGGTGTACCCTTGGACATGCCAGAAGATCTCATCAAACAAATCAATTCCGCTTTGGGTGCGGAAGAGCAAGGTACTGAAGAAGCACCAGTGGTAAAAGAATCGGCTGACCCTAAATCTACTTCTGATGAGGAAGAGGCTGAAAAAGCACCGCATGATTTAAAAACCACTGACAACAAACTTAATGACGACAATGCTGAAGACCGTATCCGAGTCAGGGCAACTTTGATTGATAAACTGACTAACCTAGCTGGAGAATTGTCCATTTCCAGGGCCCACATGGAACAACAGCAAGGCGCAATCAAAAACCAATTGGTGGAAATGGAAGAAACAGTCATACGCTTGCGTGACCAGTTACGACGTTTAGAAATAGAAACAGAAGCACAAATTATTTCCCACTTTAGCGGCTCCAAGGAAATGGATGATAATGAAGAATTTGACCCACTTGAGATGGATCGCTTTTCAACGCTACAGCAACTTTCACGCAGCCTTATAGAAAGCGTCACTGACTTGAGTAATATACAAGATTATCTAAAAAACCAGGCGCGACAAAGCGATTCATTGTTGATTCAACAATCACGCTTCGGTGCCGAATTACAAGAAAACATCATGCGTACCCGCATGATACCCTTCGCCAGAATTTCTCCCCGTTTGCAACGGATTGCCAGATTGACCGCCAGAGAATTACATAAACAGGTCAACTTTGTCATCAATGGAGAAAACACCGAATTTGAAAGAACTGTTTTAGATCGCATCGTGGCACCCCATGAACACTTACTCAGAAATGCCATTAAGCACGGTATTGAGGATGCCCCAACCCGCCAACAAGCTGGAAAGTCGAGCATTGGTAAAATTACCATTGATCTCTTTAGGGAAGGTACCGAACTGATTATTAGACTCAGTGATGATGGCAGTGGTTTAGATTTAGCCGCCATCCGCAAGAAAGCAGAACTGGTAGGTTTCATTAAAACGGACACGGTGATCAGTGACAATGAATTGATGCAATTTATTCTTGAACCGGGTTTTAGCACCGCTAAAACGATTGACCAAGTCGCTGGGCGGGGGGTTGGTATGGATGTGGTCAGCACGGAAATCAAACAGTTAGGCGGTAGTTTGCAAATTCATTCAAAAACCGGCGAAGGTACAACATTTGAAATTCGCTTACCATTGTCCTTAACGATTAATCAAGCACTATTGGTACACGTTGGTGAAGAAACAATGGCGGTTCCAATGAATCATGTTGATGCCGTCATGCGGACACAACGCGCTGAAGTTTTAAGCGAACCAAACGATGAGGCGCATTATTATGAATACATGGATAAAAAGTACCGCATATTTCATCTGGGAGATATGTTGGGGTTTGGTCAAACCGCCTCAGCAGAGACACCATTGATTCCAATGTTATTAGTCCGTGCTGGGGAACGTCGCGTCGCTTTATTAGTTGATGGTATTGAGGGTAGTAAAGAAATTGTTGTCAAATCGGTTGGTCCCCAAATTGGAGCCATTCGTTGGATATCAGGTGCAACTATTCTTGGCGATGGACGTGTCGTACTGATTTTAGACATGCCGATCCTCAGTCGAGCAGATACAACACAACCCTCTGTTTCTTCTCAGGTAGTGGAAGCTGTTCAGGAAGAAAAAACAATCGCTAAGACTATTATGGTAGTAGACGATTCAATTACGGTGCGTAAAGTCACGGCTCGTTTGCTGAAGCGGAAAGGCATGGAGGTCTTGATGGCGAAAGATGGCCTTGATGCGGTCACTCAGTTGCAAGAGAATATTCCTGATTTAATGCTACTTGATGTGGAAATGCCACGTATGGATGGTTATGAGCTAGCGACTACCGTGCGTAATAATCCAGATTGGAAACACCTACCCATTATTATGATTACTTCACGCACTGGTGCTAAACATCGTGATAAAGCCGAAAAAATTGGTATTGACCGTTATTTGGGTAAGCCCTTTAATGAAACCGAGTTAGTTGAGAACATTAATGCTTTACTTGCATAGGTATCATGGCTGTTCATTGGGGTAACCATAAGGGACCGGCTTTCGCTACAGATTGCCCCTACAATGTGTCGGGGTAGGGGCAATCCTTTAGGGATGCTCCTTTAATCTTTTTTTGGGAATGCGCCCCAACTTTGGTGTATGACACTCACACACAAAAAGTGGACATGGGATGATGTAAGAGCAGGTTTTAAAAGTTGGTATAGTTTTTCAGATAAATAGTTTCAGGCAACTCACAAAAAATAATATACCTTATGGTGCAACCATAAAGGGGCAACCATAAAGGATTGCCCCTACGGTCATTGATTCGTAGGGGTAATCCCACGCGCAAACCCCAATCCCTTGTGGTTACCCCCAATCCCACGCGCAAGCACCATAAGGGTATTTTATTTATTTGGAGTTGCCTCAGTTAAAAACCTTGAAGGTTTGGGCCAGAATATTTTTCTGAGCATCTATAGTAGGCGATTTATCGCCTTATTATTGTCCAAAGGTAGCCGATAAATCGCCTACTACTAACGGTGAGAGGTTTTTTTAAAGCACGCTCTCAGTCCCATTCGCGCTTGATGTCCATGCTCCACTCCCACTGCAAATGAACGTTCTTATCGTCGTCGATAAATTTGCTTTTGACCTTGTAATGGCCTCTGGCCATCATCCCCCTTGGAGCTTCGTCGACCGGGCAAAGATAGGATTGAGACTCTGATTTCGGCCCATAGCTGCCAACCATGTATGACTGTTTATCGACGGATATCCCTTTTCTCGATACAGTGTGATGGTAGCGCAGTCCTGAGACGATCTCATGTTGAACTCGAAAGGTCACTCGGATCCGGTATTCAACACCTTCCTTGACCACGATCGTGTGATTCTTCAAGGCACTGAGGTCGCCGGTCAAATCGAGTACGATGTCATCGCGGCCATCGACGACCAATGCCATCTGTTGAACAATCACATTGCGAGAAGCATCCTCATCGAGGACCGCTGGATCGTTCTCGTTTAGCAGCGTCTTTTTGTACTTGACAAGTGTTTCGTCATCCTGGTCCATATCGGCGATATCGTCCAGTGACTTTTGTGCCGGTGGCTTGTAGCCTGGTAACTCGTTGTTGCTGTCGTTGCTCATGGTATCTTCTCGCTCAGAGATGCCGCTAAAATTGGGGTCGTTGTCGGCACCCGTGAGCGGCATGATGGTAACGGCGAGCGTCATAGAACCAGCGATGATCAGTTGTTTGAGCACTGGCTTCATAATATGTTCTCCGTTCGATAGGATAAAAAAAATTTTTTATATTCCTTCCCCAAGCAATAGTCAATCCCCCCCAAGGCCTAAACCGCCACCCATCCATCGAGCCACAACAATCGTCCGCTTTCGCCCCAAGATGGTGAAAAACTCGGTAAATTTGGGCCCCTATCTATCCGCCCGCTGGTTGGGTTGGTGAGCTTGTCGAACTATTGCCCACCATTTTGGAGATAACAACGGAAAACATTTTATCCGCTCATTTTCCTACCATTTTAGGGATATCGTAGGTTGGAGTGAACTTGTGAACTCCAACATTCACCAGTCATCAACTGAATTCATAATGCTTGATTTTGATAGGTTTAATCATTAATCTGGTCCAATTCAAATCAGTAATTCCCACTCGTTTGTTTGGTGATTGCTGCTTTTCGGTTATTTTGTTGAAAAATGGTACGAAAACCAAAAATTAAATCCCTTGTATCAAGTAGGTTAAAAGTATGAGCGGGAATTGCTGCCCTTTTGGCACATCACACCAACGACATCCCGTTATCAATACCTAAATCAAGGTATTGATGACGGCTCAGAAAGGAGCACGTTTTTCGGGTTTATCAGGAAAGCATTCTTTTAATTGAGCCCATTCCGCATCACTTTAACCTTCAAATCATTTCACTATTTTTTTCACCGGTCGTATTTTAGTATTTTTTTATATTGTACAGCATTTTACTATCAGTGGGAGAGATTCATTAAAGTTATGCTGGTGCTTAGTATATTTACAAAAAAAGCCATTCCATTTCATCTTACCAGAGCCAGAACTTGAGTCAATATCAGCTTCAGAAAACGTGTAAAAATTCAGTAGGACAAGTGAGACCCTTCTTATTTATTTGGTAGTCCCTTATTGATGGTTGAGTACCGCGAATTGAGTTCGTTGTACTCAACCCTCAATAACGAATTTTGTAGCCTATCTGTAGTAGCCACAAGCACCATGTAGTGACAATCATCAAAAACAGGCTAACAAAGAGTAAGCTCAGACTGATATTGATTTCTGATACGCCCAAAAAACTGTAACGAAATCCGTCTATCATATAAAAAAACGGATTGTAGTAAGAAGCCTTTTCCCAAAATTCTGGCAACGTGTTGATTTTATAAAATACGCCGCTTAAAAAAGTTAATGGTACAATCAAAAAATTTTGGAAGGCGGAAATATGATCCCATCTGTCTGCCCATAGTGAGGCGATGATTCCTAACGTTGCCAAAATGGCACTTCCTAGTACTGAAAATGCGAAGAGTGTCCAAAAACTATAAATGGGCAATGTCACAAACCACTGGGCTGCTATCCATACGCTGACTCCTACTGCTAATCCGCGCAGTACCGCAGCGGCGGTAAAAGCCAAGTAAATTTCCCAACCTGATAGTGGTGGCAGTAGCATAAAAACAAGACTGCCGGTCATTTTTGATTGAAATAGGCTCGATGTGGTATTAGCAAAGGCATTTTGAATCATGCTCATCATCATTAAGCCTGGTACTAGAAAGGTGTTATAGCTAATACCTTCATAGACTTCGACATGATCTTTTAATACTGATGAAAATACCAGCAAATATAATAAAATAGTGACGACTGGCGCGAGAATAGTCTGTGTGCCTACTTTCATAAATCGCCTGACTTCTTTGCTAAATAACGTGTATAAACCGTACCAATTCATGTTGGTTCCCAATAGCAGTGATATATTTACTCATGTTACGCACCACCAACAAACTATCAATAGGTTACCTTATTTTTTTGCCTAGTAAGTCATTGATTTATTATTCGTATGCGTAACGTCAGATATTTAAATGAAAAATGAAAAATTTTTTTGATAGTCTTGGAATGTGGGTGATATTTTTTAATATCCCCCTGGTTTCACCAGTTGCTCTTGACATTCAAGTCATTCGGGGAGACAAAAAATTAGAGTATAGTAAAATTATTGACTTCTAACTAATCTCTTCAATTTTCAATTTTCAATTTTCATTAGTATCATGGTGTTCTGTCAAACTCAGAAAAACTTTTTCTAAGCTTGGTTCTTTGGTATGTAAATCGGTAAACTGTATATTGGCAGTGCGTAAGCTTTCTAGTATCGCTCCTATTTGGTCATCGTCTCGGTGTAGCCGTAAGATTAATTCATCGTTTTTGAGAGATTGGATTTTATCTTGCAAATTGGTCGGTATTTGTACCTTTGGATTAGTCAGCGTTAAGCGTAATAAACGGTAAGGATATCGTGCTAATAAGGCTTTTTTACTGTCTATGGCCACTAATTGACCTTGATTTAATATAGCAATTTGTTCACAAAGATTTTCGGCTTCTTCAAGATAGTGTGTCGTCAAAACGATGGTGTGACCCTTTTGGTGCAAGCGATTGGTGAAAGCCCATAAGGCTTTGCGTAGTTCGATATCGACACCAGCCGTCGGTTCGTCCAGTACCACAACCGGTGGTTTATGTACCAAGGCTTGGGCAATCAGCACTCGCCGCTTCATACCGCCTGAGAGTTTTTGTAAATTGGTATTGGCTTTATCGCTGAGATTGAGAATTTCTAATAATTCGTCAATCCACGGTTGATTTTCTCGTCCAAGTCCAAAATAGCCGGATTGTAGTCGCAGGATTTCTCTAACAGTAAAAAACGGATCAATGGCCAATTCTTGCGGAACCACGCCTAAAGAGTAGCGTGCTTGTCGCCACTGATGACGCACATCATAGCCCATGATACGCACCGAGCCTTCGGTGGCGCGGACTAATCCAGCCATGATATTGATTAGGGTAGATTTACCAGCCCCATTAGGTCCGAGTAAGCCAAAAAAACTACCCTTGGGTATGTCAAAATTGACTGAATGAAGGGCATGTAAATTGCAATAGTCTTTATGTATTTGTGAGATATTAACAGCAGCGGAGGAATCCATAAGGATTGATTCAAAAGTCAATAAAAAAAACCAAGCTTCTCAACAAGAGAAGCTTGGTTTTAGATGGAAATATAAATAAACTTTGGATGGTTCAATCAAATTTTCGACAGACTCAAACTACAAATCTGAAATATTGACCGTTTGAAGTATATCTTGCACACCACTAACAACTGCCAGATTGTGCATTTGATCTGGAATATTGCGAAAAGTGATTGGCGCGTCTTTGCTGAGTTTAAGCAATTCAATCATTAACGCTAATCCGGCACTGTCGGTACGTGTCACTTCTGATAAGTCCAACACTTTCGGCGGTATTTCTTCTGTCTTATCTTTTGGGACAAGCTGTTGGGTTAATTCACTGAGTAACGCGCTGACAGTGGCAAAGGTTAATTCACCAGAAATCCTCAAAGTGTTGGCTTCTACGCTGAGCTGGCTCACTGTCCCGCCTGTTCCTTCTTTTGTTCGACCATTTGAATCAAATAATCCATGCCACCGGATCTCAGATAGCCAGCAAACTCGTTGCGATAATTGGTGACCAAACTCACACCGCCAATCGTCACGTTATACGCTTCCCACTTACCGTTTTTGCGGCTGTAACGCATGGCATAATCGGCCTTAATAGGAGTGGCTTGGTCAGTCCGGTAAACTTTGGTGTACACGATGGCTTTTTTGGAGCTTCTTCTTTGAGTATCGTAATCGATTCTGCTCAAATTTCCAGCCGCTTCGACTAAGGCGGTGGAATAAGTGCGTACCAACAGTTCACGAAACGCGTTATCAAAGCGGTTTTTTTGGTCATCGGTAGCCGTTTTCCAACTTCTTTTCAGCACCACCATCCGGGACATCTTTTGAAAGTTGAAATTCGGCAAGATGATTTGTTCGACCAAGTCGTAAACGTTGCCGGGATTGTTCTTCAACGCAGCCAGCATTTGGTCAGTGGTTTTTTTGACAATGGCTTCGGCATCCGCCACATTAGCTGCCCAAACGCTTTGAGCGGCTACCGTCAACATACCGATTAATGCCACACTGGCAAAGAATTGTCGAGTAACGAGTTGTTTCATAAAAAATTTTCCTATTGTAAACGAAGTTAATTTTGAGAAATCCAAGTTTCGTTCAAAAATATGAATTCTCATTGGTAGTACCACAAACCAAGTTTTTTGAAATTTCACTAAAACCAAAGTATCATTGATTCAGGTACTGAGCAGAGACTCAAATTGATCCAGATGAATAAATATCTGTACTGCTAATAAAGATAATAAGAGTCAATTTCAAAAAAATCAAGTTGCTAACAAAATTTTTTGGTAGCAATATTTATGGTTGCTGTTAATCTGCTCTATAAAAGTACCTAAAAAATCAAAAAACTTGACCGTGCTGAGTGGATCATTCTTTTGTACTTGGCCCCTTGGCTGCCGTGTTATACAAGAATTGTCCAATCAACTGTTCCAAAATCACAGCCGATTGAGTTAACCCAGCATCCAGTTCATCACCATCGGTAAAATACTCCTCTTCTCCACCAGCATCGAGGCCAATATATTGTTCACCTAACAAGCCCGCCGTGTAAATACTGGCCCCGGTGTCGGTTGGAATTTTTTGATATTGATTTTCAATATCTATAGTGACAATGGCTTGATAATATTCGTCATCATAACGAATACTGGACACACGACCAATACGCACTCCTCCCATTTTGACAGGCGATTTGACTTTTAAGCCGCCGATATTTTGAAAAGAGGCTTTGATGGTATAGCCATTATCGGCGAATAAGTCGCCCAAATGGCTGACTTTCATTGACAGCATAAACAGGGCTGCTAAACCAACAGCAAAAAAAATGCCAACCCAGATTTCTATGGTTCTACTTGATTGCATTATCAGTATTCTCGCTTTCAGGTTAGTGTAGGGTGGGTAGAGCGTAGCGAAACCCACCTAATTGATTGAAAATTGTAGATATAGCATAACAGTTTTTTGCTAATTATTTTGAAATTATTTTTCTGAAAATTTATAGAACTGACCGATTTTAACCGGACTGTCATTTCCGTATCGATAGCCAGATAAATTTTACTCTGTTAAAAAAAATTGTCCAAAAAATTTTTGACCGAACAAAACTTTTCTTGGATAACTATAGTATTCCAGAAAAAAACTTTGGATAAATATCCTCGTGAAGGTTTGATGATGTTTTTAAAACAAAAATATTTATTTGGAGCAGCTTGCAAAATTCATGAAAGGCGAACATGATTACACGGATTTAAGGATTAACCGGATTAATATTGGGATTAATAAAAACCATAATAGTTACCTATCCTATAGAATTCTATAGAAGTCAGTCTTAAGCGGACTGATTGACCGTCAGTTGTTGCCAACCTATCTTTTGAAGCACATTCCTAATCAAATAGGTTCTGTGCCCGGTTCTAGTCCACCCGATACACTACGGGCATCGGGAAAACGTCTGTAGAATCTCTCTAGCAGGATCATTTTCACTTCGCGAAAATGACCAACGTTTAGCAGCTCAGCATCACCAAAACGTTTGACAAGTACTTTGCCGGCGTTGACATCCGCATTTTCAGTATGGTTACAATGACCACAATTAAACTTTTCTTGACTTGGGCGATTTTTCTTGTGAACATACCCACATTCACTACATTCCTGGCTAGAATAAGCGGCCGGAACACTCGTGTAACAAATGTGTTTATAATCAAGCTTTTCCTTTAGTTTCTCCAACGCAAAACCAATTTTAGAAGCTTTTAAAATACGATTCATGCGTTTCGATTTGAATTTCATTCCCTTGATATTTAATCTTTCTAGGACCACTAAACTGTCCGTTTCTAAAGTCTTAACCAATTGATTGGCCGCACGTCCTATTTTATTTCTGACAGTTGCTATTATTTTAGGTGAACGATAATCAACTTCCGGTTTACCTTTTTTCTTCAAGCAAGCATTAAGCTTCTGTTTTCTTCTTTTTTTGGCATCTGCTTTATCTACCAGCTTCTTTAAATTTCCGAGGTGACCAAAGAAATTGCCAGTTGAGGCGGTGAAAAGACTCTTAATTCCTAGATCAACACCAACCATTTTATTCAAATCAGCGATGGGCTTCTTTTTCTCGATTTCTACAGCTAAAGTGGCATACCACTGCTCATCAACCTTGGAAAGTGTTACGCCACCACATAATTTTCCTTCTTTTAAAACTTTTTTACCATATTTATGGATATTGATAGGCACATAGATAGGTTTTCCGCGTTCTAAGGTAGATATTCTCAACCAGTATTCAAACGTTTTTGTTTTTGAGCCTTGAATTTGAATAACATTTACATTACCTTGTATTTTAAGATTTTTTAAGATAGGTTTATTTTCCCTATTATTGGCATAAAATGATTTCATAATGCCGGCGGCTTGTTGCCAAGCACATCTTTTGTACCTTTCAGATAATGGTGAATGGATATCAGGTAACTTACCGTAACTATTGATATTTTTAAGTTCAGTTTCAAAAATAGAGTCAATATAACTTTGCACTAAGACGATATAAGCATCACCTAGCTCATTGAGTTGATTCACTTTGCATAAATTGGCTAAGTCAAGCTTTATATGATTAATAGATTTGATAAGTTTGTTACTTCTTGTCATCGTTTAAACCTTTAATTAATTGTTCGGTCTTGCGTTTGCTGCGTCTAAGTCCGTCGAGTCTAGCGGTAAAACTTGTTACTAAGCTGATAAAGTCCTTCATTAAATCCTCTTTATCATTAATTGCTTCGTTTACAACTTCTATTTGGCAACCTTTGTATTTCATCCATTCGTTCAGATAATTGAAACCAAAACGGGTGAGCCTATCATGGTGTTCTACAACGATGCGAGTCACTTTATCATCTTTTAGTAATTTTATTAATTTGGGACGTTTATCATTTAAACCTGAAGCACATTCTTTGACGATTTGTTTAACTTGATAACCTTTGGCCATGCAATAATTAGACAGTCTTTTGGCTTGTCCTTCAAGATTACTCTTATTTTAAGATGAAGAAACACGCACGATCATTCCAGTATATTCCGGTTTGGCATCAATTTCTTCAGGAATAAGCACAAGCCCGGTGTCGTCTTTGAAAGCACCAAATATTTTGCCATTTTTAAATCTATTCCAAGCTGCCCTATATCCAATTCCATTATCTTTTGCATAGTCTTTTAAGCGTTTCATTTTTTTTAATTGTATGGAAAATTTTGCAAGAATATTCCATAGTTTTCTATTTGTCAAGGGATGTTTTAACAATACCGGATTTACGTCCTCAAGAATTCAAAAAAAGTTTTTTTGAAAACTACTTAGGAACTTGCCAAATTCAGATTATAAAAAAATAATGACTTACCGGCGATAAATCACCGTAAGTTGCTGTTTTAATAGCTATAGTCCATCATTTCGCAACAATATCTACCAACTAAAACTCCGATACTATAGTGAAAATCGCTACTGTAATA
>Ga0233403_10000314_pt1 | contig 22868 bp, 17 predicted proteins | sample Na_oxic_1_MG_FD_179866 | JGI IMG/M metagenome (GOLD analysis project Ga0233403, IMG submission 179866) | Seawater microbial communities from Saanich Inlet, British Columbia, Canada - Na_oxic_1_MG | ecosystem: Environmental > Aquatic > Marine > Inlet | place: Canada: British Columbia | collected...
CTGATCATCAAACGGACGGCTCAAGGCGCAAATATCCAAATAAACCCGTTTTGGTACAAAATATTTTGTTCCAGTAGTCATACGTTTTTCCAGTTCCAGCGTTTTTTGAATCAAACTGAAAGATTATAAATATAGTCTATTTTCTATTTTAACTCATTACCTTTAGATTAGGAGCGTAGGGTGGGTAGTTAAACCCACCACCATTTTTTAAACGAGCACAACCGGATAAGTACAACGGATTAGGGAATTCAACGAATTACGTGAGGGCAACCGATTATTTTTAGAAGAAAAAATCCGTTGAATTCTTAAATCCGTTGTACTCACCTATCACAATCCATTATAAGCCGGGTAGTGATTATTTCGGTGGGCAAATAAACTGACTTGATTAGATGAAATGTACAAAAAAAACCGCTAATTTCCCCAGAAGAGTCATTAGCGGTTTTAGAAAGGTGCCAGGTATCGGAACGACGGATTAATAGTGAGTTTACTACATCTTGGCATTAAAAAAAACATGCCGAGATGTAGCACTCCCGCTAAAAAAAAGTAAAAAGTACTTGACTCGGTGGAGTCTTTTTGGTAGACTTTAATCCGTAGTAGTGCTCCAAACAAGCTTATACACAATTAAACAATCCAACAAATTAAAACGATATCTATTACGAATATCCTTCACGGAAAAAATTCCCTCATCCAAAGTTCCGACGTACATGACGTAATCCCAATTCACTCCCCCAAATTCCAACCCAAATTCGCCATCCCTATATAACATTCCCATTTTTTCTCCTTCTTCAAAAACTTCTCCTTCCTCGTTCGTTTTGAATATCTTCCCTTCTTCATTATCCACTATACATTCACCTCTTACATCACCATCCCTACTTCCCTCATATAGTTTAAAGGAACCTTCGACATTCTTTCCGTCCCATAAAACCCACTTCTTCTCTTCTGGGGCTTGTTCTTCTTGGGCTCCTCCTGTGCTACAAGCTTGTTTTGGCCACGCTATCCCTTCTACATCATTGATGCCGGGGAGGGTAGGAATATCCACACCAAACACAATCTCGCAGGTTTCGACATTTAAAGCTTGGAATTGAATAATTTTTGCCACGCCATGAATGCCCAGCAACAAAGAACCGTCGGGGAGCATTTCTAACGCCTCGGTTTCACCGGGTAGGTTACTACAAGCCAGATTTGCAGTTTGAGTAGCATGTTCATAAACCCACAAGTTAGTGTTTTGTGAAGCATAGATATGCGTACCGGCGTTATTCCAAGTGATGTCTTCTATTAAAACACCCGGAAATTCTTTTACCATAGTTCCAACACCATTCTGAGTATCAATTGTTATTAAGCCGTCATCTTTGGCCCAAGCCCACAATTTACCCTCTGAATCGAAAGCGAGACCTTCGATTTCTTTATAGCCCGTGCTGCCCTTATCGGTTAATTCACCGGTTTCAGTATTGACGGTGTAGAGATGACCGGGTTTATCCGTATCATCCCCGGATGCGGCGTAAAGTACACCAGTTTCGTTTATAGCAAGAGCCTCAATGTCTTTGCCTTCATGCAGAGAGCCAAGTGTCTCGACTTTTAGCGTCTCAGAATTGACGGTAAAAAATTGGCTGTTGTTTAAGCCACCGTCGTTGACACCGTAGAGTTGGCATACCTCCTCTGCTTGGCTAATTGTTGGGGCGGCTAACCCTAACGCGCCGGCTAGACATAAGCCGGTAGTGAGTTTTTGGTTTCGCATAATTTTAAACTCCTCAAAAGTAATGTGTTATAAGTACACCTAATATAAATAGCTAGCGTAGGGGAAAAAAAGCAACAATCCACCTACTATGAAAATAAGTAGCTACTAATTTTGGCTATAGGGATATTACAAAGATAGAATCTCATCATATTAATATGCAAAATCAATGCCAATTTATAAGTTATTGTTTATTATAAAGATTTATGTTTTTGCAATTTTGGCGGCGGTGTATAATGCTAATTTATTGCATTTTGCAAAGCATTTTGCATTAAAAATAAGGACAGCCCTAGCTGTCGAAATACAAAACGATTATTTCTATTTTTTGGTTTCAAGCCAGGTAGGGTGGGCAAATGTTTTTATTGCCCACCATTTCATTAAAGCGAGCGTAGGGTGGGTAGTTAAACCCACCACCATTTTTTAAACTACCTGACTGATCAGATTCTTTTAAACCATGCAAAGCATTTAACCAAATATGAAACAATCGGTAAATATTTAACCCAACACTTTATCTAAAGCCTGAAGAAACATTTCATTTTCATCATGCAAGCCAATTGACACGCGCAAATACTGTGGCATACCATAACCGCCCCCAAGCGGGCGTGTAATAACACCTTGGCGTAAGAGCAATTCATAAACTTTGGCGCCCTCACCCACGTTGACTGACACAAAATTGCCTAATGAAGGGATATAGGATAATCCCCTATAATTAAAAGCATCTGTCAGTTGCTGCATACCGGCACGATTTAAAGCAATAATTTTGTCAAGATAGTCGTCATCCGCTATAGCAACGGTGGCAGCGGTCTGTGCGAGACTATTGACATTAAAAGGTAGCCGTATTCGATTGAGTAAATTAGCTATATTGGGATGAGAAATAGAATAACCGACTCGTAATCCGGCTAATCCGTAAGCTTTTGAAAAACTCCGAGTGACAATTAAATTGGGATAATCGGTTAACCACATTAGACTATTGGGATAGTCCAAATTATCCGAGGCATATTCAAAATAAGCTTCATCCACCGTCATTATCACAGATTCAGGGATTGCATCCAAAAAGCTTTTTAAGCTGGTTTTATCTACCCATATGCCAGTGGGATTATTGGGATTAGCAATAAATATGAGCCGGGTATCATCCCGAATCGCAGCTTGCATAGCGGTTAAATCATACTCCCATTGTTTAGTGGGCGTAATAATAGCTTTGGCACCGATGGCTTGTGTTACCAGGGGATAGACGGCAAACGCATGTTCCGAAAAAATGACAGAATGCGCCGGCGCGACAAAGGTACGGGCTATCAATTCAAGCACATCATTAGAACCATTGCCCAGGGTAATCATGTCCTGGTTTATGCCATGTTTTTGAGCTAAAGCTTTTTTAAGCCCAAAACCATTACCATCGGGATAGCGGCTTATGCCTTTTAAACTAGCTTGTATCGCCTCAAGCACTAAGGGGTTTGGTCCTGATGGATTTTCATTGGAAGCCAGCTTGATGGCATTTTTTATCCCATACTCTCTTTCTAACTCTTCGATGGGTTTGCCTGGTTGATAGGGGTGTAAATTTTGCACCCCATGCGTCGCAAGTTGAAAAAAGTCACAAATCATGTTAATTGTCAGTTATCAGTTATCAGTTAATATATATAGCTTTTCAGAGACCTGACAGGTTTCCAAAACCTGTCAGGTCTGAAATTTATCTGGGTATAGTTACCCAGAAAAGTTTTATTCTGAATTAAAGACCTGTCAGGTTTCCAAAACCTGACAGGTCTAAAATTTATCTGGGTATAGTTACCCAGAAAAGTTTTATTCAGAATTAAAGACCTGTCAGGTTTCTAAAACCTGACAGGTCTGAAATTTATCTGGGTATCTATAATGACTTCGTTTCACAATTCTTTCAGTCCAAGTGCATACAAACTATTTTTACTCACACCCGTAATTTCACAAGTCAATTTAGCCGCTTGTTTGAGCGGTAATTGTTGGCGCAACAATCGAAAAATACGTTCCGTTTCCGGAGCTATCACATTCTTATCAGGCTTTGGTGCGCCTTGGACTACGATCACAAATTCGCCTTTTTGCCGCTCTGCCCTTGCATTTAGCCAACTTTTTATACCACTCAATTGGTCCCGATAAACCGTTTCAAAAACTTTAGTTAACTCTTTAATCAAAACTGCCTCCCGCTCTTCGCCAAATAGCTGTATCATGTCATTGATACAATCACAAATACGATGCGGTGTTTCATAAAATACTAAAGTCCTTGATTCTCTTACTAAATTTTCTAAATGTCGCCGACGCGCCATAGATTTAGGCGGTAAAAAACCTTCAAACACAAAACGATCCGCCCGGAAACCCGCAACCGACAAAGCACTAATTAAGGCACTCGCTCCTGGTATAGGTACAACGGTTAAATGTGCGGCATGAGCTGATTTAATCAAATGATAGCCAGGATCACTAATCAATGGGGTCCCAGCATCGCTAATCATCGCAATATTATTACCATCACACAAACGCTGTAATAAAATCGGAGACTGTTGCCGCTCATTATGCTCATGCAAAGACTGCAACGGTGTTGTGATAGCAAAATGATTTAATAAGTGGCAACTATGCCGGGTATCTTCAGCAACAATGAAATCCACTTCACGCAAAACAGATTGCGCTCGTGGACTCAAGTCTTGTAAATTACCAATAGGGGTAGCAACAACATAAAGTACCCCTTTTTTAATTGATAGCATTTTGCTTTTATAGTAACTAGAAGTGGTATAAACCTGACAGGTTTTTTCAAGTTTTTTTACTTTGATAATATAGTAACTACGAAGAAGTGGTATAAACCTGACAGGTTTTTGAAACCTGTCAGGTTTTTTCAGTTTTTTTACTTTGACAATACCGCGCTTTGTTTCTCAAACAGTTGACTAATACCCTCTTTAGCCAGGCTTAACATTGCCTGTAATTCATCAGGGCGAAAGGCATGCCCTTCGGCAGTACCTTGAATTTCAATGTAGGCAAAGCCATCATTCATAACAACGTTCATATCCGTTTCAGCATCGGAATCTTCTTTATAATCCAAATCTAAAATGGGTATCCCTTGATGAATGCCCACAGAAACCGCCGCAACGCCACCATGAATCGGGTTAGTGCTAATCTTTCGCCTTTTGAGCAAATACCGCATCGCATCAACCAGAGCGACATAACTACCGGTGATAGCGGCGGTACGTGTGCCACCATCTGCTTGAATCACATCACAATCAAGCGTTACAGTACGCTCACCCAGGGCATCTAAATCCATCACAGCCCTTAGCGAACGCCCAATCAAGCGTTGAATTTCTAAGGTACGCCCTTCTTGTTTGCCCGCACTTGCTTCGCGAAACTTACGAGTATGAGTGGAACGGGGCAACATACCATACTCTGCCGTCACCCACCCTGTTTTTTTATTTTTCAAAAACCGAGGCACACGATCTTCAACACTGGCGGTGCATAAGACTTTAGTCTCTCCAAATTCGGTAAGAACCGAGCCTTCCGCATGTTTTGTATAATGACGAATAAGCTTAATTTTACGCAGTTCATTATTAGCACGACCACTAGGGCGCATAGTATTTCCTTTTAAGGAATGTGCATAAAATAAATTCGACAACTAAACCAGACCTGGTAGAAAGAAAACCTGCCAGGTCAAAATCAAGTTTGGACGCTGCTCTTGACCTGCCAGGTTTTGTTTTAACCTGGCAGGTCTGGTTTTAAAGTTGACTAAATTATTTGATGCACGTTCCTAAGTTAGTTGGTTAAAATTAATTCGGAAGCTAAAACTTTGGACATCTACCCACAATTTATATCTGATGATAACTACATTGTTTTATAACACGCATCAACCGCTTTTCAAATTTTTTAGGAGAAGCGACATTCTTGACGTGGATTTTTATGCCACCGACACCTTTTTCGCTTTTCCCACTTTTTCCCCTCATTCTGATGGTACCAAAGCCTAAAATTTTCCCTAAAAAGCCCTGTTTAATTTCAAGGTGTTCAAATTGAATCAATTCCATTTGAACCTGTTTTTTTGACATTAAACCCCATTTTGCCATAATCCGCTCGGAGGTGATTGTCAAAGTCGTGGTGAATTGCTGAAACAAGGTTTGCAACAACATCAATCCCCCCACGCCTAAAAAAAACTGCAAACCCAGAATGATATACTTGTCAGCTAAAAAGTCCAGTTTATCAACTATAGTCATTAAAGGTGCTGGATCAATCCATAATAAATAAGCTGAAATACCCATCACCAGCAAAGCCTTCAAATAACCAATCCAGTGAATATCCGCACGATAGATAATTTTTTCACTTCCTTCAAAATCAATAGCACTTTCAACCGTTTTTTGAGCGATATTCTGCACCTTTTTGGGAGGAGGTGAAACATTTTGCTTGGAAGGCTCAGAATCATGAAATGCAGAATGTTGCGCTGATTGAGTTTCAGCCATTTTTTTTGCTAAAGCAGCATCATAAGCCGCTCGCTTTTGTGGATTAGCCAGTTTATTGTAAACCAACTTGATTTTTTTAAAATAAGCTGCCACCCGAGGATTGTTAGGATATTTGGTTGGATGAAATTTTTTCGCTAAATGTTGAGCCGCAACTTTAATTTCATCGGGGGTGGCTTCCGGTTCAACGCCTAAAAATTCGTATAATGTTTTTTTTGCCATACCTACCTTTTTTCGATTCTATCCTTGATTCTATCCAAAAATTAAAAAAACTCGAATATCAAGTTTAAATGTTATTATTTTAGCATATATATAGTTTTTCAGGTAAATAACTTCACAGTCTAAACCTGACAGGTCTCGAATACCTGTCAGGTTTTTGGAAGTTATTTTTCTGAAAATCTATAGATGTTCAGAAAAATAAATTCACAAAAAGGGCGAACACGTCAGTTCGCCCCTACATTTACGATTTTTTTATAGTGGCACCGTGACTGCCCTTGTGAAACTATTTTTCTGAACAACTATAATTCTACTTTGTCACACTTTCCCGTTTTGATGTGCGAAAAAGAAATACTATTTTTCAAAAAAATCGGATTTCTTATCAAATCATTGATTTTATTAAAAGTAAAAATATGTTAAAAAATATCTTTAAAAAATATTTGCGAAAAAAATTAGCACAAAAGTCAGAAAATCTGCTTATCAATAAACCGACAGAAGCTGAACTCAAACGTTGGGCTTATAGTGAATGGATAGAATATCAAGCATGGCTATTTCATCATGGTTTTTTGAGCCTATATGATTGGCAACAATTACGTGATAATGCGCTTTCCTGGCAGCATCGTCCGTTTTTAAGTATTGTGACACCGGTTTTTAATACAGATCCCGATTACTTACGCGAATGTATTTATTCACTGCAAACTCAAGCTTACCCCGACTGGGAAATGTGTTTGGTGGATGATGGCAGCGATAATCAGGCTACCATGGCATGTTTACAAGCATTAGTTTTAAAAGACTCCCGTTTACGTCTACGTCGTTTTCCAAGTCACATCGGCATTTGCCATGCGACTAATCAAGCATTAGCGATGGCTTGTGGAGAGTATATTGTCTTTTTAGATCATGATGATCGTCTGGCACCCGATGCTTTGTATTATATAGCGGATACCCTGCGAAACCATCCCGATACTGACATTATTTATTCAGATCGTGACTCGCTATCTGAAAATGGGTTTCGCTTTATGCACTTATTTAAGCCCGATTGGTCACCTGAAACTTTGTTATCGGGTAATTATTTATTTCATTTAGTTGTCTATCGGCGTGAATTACTTGAACAACTAGGTGGGGTGCGTATCGGTTTAGAAGGTTCTCAGGATTACGATTTGATTTTGCGGGCTCAAGAAACAGAACCCAAGGTGCGACACATTGCTAAAGTATTATACCATTGGCGGCAACATAAGCAATCAATCGCCATGGAACAAAATGTGAAAGAATATGTTTACACCGCTGGTGTACAAGCTCTTCAAGATACCTTAAAACGGCGGGGCTTACAAGGTCATATCAGTGAAAATCCTCAATTATGGAGGGGTAATTATCGGATACAACTCAATCCGTCACCATCCAACCATTATCAATGCTTGCATTTAAACACGTTGCAAGACTATGCAGTACAAATTAATCAAGCCTTTGAGCACGATACAGATTGCGATTGCTTAGTCATATTAGGTCCAAGTGTGCAAGCGATAGACAAGGATGCACTAACAGAATTAATGACTTGGTTGCAAATTCCAGCAGTTGGCATAGTGACGGGCAAAGTACTTGACACCCAAGGGCATTTATTACATGCAGGCTTAGTACAACGCCCCAACGGTCTCCCATTAGCATTGTATGCAGGATTTCCAGAAAATACGCCAGGTTATATGGCTGTTACCGCGATTGTGCGGAATTTGAGCACCCCACATCCCGCTTGTTGTGTAGTAGAACGCAGTTTATGGTATAGTTTGGGGGGATTAAATACTGACTATATTGGTCCCCATGCGTTATTAGATTTTGCTCTCAGAGCCTTGACAACTGGGAAACGTATTGTCTACACTCCGTTTGCTCGTTTTGAAGCAAGCCAATGGCAAACCCCAGAGGCATGGGTTGATCATCAACGTTTTGCGGAACAATGGAGCACCTGGTTAAAACAAGGAGACCCTTACTATAGCCCTTACCTAACCTTGGACCTAGTCGATATGGGCTTGAATCTGAATTGGAAATCAGTATAATATGTAGGGGCAATCCATTGTGGTTGCCCTGAGTGGTTACTGTATTTCTTTTCTCGTTCCCACGCGCGGGTACTCATCGTTATACATAAGTAGGTACACAAAAGTTTATTTTGTAGGGTGGGCAAGGTGGTTTTCTTGCCCACCTTTTCTGCTGAAAATGTTAAAATATTTATGCGTACCTACTTAAGTCAAAATTATTAAAAGTAGTAGAGAAACGGTGGGTTTCCACTTCGTTCCTACCCACCCTACGAAAAACTTTTTAAAATCAAGCACTTAAATACTTATGTATAACGATGAACGCGCCAGCGTCGTGGCTTATAATACTGGACGCTGGCGCATCCTGAATGGCTTTCCACTCTGGCGAGTGGAAACCAGAATCGAGTGAAAAGGAACAATTTTATGCGTGAATTTAACACTTCTGGACCATGTAATCCTGCCCTACATTATACCGTCATGCGTGAAGCCTTAATTGCAAAAGGTAAGGAAAAAGTGCGAAAAGGACGGTATTTTACTCTGTTTGCACCCAGACAAACTGGGAAAACAACCTATTTTCAACTCTTACTTGAAGCTGTTCGATCTGAAAATTTTACACCGATCTGGATTAGTTTTGAAAGTTTAAAAAATGTATCAAAAGATGTCTTTTACCGAGATTTAAACAATCAACTTCATAAAGCTCTGGCAAAGCATCAGATGAGTTCTGAACAGACTATTAAAAATCCGGTTGATATGAGAGAGTTTTTTGAAGGAATTCAGCCGCAATCTATTGTTCTTGTCATAGATGAATTTGAAGGCATACCTGATGTTGTTTTAAGTGAGATAATGCATACCTTTCGGCAAATGTATCATCAAAAGGAAGATCATGCCCTCCATTCTCTACTCCTTGTCGGCGTGAGTACAATTGCAGAACTCGTCACCGCCTGTGCCTCACCTTTCAATGTGGCAGAGGAGTTAAAAGTTTCCTATTTTACCCAAGCGGAAGTCAATCAATTGATTGAACAATATGTGGTCGAGTCTGGGCAAAAATTTGAAGATAAGGTCATAAGGGCCATTTATGACAATACCAAGGGACAGCCTGGCTTAGTTTGTGCCTTAGCCGCACATTTGCTGAAAACAGTCATCAATCGCACCGTGATCATGGCGGATTTTTTAGTGACACTGGATTATTTTTTAAAAGCAAAATATGATAAAAATATCCTGAATATTGTCAGAAAGGCGAAAGAGAAAAAAGCTTTTATGTACCGCTTGTTATTTGGTGAACAGTCCATTGATTTTAGTGTCGATGTTGAGGACATCGCTTATTTACATGCCAATGGTGTTATAGATAGCATAGATGGTTGTGTGGGTATCCCAGTCCCTTTGTATAGTAAGCGTATTATCACGGCATTTCGTCCCGTGTCCAATGGGGAAACGAGACATTATGGATTTAAAGTCAATGAAAGCTTTGAGGCGTATTTGAAAGATGGGGGCTTAAATCTTCATGCTTTACTCAACAAATATCGACAGTATGTGGGGCGGCGTGGCTTTAAAGCTTTTGATACCGAAACCTTGAAAGAAGGGGCTTGGCATTATTCTTTGGATGGTTTTCTTAACTTTTTTATTGAAGCCATAGAAGGGCATACTTTTACCGAAGTACCCTCTGGCGCGGGACGAACCGATATTTTGATTGTTTATAAGAGTTACCGCTATCTCATTGAAACCAAAGTTTTTAGTAATAATACCCTCTTAAAGAAGGGTAAGGGGCAGTTAGCTGAATACCTGACTTCTGAGGGCTTAGATGAAGGCTATTATGTCGTGTTTAGCCATTTACATACTGATGAGGATACGCTTTATTTTGAGGATAAGATAAAAGGTAAGCAAATTTATACTTATATTATTGGTATCCACTTTCCAACACCAAGTCGTCTCCCGGTGCCAGAGGAATTGAAATTGACGGAGACTGAAAAGGTAGCAGGGCGGATGCTGAGTCTGGATAATTTGACCGATGAACAGATTAGCCAAATCACAGGGGTGAGCTTGGAGAAAATTGGCTATTTGAGACAAATTAAGCTTATTGGGCAATTTTCTTCATAACAATGATGGAAAGTACAATATACTTATGATATAATCTTACCAATCACTTAACCCACTCACTTTAAAGGAGAACAATATGAGTACCGAAACCAAACTAATCCGTTTCGATTGGGCAATGAAAAGTTTATTGCGTGATAAAGCCAACTTTGATATATTAGAGGGCTTTTTAAGTGCGGTGCTTCGTGAAGAGGTTTCCATTATCGAAATACTTGAAAGCGAATCTAATGTGCCTGATATTGATCAAAAACTCAATCGGGTTGATATTCTCATTCAAGATAAACAGCAGCGACATGTTATTATCGAAATCCAAAATTGTCATGTGACCGCTTACATGGAACGCCTTCTATTTGGGGTTTCCAGAGTGATTGTTGATAATGTGAAATCGGGTGAAGATTATCGTGAAATTAGCAAAGTGATTTCTATCAGTATCCTCTATTCTAATTTAGGGCTAGGTGAGGATTATGTTTTTTATGGCAAAACGGAGTTCCTGGGTTTGCACAACAATGAACCATTGATTTTCCGTAGAAGGCGCGAAGACAAAACGTTTGAGAAACTCAAAAGCCAAGACATTTATCCCGAATACTACTTGATCAATGTGGAACGTTTTACGGATGTGATGAAAACGGATTTGGATGAGTGGATTTATTTGTTCAAGCACGCCGCTTTACCGGCTCTTTGTCACGCGAAAAACCTGGATAAAGCCGGTGAAAAATTAGATGTGTTGAAAATGACTTCTGAAGAACGCCATCGTTATGATTTGTATCTGATGGCGATGGTGAATGAACAAGATGCTATTGATACGGCACACAATAAAGGTAAAATCAGTGGCAAGTTGGAAGTTGCCAAAAAAATGCTGGATTCCGGCATGGATATAGAAACGATAGCCAGCATGACGGGTTTGAGTCCAGACATAATAGAACAGGGTGAATATTAGCTTCTCGTTTCCACTGCCAAGACCTGACAGGTTTTGAAAACCTGTCAGGTCTGAACTAAACACGTTCACTTTAAAGGAGAACAATATGAGTACCGAAACCAAACTAATCCGTTTCGATTGGGCAATGAAAAGTTTATTGCGTGATAAAGCCAACTTTGATATATTAGAGGGCTTTTTAAGTGCGGTGCTTCGTGAAGAGGTTTCCATTATCGAAATACTTGAAAGCGAATCTAATGTGCCTGATATTGATCAAAAACTCAATCGGGTTGATATTCTCATTCAAGATAAACAGCAGCGACATGTTATTATCGAAATCCAAAATTGTCATGTGACCGCTTACATGGAACGCCTTCTATTTGGGGTTTCCAGAGTGATTGTTGATAATGTGAAATCGGGTGAAGATTATCGTGAAATTAGCAAAGTGATTTCTATCAGTATCCTCTATTCTAATTTAGGGCTAGGTGAGGATTATGTTTTTTATGGCAAAACGGAGTTCCTGGGTTTGCACAACAATGAACCATTGATTTTCCGTAGAAGGCGCGAAGACAAAACGTTTGAGAAACTCAAAAGCCAAGACATTTATCCCGAATACTACTTGATCAATGTGGAACGTTTTACGGATGTGATGAAAACGGATTTGGATGAGTGGATTTATTTGTTCAAGCACGCCGCTTTACCGGCTCTTTGTCACGCGAAAAACCTGGATAAAGCCGGTGAAAAATTAGATGTGTTGAAAATGACTTCTGAAGAACGCCATCGTTATGATTTGTATCTGATGGCGATGGTGAATGAGCAAGATGCTATTGATACGGCACACAATAAAGGGCAATATGTCAAAGCGTTGGAAATTGCCAAAAAAATGCTGGATTCCGGCATGGATATAGAAACGATAGCCAGCATGACGGGTTTGAGTCCCGACATAATAGAACGGGCTGAATATTAGCTTCTCGTTTCCACTGCCAAGACCTGACAGGTTTTGGAAACCTGTCAGCAAGCGTAGGGTGGGTAGAAAACCCACCTTATCCAGACAAAAAAACAACGACGGACATCAACCGTTATTTATTAGCTTAGCAAAAATCCAATGGCTCCAAACAGTTTGTTCAAATCAGTCACTGCTATTCCTGTTTTGTGTTTGGTAAATAGATTGAATTGAAGTTTTCCAAATTGCCATAATTCTCCATCTGTGACAATCCCATAAACAAAATTTTCTTCATTTTCACCCATTTTTTGTGCGGCTAAGAGTTCCGCAAGACATTGTCCCCAACCTTCTATAAAATTGTTTTGTTTGGCTTCAACAACAACTAGAATAGGCAAACCTAAAACGGTTTTACCTAATTCTGATTTGGTAGAAATTAGATAGTCAGGCGTTCCTGTTAATTTGTCATCATATCGGATTGACTTATGGCTCCAGATGGTATAGTGCTCTATAAAATTTTTATAAACTTCACGTATAGCGGGATAGATGACATTTTCACAACGAGAAGCTTCAGACGTGAAAACATCAATATTTTCTTGGTTAAATTCAAATTCTTGCCGAAAAAAATCAGAAGGGCATAACTCAATGTAATCAATAAAATATTCTTCCTGGTATTTAATATTGTACTCTTCTTGAACTTGGGCAATAGATTTAAAATCGGTAAAGGCCATTTTTTATTCCAAATGAGGTTTAAATTGAAATGTGAAAAGGTTATTTTAAAAATATTCTCTATAGCATTTGCACAAACGGACATAATATCTATAGATGTTCAGATAAATAATTTCACTTCGGGCCGACACGCAGGTTTGCCCCTATTTTTGATGTTCACGTTTTGAAGGTTAAAAGGCTTGCCTGAAATACTATTTTTGGCAAAAATGGTATTTCTAATGAGGGATGTATTACTGAAGGCTAAATAATTTGGCTCAGAGTAAAATTCATAAAGTAATTAAGTTCATTTATGGTGACAGTTAATATTACTCTGAGCCTAGTTATCCTCTAATTATTCTAATTATTCATTTTTACTTTTTCCGTGCCTTTGGCAAATTCTTGCATAAAATATTGACGGGTTGATTTTGCGTCAAAATCAAGTAACGTACCCCCCAGTTCAAAATGATTGATAAATATTTTACCGATTGCATAAGTAGCCGCACCAGTAATAACAGGTTGGGTTATTATCGTACCTACCAATCCAACTCCTGGCATTAGTTTGCTCAAGTTAGACAGTAATGCGGTAGCAATCCAACTTGGGTTAGCACTACCTAAAATCAACAAAATAAGATTTCTGATTTTTTTGACAGAAAAATCAACTTGATAGATTTTACTTAATTCTGAAACCATATTGGTTTGAATAGTTAATAAACCGAAAAAATCCACCCAAGGTAGTGGTAATAAACCCACGGCTCTGGCAGCCCAAACCGATTTCAGAATAACAGGATCAGCTTGTTGTTGCCGTCTTACGCTCAAAATATCTTGTTGTTCAATTAATCCTTGGATGTTTATCTGCCTTGTATCGTTGATAACGTTTGGTAATGTATTATCCATAATAAATTTTTTTCAAAGTGAATATTTTTTATTTGTAACTATTCGGTGTACGTTATAAAAAGTAAACATGCCAAGCTACACGCTTTATTTGCAGCGCGCTCATAAAATAATTCGGTGCTTGGTCCACATTTACAGTGCTGGTATTTTGTAAGCCCCTGCAACCAATAATTATCTTTTATACCTAAACCAACTAATCTATTATCAACTACACCGATATTGCGCCTGGCTTGACGAGTGTGACCTCCTTTTAATGTAAATAATACTAATGTAGCTAATGTAGGGCTCCTAAAGTATTCTTCTTGCCCAGCTGTTGGCCTCAGATGGTGGGCAAGAAAAAGACCTTCCCACCCTACAAAAAAACCTTACATCAAATTGAGGTCACACTCGGCTTGACAAGTGAGCAAATCTTTAGGTACGTGTTGACCTTCCCCAAAATAGGACACCCAAAGGTGGTATATTACCTAAAAATGGCAATTAAGAATTGAGAGTGTTCTTTTGAGTTCTTCTCAAGAAAATTGAGAAAAATTTCCACAAATTGAGCGATTATTTTCATCCAAATGAAAAAAAAGCCATTCAATGGTTCGATTTTATTTTTCTAAAGTCAACACGAAGTCTAATTCTAAAAAACGGACATAATCCCTGACTCCCTTTAGGAATCCAAAAAAACCAATTGAACTAGCTTATTAAGCGAAGTTTAATGTAGAAATTGACTCTTCAATTTCTAGCCAACGTTCTTTAAAAACATAATCTTCTGAAAGTGTGAGAATTAATTGACGTGCCCGACTAATCAATTTAGCCGGTACCTGAATCAGCCAAGCACGAATGGTATTTGGTTCCTCATGAAAATGGGTTTCAGTATTCAGCCACATCATCCAAACCATCAAGTTATAAGCTAAAATAGAGGTTTGAAAAATCGCCGAATTTGCCCAAAAATCTTGGGTTCTTATGGTTCCAGATGCCAGATGATTTTTACACCATTCAATCCAATTTTCGCTCGTTGAACGTTTTCCATAACACTTATGAATTTTCCATGCACTGCTCTTCAAATTTGTTACATAACAAAAAAAATCGTATTGTGGAATAGGAAATAACGTTTGGGTTTCTGTTGTCAAATCAATCTCTTTCCTGATCGCAACCAATCGACGCTCTTTTTTCCAACCGTCACATTTATAGGTGAACTCAGTGCTTTCAATTCCCTTTTTACCGCTGACTTTTTTCCATTTTTGCGACATTAATAGGCTAGCTAGGTTTTTTATCTTGACTTTAATCAGATACTCACTCTTTTTTTCTTCTAAAACATCAAGTAAAGCACCATTAAAAAAACCACTATCAGCACGAACAAACACCTTCCAAACCCGTTTCGGAAGACGAGAAAAACATTCTTTTATAAACTCCGGGGCTCCATTACCCGTATAGGCTGAACCCGTTCGGAACCAACTATGAAGACATTCTTTGGTTTGAGCGATAAAACACAGCAACGGGTGATAACTGTTTTGCCCTTTCTTTTTGGAGTTAAACCCCTTAGCGGCTCCTTCTTGTGAACCGGAAACGAAGATGACGGTTGAATCAAAGTCTAATGTGACACGTCCAAACCATTTTTTTGACCAGACTTTTTCCCGAGCCATCTGTTCGGCTTGATGTAATTCATTGCAATGTTTATGGTTAAATAATTCAAAAAGCCGTCCAAACGTTCTATTATCTGGAAATTTGTTCCAATCAAAAAGTTTGCGAATCACTGAATCATGTCGTAAAATAGCCAAATGGCTAATATGTTTAATTCCAGCAAGTACACCCATCATTAACATCATAATGACATGACCTACCTCATAGTTAGCCGTAGGTCCTCGTTCTATTGAGATCACTTTTTTCAAGGTTTTAGGAAGTTGCAATTTCTCGGCAAATTTGCCAAGATGAACTAGTCCGGCGTTTCCAGTTAGATTTTTGGCGGTAAATTTCACCTGAAATCGTTTCATCTTTTTAGTGTCCTTTTATAGTTTAATCATTTGTTGGAATTTATAGTTATTTCAATATATATGACCAGTTTATTATTTTTCAACTGCCATTTTTAAGTATTATTAAAATTTGGTGGTAGTTTTTTATGTCACTGCCATTGACTTAAGGGCAAACACGCAGGTCTGCCCCTACAAAATTCCGCATATTTAGGGGCTGTAGGGGCGAACCACCGCGAACGCCCTAGCTTAAGTCAATGGCAGTGCACCATTACGGTGGGTTGAACTTAAAACGGTTACATTCTAAGCGCGATAGCGAAACCCACCCTACTGCCACCCAATTTTGATAGGATACTTAAATGCGTATCGTCGCACTCTACAGATTCCCGATCAAAGTGTCTAAAACAATGTACTAAAACAAATTGATTGCCATCACGATTTTTGACATTCGTTAAGGAAGTTTCCATTTGCCCAAGCCCAGCACTCATCACAAAAGACTTATGAACGCATACAGGTTAGGGGCGCAGACGGCAATAGACAAAAATGGTTTTGCTGATATAGCTTTTCAGAAAAATAAAAGTTCTCAGACCTGACAGGTTTCCAAAACCTGTCAGGTCTTTCCGCCAAAATATTTATCTGAAAAGCTATAATAGGTTATGAATCTGTGGCGAATTTTGTGGCATATATAAAATTTTACCCAAAATGAATTTTAATAGATAGTTTACCACTTTTTATAAAAAAATAATTTGCCACTATTTTTAGCATTGAATAAAAACTGCAAGGAGATAATTCATTCTACGCAAAATTGAACTCTTATCGGTGCTGTTCAATTCTAAATCATGTAAATAACTTCATACGCATAAGGGCAACCATAAAGGGTTGCCCCTACATTTGTGAAACACAAACTAACCGTTAGGTTCAATTATTTATCTGAACAATTATAGGATGTGAACGTTGTTTACTTTATGAACCATCCTGCCCTTTTATACTATATATCCATTATTTTCGTGAAAACCTAAAATGCCCCAAAAAATACCATTTTTTTAAAAACGGGTATTTTTGCAATTAACAATAAGATTATTAATTATAATTCCCAATTATAATTCCCAATTCAAAAATGTTCGTTATCCATCTATGGGATACAATCCCATTAGATAGATCAACCCTCCCCCTATTCACTCTAATACGTTTCATCTTAAATAGCGTTAAGATTTGTCTGAACATCTATAGCTGAAAAGAGTGCTATTATTGAATAAAAAACTTTTCCTAATCAATATCAACAAAACCAATATTAATAAATCAGAATGAAAACAGCAACTTGCGATAATCACGAACCTAATTTCCTAAGCGTTGAAGAAGCTTTACACCACATTGAACAAGATTTAAAACCGATACGAGGTGAAGAGCAACTGGCAATTCGCAGTGCATTGGATCGTATTTTAGTTGAAGATGTGCTATCGCAGATTAATGTGCCACCGTATGACAATTCTGCAATGGATGGTTATGCAGTACGTGGGACCGATTTACCAACGAAAGGCAAGGCGGTATTGACTCTCGCTGGCACCTCATTAGCCGGGCTGCCCTGCACAGAAACTATTCAGGCGGAACAATGTGCAAGAATATTTACCGGCGCGGTCATACCCGCAGGTACCGACACCGTCATTATGCAAGAACATGTGGAAAAACAAGGAAATACCATTACCATCGGTGCTGAACATAAGCCAGGGCAACATGTTCGTCCGGTTGGAGAAGACATCGCAGTTGGTCAAGTGGTGTTAAAGGCGGGTAAACGCTTATCGCCTGCGGATATTGGTTTGTTGGCATCTTTGGGGATTCCAGAAGTTAAGGTGAAACGCCGCCTACGAGTAGCCTTTTTTTCGACTGGTGATGAATTATGCGCTGTTGGTGAGGTCCCACAGCCTGGTCAAATTTATGATAGCAATCGTTACACTCTCTATGGTATGTTAAATCGTTTAGGGATTGATATCATTGACATGGGCGTAGTGCTAGATAAACCTGAAGATATTGAAAACGCCTTTTTATTAGCGGCAAGTAGCAATGATGCGATTATTACATCAGGCGGTGTCTCGGTTGGAGAGGCTGATTATGTCACAGACACTTTGCGCCGCCTTGGTAAGGTCAATTTTTGGAAAGTCGCCATGAAACCAGGAAAACCTTTGACTTATGGCAAAGTTCAGGGGGCAGTTTTTTTTGGTTTGCCCGGTAATCCCGTGTCCGCTATGGTCACATTTGATCAACTTGTACAACCGGCTTTACGGCGCATGATGGGCCAAGACTCTGTGACACCGATACGGTTCACCGTACCTTGTATTTCTCCCTTGAAAAAAGGCCCTGGGCGTATGGAATTTCAACGTGGTATTCTCCAAACCAATGAACAAGGGCATTTAGTGGTCCGTTCGACAGGAAAACAAGGTTCAGGTATTCTGAGTTCAATGAGTCAAGCGAATTGTTTTATCATTTTGCCGGTAGAATGTGGCAAAGTAGCGGTGGGTAGCGAGGTGTTGGTGGAACCATTTGAAGGCTTGATCTAACTCGCGTAGGCTGGTAACTAAACCCACCGCAATCGAAAAATGATTATCGAGGATAGGTGGGTTTTCTACCCACCCTACCAATGCTATTAAGTTAAGGGCAGTCGCGGTGGTCAGCCCTATAAAACCCCACGTATTCATTGGCTGTAGGGGCGAACCACCGCGAACGCCCTGGCTTATCCTTCATGTAAAATCGCAACGTAAGACATTACCTTACCTCATGATCTTGTTCGATACCATTTTCCAACAATTCATAATCATATAATCCAGCATGTATCTTACCACTTTTCAATCGTGTCAATATGACATAAGCAATCTCTTTTTCGGCTAATTTTTTAGAAGCTCTATAATAAGCGTCTATACAATCTTTTGAATGAGTTGTCGCAAAAATTTGGCAATTTAATGATCGAGAAAGTGTTAAAATGATCTCCCATAAGCTATCTAGTTGCGTATAATGAATTCCATTCTCTATTTCATCAATAAATAAACAGCCATTTTTAGAAGTGTAAATAGAGATTATTATGTTTATAAAATGCTTAATGCCTTCTCCAAACTGAGATAATGAAATATAACCTGATGATTTAGTATTCAATTCAGGAGAATTATTAATTATCTTAAAATGAATTATATTATCGTCAAATTTGTTCAATTCTTTATCTAAAAAACTTTCTTCCTCTATATGTATGATGTTGAAGCAAAACGAACCGATAAGTTCAAAAAATGACTGCGCCGCTATCTGAGTCATACTCAATATTCCGTTTTTTCCAGAGATTTAACTGAGGCACAGGCTATTAAATTACGTCGCGCACTCAGTCAATTGATGATTCCTGGTGATCGGGTGCTTGAAATGACGAGTGAAAATCGCCATAATATTAATGTTGTCCATTTAACTAAAGATGACTCCGGTAAAGGAGAAGTCAAGCGTGAAACCTCAAAGAGTCACAAAAGTGATTTTGAAGTGTTATAATAATTCACCTATTTTTTATAGCAATTTAACTACTGTCGTCAGTAAAGTAAATCGTACTGGGGATCGAAGTTGATTGATATGGGTTTGCAGCGATTTTTTTGATTATGAAGGAGGTGATAGTTGTAAAAAATGGTATGAATAGAGGGGTTACGAATCCCCATGAGGGGTTATGAGCACACGGTTCATCAGCCGCGTTGGTCAACTGAACAGGGTTACGAATCCCCATGAGGGGTTATGAGATTTAATCTGCTATACAGAACAAGTGAAAAGGAACCAAGTTACGAATCCCCATGAGGGGTTATGAGAAACAGCTTGAGCGGTTTGTAATCCTAAGCATAATAGTTACGAATCCCCATGAGGGGTTATGAGTGTATAGCGAACTCATTTAAAAAGTTCTTTGGAACTGTTACGAATCCCCATGAGGGGTTATGAGACGCATAATGCCAGTGGTAGAGGCCAGTCAATCCGAGGTTACGAATCCCCATGAGGGGTTATGAGCCTTGATGAAAGGGGAGTACCGTTAGAATTTGCGGGTTACGAATCCCCATGAGGGGTTATGAGACAACGCCCGGCGCACCAGCCGGGCAAAAGGTTAAGTTACGAATCCCCATGAGGGGTTATGAGTAACTCCACTATCATCGTTTCGGGGAAAACAATTACTGTTACGAATCCCCATGAGGGGTTATGAGATTCGGCTCTCGAAATGAGCCTTTAGAAACGGCATAGGTTACGAATCCCCATGAGGGGTTATGAGGATTAAATCAGTATAATAGACTTGTCCCTAAATAATTGTTACGAATCCCCATGAGGGGTTATGAGATAAACGACATTTTGCCCACCACACTCAAAAATTTTGTTACGAATCCCCATGAGGGGTTATGAGACCAAGAATTTCGCCACTGCCACCAAAAATTTCATTGTTACGAATCCCCATGAGGGGTTATGAGATTGTGCTGTTATTACTACGTTCAAATTTTGTATTTGTTACGAATCCCCATGAGGGGTTATGAGAAGCAACGGTTTAGCTTGAAAAATCCCCATCAACAGGGTTACGAATCCCCATGAGGGGTTATGAGGGGTATTTTGGAAGCTGTTATTGAAGTAGAAGGGCAGGTTACGAATCCCCATGAGGGGTTATGAGATTCACTCCTTTCAACCAGCGATTTTTTCCTTCGTGTTACGAATCCCCATGAGGGGTTATGAGATCGCAAACGACAGAAAAATTATCAATCAACAGCAAGGTTACGAATCCCCATGAGGGGTTATGAGAATCGTATCTACAGAATCCATATAACTCTTGAACTCTGGTTACGAATCCCCATGAGGGGTTATGAGAATAAAAAAACCGCTTCAAAATAAAACTTGAAACCGAGTTACGAATCCCCATGAGGGGTTATGAGCAACGAGAGCGACAACAAGGCTTACCACCAACCAACCGTTACGAATCCCCATGAGGGGTTATGAGATCATGTTGTCCTTTTAAAATGCAACAAGAACATAGGTTACGAATCCCCATGAGGGGTTATGAGCACCGGAACACACGGACGAGTACCCAAATTTGAAGTTACGAATCCCCATGAGGGGTTATGAGTTCATGTTCATCGCGGAGCTTATCCATCAATTCTAAGGTTACGAATCCCCATGAGGGGTTATGAGAACACCTGGTGAACGTTTGCCGCCCCAATTAGGATTGTTACGAATCCCCATGAGGGGTTATGAGAAAGCCAGAAGTTTTGTTAGCGGAACAGATACATCAGTTACGAATCCCCATGAGGGGTTATGAGAACTACAAGCCAGTTATAACGGGTGATGACCCTGGTTACGAATCCCCATGAGGGGTTATGAGGTTTGGAGCATTGGACATCAAATTAATTGAATTTGCCTGTTACGAATCCCCATGAGGGGTTATGAGCACATCGGATGTGGGTGTGGGTTATATGGTTTAAAAAGTTACGAATCCCCATGAGGGGTTATGAGATTTGGGCTTGATTAGCAAGTTCTAATTCCGTCTCAAGTTACGAATCCCCATGAGGGGTTATGAGCTGCGATTTGCAACCGCACGGTTTGCGAACAGAAGAGTTACGAATCCCCATGAGGGGTTATGAGAGGCGAACGCAAATTTGAAGCAAGACCGATGTCAGGTTACGAATCCCCATGAGGGGTTATGAGGCTATGCTCATTAAAATCATAGCTTGCATTCCCATGTTACGAATCCCCATGAGGGGTTATGAGATTACTTTTCTGGACAGACCCAGTTCCTCGAAAAAGGTTACGAATCCCCATGAGGGGTTATGAGAATTTCAAACGCGGAGCATATCTGGACTACTCAAATGTTACGAATCCCCATGAGGGGTTATGAGACTGTTCGTCAATTTCTAAATTGTTAAATCTCATGTCGTGTTACGAATCCCCATGAGGGGTTATGAGTGATAGCGTAGGTGACGTAGCAAAAGCTATTGACAGAGTTACGAATCCCCATGAGGGGTTATGAGACCGTAAGAGCGTTATCTTCAATACCCACAATTTCTGTGTTACGAATCCCCATGAGGGGTTATGAGACCCGTCATCGGGTATCCGTTATGCCAAATATCCAGGTTACGAATCCCCATGAGGGGTTATGAGCCTTAAATGGGATTCATAACTTCACTGTTACATCTAGTTACGAATCCCCATGAGGGGTTATGAGAACACAAAATGAATGTCGAAAACAAACATAAACGTTACGAATCCCCATGAGGGGTTATGAGACCCGAAGCTTATAAAACGAATGGGGCAAACAAGGTTACGAATCCCCATGAGGGGTTATGAGATTTTTCACCGGTTTATACAAATCAATTTCTTCTTGAGTTACGAATCCCCATGAGGGGTTATGAGTGTTCCCTGAACTATTTTCTTAGCAGCGATAAGCCATGTTACGAATCCCCATGAGGGGTTATGAGGTGTTTGAAATCTTTCCGCCACTTTGCCTTGAACTCAGTTACGAATCCCCATGAGGGGTTATGAGGATTTGACAGAAGAAATCCGAGAAGATGAAGACGAAGGTTACGAATCCCCATGAGGGGTTATGAGCTTTTGTTTTCGTTGGATGTAGCACAGGCCATAATGAGTTACGAATCCCCATGAGGGGTTATGAGCCATGGCATTGGGGATATAACGAAAAAGAACTTAAAAGTTACGAATCCCCATGAGGGGTTATGAGTTCAACCGTATCTATACAAACTTGTTCGCCATTAATCGTTACGAATCCCCATGAGGGGTTATGAGCAATAAAATTTCCAATAACATATCATACTTTTTCCAAGTTACGAATCCCCATGAGAAAGAAAAATAGGGGACAGACCACCTTTTATGCAAAAGGTATACTTTTCAAGAAGGCAAAGAAAAATTCCCTTTTGAGAGCCAAGATTGCTTCGATGATAAATGTGGTCTGTCCCCTATTTTCTTAT
>Ga0233403_10000315_pt1 | contig 22854 bp, 20 predicted proteins | sample Na_oxic_1_MG_FD_179866 | JGI IMG/M metagenome (GOLD analysis project Ga0233403, IMG submission 179866) | Seawater microbial communities from Saanich Inlet, British Columbia, Canada - Na_oxic_1_MG | ecosystem: Environmental > Aquatic > Marine > Inlet | place: Canada: British Columbia | collected...
GGGTCTTGCAGAAACCATGCAACAATATTCCTCACTCAATGATCATTTTGTGTTTAATGATTTAACGGTATTAGTTCCCAAACAATACAATGTCGTTATTGGCTATGCTTTAGCGCGCAAACTCAATGTACAAGTCGGCGATAATATGCGCCTAGTTTTACCTTCATCTTCACGCTTTACGCCTTTAGGGCGAGTGCCGACACAGCGCAACGTCAAGGTCGCAGGTATTTTTAATCTACAATCAGTTGAAGACAGCCAAACCATATTTATGCATATTGATGATGTGCACCGTTTGGCACGGATTAAATACAACGTTAGCCAACCACAAACAAGCGATAGTACTCGTTGGTTTATCAGTGAGCCGTTTGCTTACGCGCAGTTAAGTGCCGAGCTGAATGCACTATCAATCACACATTCGACATGGCGTGAGCGTCAAGGGCCATTATTTGATGCGGTCAAAATGGAAAAAAACATGATGTCGTTAATGTTACTGCTAGTGATAGCGGTAGCCGCGTTTAATATTATTTCTGCATTGGTGATGGTAGTCATTGAAAAAACGCCAGACATTGCAATATTGCGTACGCAAGGCTTAACGGCGTGGCAGATCATGCAAATCTTTATGTTTAACGGTTTGTTTAATGGTGTAAAAGGCGCGGGTGCAGGCGTGTTATTAGGCGTGATATTAGTCTATAGTTTAAACCCTTTGTTGCTATTACTCGATGTGCCTTTGGCGTTATCTGGCGATGGCCAACCGGTACCTGTATTGCTGCAATGGCACAATGTAGTGTGGATTATGGTCGTATCATTACTCTTGTGTGTGCTTGCTACATTGCCTCCAGCGATTAAAGCATTGCGCTTACAACCTGCACAAAGTTTAAAGTACGAGTAAAATTGCGTATAATCACAAGCTAGCAAGATTTAACACGACAGCAATTACCACATATCCCAAAATAATAAGGTCAATCCTAATGGAAAAGTACTATATTACCGCCCAAGAATTACTCGAAGATTCATTTCGTCTAGCGCATCAAGTGTTTGAAGATGGCTATCGACCTGAATTTATCATCGGGATCTGGCGTGGTGGAGCACCAATAGGAATTGCGGTACAAGAATATTTTGAATACAAAGCGGTATCGACTGATCATATTGCTGTGCGTACATCATCTTATACCGGTATAGGCCAGCAATCTCGTGAAATCAAAGTACACGGTTTACACTATATAATTGAGCACTGTAATGCGTCAGATAAATTATTGATTGTCGATGATGTGTTTGATTCTGGACGCAGTGTAGAGGCATTAATTAATCAATTACGTTTACAAATGCGCTTAAATACACCTACCGATATCCGTGTAGCTTGCCCTTGGTATAAGCCACAAAATAATAAAACCAGCATAGTGCCGGATTATTATGTAAAAGAAACGCACGAATGGATTGTGTTCCCACATGAAATCAATGGTCTGAGTAAAGACGAAATTGCGAACGGCAAAACTGATTTGAGCAATATTCAAGATATTCTTTAATCCGTTTATTTATCTAGGTAAACCGATTAGAAACTGCGATAATTGCTATTCAAATATAAATAGGTAAATCAGTATGAAAATTTTAGTTCGTAACCTTGCGCGTACGACTACAGAGAATGAAGTTCGTGAACTTTTTTCAACTCATGGCACGGTCACAGAATGTGACTTAGTATTGGATCAAGTAACAGGTTTATCCAAAGGTTTTGCGTTTGTTGAAATGCCCGACGAAAATGAAGCTGAAGCGGGCGTTAATGCACTAAACTCTTACCTTTTTGCAAATAGCAAAATCAGAGTGAAAGTAGCAAATCCAGAATAATACGAATCTTTGTTTTATATTATCAACGTTGCTGTGAAGGTATATGTTTGAGCTTTTCTGCAAACGCCTTCATTGTAGCTTCTTAGTACTGTTTACTGAGTACTGTGTACGGTTTTTCGATCGTAATTTAACGTATTAAAGCCAATATATTCTTAAACTCAGGGCTTCTGCAATCGTTGATTAATTCATACAAACACATTTCTAGACCCGTCACAGCAATATTATTTTGTTGTAATCGACTTAAGGCCAGTTGTTTATTTGCAGCATCTCGTGAAGCAATACAATCACTAACAACTTGCACTTTATAGCCGCGCTCAGATAAACCCGTAGCGGTTTGATACACACAAATATGCGCCTCGATACCACAAACTAGCCAAGTATCAATGTTATGGCTATTTAAGGTATCTAGAAAACTTGGCTCCTCGCATGCATTAAACGAATATTTATGAATAGGAGTGTGTTCACTTAACAACTCACTCAATTCATCAACTGTAGAGCCGAGCTTATCTGGATTTTGTTCAAGATACACTATCGGTATATCCAGTAGCTGAGCGCCTTTAATTAATTTTTCGCAATTTGCGATTAAAGAGTCACTATCATGTACTATACGCGCAAGCTTTCCTTGAATATCAACGACGATAAGGCCTGTTGTTTCTTTCATTAGCATATTGATTTCCTTTACTCTGGATCGGGATCAAAGTAGTGCTTATCACTAAATGTATACACCCAATCAGGCTTATAGATAATAAGTAGTGTCATCGTCATACCATTAAGCATGGCTTCTGGGAATAACATCAGCGGGATCAATACTTCATAGTTATCGACTACGACATCCCAAGGGTAGGTGCCGTTTAAGGTATAAAAACCACCGATTAAGCCCATTTTAATTGCTATCCCTAACGCTGCAGGGAAAAACGCACAAACGAACACATACACAAACATATTACGCATGATCTTATGAAAGCTCAGGGTAAAGATCATGTAGGTTATACCTATTGGCACAAGGACACCAAATAAACCGTTGGCGCCTAGCATTCCCCAACTTTCTCTACCAACTATTGTTATTCCTAACAATACCAAACCGGATATAAACACCGCATAGCGAAAGCCTAAGGTAAGCACTAGTGCGCTCAGCCATAAAAAATGTACAGACAATCCATCATAGATCCCAGCACGAAATAGCCATAAAACAAAAACGACTACACCAGCACCCAATACCAAATGTTGAATACGCTTATGTTCGAGCATTAATTTAAAATCAATATGCTTAAGCACATACAGGTAAATCCCTGCGTATAACACCAAACATACGGTCTCTAACAGTGTCATAAATCCTCACTCATTCCCTGGTGGTTATCAATGCTAAACAGTTCTGAATAATCAAAAATTAGCAATCAAAGCTAGCAAAAATCGGCGCATGATCAGACGGTTTTTCTATGCCGCGCAACTCATAATCAATTTCTGATTCAGTACACAAAGGCAATAATGCCGTTGAGGCCATGATCACATCAATACGCAGACCGCGATTGTCAACAAACCCTTTTGAGCGATAATCAAACCAGCTGTACCGCTCGGTTAAATCTGGCTGAAGGTGACGAAACGTATCGTGAAGCCCTAAATTTTGTAAAGTGGCTAGCATCTCACGTTCTTGTGGCTGAAAGCTACATTTACCACTGCGTAACCAGCGTTTAGCATTATCCGGTCCTATGCCAATATCTAAATCGGTCGGGGAGATATTGATATCTCCCATAACAACAAATTGTTCATCTTCAGAATGAGTTGCTTGTAAATGCGCTGTTAAGTCGCGATAAAAGGCAACTTTGTAAGGAAATTTAATCTCGTGTGAGATGTTTTCACCTTGTGGGAAATATCCGTTATACACAGTGATGTCTTTGCCATTCGCTGTAGGCAATGTGACGGCGATTAAGCGCTTTTGGTGCTCTTCACTATCCGTTGGTAAACCATATTGCACGTTACACGGTGCTAGTTTAGTGAGCATAGCAACACCGTAATGAGCTTTTTGGCCATGATAGACGACGTGATAGCCCATCGCTTCAACATCACTGACTGGAAATTGCTCATTATCCACTTTTATTTCTTGGAGACCAATGACATCTGGTGAGTGAGTGTCGATCAGAGCTTGTAATTGATGTAAACGGGCACGAATGCCGTTGATGTTGAACGAGATAATTTTCATAGTTTAGGGTTAATCATTAATGTACATAGCACTAGTGTATCAGAAAGGATCTTGGTTTTAAGTGCTAGGCATGCGAAAATTAGTTATATAAGTTCAATTATTTTCACAGTGGTTAAAGCATGCGCGAATTTCGCCAACAGTTTCCGTTTTTCGATACTTCGACACCCTCTATTTATTTTGATAATGCGGCGACCACTCAAAAACCACAATGTGTGATTGATGCAATTGAGCATGCTAATATTCAACAAAGTGCTAATGTTCATCGTTCATCTTATCAGCTTGCGGCGAGTGTGACCGATGCCTATGAAGCAGCTCGTAACAATGTAGCGGCACTAATCAATGCACCGTCTGCTAGAAACATATTTTGGAGTAAAGGCGCAACTGAATCTTTAAACCTAATCGCACATGGATTAGGTGAATTATGCCTTGCTGAACACGCAATGTGGCAGGGTGATGAAATCATTATATTGACGTCCGAACATCACGCTAATATTTTACCTTGGCAGCAACTAGCATCCAAGTTATCACACTTTAAATCGTTACGCATAACCCCTGTGTCACCTGATTTTAATGGGAACTATGACTATGCTGTATTACGCGCTGCAATAACCAATAATACTGCAATTGTTGCCGTTGCGCACGTATCTAATGCTTTAGGGTGTGTCCATCCAGTCGCCGCAATTACACAATGGGCGCATCAACATAACGCATTATGTATTGTCGATGGGACCCAAGCAATAGCCCATATTCCCGTCGATGTACAAGCGTTACATTGTGATGCTTATGTTGGCAGTAGTCATAAAATGTTTGGTCCTACTGGGGTCGGTTTTGGTTATGCTACTCATGCGTTACTCGATGCATTACCACCATACCAAGTGGGTGGTGAGATGATCGAATATGTGAGTTTTGACGAAGTTCGCTTTCAATCTTACCCATTAAAATTCGAAGCGGGTACACCAAATATATCAGGTGTACTCGGTATGGGGATGGCGGCTAATTTTGTGCTACAACATCAAGCTATGATCATACAAAGCGAACATGTATTAATGCAATACTTATTAGGGCAACTCACTGTGTTAAATGATGAGCTAGCTGTTACCACTGAGATTGGTCTAGCTTCCACCAATAATATAATCATCATTATCGGTGCTCAAAACCCAGAACGTATTAGTTTATGTAGTTTTGTGCTCAACGGTATCAGTCATTATGATGTGTTGCGCTTATTAGACAAAGACAATATTGCGCTTCGGGTAGGGCATCACTGTGCTATGCCATTGATGCAGCATTTGGGTATTGATGGCACGATACGGGTGTCACTGTGTGCCTATAATACAGATACTGAGATCGATGGGTTCATTGCCGCTTTGCGTTCCGCTATCAAACGTTTAGTCTCGTCTGACGACGTTATTGCTAATAGTCGTGCATTTGATACTTCATCAGTAGCTTTTAGCGCCAGCACACCTATTGGCGATCAATTTGCGGCATTACAGGGGTATGATGTGGTTTTTCGCCAGATCATGCTCAGTAGCAAAGCTTGTCCGTTATTGTCTGAACAATACCATACTGCCGATTATCATGTTGCAGGCTGCGAAGTCGATGTCTGGTTAGGACAGTTTGCAGGTCAGTTTTACGGTTTTGCAAATAGCAAAATTATTAAAGGGCTGCTTGCTATTTTACTAGAAAAAGCTAATACGCTAACACCAAGTCAACGCACACGCTTTGATTTTACTGAGTACTTAGCTCAATTAGGCGTCAGTCATCATCTGAGTCAGTCGAGGGTGGATGGCTTGTCTCGCGTAATTGCACGATTGTCTGCTTAGCTTCAATCCACTGAGACATATATTGCGTCGCTTTAAGTTGCTGTTGATTAACTAAGGCTTGCCAGAAATTCGTTTGTCTTTGCTGTTTTATGTTATCGCACGCGTCACTGATGCGTTCAACTAGTGCTTGTTGCACTGTCTCTCGGTTAAAAAATGCCGATATGTGCGGTGCAAAACTGGCTTGCGCTTGCTGCCAACGCTCCGATGATTGATACAATTCAATTGCTGCTTGCGCATAATTATCAAAGTTAGTATCAAAGTTAGCATTAACAGAGACGATGGCTTGATGTTCGTGACTTTTGGATAGAGGTTCCTCTGACTTAAAAACGGGATGGTAAAATATCCCTTCCGCAGCAATATCAGTCATAACAGTGGGAGTGCCTACTAGCATGGCATCAAACACTTTACCCTTCAAACCCGCGCCAAAACGTAATGGTGCTAGATTGACACGTGCTTTGGCTAACACATATTGGGCGTCTTGTGCCCAACCTGCGATATGAAAGCCTTTTTTCGGTTGGTGAAATTGTTGTGCCTTAGCTGGTGTGTAAGCGCCATAGACGTAGCATTTTGCATCAGGGATCTGCGCGCGGATTTTTGGCCAAATAAATTTAGCTAATATCTGAACCGCATCCCAATTAGGAGCATGACGATAATTCCCAATGAAAACAAAATCACGACGGGCATCATAATCGACCCAGTTAGCTTGTATTTGGGGAGTGATTGGTGGTACTAAAAATGGACAATGATGTAAAACACGTTCATCTATCGGATAGTTCTCGGTTAAAAATGCCATTTCCACGGCTGAAATGATCAAACTCAGATCCATGCGCATCATACTAGTCAGCTCGCGCAACGCGAGTTCGTTATTTAAACATCCAGTGAGATCTAAGCCTTCGTGTTCCTGATTCTGGCCATGATCTTGATTATGAGCCGTACCATGATGATAGCGCTGTAAATCACTAATACTTAACGGTAACTCAGGCGCTTTATTGGTAATTTGCTGTCTTAGATGTCGTAAAGAATGCACATCTTCAGTGTCAAGTACACACAAAGCTTGGGGACACGCTTGACGTACTCGCCATGAAAACTGTTCTTCCATCATAAAGCGGTCAAATAACACAATATCAGGTGCAAGCTCTTCAACCCATGCATCAAAACTACTATCGTTAAGAGTAATGGTATGTGCCTGAATGTTGAGTATCGATAAATCAATCGTGTGCTGTGCTTCATAGCTATTAGCGGGGCAGGCAAAGTGACAACTCGTACCTGCAGCTTGTAACACTTTAATCAAACTCAACAAATGCACGCCAGCGGCGGAGCTTTTAGGTTCAGGCCACACGGTGCCAATGACTAACAGTTTTTTACCAGATAATTTCACGCGAACATTCATTTTTGTTTGATTTGTCAGTATATTACATCAGACAACCATAAATTTATATCGTCACTACCAAGTTAAGGGAACAGAATGCACGTAGAACATGCCATTGTGGGGGCAGGGTTAATCGGGGGGTATTTAGCGGCCCATTTAGCAGATATCACTATGCGGTTACATCCCGATGCACGAGTATTAGTGGTTGGCAGAGCATATGCTAAGTCTCAGTTTAGCACGCAAATGACGATTTCTGATTTTGCCACGCCGCCTCACATTCGCGACACCCGAAACATTGACTTTGTCAGTGATATTAATGCATGGGCGTCGCCAGAGCGCTACCCAAATGTCGTGTGGTTGACGGTAAAGTGTACAGCGATAGAGCAGGTTGTGGCTGACATTACCCCACTAATTGGTCCGCACACTGTCATTGTGTGTTGTCAAAACGGTATTGGTAGTGATGCAGTAGTCCGCCAAGCGTTTGCCAATAATCTTGTACTTCGCTGTATGTTTCCGTTTAATGTTGTTCAACTCAAAGGTGGACATTTTCATCGTGGCTCATCAGGCATTGTGATGTTTGAGCAACCTTTACAGGGTGATTTTCATCATCGCTTTACGCCTGTAATTGATGCGCTTAATGCACAATATGGTTCGGTGTTTCCATGTGCATGGAATGCGCAAATGGACGCCTTATTGTGGGCGAAATGCCAAGTTAATCTGACCAACAGTGTCAATGCGCTTGCTAATTTATCCCTCAAAGACACCTTGTTAGATAAAGGCTATCGCAAAATTATAGCCCTGATGATGCAAGAGCATCTGGCTGTTTGTAAAGCCCAAGGGATAACATTACCCAAAATTACAAAAGTGGATGCGAAGTTCATTCCAACCGTTTTAACATTACCCAATTGGTTGTTTTCACGAGTCGCAAAGTCGATGGTTGATATTGATCCACACGCTAAATTATCGATGTGGTGGGATCTTGAACAAGGGCGCGCAACGGAAATTGACTATATTAATGGCGCGACAATTAATGCTGGTCAACGTTTGGGGGTTGCCACCCCAATGAATAATAAAGTCTTTGCGTCAATCAAAACGCTAGAGCAAGCACCAGCCCGCTACGCAATAAGTGCGCAAGATTTACTCAAGTAATATTTAATTACATGCACAACGTGCAAAACTAAGAATTGTGTCCTATACCATAACACATGATATGTAGCTAAATAGGGCCGTCTTTTTTATGATCAAAGCGATTGAGTACGCTTCATTTGCGTCGGATGTGTTTGTCTTGCCGACTGCTGTCACCAAAATACAATCCTTGATGAAAGATGATTCTTCCTCGATGGATGACTTTGCCAGTGTGGTTAAGTTTGATCCTACGTTATCGGCACAATTAATAAAAATTGTGAATAGCCCGCTGTACAATTTTCGTAACCCCGTAGATTCTATTACGCATGCTGTAAAAATCCTAGGCACCAAAGCGGTGTATGATCTTGCTGTAGGTTATGGGGTTAGCGCAGCGTTTACTGAAATGGATAAAAACACGATTGATTTAGAGCGTTATTGGGAGTACTCAGTACGCACGGGCTTGTTTGCTAAATATTGGGCCGAAAAGCTATCTCTGCATGAGCCTGAGCGCTTTTTTACTGCTGGATTGTTGCATAACATAGGTGAGTTAGTCGTGGTGCGTAAAACTCCAGAAACTGCTTTATCTTGTTCGCGTTTTCGTACCGACCAACAGCCTTGGGAAAAGCAAAATGAAATCATGGGCTACACGTATAAAGATATCACTGAGAGTTTATTAAGAGTTTGGGGGTTCCCACCCGGGATCATTGAATGTATAAAGCCCATTCATGACTCGCCACAAACCATAGGTTCAATTGACAGCAAAGTCATGCAGTTAGCTTATCATCAAGCGTTATTAGAAACTTATCCGTTATTCATGAACGATATTACGGAATTACCAGAACAATATGCTTTTTCAATTGGAATAAGCGCGAAAGCGTTGGATGACTCAATTGAGTATAACCGTTTTCGCGTGCTAACTATTGTCAGTTTATTTATGACTAATAGCTTCGTATCTATATGATGATCTATAAGCTATATTTTTCAGTCAGTAAGTTATATAAAACACACATGATGCTAGTAGTTAATCAAACACACCGACACGTTGGCGGCTAATAGCAATCAGTTCGCCACGTTTGTTCCAAATATTCGCCTCGGTAATACCATAGCCATGTTCTGCTTGGCGAGTAATGTCATGATAGGCAAACCAATCCTCACTCGTATATTGGGTATCACTTTCTAAAAACTCCACGTTCCAGTTTATGGTGCTAGCAGGGGTTGGCCATTTTAACATTTGAATTAAAGTCGGTGGATAGGCATCCAACAAACCAACTAAATGCGCAAAGGTAAACGGAGTGGTTGGTTTTTTAAATCTTAACCAGCCTTTATAATGCGCCGTCTTTTGACCCGTAAATGGTACGCCGCCATCTTGGATCGCTAAATCAAATTGACGCAGAAATTTGGGTGTCACTTTGGGAATAGGGGGAATGAACGTCGCCTTTTTAGGTAGACTGAAATCATGCGAGTCAACGTTTTTGACAACGACTTTAGATTCTCTATTTTTGGCAAAACACGCTTGTAATACAACACAGTTTTTACCATTTTGTTTGGCCATGGCAAGTAACTGAGACACATTACGTCCAACTCGCAGTTCAGTCACTTCAACAGTAAACGGTTCATCACACAATAATGGGCCAACGAAATTGACATTCATAGTCTTAATCGGACGTATATCGCTTATCAGGTTCTGGACACAGGTAAATAATACAGCACTAGATATACCGCCATATACAGTTCGGCCTTGTGACCAATTATTGGCTATTGTGATAGAGTCAGTTTCGCCAGATAAATAGGCATAGGTTTGTGTAAGGACATCATCAAATGTCATGGGAGTTCTCTAGACTGGTCAGATGTGTCCATTATTATCTGAACAGCTACAAAATGCAACCAAACTCCAGTGATGGTTAACGATAACAAGAAGTAATTCTGTAATTATTTGAAAATGTGTCATAGTAATCTTATATTTGTGCCATCGTGTCTTCAGGGCATGCTGTATCCTAGGAAGAAATAATGACTACTATCAATTTTGCGCATGCAAATGGATTTCCAGCCCCGTCTTATCAAACCTTTTTCAATGACTTAAAAGAAAAAGTGTCAGAGCCCATTAAGATTATTGCTAAACATCAATACGCTCATGATCCACAGTATCCGATAGTTAATAATTGGGAGCATCAAGTTTCTGAACTTGTTGATTATATTAAGCAAACCGCGAGCGAACCAGTCATTGGTATTGGCCATAGTTTTGGTGCAGTCATTACGTATATTGCAGCTTGTCGGGAACCGTCGTTATTTAAAGCCATAGTATTGTGTGATCCACCTTTGATGACAGGTATCGGTGGTAGTATGTTTGAAGGTTTTAAAATGTTCGGCCTAATGGACCATGTAACCCCAGCAAAGCGCACCAAACAGCGGAAACAACGCTGGGATTTAGGTGAAGATATTAGTCAGTATTTTTCGCACAAATCATTGTTCAAACATTTTGAGCCGCAATGCATTAGTGACTATGTGGCAAGTGCCACACAAATTGTGGGAGATGTGCAACAGCTGACATATAACGTCGATGTTGAGGTGGGGATATTTAGAACCATACCGACCAATCTGCATAAGTATTATGGTCAATGTAAAGTACCCGGTTTATTACTCACAGGCACACATACTAACGTCACTTTACCGATATTTGTAAGACCGTTTATGAAAGGTAATGCGAATATAAAACAAGCGACAGTAAGTGGGGGACACTTATTTGTATTTGAAGAGCCGGAGTTAACTGCTGTACAAATTAGTGAATTTATACAGCAGCTAGATTAGCAAGCAGACTTAAGCAGTAGGTGTTGATGAAGCCGCTAAGGCTTCCAACATATCGGGTGTGACCAATACAACGCCTGCGCTCGAAACTCTAAAACCTCTTGCTCGGTCATCATCGTGGTTAACCCCAATTTCCATACCTGCAGGAATAATACAACCGCGGTCAAGTACTGCTTTTTTGATGGTACAGTGGCGACCCACTTCAACATTCGGCAGCATCACGGCTTCTTCAATATACGAATAAGAATGAACTCGTACATTAGAAAAACATAAACTGCGTTTTAATAACGAACCAGAAATAATACAACCACCTGAGACAACTGAGTTGATAGCTTGACCACGACGGTCATCGCTATCCCAGACAAATTTTGCTGGTGGAAGTTGTTCTTGATAAGTCCAAATTGGCCATTCTTCATCATATAAGTTAAGCGCTGGCACTGGCTCAACGAGCTCCATATTCGCTTCCCAGAAGCTATCAATAGTACCCACATCGCGCCAATAGTTGTTCTTTTCACCAAGACCAAATTCAAAGGCATTAACCTTTTGTTCTTTGATAATTGCAGGAATAATGTCTTTTCCAAAATCACGTTGTGAGTCTTTGGTTTGTGAATCTTTTTCGAGCTGTTCAAATAAAAATTCAGTATCGAAGATATAGTTTCCCATCGAGGCTAGGCAATTTTCAGGATCATCTGCTAATGGAGCTGGTACTTCCGGCTTTTCAGTAAAGCTGGTGATACTATTGTTTTCATCTACAGCCATGACACCAAAGGCACCGGCAGCTTCTGCACAGGGTACACGCATGCAAGATACTGTCATTTTTGCACCAGATTCAACATGCTTAGCAAGCATATTTCCGTAGTCCATACGATAAATGTGATCACCAGATAAAATCATGACATATTTTGGTAATTCATCACGGATGATATCGATATTTTGATAGACCGCATCAGCTGTACCTTGATACCAATCATCAGAAAAACGCTGCGAGGCGGGTAAAATCTCAATAGATTCGCCTAGTTCTTTTTTAAAGTGACCCCAACCACGGACTACGTGGCGTATCAATGAATGTGATTTATATTGTGATAAAATCCCAATTCGACGAATACCAGAGTTAATACAGTTTGATAATGGAAAATCGATAATTCTGAATTTACCACCAAAGTATACGGCTGGTTTAGCGCGCCATTGGGTTAATTCATGCAGACGTGAACCTCGTCCTCCAGCAAGTACAAGTGCGTATGTATCGCGAGTTAAATTACTGATATAACGAGGGCTATTGTTAGGCATGACTGGTTCCTTGTGTGCTAACAGATAATATTAAATAAGTGTATAATATTTCAATACCTGATACTAGTTAAAATTAAGTTAACAGTATAAAAAAAATAATATTTGCCAGAGACTTAGCGACAATTTATTGTTAACGCATTGCGATATTTACTGCTGATGCTGGCGGGATTTTTAGTGTATGTAAAATCGGTTTACTGGCTGCAATTAAGGCAGGTAAGTCAATGCCTGAGTGCATTCCCATGCCATTGAGCATGTATACTAAATCTTCTGTTGCTAAATTGCCACTTGCGCCATGAGCATAAGGACAACCGCCGAGACCGGCTGCACTAGTATCAACAATTCTTACACCAGCATTAATTGCCGTTAATACATTCGCTAACGCTTGTCCGTAGGTATTGTGAAAATGTACGGCTAATTTATTGATAGGCACTTCGGTGCTAACTGCTGAAATTAGTGCTTGTGTTTGTGTGGGTGAACCTACACCTATAGTGTCGCCTAATGAAATTTCATAACAACCTAGTTCATATAATTGTTTAGCGATATTAACCACATCGCGTAGTGGTACTTCTCCTGAATACGGGCAGCCCATAACGGTAGACACATATCCGCGAACAGGTATTGAATGTGCTTGCGCATAGGTAATAACAGGGATAAAGCGTTCGATGCTTTGGGCGATAGTGCAATTGATATTCTTTTGGGTAAATGCTTCTGATGCTGCTCCAAATATGGCTATTTCATCTGCGCCACAAGCAATTGCTTGCTCTACGCCATGTATATTAGGCGTTAATGCTGAGTAAGTGACATCCGATTGTCTATTGAGTTGTGTTAACACCGCATCCGAGTTGGCCATCTGCGGTACCCATTTAGGAGAGACAAAACTCCCGACTTCAATCCGTTTGCAACCTGCTTGTGCTAATGCTTCTATAAACTGTATTTTATCGGCGGTACTTAAACACGTTGCTTCGTTTTGTAGACCGTCACGAGGCCCGACTTCGACGATTGATATTGAATCACTCATATATCTTCCTCGGCGATGAAATTGACAACTGTTGCACCGCCAGAGACCAGCGCACCCGCTGCAAAATATACTTCTGTTATTTTACCATCATTAGGAGCGACTATATTATGCTCCATTTTCATCGCTTCAATGATCATAACCGTTTCACCTTTTTTTATTTGGCATGGCGGCGTAATAGGAATATGCACAACGGTGCCATTCATAGGCGCAGTAAAAGCATGTTCTTGTGCACCGGATTGAACACCGTGATCAGCTTGTACTATTGTGAGTGTGTATTGTTGGCCTGAATGTAAAACACTCCATTGATCTTCTGCAAACTGACATGCATACATAGGTATGCGCTGCTCATCTATCGACGCAATATAATGATGTTGTTGCGTTGAAGGCTCAACCGATACTTGATAGCTTTTGTCATCATTAGCAAGAATTTTGATGGAGTGTCGTCGTTCTTGTATTTGACTATCATTGGTAATATTGAGCGTGAAAATTCCTGTTGTATCACTATTTGATTTAGTATTAGTTTCGGCATTGACCTGTACTTGTAACAACTGCGAGTGGGCAAGGTTGCTACGCCAATAGGCAGGTATGTTTGCGTTAATACTATGTGCAACAGTTTGCGCTTGTTGGCGTTTTTGTTGCGCTGCGTATTCAGAGCCTGTAATTAAACCTGCAAAAGCCACAATTACCTGTGGTGGAGGTGTAAATTTTTGGGGTAATAAATGTTCGGTATGGTCTGCAATAAAATGAGTACTGACTTTACCGGTAACAAATGCAGGATGGGCCAATATATCCTGTAAAAAACGTAAGTTGGTCGTAATCCCAGCAATAAAAAACTGCTGCAATGCGTGTTGGCAACGTTGTAATGCTTCTTGGCGATCGCGTCCTTTGCAGATCAACTTGGCAAACATAGGATCGTAGTATATACCGATTTCATCACCTTGTATGACGCCGCTATCTACGCGAACATCTGAACTAGTTTCAGGAGGTAAATAGGCTCGCAACACACCTGTAGCAGGTAAAAAATCATCTTGTGGATTTTCTGCATAGATACGTACTTCTATAGCGTGACCAGTACACGTTAATTGAGTTTGTGATTTAGGTAAAACTTGGTGGTTTGCCACAGCTATTTGCCATGCAACTAAATCTTCATTGGTGATCATTTCAGTCACAGGATGCTCGACTTGTAGGCGTGTATTCATTTCCATGAAATAAAACTCGTCATCACAATCCAACAAAAATTCGACCGTGCCAGCTCCTACATAATCAATTGCTAAAGCAGCATTTACCGCTGCCATACCCATTCTGGCTCTTAATGTGTCACACAAGCCTGGGGCAGGGGCTTCTTCTACAATTTTTTGATGACGGCGTTGCACAGAACAGTCTCGGTCAAACAAATACACACCATTGCCATGGCGATCGCAAAATACCTGTACTTCGATATGGCGCGGCTGAGCAATGTATTTTTCGACTAGCATATGTGCATCAGCAAAACTCGCCATCGCTTCACGTTGAGCGGCGTCCAGTGCTGCCATAAACTGTGAGTCTTGTGCAACTATCCGCATGCCTTTGCCACCACCACCAGCAGATGCTTTTAATATAACGGGATAGCCAATCTTAGCTGCTTCAGATTGTAATCGTTGAGGGGCTTGTTCATTACCATGATAGCCAGGAACGAGTGGGACCTGTGCTTGTTGCATAATGGCTTTGGCTTGGGATTTATTGCCCATTGCTTGCAGGGCATATTCATCAGGCCCGACAAAAATGATGTTATGCTGAGCACAAGTTCGGGCAAAGTCTGCATTTTCAGATAAAAATCCATAACCAGGGTGCACCGCATCGGCTCGCGCTGAACGTGCTACCGTAATAATTTTATCACTACACAAATAACTTTGATTCACCGCTGACTCGCCTATAAACCAAGCTTCATCAGCAAGTAAAACATGCTGTGCCTGTCTATCAGCGCGAGAATATACGGCTATGGTGTGGATCCCGAGTGATTGTGCGGTACGTATAATTCGACACGCTATTTCACCACGGTTGGCAATCAACAAACGTCTAATCATCAGTCTAATCCTGTTGCCAGTTGGCTTTACGTTTACTAAAAAACGCATTCAATCCTTCTTGGCCTTCTTCAGACACTCGAATGGTAGCGATCGTTGCTGCTGTTTTTTGCATTAATGTCTCATCGATGAATTGGCTATCACACATATCAATTAACTGCTTGGTCATAGTAAGTGCTTGGGGGCTTGCTGCACGAAACTTTTGCACAAATGTGGCTACTGTCGAGTCAAGTTCTTCTTCACAGACGTTTTCACTTAACAGGCCAATGCGCCTTGCTTGTTTAGCTGAGAACACTTCTGCAGATTGCATATAGCGTTTTGCATTACGTGCTCCGATGGCTTTAATAACATAGGGACCAATCGTGGCAGGTGTTAAGCCAAGTAAGACTTCACTTAAACAAAATTTACTTAATTTGCTGCCAACCGCTACATCACAACAAGCAATTAAGCCAATGCCACCACCAAAAGCCGCACCATTAACACGAGCGATAGTGGGTTTATTTAAGGTATACAAGTGGTGCAACATCTGTGCTAATTGCATCGCATCTTTATGGTTAGTTTCATAGTCGTAGTTGACCATTTTTTTCATCCATTTAAGATCTGCGCCTGCACAAAATGTATTACCAGATGCTGTTAACACCACCACTCTTGCAGTGTTATCTCTATGGGCTTTGATAAATGCATCAGTAAGTTGTGCAATCATTTGTTCATTAAACGCATTATGTTTATCTGCTCTATTAAGCGTAATCGTGATCACGCCTTGAGGATCTTTTTGATATGTTATTAGTTCAGCCATGTGGATTATCTCTATCAGTTAATTTGCTGGAGGTTACATTCTAAATACACCAAATTGCGTATCTGCAATTGGTGCATTCAAGGCGATATGTAAACTCATCGACAGCACAATTCGAGTATCTGCGGGATCAATGACCCCATCATCCCACAAGCGTGCTGACGCATAGTAGGGATGTCCTTGATGTTCATAATCGTCAATAATAGGTTGTCTGAATGCCGCTTGTTCTGCTTGACTCCATGCTGGCTGGTTAGTCTGTTGACACTGATCGGATTTGACTTGAGCTAATACGCCAGCAGCCTGCTCGCCGCCCATAACAGATATACGCGCATTGGGCCACATAAATAAGAACCGTGGATCATAAGCGCGACCGCACATCCCGTAGTTACCAGCACCAAATGATCCGCCAATTAATACGGTTAGTTTAGGTACCTTTGCACAAGCTACGGCTGTTACCATTTTAGCGCCATGTTTGGCAATTCCACCGGCCTCATATTGTTGACCAACCATAAATCCAGTGATGTTTTGTAGAAAAACTAATGGGATCTTTCGCTGTGCACACAGTTCTATAAAATGTGCGCCTTTTTGTGCAGATTCAGAAAAAAGTATACCGTTGTTTGCTACTATGCCTACCATAAAGCCATCAATCCGGGCAAAGCCAGTGATCAAAGTTGTACCATAAAGGGCTTTAAACTCTTGAAAAGCAGAGTCATCAACAATACGTGCAATAATTTCTCGGACATCATAAGTTTGACGCGCATCTTTTGGAATAATTCCGTAGATTTCACTAGCAGCGTAACGCGGTGCAATGCTTGCTGTTCGGTCAATATAGGTTGGTTTAGGGCGATTGAGTTGGCGCACAACATCTCTGGCTATGCTCAATGCATGATGATCATTGTTAGCTAAATGGTCAACCACGCCAGAGGTACGACAATGAACATCGCCACCGCCTAAGTCTTCGGCGCTAACCACTTCACCTGTGGCCGCTTTGACTAAAGGTGGACCACCTAAAAAAATCGTGCCTTGCTCTTTGACGATAATAGATTCATCAGCCATTGCAGGTACATAGGCACCACCGGCGGTACAAGACCCCATGACAATCGCTATTTGGGGAATATTTTGCGCCGACATATTGGCTTGATTAAAAAATATACGTCCAAAATGCTCTTTATCGGGAAATACTTCATCTTGGCGTGGTAAATTAGCGCCGCCAGAGTCGACTAAGTACACACACGGCAAATGATTTTCTGCAGCTATAGTTTGTGCTCTTAAGTGTTTTTTAACAGTAAGAGGGTAGTAAGTTCCGCCTTTGACTGTTGCATCATTGGCTACGATCATACATAAAGTACCACTGACCCAACCAATACCCGCGACAACACCGGCACATGGCACTTCATTATCATACATATGTAATGCAGCAAGTTGCCCAATCTCTAAGAATGCGGAACCAGGATCAAGGAGTGCATCAATGCGATCGCGTACCAGTAATTTGCCTCTGCCTGCATGTTTAGCTCGCGCTGACTCACTTCCACCTAGTGCTTGTGCTGCGACTGTGGCACGTAAATCATCAACTTGTTGTTGCATGTGCGCTGCATTTTCTGAAAATTGCGCAGAGTTCACTTGAACAGATGATACAAATGATGAATGACTCATGGTTATTTAGATTCCTGAAACAGCTCTCGACCAATCAACATGCGTCGAATTTCTGATGTACCGGCACCGATTTCATATAATTTGGCATCACGTAAAATACGACCGGTAGGGTATTCATTGATGTATCCATTGCCACCTAACAATTGAATCGCATCCAACGCTAACTTAGTGGCTAATTCTGCTGAATATAATATTGCGCCAGCTGCATCTTTGCGTGTCGTTTCGCCACGGTCGCACGATTTCGCGACAGTATATACATAGGCGCGTGCAGCATTCATTTGGGTATACATATCTGCGACTTTGCCTTGTACCAGCTGAAACTGACCAATGGATTGGCCGAATTGTTGACGGTCGTGAATGTAAGGTACCACCATATCCATACTGGCTTGCATTAGACCGAGAGGACCGCCTGATAAAACCAGCCGTTCATAATCGAGGCCAGACATGAGGACTTTTACGCCACCACCGACTTCACCTAAGATATTAGCTGCAGGAATAACACAATTTTCAAACACCAGCTCGCAAGTATTGGAGCTGCGCATGCCAAGTTTATCGAGTTTTTGCGCTTGGCTAAAACCTGGTGTGCCTTTTTCAACAATAAACGCGGTGATCCCTTTGGAGCCTGCGGTTATGTCCGTTTTGGCATAGATCACAAAAACGTGCGCATCGGGACCATTGGTGATCCACATCTTGTTGCCATTTAGTACGTACTGTTCCCCTTGCTTTTCCGCACGTAATTTCATACTCACTACATCAGAGCCAGCATTAGGCTCACTCATTGCCAACGCACCTATATGTTCGCCCGAGACTAACTTGGGTAAATAAGCTGACCGCTGTGCAGGTGTCCCATTTTTATAAATTTGATTTACACATAGATTAGAATGCGCCCCATAGCTAAGACCAATGCCACCAGAAGCTCGAGAAATCTCCTCCATTGCCACAGTATGAGCAAGGTAGCCCATATCGACGCCACCAAACTCCTCACTGACAGTGATCCCTAATAAACCGAGATCGCCCATTTTCCGCCATAATTGATTCGGAAATTGATTATCGGCATCGGCTTGAGCGGCTAATGGTGCAATTTCACCTTGCGCAAATTGATACACACTTTCGCGTAACATATCGATATCTTCACCTAAACCAAAATTTAGGGTTGGGTAGGGCGTATTCATCTTATTCTCCAGAAGTGGACTGTCGTAAACTTATTAATTCTTCACGACAGCGCATTTCGACTTCGTTTAGTTCGCTTAATACAGTTTGAATGTCGTTGAGTTGTTGTTCTAATACCGCGCGTTTTTGTTGCGTTAATGTCAACATCGTTTCTAACTGCGCACTTGAATTTGGATTGGTATCATATAGTGCAAATACATTTTTAATTTCGGCTAATGAAAAGCCCAAGCGTTTTCCACGTAAGATTAAGGTCAATCTAATTCGATCTTTGGCGTAATAAATACGCTGTTGACCATTTCTGACAGGGTGAAGTAAGCCTTGTTCTTCATAAAAGCGAATCGCTCTGGCGGTGATATCGAACTTTTTGGCTAATTCACCTATTGAAATGGTATCTGTTGTGTCTGTTGATGTCATGATCGCGGTTACATTTATTTAACATTTGTTTGTGCTTTTAATTTACAACAGGTTTACGTTAACGTAAAGTGAATTTACGTAAGTTAATGCAAACAACTTTGATTAATGCACGGATTGATGAAAACAGCAATGAGTGATGAATGTAGAGGAGCATGTAGCGATGAAAAATGAAAGAATAGTAATTGTGGCAGCGCAACGCACTGCAATAGGTGCATTCATGGGGCAGTTTGCCAATATTAGCGCACCACAATTAGGTGCTACAGTAATCCAATCTGTGGTTGATGTGCATTCAAGCACGTTACAAGCGCATATGATAGATGAAGTGATCATGGGCTGTGTACTGCCTGCTGGAATAGGGCAAGCACCAGCACGACAAGCTGTACTTTTCGCTCAATTACCAATCAGTGTGGGTGCCCTTACTATCAACAAAGTCTGTGGTTCTGGGTTAAAGGCAATCATGCTTGGAATGGATTTAATTCTGGCAAATAGCGCGCAAGTTATCGTCGCAGGCGGGATGGAGTCAATGAGTCAAGCGCCATACTTACTGCCAAAAGCTCGACAAGGTTTGCGCATGGGGCATGGGCAAGTGCTTGACCATATGTTTGTTGATGGCTTAGAGAATGCCTATGATGGCCAGGCTATGGGATGTTTTGCTCAAGCAAAAGCTGATACGTTAGGGATCACGCGACAAGCTATGGATGAGTTTGCGTTAACATCACTAGCTAAAGCACAATCCGCGATAGCAAATAATGCTTTTACGAACGAAATTTCAGCGGTAAAAACAACCAGTAAACACGGTGAAGAATGGATTACTACAGATGAATCACCCAGCAAAGCTAAACCAAATAAGATCCCTCATTTAGCCCCTGCATTTAGCAGTGATGGGACGATTACCGCAGCCAACTCAAGCTCCATTTCTGATGGTGCTGCTGCAGTTATGCTTATGACGACAACGAAAGCAGATGCGTTGGGCATTCTGCCATTAGCTGAAATTGTAGCTCATGCAAGTGTCGCTATGGCACCAAAGGAGTTTACCATCGCACCGATTTATGCGATTGAGGCATTATTAGAAAAAACACAGTGGTGTGTAGCGGATGTCGATTTATTTGAGATTAATGAAGCCTTCGCTATGGTGACGATGGCATGTGCAACGCAGCTTGATATTCCAGCCGATAAAGTCAATGTTAATGGTGGTGCCTGTGCGTTAGGTCATCCTATTGGGGCATCTGGTGCGCGGATACTCGTTACGTTAATCCATGCATTACGTTTGCAAGGCAAAAATAAAGGGGTTGCATGTTTATGTATTGGTGGTGGAGAGGCTGTAGCGGTTGCAATTCAAGTCTGCTAATTAACATTTAACTCTTGCAAGTTATTGCCGATAAAAGGCATTATACTTTGCGTATTTACTCATGAAATAGGATTGGCCATTTGAGTGACTCAACTTCTTCTGCTGTGGATGACAAAATTGCGCTATTAGAGCGTAGGATTTCACGTGAAAAAAAAGCACGTGAAATGGCAGAGCAATTACTAGCCGAAAAATCTCGTGAAATTTACGCTTCTAATCAAATGCTCAAAGACGCGTTATTAGAAAGTGAGCAAAAGCGTGATGAGTTACAATTTTTACTTAGCACTAGTGGTAGTTTATCTTTAGGTGCTAATAGCGAAAACCTATTAACCAATGTCACTGAATTAACCTGTACGTTTTTGCATGCGGTATGGGGGATCAGTGCGGTTCAAATCAAAACTAATCCGGTGTTTGATGCATATACCCCTATTTGTGACCGCAACAAACAGTGGACCACTAACACTGCATTTATCGAGCAAATTAACACATTATTAGCCCAACAGCCGGTGTCTAGTGAGTGGAATATTATTGATGTTAACCACAGTGCTATTTACCCAAATACACTGAAAATGATGTTTTGCACTAAACCCATTGATGACGGCAGCGTCTTGTTATCTGCATTTTTCCTTAAACAAGAACCAAATTCAGCTGAGACGCTTGATGCATTGACAATTATTCAACGTCAAGTAAAGACGTTTTTAATTGCGCGTAAAAACGGCACGGTGATCAGCGAAACCAAAGACAACTTGAACATCATTACTCAACAGTTATCCAGTGCTAAAACACAGTTAATGCAATCAGAAAAAATGGCTTCCATTGGTCAACTTGCAGCTGGAATTGCCCACGAAATCAATAATCCAGTGGGCTATATTCGTTCTAACTTGGAAGTCTTATCGAGCCATGTGAAAGATATTAACGCCTTTATGGAAGCGACGAAAGCGGTAATTGCAGAACAGAAATTAATTAAAGACGAACGTTACATGGGGTTACTCAAAGAATATGATATGGAATATATCATTGAGGATACCGATGATATTGTGACGTCAAATTTAGAAGGTGTTGACCGAATTTCTGAAATTGTAAACGGGTTAAAAACATTTTCACATCAAGGTGAGTCAGATTTTTCTGCTTTATCAATTAGTCAAGTCGTATCCGCTGCGTTGAACGTGGTGAAAAATGAAGTGAAATACAAACACAATGTGCAGCATATTATTAGTGAGCAAGATATTTATATCTTGGGTAAGTTAGGGCAATTGCAGCAAGTATTTGTGAATTTATTTGTCAATGCTGCACAAGCAATGCCGGATGGTGGTGAGATTAAAATAGAATATGTATTAAACAATAAAAACTGTAAAATACTTGTCAGTGATACCGGTAGTGGCATGTCTGAGACAACACAAAAGCAACTCTTTGACCCGTTCTACACCACCAAACCAGTCGGTGAAGGCACCGGGCTAGGGTTATCTATTTCTTATTCGATTATAGAGTCGCACAAAGGCTCTATCGAAGTGGAATCGACAGAAGGTGAGGGCACCACGTTTATCATCAACTTACCACTAGCGAGTAAAGTGTTGAGTTAACTCAACCAATTTGCTCTGTATTTGCTTGGTTTGAATATTGTCTTGGTATTGTTGGTGTGAAAACTGACGATATCCAGCTAGTAGCGAATACCAACTCAACGTAGGATAAAACGTCTGCATTTTTCTATCCACTAGCAACTGATGTAAATCACCGCCGTTCTTCCAACACGCTAACACCGCTTGTAAATTCTCTGACAGATGCACTTTGTTTCGACAATCAGCCCAATACTTTTTTGAGCTTGGTATTAAGTTTGAGCTAAGAGGTGGTTGGATATCCATCCCTTTTCCTTGAGCCAATTGGTTGCAGGCATAATGCGCGACAATATAATCCCTAACCCCTTCAAACCGTGCATTTATCGTTGCATTAAATTGTGCTTGGTAT
>Ga0233403_10000316_pt1 | contig 22832 bp, 13 predicted proteins | sample Na_oxic_1_MG_FD_179866 | JGI IMG/M metagenome (GOLD analysis project Ga0233403, IMG submission 179866) | Seawater microbial communities from Saanich Inlet, British Columbia, Canada - Na_oxic_1_MG | ecosystem: Environmental > Aquatic > Marine > Inlet | place: Canada: British Columbia | collected...
GTCAGTTTGTAACGTGCAAACATCAGGATGCTGGCTAACAGTTCCACAACTAAACTGGTTAACAGTATATAAATCCCTTTGACGCTGGAGGGTTGATGGTTGGTCAGTTGTCCAAGGTTGATGAACAGTGAGTGGGCTTGGTTGGCCGATCCGGTCAGGGTTAAGCCGCTGAACGCTTGTTGGGCGGTTTGGTAATGGGCTAACGCCGATTGGTATTTTTGATGGCCATCCAGTCGGGACTGCAATTGCTGTATGGTATTATTGTTATCAGCAACTTTGCCACAGTAATGGTTGCTGTACCAGTTGCTTTTGGTGCAGTCGGCGGTGAGTTGCCCGACGGTGCGGCCGGTGCGTTGTCCAAGACTGTTGTTGGCCGATGTGTTGAACAGCGTTTGATTGGCTTGTCGATGTGAGGCGATTTGACGGGTGATGGCAGCGGTGTCCAGTTGGGCATAGTCAGTCAGACTGTCCAATTTGGCTTGCGCGTTTTCGACCGCCGTTTGATGTTGGGCATAGATGGCACTGTCTTTTAACCGTGCCGCTTCGTATCCTTCATTGATTTGTGACAGGAAGCCATAAGAGGCTAAGAGTGACAGTACCGATAGCGTAATCCAGAAGATGACGCAAGCGGCAATGAGGTAGAAGTATTGGTCAACATCACGGACAAGATACGCGAATATCACGATAAAGGCGATTTTGGCGAAATCCAGCAACAATCCGATTGTCGCATAAAGGATAGCACTTCCGCCGCTGCTAAAACTGCTGTAAAATATCAGGTTGCACAACAGCCCGACACCTAAAAAGCCATACGCAACGGCACTGATCAAGCGAAAATCCCATTGATTGATAGTGCCATTGTTCTGGGTTGCCGAAGCTTGTTGAATAGCGATGTTTTTATACATAGCTGTCTCTCCTTTGTTAAGAGATGGTTGTGTTTGGTGGTCTTGACGCTTAATTGTCTTGACCACCGTTTTATTGTTAAAGAACTGATGAATAAAATATCACTATATACTATCCAAAAATATAAGTCAACCGATTGAAATAATAATAAATAAATAAGGTGGGTTTCGCTATCGCTTACCGGCCCCCTACTAAAAAAAATAAGTTAAACAGTCATTAAGCATCAAAAAATGGTCTATGAGCGACGATGGGAGGAATAGGTAGTTTTCCCCAACCTACCCGAAAAAATGCGATACAGCGCAAATTACAGCGCGTTCAATTTTTGGCCTAAAATTCCGTACAATCGACTAATTCGGTATTTTTTGGTAAAAAATATAGAATAAAAAATAATGCGATATAACGAAAATTAGAGTGTTTAACGACGCACAAATATTTCAACCGGCCCGAATGAACGGCTTCATAATTATCTTGTTTGACGGAAACCTTGAAGTCCAAGGTTTCCGGCGTTGGGTAAAAAAATCACTCCAAGCGTTCAAGTTTTCGGATTTTTTTGGGTAGATGAGGTGGGCAAGCTGGCTTAAAGATTGTGGTGTTTTTTAATTGAATCGCGCCAGCTTACCCACCCTACATACTACACCTCTGGTCCATTTAAAAGTGGACGAGCCGTCGTCCATTTAAAAAAATGTCTGAATCAGAATTTATATTAATTCAAAGTCAGTCTGAGTTGATGCGTGGCGGCATCCATTTCAGCGATGCCTTCTCGAAGTAGGGCTTGTCGAATCAGTCTTGTCGGGTGGGATTGCTAAGCACAAGTCACTTAAAAAACACCACAATCTTTAAGCTTAGCAGCACCACCTACCTACCAATAATAAATAAGGTGGGTTTCGCTATCAAAATCTATTATCACATTCATCAGAAATAAGAATCCAAAGCCCAGGCTTTGGGCACCTCTTATCAATTAAAGAAGACGCTGTGATTTATTAGAACAAATTTATCTGGACGACTTTGGATTCTATTACTCATTTGGAGAAACAATGAATTGGAAAGAATTAGCAATCACCTCACATTACCAAACCGCCGTTGCGGTTAAAAATGAACTCCAACAAGGACATCTTGAAGAATCCACCATCGGTATAGAGGAGTTAATAGACGCATTGTCTCGTTCAGAAAAAAGGGCTTTGAGAAGCCAATTAACCCGATTAATGATGCACATCCTCAAATGGCAAATTCAACCGGAACGCCGCTCACGGAGTTGGCAATCAACCATTTCAAATGCGAAAATTGAAATTGAAGAAATACTGGAAGAGGAACCCCATTTAAAACCGCAACTTCCTCAATTATGGGACAAATGTTTTAAAGCGGCTTGTCAAATTGCCAAAGATGAAACGGGCATCAAACCCACATTGAGCGAATTGACTCAGGAAGAAGTGTTTCAAACCAAGTATTCTTTAGATGAGATTTGAAGCTCATCGGGGATATCCAGCGTGAAATCCATCCCTCAAGACTGCAACGCCTCAATCAATTTATTATAACTAGAATGGTTGAAATCTGGCATTTTTCGATTGGGTTAAATACCAAACTGGAGCGAGTGAGGTATTTTATGCCAGTCCAAAGCTTGCTGCTTTGGACGACTTTGGATTCTATTACTCATTTGGAGAAACAATGAATTGGAAAGAATTAGCAATCACCTCACATTACCAAACCGCCGTTGCGGTTAAAAATGAACTCCAACAAGGACATCTTGAAGAATCCACCATCGGTATAGAGAAGTTAATAGACGCATTGTCTCGTTCAGAAAAAAGGGCTTTGAGAAGCCAATTAACCCGATTAATGATGCACATCCTCAAATGGCAACTTCAACCGGAACGCCGCTCACGGAGTTGGTTAACAACCATTGAAAATGCCAGAATTGAAATTGAAGAAATACTGGAAGAGGAGCCCCATTTAAAACCGCAACTCTCTCAATTATGGGACAAAAGTTTTAATGCGGCGAATCGTCTTGTTAAACAGGAAACCGGCATCAAACCCACTTTGAGCGAATTGACTCAGGAAGAAGTGTTTCAAACCGAGTATTCTTTAGATGAGATTTGAAGAAGCAGATTGATACATTTAATCGAAACGGATGAATTGACGCGGAAGCCCTCTGTCAAGATTGAGAAATCCTGTCATTTTTCATTTACCGGGCTTCCTCATTTCCGTCATTTTCAAAATGAAGTAATTCATCTAACAGTTGATCACAAATTGTGACGCTCTGTCTATATCCCTGACAATCAAGTAAAAAATTATATCTATATTCTTCAGCACAAACTGTAATGACTTGTAATGCCATAAAATATTGAGTTTTATTGGTTCTAAATTTGGTGAGTGCAATCACTTCTTCTAATAATTTTTGCAGTTGATGGCTTTTACTGTATGAACCAAATCGACTTTTAGTTTCCAATAAATGTTTAAAAAATAACTCGACCATTTGTTGGTAATGAAAACATTCTATTGAACAATCTTTAATGTCTGTTGTTGCTAAAACATCTATTGCAACCGCATGTTCCCAAGCCTTACCGGCTAAGTTTTCAATGTTTTTGAATTTGTTGAATTTCTGTTGATACATATTGTTTTTTCTAGTTAGTGTCCATCCAGAAACGTTTTTTCGTACAAGGTACGCGTTGTACTCATTTTTCGGCGGAATGGGAAAAAAACTTGAACTTAGAGTATTCGTCCGTGAATTGCAAATTTGCCAAATTAGTTTGCAATTTGCATTGCAATTTGCAAATGAACCTCGTTCAACGGCCCCAATGAACATAAATTCTTTTAAAAAATAAGGACTTAAAAAATTGGCATCCCTTTTGCTTTATTATAGACCAAACTAACAAATTCTGAATCATTCATACACCATATTTTTATGAGAGAAACTAAAAAATGGAAAACATCATGACAGCAGACACCGGTTTTATAACTGAGAATCATAAAGGCAATATTCAGGCCAAACGCATTTTCGATGTAGCTGTTTCAGCAACGGCACTCCTAGTGTTAAGCCCAATTTTTCTGATAGTGGCACTGTTGATTCGTTTCGATTCAAAAGGTGCGATATTTTTTTCTCAAAATCGTATTGGCAAACAGGGCAAAGAATTTCGGTTTTGGAAGTTTCGCTCGATGTATGCAGATGCCGAACAACGCAAAGCCGCATTAATGAAAAACAATGAAATGGAATGCGGGATATTGTTTAAAATGAAAAATGACCCCCGTATTACCCGCGTAGGCCGAATTCTTCGGAAATATTCGATAGATGAACTTCCGCAGCTTTGGAATGTTTTTATTGGAGATATGTCTTTGGTAGGCCCACGGCCACCGTTGCCAACTGAAGTGGCAAAATATACACCCTACCAACGTCTGCGTTTAGAAGTGACGCCCGGTATCACCTGCATTTGGCAAGTCTCTGGTCGTTCTGAGATTCCTTTTCCGCAACAAGTCCAAATGGACTTAGAATACATTAAAAAACAGTCGTTCTGGTACGACATGACTCTTTTGTTTCAAACAGTTCCGGCCGTTTTTAAAGGGCATGGTGCCTACTAATATCGGTGTAAAAATGAATATAATTATGAATACTGCGATGAAAATTGGACTTTTTCAGACGGGAGTGAAGTTCATTATGAACGAATTCCGGAAACATAAAAGTCCAAATCATCGCGGCAGTATAACAAATAGTTATAATTCGATATAGTAACTAAATATATTAAATAATATTAAAAAATAGAAAATTATTGATGTCATAATATCTGATTCAAGCCTTAATTCTCCTTAAGAGAATCAGAACAAATAGCCAACTCACTTCCTTATTCCAATAAATGTTTAAAAAAAATAAACTTTCACCTTTTCCCGCCCGCTATAAACCGGTCGAGGTTTTAAAGACCTGACCGGATTTCAAATTAAAAAAATTTCTAACCGAGTCAAAAACTGTTGGGATACATTACCCCTAAAATCGTTTTTGCAACCTATCCAATCACCTCTCTTTATCGGAGCCAGAATTTTCTGACTCCGATTTTTTTTCTTGTCAAAGTAGCGATCCCCCCAACAACCCAATGCCCAACCCAATAAAAAATATCTGTTGGAGTACCAAGCCGAAGCTTGGTATCAGTGAGTTTACGTTTTATCGCTACGACGTGGATCAGATACCAATACTAAAAGTATTCCAACTAATGGGCCTAACAAAATAGAACCAAAAAAATATCCCCAAAATCCCAATTTTCGATTCATACCCAATAGGGCAATAAAAAAACTGAGACCAATATGAATAGCTAAAACTACTAGATGATGAGGCATAAAGTCACACCCAAGAATATCAATGAAAAAAAGTTTGAGAAACCAAGTTTTTTTGTTAATACTTGGCTTCTCTTGACAAATAAATTAATCACGTCTTTTTGCATGTGTGATTATTATTTCAACACGACGATTTTGCGCCCGACCGGCCTCTGTTTTGTTAGAGGCGATTGGCTGAGATTCGCCCGCTCCCAGTGTTCGTATTTTTTCGGTCGGGATACCTTGGAGAATCAGGTATTCCGACACTCGTGTTGCTCGTGCGAGAGACAATGCCTTGTTAGAACGGCGAGTGCCAAGACTATCAGTATGGCCAATGACCTCTACCTTGATCAAAAAGCTATTATTGATCCGTTTGACAAGTGTTTTAAGAAAAGCTTGCACTTCTTCCAGCAAATTCTCTTCTCTTTTGGAGAAAATCATCCCGCCATGCCCAACGATCTTTTCCGTTAACACAACCGCACATCCCTTTGGATCAACCGCGACATCTAACCGTGTCCCGTCACACTGATCGTTATAATCTGGAACATTGTCTTTATCCGTATCAATCGGACAGCCGCGCAAATTCACTCCTTTTTTGAGTTCATTACGACGATTATTAGGACAATCATCCCGATAATCGGATACCTTGTCCTGATCTGTATCGACCGGACACCCTTGTGAATTAACCCCTTTGCTGATTTCAAGGCGGCTGTTGTTTGGACACTCATCACGATAATCCGCCACAACGTCTCCATCATTGTCTATTGGGCAACCAAGAGTTCTCTCTTGTTGGGAAACCCCTTTTTCGAGTTCCTCCGAACTATTATTAAAACAAACATCCTTATAATCAGGGATGTCATCTTTATCCGTGTCAATCGGACAACCTTGTGAATCAACCCCTTTACTGATTTCAAGGCTGCTGCTGTTGTTGACGCAAACATCGAGATAATCAGCGATACCATCACTGTCACTGTCTATCGGACAACCAATACGATTCCCCTGTTGATAAATCCCGGTGGCAAGAGCTTCAGGACTATCATTGAAGCACACATCCTGATAATCCAGTACACCATCTTGATCCGCATCAACCGGACAACCGCGTGAATCAACTTTTCTGCTAATTTCAACCGGGCTGTTGTTCGGACATTCATCACGATAATCCGCCACACCGTCACGATCACTGTCTATTGGGCAACCAATATGCCCCTTTTGTTCAGAAACCCCTTTAGCAATTTCCTCCAAGCTGTTATTAACACACGCATCTTTATGGTCCGGGATACCATCTTTATCGATATCTGGTGGGCAGCCGTGTAAATCGACCCCTTGAATAATTTCCTGACGACTGTTTTTGGGACACTTATCACGATAATCCGGCACCCCATCATGATCGCGATCCCGCGGGCAACCTAGATGAATGCCTTTTAGATAAACACCTTTTTCGATTTCTTTCGGACTATTACTGACGCATACATCTTTATAATCGGGGACGGTATCTTTATCGCTGTCTAGCGGACAACCGCGGCGTAAATCAATTCCATTTTCAAATTCATCACGGCTCGTTTTTGGACAATCATCACGGTAATTAGGCACACCGTCCTGATCGCTATCTATTGGACAGCCTAAATGAGTGCCGTATTGAAAAACGCCTTTTTTGAGTTCTTTCAAACTATTGTTGATACAAACATCTTTATAATCAGGCACGCCATCTTTATCGCTGTCTCGAGGGCAACCGCGTGAATTAACCCCTTTTCCGATTTCAACCGGGCTGTTATTCAGACAAGCATCACGATAATCCGGCACCCCATCCTGATCACTGTCTACTGGGCAGCCTAAATGACTACCGCTTTGAATAACGCCTTTTTTGAGTTCTTTGGAGCGATTTTCAAAACAAACATCTTTATAATCAGGCACAGCATCATTATCCGTATCCACCGGACAACCGCGTGAAGTCACCCCTTTTCTGATTTCAACTCGGCTGTTCTTTGGGCAATCGTCATGAGAATCTGGTACACCGTCTTTATCCGTATCAATTGGACAACCCGATGGGTCAATCCCTTTTTCTAATTCTTCCGGTTGGTTTTTCGGACACTTGTCACGATAATCAGGCACACTATCATTATCGCTGTCTATTGGGCAACCAATCTCATCCCCCTGTTGATAAACCCCACGAGAAATCTCTTGCAGACTGTTATCAGAGCAAATCTCTTCATAATCCAGAATGTCATCTTTATCCGTATCAATCGGACAACCTTGTAAATCAACCCCTTTTCTAAGCTCCATCGGAGTATTCATAAAACAATTATCACGATAATCCGGCACCTTGTCTTGATCGCTATCTATTGGACAGCCGGCCTTTTCGCCCTGAAGATAAATCCCTTGGGAAATTTCTTCTGGCTTATTATTGGGGCATATATCTTTATCATCAAAAACTCGATCATGATCTGCATCCGGCGCACAACCTTGATCATCAACCAACTGACTCTCCCGTAAATTATCTGAACACAAATCCTTATAATCAGGAACACCATCATGATCCGTGTCCATTGGGCAACCCCGTGAATCAATGCCCTTTTCAAATTCATGTTCAAGCGTATTTGGGCAAGCGTCACGATAATCCTCATAATCGTCTTTGTCGCTATCAATGGGACAGCCGATGAACTCGCCGCTTTGATAAACGCCCTTAGAATTCTCCTCGTCACTGTCATCCGGGCAAATATCGACATCATTAGGAATGTTGTCTTTATCCCGATCAATATAACCACATTCTTCCGGCACGAACACTCTCGCTTGACTACGAACAATTTCTTTATATTCAAATTGCTCCTGACTCAAATACTTAAAATAAATTTTTCGATTCTCAACATGGCCGCTCGTTCTAAACCGGTATTGACCTATGGCTCCCTGACAAGAAGGCATGGATTGTAGTATCTCTGTTACCTTGCTAGGCTCGCTTGAACTGGCCTTTTTCATCCCATGTGCTAACAGTTTGACGCTATCATACCCTAATGCCGCTAAGCTATCGGGGTCCGCGTCTTCACCATATTCTTCAGTAAATTTGTTGATAAATACTTGATGAGCGGACGTGTTGAATACGGTTGGCACCGCCGACTTGTTCGGAACTTCGTCAGAATCTTCCCATTTTTTAACCTCCTTCCAAAACGGCTCAAAATTCAACGCATAACCCCCAACAAAGGGCACCATAATGTCCTTATCACGAGCTTCTTGATAAATTCTGCTGGCCACCGCCGCCTCCGCGGCGACAAAAATAGCATCAAATTCCCCGGCCCTTTTTTCAAGTCCACCCATTAATTGAGTGAAATCCGGTTGATTAGGTAAGGGTTGGTCTAAAAAAACTTGGCTGCCGTAATTTTCAGCATTGTAAACAAACGCATGTGCTAATTCGTGGCCGTAATTGTCTTGACTATGTAACACAACTATTTTTTTATAGCCCGCTTTATAGCAATAAGTTGCTATCTGCTTTCCCATTTGCTCGTTATCAGGCAGCAGCCGAAAAACATAGCCAGATTCTTGATCGGTCAAACTCCGGTTGGTCAGAGTAGGCGCGATAAAAACCATACCATGAGAACGGTAAATATCGGCCGCTAGATTGGCAAAATTGGAAAAACGATGCCCTATAACGGCAGCCACCGCCGAATGCGCCACCAATGAGTTGGCAACTTCTAGTGTGATTTTTTCCGCGGCGGTGCGCGATAAATCTAAAGCCGCCTTTTCGCCGTCATTTAGAAGCAGTTTAATGGGCTTATGTAACACTCCGCCGTTGTGATTGAGTTCCTTTGCTGCCAATCTAGCCCCTTTGACAAAATTATCGTCATCATCAGGCCAAGCGACACCAATCACTATCGTATTATCACTGGCCTCTTTTTCCTCATTGATCTCTTTTTCTTCTTCGACTTTGACCACTTCGACCAAAGATTCCTCTTCTTCTTCACCGCCACAGCTTGAAATGAGCAAGACGATCAAGAGCCAGCATACTTTTTTCGTTATCATAATCCTCTTCTATAATTTGGAAGACTTAGAAAATTGGAGCCCAAGATAAATCTTGGACTCCAGCCTAAAAAAATCACCTTCTGGGGCAGCCGCGTGAATCAACCCCTCTTTTCATTTCAAAACGGCTGTTATTTGGACAACTGTCACGATAATCAGGTACACCATCCTGATCCTCATCCATTGGACAACCAATCCGAAGCCCTTGCTGATGAACCCCTTTTTCTATTTCCTTCGGGCTGTTATTAAAACAGACATCTTTATAATCAAGAACACCGTCTTTATCGGTATCCAGTGGGCAACCGGCAGAATCAACGCCTTTTCCGGTTTCAATCGGACTGTTCTTCAGACAATCATCACGATAATCAGGTACCCCATCTTGATCGCTATCTATCGGACAGCCTAAATTATGGCCTTGTTGAAAAACCCCGTTAGAACTTTCGGTGGGACTATTTTCAATACAAGCATCTTGATAATCAGGTACACCATCTTTATCGGTATCAATCGGACAACCCTGTAAATCAACCCCCTTGATGAGTTCAATGGATTTGTTCTTTGGACAACTGTCGCGATAATCAGGCACATCATCTTGATCCCGATCAAACGGACAGCCCCGTAAATCAAGCCATTTTTCAATTTCATTGGGCAAGTTATGCGGACAAGCATCCAGATAATCCGGTATATGATCATTATCACTGTCTATTGGACAACCGATCCGTTCTCCTTGTTTCTCAATTCCTTTGGCAAGCTCTTCTGAGGTATCTCTGGGACAAACATCCTTATAATCAGGCACCTCATCTTTATCCGTATCAATCGAACAACCCTTTGAATCAATCCCGTTTCTGATTTCAAAACGGCCATCTTTTGGACAATCGTCACGATAATCGGGCACCTTGTCATTATCAGTATCCATCGGACAACCATACAAATCAATACCCTTTTCAGATTCGTGGGGCTTTGTGTTTAGACACTTATCGCGAAAATCTGGGACCCGGTCATAATCATTATCAACCAAACAACCTCTGAACAAACCAGCTTGATGCATATCCCGATTCTTATCAATCCGAGCAATATCCTCGGGACTTTCTTCTGGACAAGCATCTCTGTTATTAGGAATCCCGTCTTGATCTATATCAATATCAGCACAATCCCACACCCTCTTACCTGGATTCAAATATTTATCAAAATTCATCACATCAGACTCAACCTCTTCATACTCAAATTGGCCATGACGAAACAGCTTGAAATGAAATGGTCGATTTCTCACATCGCCATTCCTTTTAAACACGTATTGACCTGTCACTGCCTGACAAGGCGGCATATACCGCAACGTCTCGGCAATCTTGAACGGTTTGATTGAATTGGACTTTTTTATACCATGTACCAAGATTCTGATGCTATCATATCCCAAAGCAGCGTAGTGATCAGCTTCAAAATCATACTCTTTGTTAAAATTTGCAATAAATTTTTGTGATATAGGAACTTTTGCGGTTGTCTTGAACAGAGTTGGTACCGCCGATTTTTCGGGGAAAACTTGTTCATAAAATTCCCATTCTTTGATCGCGTCCCAAAACGGTTTAAAGTCCAACCCCTCAGCCCCAATAAAAGGCTCGTTCAAAGCCATATTCCGAGTGTCCTGATAGATTTGAACTGCCATGTTGGCACCGGTTGCGATAAAAATCGCATCAAAATCGCCGGCACCTTTTAACTCAACCATCAGATCACTAAAATCGGTTTTATTTGAAAAAAATGAACGACGCAAGACAATTTCAGTTTTTGGCTCTTTTTCGGTGTTAGGATTTTTAGCAACACTGGAAACAAACGTGTCTGCCAGCTCCGTACCGTAGGAACTTTTACTGTGTAGTATCACTATTTTTCGATAGCCCTTTTGATGGCAATAGTTTGCTAACTGTGTTGCTATTTCCTCATTATTAGGAGTCATCCGAAAAACATAGTTAAAATTGTGAGTGGTTAAATTCAGATTGGTTGAAGTGGGAGCGATAAAAGTAATACCATGAAATTGATAAACAATGGAAGCTGGAATCGCTTGGGAAGACGAACGATGCCCGATTACTGCAACTATTCTGGAGTTCGCTGCAAAAGACCTTGCCACTTCAACGGTGATGTCTTGTCTCTGTCTCAGTGTCAGATTATTTGAAATTCGCCCTTCACCATCATTGAGAACAAGCTCAATGGATTTGCCCAGTACCCGTTCGGTATTGAATTCTTTCACAGCCAATTGAGCCCCTTTAACAAAACTAGCTTCCTTATCTGCCCAGGCGACACCAATGAGTATGGTGTCCTGATTTTCAAGGTCACTGGCCATTTCTATCCGTTTTGTTTTGGAATCATCGTATGACCGGTTACAGGCACCAATCAGCAAGACGGTTATTAACCCGAACATTTTGAGAATGGTTTTTATGGTCATGGGTTTACTACCGTTTCATATAAGTGTAGAAGTAATCTGAAAAGAAAAGCTCTTTCTTGTATTGGAGTACCAAGCCGAAGCTTGGTCTTAGGCAACTCACAAAAAATAATATACCCAAAAGGGGCAACCATAAAGGATTGCCCCTACAATGACATGAACATTGGCTATGGCTTATTAGATTCAAGGGGAACATTTCCAATAATAGGCAATCCGTTTTTGCCAGCACCAATGACAATCACTTTAGCATTGTCAGATTCTGACAATTTTAGGCTGGCTTGAATACCATGCCACTCAAGCATATCTTCATTCAGGGATTCTTTGATAATCTGTTGATAGTCTCTAATACCTGCCGCCTCAATGCGCTGTTTATTGGCGATACCGGTTGCCTCAATGGCCCGTCGTTCTGCCTCCTTTTCCTCTGTTTTCAGTTTAAAATCATAAGTCTGATAGCGTTGTTCTTCTACTAATTTTTCCTCAATCGCTTGTTTGATGGATTCAGGTAAAACGACACGTCGAATGACAATGCTATTAATTTTCACATATTTTTGCCCCAACTCATTCAGGGCATTCACAATAATGTTGGTGAGAATATTTTCTTTGTTAATATAAATGTCTTCCGGATTATAATGGCCAATATCCTTACGCAAAATCGAATCGATGTCTGGAACAATAATGGTATTGACATAATCTGGCCCCACTTCTTGGTGGAGAACACCGACAGTCTCGTATTCTGGCTGAAAACGAATCGCTAATTCTAGGTGAATAGGCAAACCCCGATTGGTTAACACCTCTAATTCATGCAGCACGGTTTGGACTCTGACATTGTAAATATACATTTGGTCCCAAGGGGCTACAACGTGAATACCCTCAGAATAGACATGATCAGTCTCGGTTCCGCCAAAGAACCGCCAGTATAAAACTCCAGCTTCACCTGAACTAATGGTGATAACAATACGTGGCCAAAAGAAAAAAAGTAGCCAAAATAGGAGAAGCGTAATAATAATTAAGTAGGGTATTTTCCGTTTGAGCCATGCTTGAATTTTCTTTCTCGTCTCTTTGGTCATTGGATGTTTAACTGTTTTAATCTGATTTTTCCTTTTTAACCGGTTTAATTAAAAAAATTGGGACGTTATTTGATAAGTATATCAAATAACTTGTGGTTGTCCCTTTAAAATCTCCAACATTCTTGGGAGATGGTGAACACGTAGGTTAGCCCCTACGACGTTAGGCAACTCACAAAAAATAATATACCCTTATGGTGCAACCATAAAGGATTGCCCCTACGGTCATTGATGGTTTGTAGGGGTAATCCCTTGTGGTTACCCCAATCCCTTGTGGTTACCCCAATCCCTTGTGGTTACCCCAATCCCTTGTGGTTGCCCTCAATCCCACGCGCAAGCCCTTGGTATTTTTTGAGAATTGCCTTATAACGAGGATATTTTGAGGTTAAATCACAACCGCTTGTTTAGGTTTTCAAGCTCAAGTTTTTATTCAAAAAACTTGCTCCTAACTCGACATGCTTACATTACCCAAATTACGTCGATTGGTGGGTTTCCGCGCAGCAAATGCCCTCCTACAAGTAACTTCAATGTGACACTGTCTAGCTAAAATGTTTATTATACTCGATCTTCCCGTTTTCGATGCTGGGCGATAAAGCTCAAAGTGAGGAATCATACTAACTGATTGTTTTTACTTACTACTTTTAAAAAAATAATTGACGTTTTCTTGACGGTGTAAAAAATTACAAATCGAGGGGCTTGCCAAACTATGACCTTGCAACTAGAAATCAATCAATAACTTACATTCATTATATAGTCGTAAGTTATTGTTTTTCGTTAAGGGTTCAATAATTTTGCAAGAGGCTCAATCAATAATAAAAAACTAGAACATCAAGTTATACCGGCACTTTCGCTTAAAGAAGGTAACGTTTTGATTTTAAATAAGAAATTTTTATAAATGCAATATTCATGCCCACTATAACTCATTGAATAACAAGTGCTTTTAAAAAAATAAGCGAAAGTACCGTTGTACATTTTTCATCTTGAAAGGTGCTTTTTATAGCGTCTATAACGTTCCCCAACAATAATAATACCGATTAAAACAAGACTCACAATTACCAGTATTCCGTTTATTGGATGAGGCATACTTTCAGTCTTTTGGGTAGTGGGTAACAAATCAACTATTTCGTGCATCACCGAAGGTGTACTATGAATCCCAGAATTTGGCACGGTGTACAAATATAATCGGTTATCCTTTGGGGTAAATAGCATAGATTGTACGGTATTCTGGTTAAATATTTGTTGATGAGGATTAACCGTATCAAACATGATATTCATCACATCTTTCACCTCTGCACGGATATTGCGGCTAAACTGAGCCAGTGTTTTAAAACGATGCCAGCGGAAGATATCCATAGTACGAATGCAATTCGGCGGCGAATTTGTTAACGCAAAGCAATTGACTACCGCAATTTGATTCACTTTTTCCCACGACATTTCTGTTCTTAACGGACTTCTATCGGTTCTGAGGTGAGCGGGCTGTCCTTGAGGTTGTTCCAAAACTTTAACATTTTTAGTGTCAGCCATCAGGATATTATGACTAAAACCATATAGTTGCCGAGACAACGCTTTCGCGGCTGCCGAAATTCGGTTTTGGGTCTCTAAAACGTTTCTCAAGTCAAAAACAATCGCATTATCACCGATAGGAGGCGCCGGATAGCGCTTTCCTATTGGTGAATCTAAATGAGCGACAAACAGTCCGTCACTATTGAATCCAGAAATCACCCCAATATATCCAGCAAAACCGATGTTGACCACCGTTCGTTTTTTATACTGGTAAACCGTTATTGCTTGTAGACTTCTCAGACCTTCTGTCGTATGCCAGTCCAGATTTCTGCCAACAATTGGTGAATTCAACGCGGAAAAATTTCCCCAAACACCAAACCCGGAACAATGAGTCTGCCGTCCAATATCCAGAATCAGTTGTATCACCCAAAACTCATTTTCCGATAACAAACCATCTCCCAGTTGATCTTGGGTGGAAAGACTCCAACTGGACGCGATGCCATTCACTTCATCCCGATAAGCTGGTTTAAGATTGGGTTTGATAATGTTGACCCGGTCTTGTAGCCAGTGATTGAATTGTTTTTGTTCAACCAAAGAGGCTAAATAGGCATCATATTTTTTTTCAATATCTGGAAATTGTTTTTTGACGGCTTTTCCCAGCGTCGTTCCAATGTCCATGCCGGTTAGGCCTCTGGCATCGACATGAAAAACCGAAGGCGTGGCATTCGCATCAAACCAGAGGATTAACAATAAAATGAGTGAATAGTGTCGAATCGAAGTCATGGTATTCATTTTAGATTTGGCCCTCGTTATAGGGTACTAACTGACCAAATTCCATCTTCAACACCCGATCAGCAATCTGGAAATATTTATCATCATGCGTTACGGCAATAATGGTTTTGCCTTGTTGTTTTAAGTCGGGTAGTATTTCTTGATAAAAATATTTTCTAAACGCGGGGTCTTGGTCAGCGGCTAATTCGTCAAATATATAAATGGGTTTATTTTCTAAAACGGCTGCTATAAAAGCCAATCTTTTCTTTTGCCCGGAAGATAACTCAAGCTGGGCGAATTCTTGTTGCTGAGAGTAGGTTTTTTGTTCCAATTGCATTTGGCGCAACAGGGATTTTACTTGTTGGTTGTCGATATTTGATAAGCCATACAGTTTATCAAACAAGTGAAAATCGGTAAAAATAATCGCAAATAATTGACGATAACGGGCATATTGACTTCTGTCAATTGGTTGACGATTCAATTCGATACCGCCGGTGGAGGGATAATATAAGCCGGTCAACATTTTCAATAAAGTGGATTTGCCGCTGCCATTGTTGCCGACAATAAAGACGATTTGGCCTTTTTTTACCGACAGATTGATGGGACCGACAGTGAATAACGGCTGTCCCTGTTTATTATGATAAGAGAAAACGGCTTTGTCTAGCTGAATTTCGTTGATTTCGGAGACCGTCGGTTGTGGTTGAAAAGATTTTTCAATGATAACGCTGTCCAGTTCGGTTTCCAGTTGACTTAAATTGTCTAACGCGATATGGCTTTGGGATAAGGTTGGTAAGGAGGTGACCAACAGGCTGATTGGTCCAATAATGAATAGTATGGTGGTGGATATTTGGTGGATTTGACTGGCATGAGTGGCGTGGAAGGTGGGTGCAATCAATACCAAAATGGCCAGCAGTAGGTAAAAAGACATGCGGGAGAATATCATGGTGGTGATTTGTTGTAATCCGACTTCCACCTTGAGTTGTTCGGTTTGCTTGGAAACCTGATCAATCTGATCGAATAAATCTTGACTTTTTTGATGATTCATTTTAAGTTCTTTGAAACCGTCTATCAGATGATTGAAATAGTCGAAGAATTGGGCTTCCTTTTGGGTGGCGATATGGAGTCGTTGGGTAATATTTTTCTGATAAAACAGGTAGATGACGGCGGTGGCACTGAGAAAGACGATTGTCATGATAAAGCTAAAGAATGATATCCATGCCAGATATAGAAAGCTGAATATCAGCACCATCGCCGACTGGGCGGCAGAGATTAATAGTAATCCTGATTGCGAGATGGTGTTGCTGTCTTGGGTAAGTCTAGTGTACATATTACCGCGTTGGTTGTTTTCGATGAATTGTAGTTCTGCCGAGCGAATTTTATCGGTTATTCTAACTCGGTTTTTGCGAATGAACTTTTCAATTGCTACTACTGTTTGAGACAGCGCGTACTTTTGGGTATAAACATATAACGCAAAGGTGGTGAGGTATAGCAGTAAGTATTGTACTTGTAGGTCATTATTTGACATGACTTCGGCGGCTGAATTGATCAGTGCTAATATTATCGCATTAGCCAGTCCAGATAAGGCGATCATAATGCCAACCAGTGTGGTTGGTACGTCATATTCTTCCAGATATTTGAGTATTTTCATAATAATGTTGGTTCAATTCTTGAGATAATTTGACAAGTATGGGTTAGGAAAAAAACTTGGTATTATTCGATGGCTACAAAATGTCAAAAGCAAAAAACTTGCTCATTGAATGATAGGATTTTTAGAATTTGGGGTTATGTCATTTTTGCTCTGTCAAAAAGTTCCGTATTACCTGACTTTCTGCTATTTCAAAAAAACGTTTGCTTGTTAGTCGCATGTCATAAAGTTTCATTATATCAATCAAACCGATTATCACTGACAAACAAAGTTAATTTTTTCTGTCAAGGAAAGTCATCCATTACAATAAATCGAAAATCCATTAAATATACCTAGTGCGTGACAGCAGAAATCCCCGGACCAGGCAACCACAAGGGATTGCCCCTACCAAAAAATCGATATTGTAGGGGCAATCCTTTATGGTTGCCCCGATTGAAGGTGGCCTGGAAACTTCCGCTTTCCGGCACTAGCGCGGGCATAATTTTAACTTACTTTTGGAGAATTTTTGTTAAAAAAGCTGGGTATAAAGTTCTCTAGCTAGTTTTTTAAAATTTGTTCCTTTGTTGAGTATATCGTCGTAACCCATTGATATTTGGTTCGGCCTACACCAATTCTGGTAATCCGCTTCTTTCTGGAGCGAACGGTAAGTATTTATGGTTAAATAATTAATGGTTAATGGTTAATCTAAAGCTAATCAATAATATTTTAAAGAGAGAGCCTCTTGCAAAACTCTTTTTGAAAGTTTCCTTTAGAGAGTTTGGTGGGTTTCATTTCATTCTACCCACCCTACAAATATCCTTAACTTAATGGCATTGAGGTTTAACCTGGGGTGAAAGCAAGAGGCGAGTGGGGTTATTCTTTTAACAATATCAACCCCGTAGGGGTTGAACGTGAATAGCCCCAGGTGAAACCTGGGGTTTTGCAAGAGCCTCGAGAAACAAAAATTGGCGAATCAAACTATAAAAGTAACTGAAAGCTGATAACAGTCATTGATTGTGAATCTTTCAAAACTGACTTTAAATGATATACTAATTGCTCGCTACATTGCTCCGCATTAGGGTGTCTGTCCTTACGTCTATTTCGTCAAGCATAGCTTGACTGGCTGGCATGACATTATTGCTGAGCTTGGTAATGATGAAAAATCTAAAGAGTTGTTGCGAAATAAGCTAAGGAATGAAGCTTTAATAACTTCCGAAACTTTTAAGCCAAACTTGACCGGTTTTAAAAACCGGTCAGGTTTAGTTTAGGGTATTATTGAATTATAATTCCTAAGTATTTGAAATTAAAGTATTTTTTAATACGATCTTTCTAAGTGAAGTCATTGATTTTTCAATAAAAATTGGTAATTGACGGTCTTATTTTGCAACAAGTCTTAAGTATATTAGGACTGACGCTGACGCATTGAAAAAAACTTTCTTTCAAAAATATTATGGCTATGATTTTTTTTGGTTTTTTTTTAACTTTGGCTCCGATGCGATTTCAGTAACGGAGCTTTGTCTGAATAAAAATGTTCAAAAAGTGCTTGAATGCGTCAATCCGATCAATCTTCAACCACAACCGGCATTATTGAAAAAACCTTGGAAGAACAACAACATCGTAACGCACTACCGCAAGGATTTAAGTTATTTGAATACCAAATCGAATCGGTGCTTGGAAAACCCGGCGGTTTTGGTATCACCTACCTAGCAACGGACAGTCATTTGCGCCAATCAGTGGCTATCAAGGAATACTTGCCAACTGATTTTGCCATACGTGAAGGAGTCAGCACTGTTTATGTGCGATCCTCTTCCTATGAAGAATCATTTGACTGGGGTCTCAAATGCTTTATCGAAGAAGCACGAGTCCTCGCCAAGTTTAATCACCCCAACATAGTCAGAGTCTCACGTTTCTTTGAAGCTCACGGCACCGCTTATATGGTCATGGAATACCAAAAAGGTCAAAGCCTGACAGATTACTTAAAACAACAGCGCGTTTTAACCGAGGATGAGCTGTTGGCCATAGTCTTACCCTTACTGGATGGCCTTCGAGAAATACATCTGGCCGGTTTTTTGCATCGTGACATTAAGCCCAATAATATCTATATTCGTGAAGACAAGACACCCGTTCTACTGGACTTTGGTTCGGCCCGCTACGCGGTAGGACAAAAAAGTCGTAGCGTCACCAGCATCGTGACACCTGGCTATGCGCCGTTGGAACAATATGACAATGAAATCAGTGATCAAGGCCCCTGGACGGATATCTACGCACTTGGTGCGGTCATGTATTGCGCCATCAGTGGAGAAGCCCCACCGGCAGCGACTCGTCGCGTGATGAAAGATCCAATGATACCGGCCACCAAGGTAGGACAAGGTAAATATAATAAAAATTTGTTACAAGCCATTGATTGGGCTATGCAACTCAGCGAGGAAGATCGACCCAGAACCGTCGAACAATGGCGAGAAAAAATGTTGACTCCTACCTCACCACCGTCCGTATCGAACAAGACTGAGAAGAAGTCTTTAGGGCCGTATTGGCGGGCGATAAATATTACCGGTGGTGTGGTTATTTTGTTACTTTCTATCACCCTCGGCATTCTGTTGCATAAAAACTACGCACTCCTAACTGAAAAAGAGGCGGCGATAATCCGCATTCAAAGCGAGGCTTCCGCCAAACTGACTAAAGAGCAAGAACTACGTCTCATCATCGAAAAACAATTGGATAAAGAAAAGAAACGTCGCCAGAAAGTGGTAAGCGATTTGCAAATAGCAAGAACATTGTTAGAAAAAATACGACGCTTCGATCCCCAAATCGTTAGTTCTTATGATGCTCCAAAATATTATGATGTGACCAATGTGGAAATTGATGACGTTTTAAATGTCCGCGAATTTCCCGGTTACTTCAATAAGAAAGTCGCTGAAATACCCCCCTCACAGAAATGTCTTAAATTCTTAGGTAACTATCGTATTTTAAAATCCCAATTGTGGGTGAAGATAGAGTATCAACAAAACCCCGGCTGGGTTAATTCCGCTTACCTGATAGAAAATACCCTTTGTACTCATGGAGAAAAAGATATTGAAGAGAATGAATAGAATCGGTTATTGTCTCATTGTATTGTTGTTTCCAGTGGCTGGAGAGGCGGGCGATATAGAAAATATCTTCTTTGATACCTCGACGCTGACGATTCGTCACCACAATTGCCAATTAAAGCGACCCTTCAAGGAGAAGAGAAAACTTATCCTGCCGATGGTCAACTGTGCCAGCCGGGCTGGAAAAATCAACGTCACTCACCCCAGCTTAACCAAGATTCACTGGGCACAACATGACCGAAAAACGGTTTGGATTGTCGCCACCTTCGCAACCGAATACCAATTCGAGATTATGCGACTCCCAGGGCAGTACCGGGTCTGCCTACCGGTCTGCAATTCATCGGCGGATCAAGACAACAAATCCGCTCAAGCCGCGAAAACGAAAAAAGTGATGTTTCTACTCAACGGCATTGGGTTTCAAATACCGTTGCAAGGCATGTTGATAGACGAATTTATTGATCGTTCCATCGGGTATGTGCCCAAAGATTTTATCAGAGATGGACTACCACACTTTGGCTCTAAGCGTGATGATTGGAAAGGAAAATCGAGACTACATAAGGGCTATGACATTTATGCTGATCGGATTAATGTGATGGCGGCAGCCGATGGTACCGTGACAGCCGTCAGACAGAATAGCAGAGCCGGGTTATACATAAAATTACATCATGGCTCCCGACTCTACTCCCTTTATGTTCATCTCAAAACGGCCTCGGTCAAAAAAGGCCAACAAGTCAAACAAGGTGATCTGATTGGTACCATTGAAGGTCCAACTGGAAATGCTGTCGAAGCACAGTTGCATTTTGAAATCAAGCCGAACAATAGGAGTATTGACCCGCTGCCTTTGATTGAGAATTTTTATCGGAATGACACTGGAATTATCGACAAGATTAACGGCTACAAAAAAGCACTGCCAGAAATCATTCAACAGAGAGACCAAAAAGTCGAAGAGTTTTTAAGGACGGCCAAGAAATAAATCGTCTCCTATTCCTTTTCAGGTTTCACCTCCATGCGGCCTATCGTAACGAATAACTGACTGATTTTATTAAAGTAGTACAACGGATACTCGAACCGAAGGTCAGCGAAGCTAAATGAACGGATAAAAAAACCTTAAAAATAACATATTTATCAAATAATGTCTGATAATCCGTTCGTTTCGCGTATCCGTTGTGCTTGGACAGCGACACGATATAGTACAACGGATACTCGAATTAAACGGATAACCAATTTCAAAAATCATAAGGTTACCCAAATTAGAAACTCCCCAGTCCGTTTATTTCCCGTATAGTTGCCCAGAAAAGTTTCGCGCCAAACCTTGAAGGTTTTTAGGAACGTGCCTGAAATAATTAGGGCAACCATAACGGATTGGGGGCAACCATAAAGGATTGCCCCATTGGTCATTGATTCGTAGGGGTAATCCCTTGTGGTTACCCTCCAGTAATCCCTTGTGGTTACCCTCCAGTTGACTTACGGAACGCACACGAAATTAAATATTCCTTAATAATTGGCTATTCCGTTATTCTCATTATCTTGATAACCAGTTGTCGAAGTTATTTTATGCACGTTCCTTACCGGGGACAAAACTTTTCTGGAGGAGTATATCCATTGTACTTGGACAGTGACACGATATAGTACAACGGATACTCGAAACAAACGGATTAAAAAACTTTTAAAAATGAGAGTTTTACCAATTTTATTCGTTCCTAAAATCCGTTTAAGAAAGCGTATCCGTTGTACTTGGCTGCGACACGATATGGCATTGGCCCGCTTGCCTACCTACTTGGCTAACCAGGGCAACCACAACGGATTGCCCCTGCCCGAACCGATGGTGCTTTTCAATCCGAAATAAATCTGAAATAACACTTGATATCTCAAAACATAGCCCCATTATATAACTTAGTATTTTAGTCAACAATTAAAGGTACAATTCATGCAAATTGAAATCAACGGCAAAAGCATTGAAACTGATTCTCAAGGTTATCTGGTTAATCTATCCGACTGGAGTGAAGAGTTAGCCAATCTCCTTGCTGAAAAAGATGAACTCAAACTCACTGAAGCACACTGGGAAATCATCAACATGATACGGGGGTATTACCTCGAGCACGGAGCCGCCCCGGCCATGCGGGCACTCACTAAACTCGTCAAAACCGAATTGGGGTCTGATAAAGGCGATAGCAAATATCTCTATGGACTATTCCCCTACGGGCCTGGTAAACAGGCGGCACGATATGCTGGGCTGCCAAAACCAACTGGTTGCGTTTAACGTGGATAACTTGTTTGACACAATAATGGTTAATGGTTAATGGTTAATGGTTAATAGACATGTTTGTAACCGTTCAATGAGATAAATCAATGAGTTAACGTTTAAAGGCGGTCTATTTGAATGATTAATGGTTAATGGTTAATGAAAAGCTAATCAATAAGAGAATAGGCTCGAAGACCTTTTTTGAAAAAGCACAAAACACCGTTCAAAATTAACAAAACCATTAACCATTAACCAATCAAAAACTATTCAACAACTTTTAATTGTCCAGCTAAGCAAGCTGCAACCGAAATTCTCGCAATCATTCGTTTTGCTGACATTCATCTTCATCCAAATCTTCGTTGCCATCACAAAAAACATTTTTTTGTTGAACATTCACTAGACCAAAACTCGTCATAATCATCGGTTCTGTTAACACTCACCAATATCAGTGAATAGGGCAATACAATAGCAACAGCTATTAATAGTGGTCGTCACCATACTTCATACACATAGTTTTTTTTAAACTTGGTTTAATTTATGGTAACTACTCAGCCTCAAAAAAATATTTAATTTTCAAACAGATATAACTTATTAATTTAGATAATAATATTATCAGTTAAATATATTATATAATAAAATAAATAAGTTATATAAAATATATTTTATTGATATATCAATTAATAATGTTTATATTTATATTTGTCAATGGATTATAAAATTTTTGGTACCTGAGTAGTTACAATTTATGTATAAAAGCTGGTAAACTCTGTTAAATTTTCAGAAATTTCCGGAGAATCATCACCTTCCTCTAAATCCTCATATTTTGACTCAATATTCTCATCAATTCATTCCTCAATTTTCCAATATTCTTCTTCTTTCTTGTATACGTGATCAATGACTTTAACCCAATCTTCGGTATCGA
>Ga0233403_10000317_pt1 | contig 22748 bp, 21 predicted proteins | sample Na_oxic_1_MG_FD_179866 | JGI IMG/M metagenome (GOLD analysis project Ga0233403, IMG submission 179866) | Seawater microbial communities from Saanich Inlet, British Columbia, Canada - Na_oxic_1_MG | ecosystem: Environmental > Aquatic > Marine > Inlet | place: Canada: British Columbia | collected...
CTCCCATAACCGGCATGATATATTCCACTGGTGTGGTAGATTGATTATCTTGAATTTCATTTATCGTATCTGGTAGCGCTGCATCAAATAAGATGCGAGGCTCTAGGGCAAGCATCAAACTATCAGACTCTTGTTGAGATATTTTATAAGAAGTCCTTTTAGGCTGGTTATTTATTTTGCTCATGGTCGAATCTCCTGCCAACTGTGTTCTTATTAATTGGTTTTATACCTAAAAAAACATGCAATATTTATACCTAATACAGTAACTTTAAAGTGTTTTTGTTAATTTTTTTTGGAGTGGGTATGTCAATTTTATTAAATTTATATTGCGAGTATATGCATAAATTCAAAAAAATGATATAGGGATCTTCCCCTATAGCATTTTTAAAAAATTGATGTATAATATGAGAGGAATATGAAGGGCTATATTTGGAAAATGGATGAATGGAGTGCGAAAACACGCGCCAATTTTAATTTTAGAAATCCGATTTTTTGAAAAATCGGATTTCTTGAACCTCATTTTTTTCAATTTTAGAAATCCGAAAATTCTTTTAATGTTTTTGGATTGCCTATCAATAAAAAGAAATACCATTTTTTTAAAAAATGGTATTTCTGAAATAGAACAAAGTAGAATTAATCATAAAATTCTTTTAATGTTTTTGGACTGACACCAAAGGCATAAGCTAATCGTAAACCCAACATTATTAAAATTGTCCATAAAATTCCGTTTTGTTCCCAACGACGGCTTGAAGTCACAACGGGAGTCTGTATACATGAAGGGCGACTAAATTTTTTCAGTTGACGACTCATGGCAATATCTTCCATTAAGGGGATATCAGGAAACCCCTGCACCTGTGTATATAAATGACGCTGCACAAAAATGGCTTGATCCCCCGTCGCTATGCCGGTTAAACAGGAACGCCAATTCATCAAAAGTTCGACTATACGTAGTAACCATGCCCGTCCAGATAGGCGCACATTAAACCGCCCCCATTTTCGCTTTGATAAGCTATTGATTATTAAGGTATTAGCCTGTGGCGGTAATTGGGTATCAGCATGTAAAAATAACAAAATATCATGATGGGCAAAGCGTACCCCCATATTCATTTGTTGTGCTCGCCCACTTTGGCTTAACAAAACGCTATCCACTAAAGGTGCCGCCAAAGTGCGTGTATTATCGATACTGCCGCCGTCGACTACAATGACTTCATGCCCTGCTTCACGTAAGGGTTGTAGAATTTGTAAAGTTTCTACAATAATAGTTTGCTCATTGAGCGTCGGGATGATAATTGATAATAGCCCTTTCAAGATAAAGCACCTCCACAGCTACTGCCTTGCCCTGCCGTGCAACCATAACAATGCCCTGCTACCACAATCGGATTATTTTTGAGTTCTGCGTTGATTAATTCCGAAATGTGTCGCCGTTTTTGGGTATGCCAATATAAAGGCAATTCTAACATTTGGTTAAAATCACAATCATACACATAGCCTTGCCAATCAATGCTGATTAAATGGCGACACATCACCGTTTCTAGGTTTTCATCGCGGTGGGCATTCTGTAATAATTGCATATAATGATTGAATTGCCCATTGGAAATTAACCAGCTACCAAACCGTTGTATTGGCATATTACACAGTGTATATAATTGATTAAACACGATACCATCATGTTTTTTTAGAAACTGTTTGTAATCCATTTCTAATATCCCCTGTGGGGCAGGTAAATTAGCTCCTTGTGGATTAAACACTAGATTTAATACTAAGCCGGAGCCTTCATGTCCATAACCCAAATCATTTAGTTGACGTAAACCAGTGATACTGTCTTGAAAAGCTCCCTTGCCCCGTTGTTTATCGACATTTTTTTCCAAATAACAGGGCAGTGAGGCAAGAATTTCAACTTGTTGTTGCCTCAAAAACTGTGCCAAATCAGTTTGTTCGGGAACGGATAAGACTGTCAAATTACAACGATCAATGACATGTACTCCTGCTTGCCGAGCCATTTTAACCATGTAGCGAAAATGGGGATTAAGTTCCGGCGCACCGCCGGTTAAATCTAAAGTTTTAATGCTGGGGGGAGCGCGTAGATAATTTAAGACTTGCTCGCAGATATCAAGTGACATGACTTCGGTACGTGTCGGTGCGGCATTAACATGGCAGTGTAAACATTGTTGATTGCAGACATAGCCTAAATTAACTTGTAAAGTATCTAAAGTGCTACGGTTAATAGCAGGAAATGGAGTCGTTTGTAATAGAGGTAAAGTTGCAAGCATTTTTATCAGTGTTTAGTTATCAGTTTCAATTTTAGAAATCCTATTTTTGAAAAAAATCGGATCTCTTGAAGTTCGTTTTTTTCAATTTTAGAAATCCTATTTTAGAAAAAAATAGGATTTCTTGAAGTTCGTTTTTTTCAATTTTAGAAATTCGACAATTTCTTTTTGGATACTAACCATTATTAACCGCTGCTTGAATAAAACTAGAAAATAATGGGTGCCCATCGCGAGGTGTTGATGTAAATTCAGGATGGAATTGGCATCCGATAAACCAGGGATGATTATTATTTTCTATGACTTCAACCAAATTGCCATCTGCTGAAAATCCCGTAAATACCAATCCGGCTTCTTCCAATCTATTCAGGTAATTATTATTAAATTCATAACGATGGCGATGGCGTTCCCGAATCATGTCTTTTCCGTATAACTCATAAGTTTTACTCCCTTTTACCAAATGGCAAGTTTGTCCCCCTAAACGCATAGTACCCCCTTTGTCAACATTTTCGGTGCGTTTTTCTAAATCACCATTTTCTGTCATCCATTCGGTAATCAAGGCAATCACTGGATGAGGTGTGTTTGGCTCAAACTCGGTGCTATGTGCTCCTTCTAAACCCATTTCACGCGCAAAATCTATCACAGCCACTTGCATACCTAAACAAATGCCTAAATAGGGAATATTATTTTTCCGCGCAAATTCTGCTGCCCTAATTTTACCTTCAATGCCCCGTTCACCAAAACCGCCAGGCACTAAAATCGCATCGACGTTTTTTAAACAATCTATCCCCTGGATTTCAATCTCTTCAGAATCAATATAGACAATATTAACCTGGGTGCGAGTATGTATACCAGCATGAATCAACGCCTCCGTCAGGGATTTATAAGCATCGGTTAAATTCACGTATTTTCCAACCATTGCTACCTTGACGCTACCAGATTCCGGATTATCCATCGCCGTCAAGACATTTTCCCAATCCGATAGATCAGCCTGTGGTGTTTTCAATCGAAATTTATCACATAAAATCTTATCCAACCCTTGCTGATGCAAAAGTAAAGGGATACGATAAATCGAATCAACATCAACCACTGAAATCACTGCCGTTTTATCAACACTGGTAAACAATGAAATTTTTTGTTGATCTCCTTCCGGTAGCGGGCGACTAGAACGACAAAGTAAAATATCCGGTTGTATTCCAATTGAACGCAATTCTTTAACCGAATGTTGAGTCGGTTTCGTTTTCAATTCCCCAACGGAAGGAATAAAAGGAACTAAAGTCAAATGAATAAATAATGCCCGCTCATGCCCTAACTCTCTAGCCAGTTGCCGAATCGCTTCCAAAAAAGGTAAAGATTCAATATCCCCAACCGTTCCTCCAATTTCAACCATCGCCACTTCAGCATCTTTGGCACCCTCAAGAAGGCACCGCTTAATTTCATCAGTAATATGGGGAATCACTTGTACCGTCGCCCCTAAATAATCACCCCGCCGCTCTTTACGGATAACATTTTCGTAAATACGTCCGGTGGTGAAATTATTATGCTGCCCCATGGTGGTACGCACAAAGCGTTCATAATGTCCCAAATCCAAATCCGTTTCTGCACCATCATCAGTGACAAAAACTTCTCCATGTTGAAAAGGACTCATCGTCCCTGGATCAACATTAATATAAGGATCTAATTTAAGTAATGTCACTTTTAGTTGACGTGCTTCAAGAATGGCAGCTAGAGAAGCAGAAGCAATCCCTTTGCCAAGTGAAGATACTACACCGCCTGTGATAAAAATAAATCGTGTCATGATAACTATAGAAATGGTAATGATTCAGTTGCAAAAATTTTATAATAGTCTATCAAATAAAATTTTAGGTAATATTTTTTTAAGAATAGGATTTTAAGGTAGAGGCAATCCCTTGTGGTTGCTTTTATTTAAGTTATATTATATTTGAAAAATATGTTGACATCTGAAATCTATTTAAGTAAAATTTCTGTCGATAGGTACTCAAAAAATATTTAACGAAAAGAAATGATACCTAAAAATGGCAATTAGTTTATAAAATTATAAAAATATCAATGAGTTATAAAAATTTACATTCACTGACTTAAAAATATTTTTTGTACGATTTTCAATAAATTACAATCTAATTGCCATTTTTAGGTGATATTTTGAAGGAATTAAGATAATGAGTTCACAAACTAATGTCAGTGACTTAAAAAAGAGTTTACCAAAAAATATTGCTCATATTGATCATATAGCCATAATTTGATAATTCTAGCATACTTAATTTATTTATAGGTATTTTAGTTGGATTAGCTATAGGGATACATTAGGCTGAAAAAATGGGCTTTAATAGGAGAAGTAAATGGATATATTTATAAAAAGAAATACTATTTTTCAAAATAGTATTTTTAACACACTTAAAGTTTTTGATAACTGAACACTGATAACTGCCATGCAAGATATTCAAATTATTGATAAAACTAATTGCTATGAAGGTTTTTTTAAATTAATTCGCTATCGTCTCAAACACACACTTTTTGCAGGTGGTTGGAGCGGTGAATTATTGCGCGAAGTGCTTGAGCGAGGTCATGCCGCCGCCGTTTTGCCCTACGACCCCGAACGTGAAGAAATTGTAATGATTGAACAATTTCGTCCTGGGGCAATAGGGCATACGAATGGTGCCTGGTTATGGGAAATCGTCGCTGGTATTTTGGAGCCTGGTGAAATTCCCAGCCAAGTGGTATACCGAGAAGCAGTTGAAGAAATGGGTTGCCCCGTTTCTGATATTATTCCCATAAATGATTTTTTTGTAAGTCCAGGAAGTACAACGGAAACAACAGCCCTATTTTGTGGGCGGGTGGATGCCAGTAAAGCCACTGGTATTCACGGAATTGCTTCAGAACATGAAGATATTCAAGTACATGTTATACCCTTTTCTACCGCCATGGATAAGTTACAAACTAACCAAATCCATTTTGCGCCAGCCATTATTGCTTTACAATGGTTGGCTCTACATCATGATGAAGTAAGAGCGCGTTGGAAAAATACTTAAAACGTTTTGAACGGGGTTGCATCCCGCAAGTGGTGCAGAAATACCCTTTTTTTAAGAAAATGGTATTTCTTTTATAGAAATACTATTTTTGGCAAAAATAGTATTTCTTGAAGTCCTTTGACTTTAAAAACTTGAACATTGAGTTTATAATACTTCAATCGGAGTTTTGTTCAATCGCTACCGATAAACCCGTTTTGGATTTTTAATGCGGAGTTTGGTTTGCAACCTGCTCCGATACAGAGATAAAATGCATAAAATACAAAAAATGCCACATAAAAACCGCCCTAATGAACCCGTTTATCAAGAAAAATTACGACGCTTAGGTACTTTAGCACTGGATGTAGTTGAGGCACTTTTAACCGATACAGAAACCCCTATTGACGTTCGGTTAAATACTGCTTTTAGAATTGTTGAAATGTGTTCCCAGGGTGGTTCAAAGCAAGAAATGGCTGTCATTCTTCAGGGTATTGAAGACCATGCACGTCGAATTGAAAGCAATGCCCACGAATTAGCATATATTCAAACCCTTTTAAAAAAAGGCTTTTCTGCAGATAATGAAACCATTGTTGAAGCAGAAAACATCAATGGTTAAGACGGTCATGATTTAATTGGCTAAGGAATGAGGTTTTAATAAATTCCAAAACTTTCCAAACCTGACAGGTTTAAAAAACCTATCAGGTTTCGTTTTGGGTTAATTATGCCCTTATTTTGTTTTTACCATCAACGGACGCATCGCGTGTAAAAGATTTTGAAAAACATCTTTATGTTCTTGTTCTTCATTGGCAAGTAAAATTTTAACATGTTCACGCTGAGTTGGTGCGGTAAAACACGCAGGGCAATTGTCCTGAATAATGGGCAATTCTGCCACTTTGGCAAAATCAGCCGTTTGTCTTTCACGCACATAAACCAAAGGTCGAATCACCCGCACGTCATCAGTATCATTAATATAACACGCTTTCATGGTTTGTAAACGCCCACTGTACAGTGCTGACATTAAAAAACTCTCGGCTAAATCATCAAGGTGCTGTGCCAACGCTAATACATTATAACCTTGTTGACGAGCTTGTGTATACATAATGCCCCGTTTCATCCGAGCACAATAAGCACAAAAAGATTTACCTTGTAAATGTTGTTGTGCTTCCTCCATAATAGCTTGAGTACTGTAAAAATAAGTGATCCCTAAATCTGCCAAATAAGTTTTTAAAGATGAAGGATCAAAACCTGGAATTTGTGGATCGACTGTGATGGCTCCCAATTCAAAACGTATCGGAGCATAACGTTGCAAATGTGCTAAAATGTGCAACAAAGATAAAGAATCTTTACCGCCGGATAAACCCAATAACACACGATCATTGTCTTTAATCATGGCATAATCAGTAATGGCACGTCCAACGCGGCGCAAAAGCGATTTAGGTGGTTTTTCTATCATAACTCGTTTTTAAACTCAAAAAGGTTCAAAGAAATACTATTTTTAAATTTCGTTATCAACAAGATATTGAACATCATAAGAAATTCGATTTTTTTGAAAAATCGGATTTTTGTCGCAAAAAATGGGCATAAGAAATTTTTTGAAAATCGGATTTCTTATTAAGTTCAACATCATCTTGACTACTACAATTTAAAAAAATAGTACTTCTAGTGAATTTTGTAGGGTGGGCAAGGTGGTTTTCTTGCCCACCTTTGCAGCTGAAAATGTTAATAAACTTTTGTGTACCTACTTAGGATTCAGGATTTAATAAATCCAAAACTTGAACTGTCAAACCTGACAGGTTTTCAAAACCTGTCAGGTTTGGCTCAAAAGTTTCGGAAGTTATTAAATCCTCATTCCTTAAGATTAATATAATTTTAATTCATTACTTTAATTTAAACCCTGTTTGGAGAAAATCATAATGACTGGTATGGGCGATTTTACCATTTTTGTTCTTATTTTCTTAATTTTGGCTGTTTTGTTGGTTTTCATGGGTGTCAAATCAGTACCCCAGGGACAGCAGTGGACAGTAGAACGTTTTGGCAAGTACACTAAGTCCCTGGATCCTGGACTACATCTTATCGTACCGGCGATTGAAGTCATTAGCCGAAAATTGAGTATGATGGAAGAAGTCATGGATATCCCGGCTCAAGATGTTATCACAAAAGATAACGCATTGGTGCGCGTAGATGGTGTCGTTTTCTATCAAATCATCAATGCGGCACAAGCGGCTTACCAAGTCAGTAACCTAACCAATGCTATATTGAATTTAACCATGACTAATATTCGTAGCGTTTTAGGTGCCATGATTTTGGATGAAGCACTTTCTAAACGTGATATTATCAATGCCCAATTGCTCAAGGTCGTTGATGATGCCACAAATCCTTGGGGAGTCAAAGTGCTGCGTGTCGAAATCAAAGATATTGCACCGCCTCAAGATTTAGTAGATGCCATGGCACGACAAATGAAGGCGGAACGTGATAAACGAGCTGTCATTTTAGAAGCAGAGGGACATCGGCAAGCTGAAATTTTAGAAGCAGAAGGTGAAAAACAAGCTATCATTTTAGAAGCGGAAGGACGTAAAATAGCAGCATTCCGTGATGCAGAAGCGAGAGAACGATTTGCCCAAGCTGAAGCCAAAGCCACTGAAGTCATTTCGGAGGCGATAAGAAATGGTGAAATGCAAGCGGTAAATTATTTAATTGCTATCAAGTACATGGGGGCGGTTAATAATCTTGCTATTTCCGATAATACTAAGTTGATGTTAATGCCTTTAGAAACTTCAGGTGTTATTGGTGCATTGGCTGGGATTAAAGAACTTATTAAAGCCGGTACTTTCCCAACAACGTAGATTAATGGTTAATGATTAATGATTAACAATGGTTAATGGTTAATGGTTAATAGTTATGAACACAAGAAAAATCCGATTTTTGCCAAAAATCGGATTTTTGTAATGAGTGTGACCTCAATTTGATGTTATGTTTTTTTTGTAGCCCACCTGTTAGCCTACATTAGCATTATTTACATCAAAAGGAAGTCACACTCTTTGTAATATCACAACACATAAGAAAAATCCAAACCAGTTTGAAGCATTAACCATTAACCATTAATAAAAATAAGGGGTGACAAGTTTATGATTCAAATTAGTTATTGGCACTGGTGGATGCTCGCTGCTGCCCTATTAACGTTAGAATTTTTAGCAATTGGTACTATTGGTTCATTTTTTTTATGGCCAGCTATCGCTGCCGCTATCATTGGCTTCCTAACGCTCTTATTTCCTATGCTCAGCCTTGAATATCAGGTAATGATTTTGGCATTGGTTTCAATAGTCAGTGTGATGATAGGTCGTTTGTATTTAGGCAGGCATCCTCTGGCTAGTGATCAACCTTTTCTTAACCGACGCGGTGCTGAATTGGTAGGACACATCTATTACGTCAACGAAGCAATTGTTAATGGCTTAGGTAGAATCGGTGTTGATGATGGAAGTTGGTGTGTAGAAGGGCCAGATTGTCCAGTGGGTACTCAAGTTAAAGTTACCAGTGCTGGCACGGTACGCCTTAGAGTAGAACCTTTACCTCAGCCGGATGATAGCAAACCGGTTACAAAATTACAAGCAATCATAAAAAGGAGTCGATAAGATTATTATATTCTGATATTTTGGAATCCAAAGCTGTTGCGAAGGGAATATACGCCCAAAGCTAAGGAACGTGCATGAAATAAATTAGACAACTAAACCAGACCTGGCAGGAAGAAAACCTGCCAGGTCAAAATCAAGTTTGGACGCTGCTCTTGACCTGCCAGGTTTTGTTTTAACCTGGCAGGTCTGGTTTTAAAGTTGACTAAATTATTTGATGCACGTTCCTAAAGCTTTGGACTCCAAACATTAAAACTGATGAGAAAAAAACATGAATGAATCCAACCTTATTTCTGTTAGCCCCAAAGATGCCTGGCAAATGTTGCAAGACAATCCTAAAGCGATTCTGATTGATATACGTTCTGAAATGGAATACTTGTTTATCGGTCATCCCAAAGGTGCGATACATGTTGCTTGGATTGATGAACCTGACTGGAAAGTTAACCCCCGTTTTGCCACTGATGTGCGAAAAGTCATGCTAGGTGGAATTATTTCCGATTATGAAGATAAAGAGCACCAAATTGATGCTGCCCCTGTGTTACTCATTTGTCGCAGTGGTCGCCGCACCATAGAAGCGGGCAAGGCCCTAATTAAGGATGGTTTCTCTCAGGTTTATAATGTCACGGAAGGATTTGAGGGAACATTAGATGCAGAACATCATCGTAGCACCCTTGGCGGATGGCGTTTTCATGGCTTGCCTTGGGAGCAATGTTAAGCTATAAAAAATAGCATTTTTTCAAAAAATGCTATTTCTAACATACATACTTGAGGCTCAAGTCACAAAGCTGACAGGTTTATCACACTACCATAGCAATTAATCCTATTCGATCAAATCCATCCAATAGCAACAACACTCACCTCAATCCCATAAACCACTTCAATCGTTGACAATTTTTCAAGGACTGCTTCTTCAAGCACCGGAATAAACAAGGCAATAGTCACGCTGTCAATGCCTAATTTTTTGGCATAATTAGCTGCTTGCTTTTGATCCAATTTAATTTGATATTTTTTAACAAAGCTTTTGACTTCGATAATGCCCCGACGTTTGCCATTGCCTGTGGGAAATTCTGGACTCACTATACAACGCTCTTCCCCCGCAGCCAACTAAACAGATGAAATTGTCCAACTGCCTCGGTTAACTTCAGATCGGTTTTTCGACGGGGCTACTTTTCCCAGGGATTAATGCCTCGCGTTCTTAGGCGAGCCAGATAATCCTTATACTTTGTCAGCAAAGCCGGTAAATTAAGAGAAGTTCCCCCAAAAACATCGGTGAGTTCATCCATTAGTCAAAACCGTTTCATCCAATTTTATCCTGATGAATTAGAAATCCGAACCGTTTCATCCAATTTTATCCTGATGAATTAGAAATCCGAACCGTTTCATCCAATTTTATCCTGATGAATTAGAAATCCGATTTTTTGAAAAAATCGGATTTCTGGTTCACTGTACTCCAAAGCTGAAGCTTTGGAGTACATCAAATGCTATAACGATCTAATAAATCACGCAGTTTATCACGCACCGCCGTTTCACCATAGTGTTCTTCTATATAATTCCTACCTTGACGAGAAAGTTTTTCCCATAATGTCTCTTCGTTGTATAAACGACACACAGCATCTGCAAAATGCGTTGGTTCATCGGCAATCAAGGCGGTTTCTGCCTCTTTAAGCCCCATGCCCTCTGCACCAATAGTTGTCGTCACAACAGGTAATCCTAAAGATAAAGCTTGCCCCAATTTGCCCTTCATGCCGGCACCATAACGTAAGTAGGAGACAAAAACACGCCGTTTGGCAAATTCAGGCTCTACTTTATCTACCCAGCCAATCACTTTGATCGTTTCGCTTGCTAACGCTTTCATTTTTTCTGTCATATAACTACCAATCAGGTATAAACAAACCTTTGGTAATTGGGCATGAATTTTGGGCAAGACATTTTCAACAAAATAAAACACGGCATCTTGATTCGGTTGGTGATTATAGTTGCCAATAAAAACTAAGCCTTCCCGTTGTTCAAAACGGTTATCCGACAACGGTCGCTGTTGGTGAATATTGGGTAAAACCGAAAAGGCTAAATTGGGTAATTCCTTTTGTAAGTGATAACCATCGTCTTCTGTGACTGTCATGACGCGGTTGGTTAGTAAGCAATTAGCTAATTCTTGACGTTTCGTCTCTTGGGCTTTTGCTAACAGTTTAGGATCGTTTTCAATTTCCGCTTGACGTTGTTCACGGATATAGTGAATATCCACAGTGTCATAAAATATAACCGTTTTAGGGGATAATAAACGCACAAAGGGTATATAACGTTGCCCCATGTCTACTCGACAAATCAAGGCAAAATCAAATTGCCGGTGAGCCATCGCGTCTGCAAGACGGTAGTTACCATGAAACACTTCAATACCCAAAGCTTCAAGGGGATGACGATACTTAAATTGACTATCCAAGTTATCTGGAAGAAACGTGATTCGATAACCTAAAGATACCCATATTTTTAATAGGGTGTACAGTCGCAAGGAGCCAGAATCTTCATCATACATGGGTAAAGTCGCATCAATGACTAAAACAGTCGGTTGCCCAAGTGGATTTAAAGGCGTTTTCTGATGAGTCAATACTGTTTTCTGGTTTGTTAGCTTTTCAGCCCAGCGTTGATAAAAATACTGACTGTCATGGTTATAATCTGAGTCAGCTAATTTTGGATAAGACTGACTATGCTCATAACAAAGTGCTGCTTCATAGATTGCTTCATATTGATCCTTCAATTGCCAAATCATTTCCGTCAGTTGATACATCGGGCTATGATAAGTACTGATTTCGTTAATATCCAGTTGAGATAAGCAAGCCGATTTGATGATGGCCAACTGACTACTCGCTGCTTCAACAGCGCGTCGATAAGCGTAATAAGGATGATCAGCCGGCGCACCGGCTAAGGGGGTTTCTAAAACACCGTCGCGCATTAGTGAAGCATAACCTGCTCGGATTTTGCCATCAGCATATTTTTCCATCGGCACTAATAAAGCAGCGTTAGGGCAATCCGTCATGATTTCTAAGGCACGTTCAATGATGTCTGGTTGAGGAGTCGCATTGAGATCGCAGCACCATAGATATTCTGCTGTTTTAACGGATTTTAGCTGATTTTGTCCCCAGTCAAGTACGGTGGGTAAGTTGACACCTGTTTGTGTTGTCTCTAAATGGCTTAATTGATATTGCTGACAATAATGTTGTACCTCATGATTCAATTGTCCACAAATAATCACTTGTCCCTGACTATCGGCTTGTTCTAGGGCATCACCCAGTTTTCTTAAAAAGAGATGTAAGTTGAGGACAGGTGTCGATTCAGTGATGCCAAATAGCATGAAAATATGAATAGCTGATTGAGCAGCTAAAGGGCTTGGCAAAGGTAAATCTAATAAGCTCTGTTGTAACCATTGAGGCAATCCGTTTATTTCCTCAATCCGTTGTACTCGATCCGGTACTCGATCACCGTCATTCTGCTGTTGAAGAGAAATTTTAGGATGACACCATACCGCTACACCTGAGTTTTCATTAGCATCGGGCGAGTCTATTTCAATTTGATAAGTTTTACCGGCAGAATCAGCTATTGGCTCAAAACTGATAGGGTGAAAGCGATTATCAAACATGTTTAGGGCATCTAGTTTAATTTCACGCAATGGCTTTTCCAATTCACGGATAATAACGCGTACCTGACAAGTATTAATGCGTAAACGGGTGCCTAATAAAATATCGAACCGGAAAAAATCGTCCAAGGTGCAATATACCGTAAATACTAATACAGCACCGGGCTCGAGTAGAAAAGGAATCGTCCCTAATTCTTTCATGTTTTCCATAAACAGCGGATTTTCTGGGGTGCCAGCAACACTGATCAATGTCGGGTAAACATCCGACAAAGGGTGTGGTATGTTGTTTCCTGTTTCCCACCCATCTACTTTTGATATCGGGAGTTGTTCATGTTTTCGCACCGCACTTAACCCGATGCGATTGCCAATATCACGGCTACTTGAAATATAATTTTCAGTTTCAAAAAATAATTTTTCGACGTTTTTGTCAATTATTTGCACCGCATTGGCGTAGCGGCGGATTTGGGGCCAATGTGAAGCTGAAATGAGTTGAATTAAATCGGCTAACTGTTGGCGCAAGGATTGATAATCCGTCTGCAAAGGTTGAATGTGTGTTGCCAAGTGAACTTCTAGCTCGCTCAATTGTTTTGCTTTACTTCGAGTCCATTCAAGGAGACGCTGATAATCATCAATAATATTACCTGATGACGTGGCTAAGGCATAAGCGGCGGCGGGTGAGGATTGTAGGATTTGCTCAATAGCGGTTTGATTCATACCAACCGCCATTTGCTTGCTCAATTCGTGTGAGCTATTTTGTAGAGATTGAATTTGCTGCTGTTGTTGTTGTGCCGTTTCTTGTGATTGGATATAGTCTTTTTCAAGTTTGGAATAGGTTGCCTGCATTTTTACCTGTTTTTTGGCACTGTCTGATTCCAACTGTTGATACTTGGTTTTCCAATTCGATTCTAACTGGGCAAAATCCGACTGCGATTGTTGATATTTGGCATTCCAATCAGACTGTAACCTGGCAGATTCTTTACTGCTTTCCAATTGTAACAGTTGATATTTAGCGATCCAATCGGATTGTAACTGTGCATAATCCAATTGTAACTGTTGATATTTAGCGATCCAATCGGATTGTAGTTGATTATAATCCGATTGCAATTGTTGATAGTTAGTGGTCCAATCAGACTGTAACCTGGCAGATTCTTTACTATTCTCCAATTGACTTAGTTGATATTTAGCGATCCAATCGGATTGTAGTTGATTATAATCGGATTGCAATTGTTGGTATTTAGCACCCCAATCGGATTGTAATTGGGCATATTCCGATTGCATTTTTTCATATTGTTGTTGCAACTGTTGGTGTTGTTCCAAACTCTGAGCAGTTTGCTCTAATTGCAATTGCAATGCTTGTTTTTCCACCCTGATATCTTGCATAATACCACGCCGTTCTTGGCTCATTCGCCAATATTCTGCTAAGTATTTTAATTGTTCTGGTTCCGACTGGGGCAGATGTTTTTGCAAAAATTGACGATAGGCTTCTCGCCAGCGTTTTTGTACCATGCTTTGAGTCGTTTGGGTTCCTCCCCAAATAGCATATTCGGTGGTAATACGATTAACATGATAGAAAGGCGTGTGTTTAGATAGGCGCGCTAAGACATCCCAATCTTCAAAAACATCAAAAGATTCGTCAAAGCCCCCCACTTTAAGCCATAAAGTACGATCAATTAATAAATTAATCAGGGGAATATAGTTTTCATAATGTAGACGTTTAACATCATAAGCGTCGTTAAATTCACCAATAGGTTCTTCTTGCAGAATAACCTCATCTCCCAGCATATCTCTTTTAAGCAAACGACACCCGGCATAAGCCACCTTGGTGTCAAAATGCAGCATAGCTTTTTCTAAGCGTTGCAAATGATCGGGTAAAAAACGGTCATCATCATCCAAAAAACCAATGACATCCGTATTTGTGGCTTGTACCCCCTGATTGCCAGCGTGTGATCGTCCCTGATTGGTTGCATTATGGAGGAGGTGAATATTAAGGTTAGAAAACTCACTCACCACGTCATCAATAGCAACGCCCCCATCATTGACAACAATGATTTCATCAGGCAATCGTTTTTGTTCAGCCAAACTTTGTAAAGAACGGGTGAGCAGGTGAGGGCGGTTTTTTGTCCGGACAATAATGGCAATCCGCAGAGCAGTTAGCGGTTTTTTATGGCGACGGATTTGAGCAGATAAATTATGCTGCATATTTTCAGTTATCAGTTATCAGTTATTAATTTAGTGTGAAATTGTACAAGAAATACGATTTTGTATAAGAAATACGATTTTTTCAAGAAATCGTATTTCTAAAATGCGACTTTAACTTTTTTTTAATAAATTATACAACTCAATGATACCAATGTTAGCTCTGGAAATATAAGACGAAAGTACCAAAGAATGATTAGCAAATAAACCAAACTCTGAACCATTCAAAATCATGGGACTCCATACCGTTTTTTGAGTGGCTTCCAATTCGCGAAGCACTTGCTGTAAAGTCATCATCGCGTGTTTTTTTTCTAACACATCTTTAAAATCAATTTCGACCGCTTTTAAGAAGTGGATCAAAGCCCAACTGGTACCTCTCGCTTCATAAAATACGTCATCCACCTGTTTCCAGGGCGTTTTTTCTTCTATTTCAACGGAGGTGACAGTTGATTGTTGATTATCATCGCTAGATGAATTCATCATCATACGCTTTTGCCCAACACTTGTACTTAAGCGTTGAGATAAACTGCCCAAGCGTTTAATCACTTCTTCTAGCCAATCAGCCAAATGATTGGAACCGACTAAAAATTGGGCAGTGTTGTTTTTAGCCGCTAACCGGTGTAAATAGCTTTCAACTAACACAATACCTGTCTGATATTCACCTTCACTTGCTGGCCAAAACCATGAGTCGTTATCCGTATTAAATTTTGGCGTTGCCGATGCTAAATCAGGATCTTCAGACTGGGTTTGGGAACGGCTCATATCATTGCGTAAAGCTTTTGAAAAATCGCGCACTTGTTGTAGTACCCCCCATTCCCAATTTGGAATATCGTCCATAAAGACACTAGGCGGCATGATGTCGTTGCTCAAATAGCCACCCGATTTATCCAATAATGTATTGGCAACTTCAATCAAAGTGTGGGTAGTGATATAGCCGGGAACTATTTTTTCACCATAATATTCCGCTTTTTCTTGCGCGACTTCTTGTACATCAAAAAAACGGGGTGTACGGTTCCACCATAGCCCAATTAAAAGCATCAATCCCAATACCGTCAAGGTAATCAGGACAAAGCTGTGTACAAATCCCCGTTTTTTTAGATTGTCTGGATGGTAGATACTCAATAAAAATTTCCAAATCCATTTAAGAATACTGAGCGTTTTTTGAACCAGTGTATGGAAAATGTTTTTAGCAGTCATTTTTAAATTCTCCTTAGGAGTAAAGCTTTAGTAATGAGAATTCAATAAAACCCGAAACTAAACCTGACAGGTTTTTGAAACCTGTCAGGTTTGGCTCAAAAGTTTCGGATTTTATTAAATTCTCATTCCTTAAACTTGAAATTCAATTTATGAAGAAAAACTCAAACCTCGAAACTTGGTTTCTAAGAATTTATTTTTCTGAACACCTATATCAACAAATATCGCGTCTTGGTCCCACTTTCACAATGAGCATTAACACATCATCATGTATTTCATAAATCACGCGATAATCGCCAATACGAATACGGCAGCGATTTTTAAAACCTTTGAATTTTTTATGATCGTGTGGACATGGCTCTTCAGCTAAAACATCTATTTTAGCTTGTAATCGAGCCGCAATAGTTTTAGGAAGTTTGGTAAACTGACGTTTAGCTGCGGGCTTCAATTCGACAGAATAAATCATTGCTTATAATCCTAATTCTTGTTTGACTTGTTCCCAAGGAGTTGAAGCTTCTTCTTTAAGCGCATCATCAGCATCAGCATTGTCAATGCAATCTTCAAGTTGTTCAATTACCTCAAAATCCTCTATTGGCACCACCGCTAAAAAAACATTTTTTTGGTACGTCAAAGTCATACGTTCCTTTTTTATCGCCACACGGTTTAAAAATTCGGTTAAAATTTTTTGAGTATTAACCGGTTGATTTTGGGTTGCATGATAATTTGAGGTAGATTTTAACACTTCCAATGCTTTAAGCATTTGTTGGTAATCTGCCATCTTCAAAAAAACACCAGGTTGCTGGTTTTGAATTTCAACTAAAGTCAGTTCATTTGGGTACATTATTGTCTGTTTCTAATGATTAATTTTAAAAAATTTCAGATTAGCAAAGCTATAATAATAAATCACGGATTTAATTAATCATAATATTAATTTCAAGAGGCTCTTGCAAAACTCTTTTTTGCTGCTCAAAAATCAGATTTCTTAAACATCGAATAGATTTAGAGTTTTGTAAGAGCCTCTCAATTTTGAATCTTTATCCATAAGAAAAATATTATATAATTTGTCTATAATAATAAAGTAAGGAACGTGCATGAAATAACTTAGTCAACTTCAAAACCAGACCTGCCAGGTTAAAACCAAACCTGCCAGGTCAAAACCAAAGTCAAAACCAGGGCTGGGTCGCTGCCCTTGACCTGCCAGGTTTGGTTTTAACCTGGCAGGTCTGATTTTGACTTTGACTTGACGAAGTTATTTCATGCACGTTCCTAAGTTTAAAACTAAAAGGAAAAAAATGCCGACACAACTCAAACTGATTCTTGATGATATTACCACACTAACAGTAGATGCTATTGTTAATGCTGCTAATGAATCTTTACTAGGTGGAGGCGGTGTTGATGGTGCCATTCACCGGGCAGCGGGTCCCCAATTATTGAAGGAATGTCGTATACTGGATGGTTGCCCTACTGGGCAAGCGAAAATAACCAAGGGCTACCGCTTACCTGCTAAACATGTTATTCATACAGTGGGTCCTATATGGCGGGGTGGGCAAAATAATGAAGCTAATTTGTTAGCTTCTTGTTATACCAATAGTTTGAAACTGGCTTTAAATAATAAACTGAAAACCATAGCGTTTCCAGCTATCAGTTGCGGTGTCTATCATTATCCTATCCCTGAAGCAACAAAATGTGCGGTGCAAACGGTAACAAAATTGACTTTAGCCCATCCTGGGATTGATACAATTTATTTTGTCGCTTATGGTAAAAAAATTGAAGAAGCTTATCAACGGGAATTGGGAATAGGGAATTGCTAAGGCATTGAGCAAAAATAACTTTTACAAAATGGTTCCTATAGTTTTTCACATAAATAACTTCACAAAACCTGCCAGGTTTCCAAAACCTGGCAGGTTTGATCAAAAAATTATTTTTCTGAACATCTATAGAAATTTTTTGAAAAAACCTGGTTTCTGTATAGTTATCCAGACAACAAATACTATTTTTAACAAATACTATTTTTTAGGAAACCAAAATTTTTCTGGATATAAGTTATTTTTGCTTAATACCTAAAGATTGATCTTCGCCTTCATTTAACTTTTTAATTAAGTACTCAAAAATTAATATGACTCAACAAAAACCTCGTAAACACTCATTTTCTCGTTATATTATCACCGGTATTATAACCGTGATACCTTTATGGCTTACCTGGATAGTTTTCCATTTCCTTTTCACTCAACTATCCTACATTGGTACGCCCATGGTACAAGCACTGGCAAACGTGTTTAAAGACTCATCACCTGAGCTTGCCCAGTGGATAGTCACCTTGGATCCCTGGTTTTTATCAATTATTGCGGTGATATTTACCCTGGTTGCACTTTATTTGCTCGGTTGGATATCAACACTTGTCATCGGCAAAAGTATTATTGCTGGAATTGACTTGCTTCTTAATCGGGTACCATTCGTACAAACAATCTATGGCTCATCCAAAAAACTCCTGGCAGCTCTTCAGCAAAAGCCGGGTGACACACAACGGGTGGTTTTTATTGAATTTCCCTCAGCACCGATGAAAACGGTGGGATTTGTAACCCAAACAATGCTAGATGAAGATACGGGGCAAAAATTGGCGGCGGTTTATGTTCCTACGACACCCAATCCTACATCAGGTTATTTAGAAATTGTACCTGTAGAGCATCTCGTTTCAACTGACTGGACCATGGATGAAGCGATGACATTTATTATTTCCGGCGGCGCCGTTGCCCCAGAACGTTTGAATTACACTCAAAGTGTTAATAAGAAGCCATTAGAATAGCTACCAGGGACTTCCAAATAAATAACATACGTTCAACTGAAACCAGCAATTTTTTCACTGGAAGGCATATTATTTATTTTTCCTTGGTGATCCCTATCACTAAACACTTTTATAAAAAAATACTTCCTCTGAGGTTTTAACAACTCAGGGGCAAGCTAATTAGGCTAATAGAGTTGTCATACTCTTTTTTAGCTTTTTTATTGCGTTGCATTCAATTTGACGGATCCGCTCTGCGGAAACTTTATAACGTTTAGCCAACTGTTGTAGCGTAGTTTTCTCCTCGCTCAACCAACGTTGTTGCAAAATGTCTTGGCTACGGGCATCCAATTTTCCTAACGCTTTACATAATTGTCCATGTCCGTGGTCTTTCCACTCCTTTTGTTCGACGAGAATAGCCGGATCAAAACGATAGTCTTCCAAATAACCCGCTGGGGAAAGTATCTCACTCTCCTCATCACTATCACTAGGCGCATCAAATGCCACGTCATGTGCATTTAAACGTTTTTCCATTTCAAGCACATCTCTTGCGCTGACACCTAAATCTTTAGCAATATGTTCAATTTCAGCTTGATTCAACCAACCCAAACGTTTTTTCGCACCACGCAAGTTAAAAAACAACTTACGTTGAGATTTCGTGGTGGCTACCTTGACAATACGCCAATTGCGTAAGATATACTCATGGATTTCAGCCCGTATCCAATGCACCGCAAACGAGACTAAACGTACCCCCACGCCAGGGTCAAAACGCTTCACCGCTTTCATCAAACCAATATTGCCCTCCTGAATCAAATCCGATTGGGATAAACCATAACCCCGGTAACCCTGAGCAATGTGCATCACAAATCGCAAATGCGACAACACGAGTGTACGTGCTGCCTCAATATCATTGCTTTGATGCAAACCTTCTGCTATTCTACGCTCTTCATCGGCACTGAGTATCGGAATTGTTTTCACGGCTTGGGCATAGCCTTCGATACTTGCTCCCGGAACGGAAAGCTGCATATTTAATGTGAGTGGGTATGACATAATTTTAATTATTCCTCCCTATCAATACAAAAAATTTCAATTATACTTTTAATTATAAATCAGTATATAATAAAAGTAATTATATTTCTAATCTTTTATTTAATTCTAATTATAAATGGAAGTTCAGAAAAATAATTTCATCAAACAGAAGGCAAACACACAACAGAGGGCAAACACAAAACGGAGGGCAAACACAAAACAGAGGGCAAACACACAGGTTTGCCCCTACAACATATTTACAGATTCATGTAGGGGCGAACCTGCGTGTTCGCCCTTATGAAGTGTTCGCCCTTATGAAGTTATTTATTTGTGACTACTCAGTTTTAGCGTGTTAGAAATACGATTTTTCAAAAATAGTATTTTTCTATTTGAAGGCTGAGTAGTTACATTTATTTAAACCAAATTTTTGTAGCTATTAATTACCTAGTATAATGCTCAAGTATTATCCTGTCAAGTCATTGAAAATGCCTAAATTGACGGAAAATTTAAAATTACTATATATTACAAGTAGTTAGGTTCATATAGTTCAGTTAATAACATTCAAAAAATAATTTTTTGGGAATAAGGAATGGGGAATAAATAACTTCTTAGGGTGGATTATTTTTTTCGTTGTTATAGTTATCCAGAAAAGTTTTGACCCGACTTAAAGACCTGACAGGTTTTGGAAACCTGTCAGGTCTCGGTTAGAACTTATCTGGACATCTATACCTAATTCCCAATTACTTCGGAACGAAGTTTCCCAATTTCCAATATAGAATTTAAACTTATGCCTCAACGTCTCAACCTATTACAAGATTGGTTACAAAACTTAATGGGGATTGATACCCCCCAGCTAGTTGCTATTACTAATGATGCGAGTTTCCGTCGTTATTTTCGGTTGACGGTAAACGATACCTCTTATGTTGTTATGGACGCGCCGCCCGATAAGGAAAATTGTAGCCCCTTTATTGATGTCGCGCAACGCTTACAAGCGAGTGGTTTAAATGCCCCCAGGGTATTGGAAAGCCATCTTGAACAAGGTTTTTTATTATTAACCGATTTAGGCTCATCTGTATATTTACCGGCTTTAACTGAGGCAAGAGTTGAAAACTTATATGGTGAAGCTTTAGATGCTTTGGTACGGATGCAAACTCATACATCCAGTGAGGGTTTACCCTTATATGATCATCAATTACTGCTTAGGGAAATGAATTTATTTACCGACTGGCTGTTAGGCAAGCACCTTAACCTATCACTACCACCCGCCCAGCGAGCCAGTTTGGAAAACTGTTTTGAATTATTAAGTGCCGCAGCCTTATCCCAGCCCCAAGTTTTTGTCCATCGTGATTATCATTCCCGTAATTTAATGGTTGTTCCCCAACATAATCCTGGTATTTTAGATTTTCAAGATGCGGTAAAAGGTCCAATAACTTATGACCTGGTCTCATTATTACGAGATTGTTATATTATGTGGTCTCGTGAACAAATTCATGGCTGGGTAGAATATTATTATACCCAAATTCAACCACTAGGGATATTAAAAGATGTTGATCAAACACAATTTTTACGCTGGTTTGATTGGATGGGCATACAACGGCACTTAAAAGCCAGTGGCATTTTTGCTCGTTTATATCATCGTGATGGCAAATCGGGATATTTAAAAGACATTCCTAGAACACTGAATTATATAGTAGAAGTCGGTGCTGACTATCCAGAACTGGCTACTTTACATCAATTAGTGATAGAAGTTCAACAGGCAATGGCATAAACCGGTATAAACCTGACAGGAGAAAGTTTAACATGCGAACAATGATACTTGCCGCCGGGCGCGGGGAACGAATGCGCCCTTTAACAGACACCACACCTAAACCATTATTAAAAGTAGGCGGGCAATGTCTCATTGAATATATTATAAAACGTCTCGTGGCTGCCGGATTAACAGACATTGTCATTAACCATGCTCACTTAGGCGAACAAATTGAACGCACTTTAGGTGATGGACAAGCTTACAGGGCGCATTTACATTATTCCCAAGAAAGTAAAGCATTAGAAACCGGCGGGGGTATTTTTCAGGCATTACCCCTATTAGGTAACGCCCCTTTTTTAGTTGTCAATAGTGATGTTTGGTCTGATTATCCCTTTGCACAATTGCGCCGTCCCTTGAACGGACTTGCCCACCTTATCTTAGTCAATAATCCCGAACACCATCCCAAGGGCGACTTTAGCCTGATTAATCACCAGGTTTATCAGGAAGGTGCGCCACGCCTCACTTTTAGTGGCATAGGAGTCTATCACCAGGATTTATTTAAAGACTGCACCCCTGGGCGTTTTTCATTAATTCCCTTATTAATCAAAGCGATGCAAGCCGGACAAGTAAGTGGCGAGCATTATCAAGGGCAATGGATAGATGTTGGAACACCAGAACGCTTACAAAAGTTAGAGCAACGGTTGCAAAATCAATAGAAATCTGATAACTACTCAGGGATTCGCCCTACAGCCTTTGAATACGTTTGGTTTTGTAGGCAGACTACCGCGACTGCCTCCTTTTTGAAATTATTTTTCTGAACGTCTATAGATTAATTAATTGATTAATTCTACTTTAAAATAATTCAGAAATTAACAAAACCTGTATTTTTTTATCTATTATGTTCTAATGTTCACCAAATGTTATTATTTAACTGAAATTAAGTTCACCCATAACATTATTATGATATTTTAGCCAACATCGCTTTTTTTCAATAAATAGTATTTTTAAAAAAGTTAAAATACTTTTTAGAAATCCGATTTTTTTCAAAAATCGGATTTCTTCAGCCTTGTTTTTTGCTTCATGGTTCCGCATTTTGGAATAGTGAAATAGGTTCATAATTGATTTAAAAATAATATCGTGCGACAATCTATATCATTCATCAATTTAAAATGAGAAAACCACTTTATGCATCTGTCTGACATTTTCAAAGATTCTTATCACGGATTATTACAATTTGAACCGGCTGAAATACAAGCATT